>Ga0209253_10001270_pt1 | contig 22162 bp, 18 predicted proteins | sample FrelakmetBRP12BR_FD_187145 | JGI IMG/M metagenome (GOLD analysis project Ga0209253, IMG submission 187145) | Freshwater lake sediment microbial communities from the University of Notre Dame, USA, for methane emissions studies - BRP12 BR (SPAdes)... | ecosystem: Environmental > Aquatic >...
AGGCCTGTCGTAATCGAAGACGATGTTTTTATCGGGTCGAATGTCAGGATACTCAAAGGGGTTCGGATCGGCACTGGCTCCGTGATTGCCAATAGCAGCATCGTCCTGAAGGATATTCCAGCGAAGGTAATTGCGGCAGGGTGTCCAGCCAAGGTTATACGGGATCTAAATGGATAAGGAGGTCCGGTCCTACCGTCAGATTCTGCGGTCCTCTTCCATCATCGGGGGAGCCTCGGTGATCAACGTGGCAATAGGCCTCGGGCGGACCAAGGTGGTGGCCCTGTTGCTCGGCCCCATAGGGGTTGGGCTGATCGGACTGTTTGGCAACCTGATGGGGACGGCATCCGCGGTCGCGGGCCTGGGGTTCGGAAACGTGGGGACCCGTCAGATCGCAGAGGCTGCGGCCGGGGGAAAAGATCCAGAGATTGCAGCGGCCCGTCGAGCTCTCTTCTGGGGAACGATGGTGCTCGCGCTCCTTGGCGGGTTGGTGGTCTGGTTGCTGCGTCGCCCCCTGGCGCGGGTTGTTCTCGGGGATGCTTCACATGACGGGGATGTCGGCTGGTTGGCTATTGGAGTCGCGCTGTCGGTGGCCGGAGCATCGCAGGGGGCGCTGCTCAATGGTCTCAGGCGTATCGGGGACATCGCGCGATGCAGCGTATACGGTGTATTGCTGTCCACGGGGCTTGGCGTCGGCGCTCTCTTCCTGTGGGGGGATCGCGGCCTCATGCTTTTTGTTTTATCGGTCCCCCTGTCCGGTTTTTTGATAGGCCATTACTTTGTGACACGGCTGCCGCGTATCCAGACTCCGCCGACGTCGCTGACCATCCTCGCGACGCAGTGGAACCAGCTCGCCAGATTGGGATTCGCCTTCATGGTAGCAGGCCTCGCCGGCACCTTGGCCCAGTTGTTCGTCCGGTCGCTGGTGCATCGCGAGTTGGGGGCGGTGGCGTTGGGTCACTTTCAGGCATCCTGGGCGATCTCGATGACGTACATCGGTTTTGTGCTCCAGGCGATGGGTACCGATTTTTACCCCCGGCTTACCGGCGTCATACATGACCATTCCCAGGCCAACCGCCTCGTCAACGAGCAGACGGAAGTGGCCTTGTTGCTTGCCGCGCCGGTCCTTCTCGGGATGTTGGCCCTCGCACCCTGGATCATCAAAATGCTCTATACAAAATCGTTTGCGCCGGCTGTCGCCGTATTTCGCTGGCAGGTGCTTGGGGACGTACTGAAGGTGGCCAGCTGGCCACTGGGGTTTATCCTTTTAGCGGCAGGGGACGGGCGGATGTTTGTCCTGACCGAATTCTCTGTATTCGGGGTATTCGTATTATTAACCTGGGCAGGAATTCCCTTACTGGGTGTCGAAGCAACGGGAATCGCTTTTTTCGCGATGTATGCGGTTCTTCTTCCGTTGGTATATTGGCTGGGCCAGCGCCGCACAGGATTCAGGTGGTTGCGATCGGTCTGGTATCAGTTGTCCGCGTTGATGCTTGCCGCCGGCTTTATCGCCGTGCTTGCGATGTGGCGAGTGGATTTGGGTGCGGTGGCAGGATCATTTCTAGCTGCCTTGTTCGGGCTGCATGCTCTGGCGCGACTTTCCCAAATGACGGTTCTCGGCGGAAGATTGGGGCGTTTTGGCGACATTGCAAAAAAAATAATTAACAGGTGTGCAATTTGGAATGGTAGATACTAAGCACCGCGAAGAGTCTCTTGTCAGCATAATAGTTCCTCTTTACAACCATCAGAACTATGTTGAAAAGTGTCTGGGCAGTATGGCTCAGGAAGGCCATAATAATATTGAAGTAATAGTGCTCGATGATGGATCTACTGATGATTCTTATCATATCGTAAAAAAATGGAGGGATAATAATTCAAATATATTCAAGAGTTTCGTGTTGGAACGTCAAGAGAATATAGGATTTACAAAGACACTCAATCGTCTGCTGAAGATGTCACATGGCGATTTTATTGTGCTGATCGCAAGTGATGATTATCTCCTGCCAGGTGGTATCGAGGCCAGATTGAATGCACTGAAAGCACACCCCAAATGGCTAGCTGTTTTTGGAGACTGCCGCGTAGTGGATGAGCATGAAAATGTACTTTATGAAAGTGGAATATTTGATTTCTATAAGAAAGAGAGAACGCGTAGAGAGGCACTTTTTAATGAAAAATTAATCGGTGCGGAACTTGCGTTAAGATGGTCGGTACCAGGACCTGTATTCATGATGAAAAGGGAAGCAATGGATGTTGTTGGATATTATAATGAAAGCTATATAGTCGAAGATTATGATTATTATTTACGTCTTCTGAATCGGTATGCACTTGGGTATGTAGACTTCAAAGTGGCCTGTTACAGGTTGCATTCTAATAATACTATAATAAATAAATCATTTAATTATGAAGGCATATTGAATCTTGCCGATGCGGCATTAAAGAATTCTTTTTATGCAAAAGGTTTAATGAAATATGCCCTTCTTTTGCGATACTATTCTATTTTGAATCAGGTGCGCGAATCTGAAGTAAATATTAATAGAATTTACAATAGAGCGGAGTGGATTTTGCTGCGTGCATGCAGGAAATTGTTAAATATTTTGCAAGACGTGCGTTTTTATTTGGAATAAGCTGTTATTTGTGTAACAAGTTTTAATTTAATAATGTCGGAATAGTAATTAAATATATAATACAACGTAAATAGCGCAAGCAATGAATAAGCGATAACGAAGTCGTTCCGCGTTCAGTACGCCCGACAGTAGTGGGTTACCTTTTGTGCGCCGGAATACGCATACCTTGAAATTGCCGGAGAAGGAAATATGAATAAGGACTATATTTTAATAACGCCAGCGTATAATGAAGAAAAAAATATTGAAGCTCTCATTGAGTGCATAATCGCACAGACCATTAGACCAATAAAATGGCTAATCGTCAATGATGGTTCTGTAGACAGGACAGAGGAACTAGTAAAAAAATACGTACAAAAAGATGGATTTATTGAAGTGTTAACCCTTGAGCGTGAAAATGTAGAGAGTTACTACAGCAGGAAAACCACCGCTTTTCTGAAAGGTTACGAATACATAAAAAATACGTGCCACTATGATTTTATTGCCAGTCTGGACGCCGACATTATAATGCCGTCCGATTACTATGAAAACATTCTAAAAGAATTTTACAAGAATCCTATGCTTGGGATTGCTAGTGGTTTGTACGTATATAAAAATAATAAAAAAATTGAAAAAATTGATTATGATAAAAATTATGTTCCAGGTTCATTGCAAATGTTTAGAAAGGAATGTTATGAAGATATCGGTGGTTACGTTGCCTTAAAATACGGTGGCGATGATACACTAGCTACAATTATGGCCAGAATGAAAAAATGGCAAACTCAACATTTTCCGGAATATGAAGTTGTTCAGCAGAGAATTGTTGGGACCGTAGGGAAAAACATACTTCAGGCAAAATTCAGACAGGGCCAAACAGAATATGGGGTTGGTTCAACACCAATTTTTATAATAATAAAAACAATTGACAGAATTTTGAAAGAGAAGCCATATATTCTGGCAAGTATTTCACGACTCTTCGGGTATACATATTGTTACTTAAAGCGCGAAAAAAGAAGACTGCCTATTGGTGTTCTGGAATTTTTAAGGAAGGAACAGAAGAGCAGGTTGTACAGGAAAATGATAAGAAATATGTAATGTTATATTTTCTCGCCGATATCTGTATATACATAAAGGTAAATTTCGTTAAGTGTATAGACCTGATGTCGGATGGTTGCAAAATTGAAATCTATTGCTCTTTTCGGAACAACCACACCCCGATATATGTCCCAAGGATATTGTTCATGAAATCCATGAAGGAGGAATCCCGGGTCGGAAGGTACACCTGCAGCAATTCGATCGAGAGGCTTATCCCCGCGCCGAGCATGACCACCACCACCGTGATCGACGGGACAACTTTCTTTTCTCCCTTCGACAGGCAGGCAAAGACGAAGAACCCGAAGGGGATGAACCCGAGGATGTTTACGGCTACGTCTTTCCAGAAAGAGAGGTTGCATCGTTCGATCCTCCATGGGGGCGTCAAGATTCCTTTCGCTGGTGCGCGGAATACCGGGGGAATGACGAGGCCGTGGCGAGGGTCAACGCTTCCGCGACATATCGTTCCGGTTCCTTCAGTAAACCGATATATGACCACGGGGAGGGGGCCGACGGCTATATTCCATGGGGAGAGCGCCCCGGAGAAGAAGGAGAGGGATCGCAGCTCCCCATGCCAGGGCGCTTTTCCGTTCGGGGAGTTCCCGAGGGAAATCCAGGCAGGTTCCCGTTTGTCCGGAAGGAGAAAAAAGGAAACGCCGTGGGCGGTTCTCGCGGGTGAGCCATCGACGAATATTGTCAGGCTGTCGACATCGGAACGGATCGCGATGGTGCGCGTGACATCGCTTTGGAGCCCCGCTGCCGCGGTTTCCCGATAACGTAGACGGGAAAACCTTTCTCCTTCGAGAATTCTCACCGCAAGATTTGACCGCCATTGCCCGACAAAAAAGAGTTCACGCCCGTCGGCATCGTAAACGGATAGAATCCTCGGAAGGGAGTCCGAAGGTTCTTCGGTGGGTCGCACGTCCATCCGGATCGTGAAAGGCTTCGAAAGGTCGATCGTACCCCCCGGCGAGAAAAACGGCTCCTTGCCGTGAACGATCCCGTAGCGGTCGAACCGCAGGCCTGGACTCCCGTCGATCCAGTGGACGTTGTTGGGTCGCCAGAAATCGAAAGGCCATAATCCCGCCAGGAGAAGCCCCATGGAGATGGCGATGCAGGCGAGGGGAAAAAATTTATTGTTCATGGGTTTTCTGGCGGGTTCGATCATCCTCTACCTGTCCCCATTGCGCTCCCTGTTCCGGTTCGCCTGGGGGAGCGAAACCTTTTCCTATATCCCCGTGGTTCCCCTGGTCGGCGCCTATCTTTTCTATGAATCCCGGAAGGAGATATTTGCGGCGGGAGACAGGTGGCACCCTGCCGGGGCGGTTCCCGTCGTACTGGCGATCGTACTTTACGCGATCGGTGCCGGTCAAGCGGACCGCCTTGCGTTGCCAAACTACCTGGCCTTGATGACCCTTTCCTTCCTTTCTCTGCTGGTCGGAGGGCTTGGGGTATTCTACGGGGTCGAGGCGTGGAAGGCGGCGAGGTTCCCGATATTTTTCCTTATCTTCACGGCCCCCATCCCGGAGGCCCTGCTGGACAGGATCGTGGTCTTCCTACAGAGCTGGTCGGCGGAGGTGGCGAACGTCTTTTTCGGCCTGACGGGAGTTCCCGTCTATCGGGACGACTTTCTCTTCCAACTTCCCGGGTTGACGATCGAGGTGGCAAAGGAGTGCAGCGGCATCCGTTCGAGCATCGCACTGTTCCTGGTAAGTCTCCTCGCGGGGCACCTGATGTTGCGGCAAACCTGGCGGAAGACCGTGTTGACCCTGTCGATCGTCCCGATCACGATCGTGAAGAACGCGGTCCGGATCGTCACGCTGTCGCTGCTGGCCGTCTATGTGGACCCAAGAATCCTCGGGTCGGTCGCACACCGCAGGGGTGGGTTCCCGATATTCGTCCTCGCCCTCGTCCTGCTCGGGTGCGTGCTGGCGCTCCTGCGGCGCGGAGAAAAGAAGGAGAGTGAGAAATGACCCGGACGGTGGGTATGGGCGCCCAAACGTGGAAAGGGATCATCCTCGCGGGCGGTGCGGGCACCCGGCTCTACCCGATCACCAAGGCGGTGAGCAAGCAACTCCTTCCCATCTACGACAAGCCGATGATCTACTACCCCCTGTCCGTCCTGATGCTTTCGGGTATCCGCGACATCCTGATCATCTCCACGCCGGCCGATGTGCCGCGCTTTCAGGATCTGCTCGGGGACGGGAAGCAATGGGGGCTGAACATAACGTATGCCGTCCAGCCGCGCCCCGAGGGCCTTGCCCAGGCTTTCCTCATCGGGAAGGATTTCATCGGTTCCGGCAGGGTGTGCCTCATCCTGGGCGACAACATCTTCTACGGGCACGGATTCCAGGGGATGCTCCGGAAAGCCTCCCAGGTGGAGAGGGGAGCGGTCATCTTCGGGTACTGGGTGCGGGACCCGCACCGGTACGGGGTCGTGGAGTTCGACGCCTCGGGCAAGGTGTTGAGCATCGAGGAGAAGCCGAAGGCCCCGAAATCCCATTTCGCCGTCCCGGGCCTCTATTTCTGCGACAACCAGGTGGCGGGGATCGCCGCCGGGCTGAAACCTTCCGCTCGGGGGGAATTGGAGATCGCCGACGTGATCAACGCCTATCTCGCGCAGGGGACGCTGCGGGTGGAACTGCTCGGGCGCGGGTTCGCGTGGCTCGATACCGGGACGCACGACTCCCTCCTGGAGGCCGGTACATTTGTAGAAACCATCGAAAAGCGGCAGGGGCTCAAGATCGCCTGCGTGGAAGAAGTGGCGTACCGGATGGGGTACATAGACCCGGCCAAGCTTGCGTCCCTGGCGGAACCGATGAAGAACAACGGGTACGGACAGTACCTCCTCCAATTGCTCAAGGAAAAGACGCCGGGTGTGTGAAAATCTTTTCACATTCAGGGCAATCATGGTGATCGGTTTGCCATAGAAAGTAATATGTCATCCCGGTTTTCGGCCCTCCGATGTCGATGTGAAAATAATGTTAATAAAACCAGTTGGTTACAATAACCAAAGGAGTGTTTATCGATGGCATACATATTGCGGGTGTTTAGACAGCTTTGAATGTTTACACAGGAGGATCGAGTTGATAAAAACCCTCAAAATCATCCTGGCGCTGACGTTCCTCCTTCCCGCGGCCCTTGCAAGTGCCAGTTTGGTGACGATCGATAGCACGACCCCGAACGTCGGCTGGAACTATTGGGACACCTCGATACTGAATACCCCAGGCAAATTCGCATACTGGAACAACAGGACCAGCGACGCGTCGAGGTCGAACATCGGGTTTTACCTCACGGGAACGGGGGCGTTCGGTCCCGGTGGCGCGTATTACGACCAGAGGCCGATACCGACTCCCGGCAACATCCCGTTCTGGGGAATAGACACGGGTACCAACACCGGTGCCGCCGACCCGAGATTCTATGTCAATTCCCAGACGAAGAGCGATGTCGTATTGAAGCTGGAGCTCGCCAGCTGGCGGAATTACAACTCCTTCGGGTATTACTTCGACGTGAGCGACGTCGCCCATTCCCAGGTCACGCTCTTCGACGCCTTGGACAACCCGGGCGAGACGGCGGTCATCAACTACCTTCCCAACACCGAATTCGGGTTCTTCTTCGTCGCCAAGGACGGGAAGAAATATTTCACCAATTCAGGGTTCAATTCCAACACGGTCAGGAGTGAGCAGCATTTCGCGCTTTTCGCGGAGACCAGCGGGAGCTATTGGGTCGCGGTGGAGGACACGGGTTTCCGGTACGGCAGCGACAGGGATTACAACGATTTCGTGGTCAAGATCACCCCGATGCAGATTTTCGCTCCGCCCCCCACGCCGGTTCCGGAGGCCGGCGTCGGCGTCCTGTTCTTGACCGGCCTGTCCGGGATCATCGCGTACCGGAGGTGGAAGCGGTTCCTGTAGGCTTCGCCCGAAAACCGGAATGCCGGGGCCGCCTCCCGCTGGAGGTGGCCCTTTTTTCTTGGTATCCTGTTCCCGTTGCCATTATCCCGACCGGAGTCCCGCCCCCATGAGGCTCGAGGCCGACATCCTGAAATGCTTCCGCGCCGGGATCCTTGCGATCGATATCTCCGGGAACGTGATGTTCGTGAACGATATCGCGACGAAGATCCTGAACCACCACGCGGTCGAGGTGGGGGATAGTCTCCGGTCCCGCGTCGCCGACAACGCCTTCTACCGGTTCCTGATGGAATCGCTCGACCTGAAATACCTTCCGTCCCGGGTGGAAATCGAGCTTCCCGGCAGGGACGGCTCCCCGCGCTCCATCGGCTTCACGCTCGCCGAGCTGAAGGAGGAGGACCGGCGGGTCGGGATCTGCGCCTTCTTCAAGGACCTGACCCACGTCGAGATGGCGGAGGAGAACCGCGACCTGAACGAGCGGCTGCGCCTCCTCGGGCAGATGGCGGCCGGGCTGGCCCACGAGATCCGGAACCCGATCGCCAGCATCGGCGTCCATTGCGGCCTCCTGCGCTCCCGCTGCCAGAACGACCCGAAGATCCTTTCCTCCGTCTCGCGGATGCAGCAGGAGATCGACCGGGTGGACTATATCATCCGGGAATGCCTGAACTTCGTTCGCCCGGCGGAGCTGGGGGTCCGCCCGGTGGCGGTGGCTCCTTTCCTGGAGCGTATAGCCGCCCAGGCGTCGAAGCTGTTCGAGGGGGTGCGCGTCTCCTTCGGGAAGGACGAGATCGGGGACGCCTCCGTGGAGATGGACGAAGGGTTGATGGAGCAGGCGTTGAACAACATCGTTGCGAACGCCGCCCAGGCGTGCGGGGGAAAGGGGAACGTCACGATATCCGCCCGGATCTCCCCCGGGTTCTGGGATCTCGACCCCGACGCCCGCGAGCCGATGCTCGCCGGCGGGACGGGGGAGCGGGAGGATTTCCTCACCATCTCGATCCGGGACGACGGCCCCGGCATCCCGGAGGACATCCGCGACAAGATCTTCGTCCCGTTCTTCACGACGAGGAAGGAGGGGACCGGCATCGGGCTTCCTATGGCGCAGAAAATCGTCTACGCTCACAAGGGGGTGATCGACATCGTTTCCGACCCCGGGAAGGGGACGGAGTTCATCCTGAGAATCCCGATACGGCAGGTCCATGTCTGAACGAATCCTGATCGTCGAAGACAACGAATCGCTGCGCGTGGGGATCGTCGACGCGCTGGGTGACGCCGGGTACACCGTGACGGCCGCCCCCAACGGCGCGGAGGCGCTGCGCGCACTCGAGACCGAGGCGGTCCACGTCGTCGTCTCCGACATCAAGCTGGGCGACATCAGCGGCGTGGACGTCCTCCGGAAAGCCAAGGAGATCAACTCCGAGACGGAAGTGATCCTGATGACGGCCTACGCCACCCTGGAGTCCGCGCTCCAGGCCTTGCGGCTGGGCGCCTTCGACTACATCCAGAAGCCGTTCGACCTGGAACACCTGAAGCACCGGGTGGAGACGGCGTTCCGCGTCCAGAAGATGCGCGGGGAGCTGGAGTTCTTCAAGAAGATCCAGTACCGGCTCGAGATGGAGGAGGGCGGGCCGGTGGCGGAGAACCCCGTGATGCGGGAGATGCTCGCCACGGTCCGCAAAGTCGCCCCCACCCCCGCGACCATCCTGATCACGGGGGAGACGGGCACCGGGAAGGAGGTCCTGGCGGGACAGGTCCACTTCCAGAGCCAGCGACGCGAGCAGCCGCTGGTCAAGGTCAACTGCGCGGCGCTCCACGAGAACCTGCTGGAGAGCGAGCTGTTTGGCCACGAGCGGGGGGCGTTCACCGGGGCGGACCGGCTGCGGATCGGCAAGTTCGAGCAGGCGGACAAGGGGACGATCTTCCTCGACGAGATCGGCGACATGAGCCCCGCGACGCAGGCCAAGGTGTTGCGGGTGATGCAGGAGCACGAGTTCGAGCGCCTGGGCAGCAGCGGGAAAACGGTCAAGGTCGACGTGCGCGTGGTCGCGGCGACGAACAAGGACCTCCGCAAGGAGGTTCAGGAGGGGCGGTTCCGGCAGGACCTCTACTTCCGCCTGAACGTCGTCCACCTGAACATCCCGCCGATCCGGGAGCGGCCCGAGGACGTCCTGCCGCTCGCGCGGCACTTCCTGAACCGGTACGCCTCCGAATTCAAGAAGAAGGTGGACGGGCTCTCCCCGGAGGCGATCCAGAAGATGCGCCGGTACGGGTGGCCGGGGAACGTTCGCGAGCTCCAGAACGCCATCGAGCGCGCGGTCCTCCTCTGCGAAGGTACCCTGATCGGTGAGCAGGACCTGACCCTCGAGTCGGCGCAGGAGGGGGGAGGGGGGGCGTTGACTTCGGACACGTTGAACCTGGAGGAATTGGAGAAAGCCGCCATCCAGCGCGCCTTGAGGGCCACCCGGGGAGTACAGAAAGACGCGGCGGGGCTGCTCGGCATTACCCCCCGGGTCCTCAATTACAAGATCCAGGGCCTCGACATCGATTGGAAGGCCTGGCGGGACAAGTGACCCCCGGGCCCTGCGGCGCCTGAATTATCCTGATGTATTTTCCGAAAAGAGTATCGGGAGAAGGAATGGGACGGACTGGAAAACTGCTGTTGCCGGTGTTCCTGCTGGCTGCCGTGTTCTCCGCCTGTGGTGGAGGAGGTGGCGGTGGCACGGATACCAACGTGCCGCAGCGTACCCTCTCCTGGGACCCTCCGACGCAATACACAGACAATACGAATATCGCGAACCCTCTTCAGGAATTGGGGGAGTACTGGGTCTACGTGAAGACGGACAACACTTCCTTCACACCGGCGGACGACTACGTGGTCGTCAGCGCGGTCGATCCCGCAACGAACCTGCTCGTGGAGTCGTTCGATCTCCGGAACGCATACCTCCCGCTTTCGCTGAAGACCGGGACCACCTACTACGTCTCGATGCGCGCGGTGTCCACCTCGGGCGTCGCGTCCGACTTTTCGGACCCGAGCCCCCCGTTCACCTTCTGATCCCGGAAAAGGAAAGGGGCCCCTGAAGGCCCCTTTCTTTATGAGGAGAAAGCCCGCGAATCGGTTATTCCATGCGGCGCCTTCTCCTGTACCCGATCAGGCCGACGAGCCCGGCCCCGAGCAGCAGGGCCGTCCCGGCTTCCGGAACGGGGTAAACCCGCAAACCCTTCATGACCAGATCGTTGTATTCAAGGAACGTCCCCGTAAAGGTATCGTCATCGTACGTGCGGAACAACTCCTTGGTCGGGAGTTCCACCTGCTTCAGGAGATCGTACTCGGGGGCCTGAGCGGTGTCGAGGTTCCCCGAGACTTCGGGATTGAATGTGCCCGGCTGGGGGGTGGAAATGTCGATGGTCGACGCATGGACTGCCGGTCCTGCGATCAACAGGACGGAAAGGAACAGGATGGCTGTCAAGGTCCCTTTTCTCATGTGCCCCTTCCTGCAAACAATCCAAGCTGGTAAATATATAAGCAAATATGATGCCAGCCTTGCATGCATCTGGGCACTACATAAATAGCTGATTTATAATGATTATTCCATGTCGCGCTTCATTCGATTTTTTCAGTGTGGAAATTAATTATCCAGGTTGGGCATTCGTGTGCAATTTTTGGGATATTCCGGGGATTATCAATGGGGAATGGAGTTGTAGGCCTGGACGACCTCGGGATCGAAGAGGCTCCCGGCTCCCTGGTTTATCATTTCCGTGACCTGGGAAAGATTCATGCCCTGCCGGTACGGGCGGTCGGAAACCACCGAGTCGCAGAACTCGGCGATGTGAAGAATCCTTGCGGCGAGGGAGGTATCGCCCCCCCGCAAGCCATAAGGGTAGCCGGAGCCGTCGAAGTTTTCGTGGTGCTCCAGGATAGCCCGGCGGGCCGCGTCGATCCCGGGGACCCCCTCCAGCATTTTAGAACCCATGAAAGGGTGTTTGCGGGCCATTTCGAGCTCCCGGTCGGTCAGGCGCCGCTTCTTCGCGAGGAGGTTCCCCGGAACGCCGACGATCCCCACGTCGTGCAGCTCCGCGGCGATGCGCAGCGTGTCGAGATCCCCGGCGGCAAGACCCATATGCTGTCCAACGCGCACGGCGTGGTCCCGAACCCGGGAGGAGTGTCCGCTGAGGAAGGGGAATCGGAGTTCCAGCGTGTCGGTCAGGGACCCGAGGATGGAGAGCGAGAAGGAGCGCACGTTCTCGCGGAACTCCATTCCCTGGGAAAGGATCCCTGCGATCCCCGACGCCACGGGCGCGAAGGCTTTCAAATCTTCCCTTGAGAACGGCTGCTGGTCCTTCCGGTTCGTCAGGTTGAGGACCCCAAGGGTGCGCCCTGCCTGGTTCAGCGGAATGGATAGGAACGATTCGCTTTGGTACCCGTTCTTACGCTGGGGTTGGCCTACCGGCGACTCTTCGGCCCGGGATACGACGAGGGGGATCTGGTGCTCCAGGACCCAAGAAGTGATCGGGCCCGGCGAAATGGAAGGGCTGGCGGCCAAGTACTCCTCGTGGCGGCCGAAGCCGATGGTGGCGCGCAGCGAGAATTCCCCCGCGGAGTCCTTCACCACGATCGAGCCGCGGTTTGCGCCCAACCCCTGCATCCCGGTGAACAGGAGGATCTCGAGGAACTTGTCCATGTCGACCACGGAACGGCCGGCATCGTAGATTTTCCGGACGGGGAGTTCCGCGGGGGCGGTCTTCGGGAGGACGGCCTCGGCATTCTCGTGGAACATGCACGCCCGTGCTCCCCCCTTGCTCCTGGCGGCGTGCAGCGCCCGTTCGGCTTTCGCCACGAGGTCGGTCTTGTCGAATGCGTCGGAGGGGAAGGAGGCGATGCCGATGCTCGCGGAGAGCCGCTCGGAGCGGTTCTCCTCCCGTCCGGGCAGCAGGTGGCGGCGGAATCTCTGGATGATCCGCTCGGCCTGGGTATTCGCCCCCTCGGCGTTGCTCTCGAGCAGGATGACGGCGAACTCGTCACCCCCGAGTCGGGCGACCGTGTCGACCTCGCGGACGCAGCCGCCGAGGATCCCCGCGAACTCCTGCAGCGCGATGTCGCCGGAGGCGTGGAGGAACTTGTCGTTGTATTCCTTGAAGTCGTCGATGTCGAGCATGAGGAGGCTGAAAGGCTCGCCGCTGCGACGGGAGCGAATGATCTCCTTTTCGAGCTGGGTATCGAAGAAGAGCCGGTTGTAGAGATGGGTCAGGGGGTCCAGGAACGAATAGAAAGAGAGCGTTTTCTGGGAGTCGCTGCGGTGCAACTGGTTCTCGGCCTGCATGGCGAGAACCCAGAGAAGCTTGATCTGCACGGGCCGGAAGGGATGGGAATCCCTTTTCCCGAACACCAGCGCCCCCGTTACGTCGCGGTCCTTCCGGAGCGGGAAGGAAACGAGTGAGCGGCATTGCCACGCGTCGCATATGGGCAGGAAAACGGGATTCTGCGCAGGATCGAGGGACACCGCCTTGTCGAAGTGGCGGGAGAGGACGGCGGGGGCGACGAGGTACGGCATGGCCTCCGGCGAAGGCATCGTTTCGATGTGACGGCTGACGACGGGCTCCCACTGGTCGGGAAGTCCTTCGGGGCATAGCAGGAGGATGCCCGCCTCGACCCGGGATATCTCTTCGGCGATGTCGAAAAGCGAGTTGAAGGTGGCGGTCGTGTCGAGGGAACTGCCAAGGAGGTAACTGCTCTTGAGGAGCGTGTTGATCGGACCGGAGAGGGCTGCCATCTCGTCGGGGGTGATCTCCAGAGGGAAATCGATCGTACAGCGCGGCATCCCGGTGCAGTCGAATGACGCCATATTTTATCGTATCCCCCGGAGAGTTGTGCAAATCGATGCATACGGCTTGAAATGAAATAAGGCAAAATTCGGGCCAAACCGAGCCATTAAATTTAACAATAAATATCTTAATATTATGCATAGTTATATGTAAATAGCCTTCGTGCGCTGTAAGGGTGTGGGAAAACAATTTCTTATTATGGAAATATAATTCTCCAAATAACTTTATGGATTCACAAGGGAGAGACAATCAACATAACGTTTTCCCTCGCCCGAATGCTGGTTTGTCTTGATCTTTCGGGCCGGAAGAAATATTGTTACGTGCGAAACGGAAAACATTTCTCTCGGAGGATGCGAATGGTGCGGCGCATTGTGCGGGTGGGGGTCGTCTCCCTCTCGGCCTTGTTGCTTTTCTCCTGCTCCGGCACGCCGGAGGCGAAACTGGCCAAACACATCAAGAAGGGTGACGAATACGTAAAGGAGCAGAAGTTCCGCGAGGCGGCGATCGAGTACAGGAATGCCGTGAAGGCCGTGCCGAAGGACGCATCGGCCCACTGGAAGCTCGCCCAGGCGGCCCTCGAGGCGAAGGACGTCCGCACCGCGTACCAGGAAATCCAGGAAACCCTCAAACTCGACCCGTCGAACCTGGATGCCCTGGGAAAGCTCGGTGAAATTTACCTGGTGGCCGGGAAGGTCCCCGAGGCCTCGCAGATCGCCGACAACCTCGTCAAGTCCCGGCCGGGGGACCCTCAAGGGTACATATTGCGGTCCGGAGTCGCCCTGCGCGAAACCAAGGTCGACGACGCGATCGCGAATCTCCGGAAAGCCCACGAGCTCGATCCGAAACGGGTGAGGACGATCCTGACGATCGGGAACCTGTACATATTGAAGCGGGACCGGAAGAGCGCGCAGGAGTGGTACGACAAGGCGCTGGCCACGGACCCGGATTCCGCGGACGTGCACATCACGAGAGGGAACTTCTTCTTCGCCGCCGGCGAGCGCGAGGAGGGGGAGAAGGAGTACCGGAAGGCGATCGAACTGACCAAGGAGAAGGAGAACGTACGGATCGTGCTGGCGGAGCACTACCTGTACCAGGGACGCATGGAGGACTGCGAGAAGGAACTCAACGCGGTCATCAAGGAATACAACTCCCAGAAGGCCCGGAAGGTCCTGGCGGAGATCAAGCTGGAGTCCGGGAAGCTGGCAGAAGCAAAGCCGATCGTCGACGCGATCCTCAAGGAGAACGAAAAGGACCTGGACGGGAAATACCTGAAGGGTAGGATCGCACTCGCGGAGAGGCGGGTTGACGACGCGAAGGCGCTGTTCGGAGAGGTGGTGAAGCAGGACGCGAGCATGGCCCGGGGGAGGCTCTACAACGGGCTCACCGAGATCCAGCTGGGCCACCTGGACGCGGGGAAAAAGGAGGTCGAGGAGGCGGTCAAGCTCGACCCGGCGAACGCCCGGGGGCAACTGGTGCTGGGGGATCTGTACCTGAAGACGGGCCTTCCCGCGGAGGCGGAGAAGGCGGCGATCGAGGTCCTGCGGCGCAACCCCTCGAACGTCCTGGCGGCGGTTCTCCTGGCCGACTCGTTCCTGATGCGGAAGGAGTGGAAGAAGGCCGAACAGATCTACCAGTCGCTGATCCAGCAGGTGCCCAAGGCCGAGATCGGGTACCTGAAGATGGGGCTCTCCCGGAAGCTGCAGCGCAAGCCGGGGGAGGCCGCCGGGTACTTCGCGCAGGCGACGGAAAGGAACCCGAAGGACCTGACGGCCCTCAACGAGTACATCTTCGCGCTCGGGGCGGCAAAAGACGTGGCGAAGGCGAAGAAAGTGCTTGACGAGTCGATCGCGAAGGACCCGAAGAATCCCCTGTTGTGGGACCTGGCGGGCCGCTTCTACATGGCCGGCGGGAAGCCCGCGGATGCGGAGGCGGCGTTCCTGAAGGCGATCGAGCTGGCGCCCGACTTCAGCGCGCCGTACTACCAGCTTGGGGTCCTGTATGCGACCCAGAAGAAGTTCGGGGAGGCGGAGGCGCGACTGCGGAAGGTGATCGAGAAGGACGACAAGAACATCGGGGCCCATACGCTGCTGGGGATGGTGTTGAACACCGTCGGGAAGCTGGACGAGGCAGGCAAGGAATACCGCAAGGTGCTGGCGCTCTCCCCCAAGAACGCGCTGGCGGCGAACAACCTGGCGGCGATCCTGACGGACACCGGGGGGAACCTGGACGAGGCGATGAAGTTCGCGCAGATGGCGCGGGAGGCTGCGCCCGAGGACCCGAACGTAGCCGACACGCTGGGGTGGGTCTATTTCAGGAAGGGGCTGGTCGACTCCGCGTACCCGTTGATCGCCGACGCGGCCGGGAAGGCAAAGGAAAACGCCACCGTACGGTACCATTACGGCATGGTTTTGGAGAAGAAGGGCAGGAACAAGGAAGCGGCGGCGGAACTGAATGCGGCGCTGTCGCTGGACCCGAAGTTCCAGGGATCGGACGAGGCGAAGAAGACGTTGGAGAAACTGAAAGCTTCCTGACGGATTTTCCCCGGCGGGGAGGATCCGCCAGGGCGATGTGGTTCGGAACGGGTTCCGAGGGCTGCCTTCCGCGATGGGAGGCAGCCCTTGTCACATGTTCTCCTTCGTCTGCAGTAACGCCCGCAGGGAATCAAACATCTATTAGTGGGAAATAAATGTCCATCGTGGTTATTTAATTGCCTAATCCGAAATTGATACCGTGGCCCAATGCCGCTTGTCAAAAATAATCCTTTATTTTTAATGAATTATCTGGTGAATGAAATAGGGGGGGGAATGGTATGAATATTGCCGTATATAAAATGTCGGCACACATTCATAGGAAGAAGTGCAGGAAGGTGCTGTTCCGGCTTTGGAAGGAGGAGAGTGATGGCGAGAGGGTTGATCATCAAGGCATTATTGGCGGGGGGGGCTATATTGTTCATGTCCGGGAGCGTGAATGCCGCGTTGTTCATGGCAGGCGACCCGCAGGCGGGAACGATGTTGTCGCTCGGGGCGATCCTGGTCACCGTGGCTTCGTTCGGCCTGAAAAAGGTTCGGGGAAAGTAAAAGCCGCCAACGGAGCAAGCCCCTGCCAGCGGTGAACCGGTCCACACCCGGCCGGTTCACCGCTTTTTTTAATCCTGATGAACAAGTTCGGTGAATTCGTTGTCTGGTAAAATGCTCCACCATTGCACGGGCATACCCCGGATACGGACGATCGGCGATGGAGGAAGGAGGGGCGCCTGTCGAAACAGTTTAAAGCGGCACGGGGACAGGTTATCGTTGCGGCGGTTTCCGGCGGACCGGATTCGATGTTCCTCTTGAGTGAACTCCTGCGCAAGAAAAAAGGAACGATCGTGATCGGACATGTCAATCACGCCGCGAGGGGGATAGAGTCGGATAAAGATCAGGAATTGGTTGAAAATATCGCTGGAAGACATCATTTGGATATAGCAATCCACAAGGAGAAAGGCCGGAATATCGACCGGATTCCTCGGGGCATGAAAAGGGTAGGGGAGGGAACGGATTTCCCCCCGGGATTCGAGGAAAACGCGCGGAAAGTCCGGCACGAATTCCTGGGACGTCTGGCAAGGAAAGTCGGTGCGGAAAAAGTCGCGATGGCCCACACCGCCGACGATCAGGTGGAGACGATCCTGATGCGGTTTTTCGAGGGGGCTGGTATCGCGGGACTCAAGGGGATTCCACGGGAAACCGAAGGCGGAATCGTTCGACCGATTCTCGATGTATGGAAGGGTGATATCGTTGCACATCTGAAAAGACACAAGATGCCTTACCGGGTCGACAAGTCAAACCTCGACACCCGGTTCGAGCGGAACTGGGTTCGCCACGTCCTGATCCCTCTCCTGGAGAAACGATATGGGAAGGGGGTAAAGAAGCGGATCTTCACCCTGGGCGAAAGGTTCCGGGAAATCGATGTCTACCTCGATCTGGAAGCGGGACGATGGGTCCGGCGGAACGTCAAGCCCATAAATAAATTTCCCCCCGAAAGGGCCCGCCGTGCATTTTCCATTAAACGGGCTTCCCTGGCCGGCCTCCCTGCGGTTCTTCGGATCCGGATTCTCCAGAAAATCGGCTTCGACCGGCTCGGGCTTGCCCCGAACGAACGCCTCCTCGCCTCCATGGACAAGGTGGTGCGGAGCGGGAAACCGTCCGCGAGGCTGAAGATCGGCAAGGGGTGGGGTCTGGTCAACCGGTACGAAGAGGCGCGATTCGTTCCCTCAATCGGCAATGAGCGCTCGAAGAAGGAACCGGAAAGCCGCCTGCGGCACGGGGAAGGTCCAGACATGGAGTTAGAACCCGGTTCTTTGACCGGACCGGGGAAATACGTCGTTCCATTTCAAGGCACGTTTGGGCCGGTGACGATCGTCTGGGAAGAAAGAGGGAACGTTGCGCCTTCCCGGGCGAAGCGGTTTCCGGCTACGGGCGACTCCATGGTGCTTGACGTGAACTCTATTCATCTTCCGCTCGCGGTTCGCCCGCTCCGGCCCGGGGACCGGATCCGCCCCTACGGGCTCGACTCCGAGAAGAAGGTGAAGGAGATCCTCATCGACCGGAAGGTGCCGCGGGAAGAGCGATGGGGGCGTCCCGTCGTCTGCGATGCGAACGGGAAGATCCTCTGGATTCCCGGCGTGGTACGGTCCGCCCTGGCCCCGGTGCGTGCGGAAACGAAGAAGACCGTTCACCTCCGGCGGGTCAGGAAATCCTCAGCCGATGCCCCTGGGAAGACCGAACCGTCCCCTCGTTCCCGGAAATAGACAAGTCTCCTCCTTGTGTTAAGATAACGGTCTGATATCGGGACCGCCTTTCCGCGTCCGTGAAGCGGCATTCGGCTTTTCCCAATCACCTTTACAGGAGACGAGAGCGCTTGAACCAGTTCTACAGAAACCTGGCCATCTGGATGCTCATCGCCCTGGCGATGGTCTTCCTCTTCAACACCTACAAGGGCACGAAGGTCGAGCACGAAGAGGTGTCCTTCTCCGCCTTCATGCAGAACGTGGACGCGGGGAAGGTGAAGGAGGTGACGATCAAGGGGCAGGAGATCACCGGGAAATACGCGGACGGCGCCGGGAAAGACAAGAAAACGTCGTTCCACACCTACGCCCCGGACGATCCGGACCTGGTCAAGACCCTGCGCGGGAAGAACGTGCAGATCACCGCCAGGCCCATCGACGAGAGCCCGTGGTACATGACGCTGCTGGTGTCCTGGCTTCCCATGCTGCTACTGATCGGCGTGTGGATCTTCTTCATGCGCCAGATGCAGGCGGGGGGCGGAAAGGCGATGTCGTTCGGGAAGAGCCGGGCGAAGCTGCTTACCGAGTCGTCCCACAAGGTCACCTTCAACGACGTCGCGGGGATCGAGGAGGCCAAGGAGGAGCTCCAGGAGATCATCGCGTTCCTGAAGGACCCGAAGAGGTTCACCAAGCTCGGCGGCCGCATCCCGAAGGGGGTTCTCCTCGTCGGATCCCCGGGAACCGGGAAGACGCTGCTTGCCCGGGCGATCGCAGGCGAGGCGGGCGTGCCGTTCTTCTCCATCAGCGGCTCCGACTTCGTGGAGATGTTCGTCGGCGTGGGCGCCGCTCGGGTGCGCGACCTGTTCATCCAGGGGAAGAAGTCGGCCCCGTGCATCATCTTCATCGACGAGATCGACGCCGTCGGGCGGCACCGCGGGGCAGGCCTGGGCGGCGGGCACGACGAGCGGGAACAGACGCTGAACCAGCTCCTGGTGGAAATGGACGGGTTCGAGTCGAACGAGGGGCTGATCCTGATCTCCGCCACGAACCGGCCCGACGTCCTCGACCCGGCGCTGATGCGCCCCGGCCGGTTCGACCGGCAGGTGGTGGTCCCCAAGCCCGACGTGAAGGGGCGGGAGCAGATCCTCGGCGTCCACACCCGGAAGATCCCGCTGGCGGAGGACGTGAACCTGGAGGTGATCGCCAAGGGGACCCCGGGGTTCACGGGCGCCGACCTGGCCAACCTCTGCAACGAGGCGGCTCTCCACGCGGCGAGCACGAATCTGTCCAAGGTCACGATGGACTGCTTCGAGATGGCCAAGGACAAGGTGATGATGGGGCGCGAGCGGCGGTCCATGATCATCAGCGACGAGGAGAAGAAGTCCACCGCGTACCACGAGGCGGGGCATGCGATCGTCGCGACCCTCACCCCGGGCGCCGACCCGATCCACAAGGTCAGCATCATCCCGCGCGGGATGGCGCTGGGAGTGACCCAGCAGCTTCCCATCGACGAGCGGCACACCTATTCGAAGGAATATCTGCAGAACAACATCACGATCCTGATGGGCGGCCGCGTCGCGGAGGAGCTGGTGCGGGGGGAGCTCACCACCGGCGCCGGGAACGACATCGAGCGCGCAACAATGATCGCCAGGAAGATGGTCTGCGAGTGGGGAATGAGCGACCGCCTGGGCCCGGTGACCTTCGGACAGAAACAGGAGGCCATCTTCCTGGGCCGGGACTTTACCCGGCACCAGGATTACAGCGAGGCGACCGCCCGCGACATCGACCAGGAGGTCCGCGAGATCGTGACCTCCTGCTACGAGCGGGCGAAGAAGCTGCTGTCGACCCACATCGAGATCCTCCACCGCGTGGCGCGGACCCTGCTGGAGAAGGAAGTGGTCGACGGCGCCGAGATCCAGAAGATCATCCATGGGATCCCGCCGCAGGGGCCGGGGGGAGCAGAACCGGCAGGGGCCCCCGCCTGAAGGGAAAGGGCGTCGACGTGATCCGGGTCTTCCCGTCGGGCGAGCCGGGGGAGGCGCAAAAACGGCTCGCGTTCCTCGGCGCTACCGGTGATGGACTGGAACGGTTCCTTCGGGATCTGCGTGCGCTGATCGTCGCGATCCCCCGGAATGCACGGGCCGGGAGTCCACCCCGGGAGGAACTCCTCCTTGCGTGCATCGACGGGAAGGGGATCCCCCACCTCCGGATCGATGCGCACCTCCTGCTCTCCGTGTCGTCGATCGAGCCGGTCGAAGCGGCGCGCGCCGAATCCCCGGAAGGCGGGACGCTCCTCGCGCAGGTATGCGAGGCGCTCCGGCGATATTCCACCACACGCTTCCGCGTGCCGATCCCCGGGGGGGCTCTCGAGCTTTCCGGGCCACCCGTGATCATGGGGATCGTGAACGTCACCCCGGACTCCTTCTCCGACGGCGGGTCGTACCGGAGCCCGGGGGAAGCGGTGGAGCGGGCCCTCGCGATGGAGGAGGAAGGGGCGGGAATCCTCGACGTCGGCGGGGAGTCCACGCGCCCCGGGAGCTCGCCGGTTCCGGTAGCGGAGGAGCTTCGCCGGGTGATCCCCGTCGTCCGGGGGCTGGCGGCAAAGAGCCGTGCGATCGTTTCCGTCGACACGACGAAAGCCGCCGTGGCGCGGGAGGCGGCCGCCGCGGGGGCACGGATCGTCAACGACACCAGCGCCCTGGCGGACGATCCCGGGATGGCGGACGCGGTCCGGGAAACCGGTTGCGCCGTGGTGCTGATGCACCGCCGGGGGACTCCCGCCACGATGCAGCGCGCCCCGCACTACGATTCCCTTTTCGACGAACTCCTGGGGGAGCTCGCGGAGCGGATGGAAGCCGCCGTCGGGGCGGGGATCGACCGGGAGCGTATCCTCCTAGACCCGGGGATCGGTTTCGGGAAACGGCTCATGGACAACCTCGCGCTGCATCGCCGTCTCCCGGAGCTTCGGGTCCTCGGAAGGCCCGTGGTGTTCGGTCCTTCCCGCAAGGCGTTCCTCGGGACCCTGACCGATGCGCGGCCGGAACGGCGGCAGTTCGGGACCGCGGCTTCGGTGGCGGCATCCGTGCTCTCCGGCGCGCACGTGCTGCGCGTCCACGACGTGAAGGAGATGAGGGAAGTGGTCCAGGTGGCGGCGGCGATCCGCGGGGCGGAGGAATGCTAGACGCCCTGATCTCCATCCGGGCCAAGGATGTCCTGGACATCCTCCTGGTCGCCTTCCTCATCTACTGGGCCCTCCTGTTCATCCGCGGGACGCGGGCCGTCCAGATGCTGCTGGGGCTGCTGGTCCTCATGGGGATGTACGTGATCTCCAGGAAGACCGGCATGGTCACCTTCCAGTGGCTGGTCGGCAACTTCCTCTCGAACATCCTCGTCGTCCTCGTGGTCGTCTTCCACAACGAGATCCGGCGGGGGCTTGCGAAGATCGGGCAGTGGAGGTTTTTCGTGGGGCGCGGGAACGCTACCGACGCCGACGCGCTCGGGGAGATCGCCCGAAGCGCCTTCCTGCTCGCGGAGTCCCGCACGGGTGCGATCTTCCTGCTCGAGCGCGAAATGGGGCTCTCGGAGTACGCGGAGCAAGGGAAGGCAATGGACGCCATCTTTTCCCACGAACTGGCGGCGGCGATCTTCTCCCCCGGATCCCCGGTTCACGACGGGGCGGTCGTGATCCGCGGGAGCCGAATCTCGGCGGCGGGGGTGATCCTGCCGATCCCGGCGGAATCCCCCGCGACGCGGGAAATGGGCACCCGCCATCGGGCGGCCTACGGCATCGCATCCGAGACGGACGCGGTGGGGGTCGTGGTCTCGGAGGAGACCGGGAACGTGACGGTCTTCTTCAACCGGGCGCTGTTGCGGGTCGAATCGGAGGCGCAGTTGCGGGAAACGCTCGTGGAGATGATCCGCGGCAGGGAGGGGCCGGCGTGAACGCGGCGGACATACCGGGATTCCTGCGCCGGTTCGCG
>Ga0209253_10001271_pt1 | contig 22138 bp, 18 predicted proteins | sample FrelakmetBRP12BR_FD_187145 | JGI IMG/M metagenome (GOLD analysis project Ga0209253, IMG submission 187145) | Freshwater lake sediment microbial communities from the University of Notre Dame, USA, for methane emissions studies - BRP12 BR (SPAdes)... | ecosystem: Environmental > Aquatic >...
CCATGTCCTTGGTCTAAACTGATGCCATCGGGGGGAGTTGAAATAACACAGGAGAACATCTCAGGTTGGATCAAATCAGGATCAGCGGCATTAAATATTGGTTCAAATTTAATTAAAAAAGATTTAGTGAAAGCTGGCGATTTTAATAGTATAAAAAAGCTTGTTAAACAATGTATGGAGTGGATAAAAGAAGAGAGAGGAGCATCTCACTGAAACAATACTACTATTACTTGGCATAGCAAAGGTCTTTTATCTGATAAAACGTAGGGGAGAAATACATGGATCTTCAGATAAAGAATGATTGGTTTGTTGATGAGTACGGTCGGCGTGTTCTTCTTCGTGGGGTTAATTTTACGGCGTCTTCGAAATTACCTGTTACGCCCAATAGTGCTACGCATATAAAAACCGATTTTATGGATTATAAGGATGTCTCTTTCATTGGTCATCCTATCCCTTTGAAAGAAGCGGAGGAGCATTTTACTAGATTGAAACACTGGGGTTTTAATTGCCTACGGTTTTTAATCACTTGGGAGGCAATAGAACATAGAGGTCCGAAGAACTATGATACTGAGTTTCTTGATTATATTGAGGAAGTATTAAAGATTGCGGGGGAAAAAAAATTTTATGTGTTTATCGATCCGCATCAGGATTGTTGGAGTCGGATGACCGGTGGTGATGGGGCTCCTGGTTGGACGTTTGAAAAAGTTGGTTTAGATTTCACAAAGTTTCATAATGCAGGTGCAGCCTGGGTCATGCAGTATCGTTATGATCCTAAAGATCCTAAAGCATATCCTCCGATGTTTTGGTCTCAGAGTAGAAGTCAATTTGGATGCGCAACGATGTTTACGTTATTTTTCGGGGGACGTGATTTTGCGCCTTCATGTATGATCGAGGGGAAAAATGTGCAGGAGTATTTACAATCCCATTATATTCATGCGTTTACACAAGTCGCGAATCGTACGAAAGATATGAACCATGTTCTTGGGTTTGATTCTCTGAATGAACCAACTGTTGGTTTCATTGGGTTGAAACTTGATGGATCAAATATTAATTTCAATGAAGTACTGGGGTATAATTTCACGCCTTTTACTGCAATGACTACTGGGTCAGGGTATTCCCAAAAAGTACCCTATAAAAAAATAACACCCTTTGGGCTGAGAGAGACTCGTCGTGAGGAAATAAATCCAAAGAAAGTTTCCTGTTGGCTCAAAGGACGTAAGGATATCTGGAAACAACATGGTGTTTGGGATGTAAATGATCAGGGAGAACCTATGATTTTAGAGAATGATTATTTTGTTAAGAGAAACGGGAAAAAAATAAATTATTTCAGGGATTATTTATCTTCTTTTATCTGTAAATTTGCTAAAGAACTTCGAAGAATAAACCCCGATACAATAGTTTTTTATGAGGGGCCTGCAGAGGCTATTCTAAAGGGTGAGGACGTAGAGTTCGTGTTACCTGGCAATATGGTGAATACCCCTCATTGGTATGATTTTATGACGGTAGGTCTTGGTCGTTTTATGTGGATGCTTAACTATGATTATAACAAAGGTAAACTTTTGTTTGGTGGTAATGCTGTTCATCAATCGTTTATTTCTCAGATGGCGACACTGAAATCAATGGCACACAAGTTTTCTGGTGGTGGCCCTACTATTATTGGTGAATTTGGTTTACGATATGATATCTATAAAAAAAGAGCATTCAAAGAATGGAAGAGTAACCCAGAAAACGCTTGGAAGGTTCACAGTAAGGCGTTATCTTGGTATTATGATGCCCTTGATGCAAGCTTGTTGAGTTCATGTCAGTGGAACTATAACCCAGAGAATGATAATTTATGGGGTGATCAATGGAATATTGAGGATTTCTCCATTTTTTCACGTGATCAACAGACGAGGGATTGGAAAAAAGATATAGATTCTGGTGGAAGAGCACTTCAAGGTTTTTGTCGCCCTCATTTCATTTCTGTTGCAGGTACACCCTTAAAAATGATGTTTAATATGAAAAAGGGAACATTTTTCTTTGCCTTTGATGGAGACACATCAATCAAAGCTCCGACGATGATTTATGTGCCAAAAATCCAGTATCCTAAAGGGTACCATGTTGAGATATCTGAAGGAACGGTAGAAAAAAATGAGAAAACTCAACTTGTGGCAATGACCATTCATCAAAATGGTGTGCACAACGTACGTATTAAGAGAAAATAACTATTTGTTCACTGTTACGACTTTCCCTGTTTTCACAGATTTATATGCAAGTAAAGCTATTTGTAATGCCGCTCTACCGTCTTCTCCACTTACTTTTGGTTGTTTATCATGTATTACGCAGTCAACGAAATGTTCAACTTCGTTTCTAAATGATATCCCATAGTAGCCGGGGAATGGTGCGTGTTCAACCTCAGGTTTCACCCATCCCTCTGTTTCAAAATCAGGTTGCTGTGAACAATACATTAATGGTGGTTCCCACATGTGATCCTCGATAATTGTTCCTTTGGTGCCATAAAGTTCAAGTCGGTTGGTTGGTTCACTTATTGCACAGCAAGTAAGGTCTACCTCACCGAGTGCACCGTTTTTGAATTTAAGGGCTATCACTGCGGTATCATCGTTATCGGTTTCTAGTTCACATGCGAGTTTTTCTGCGAAAGCAAACACGCTTTTTACTTCTCCCATAATCCATCTGAGAACAAAAAACCGGTGTACCCCCATATCAAGGAGTGTTCCTAATGCTGCGGATGATGTTTTCCAGTTCTGTTCAACTGGTACGTCACCAACGATTTCGTAGGCTTTCGCGAGGAACACACGACCTAGTCTTCCTTTGTCAACCATTTCTTTTGCAAGCATATGCGCCGGGATAAACGCGTGGTTCTCTGCAACCATGAGTTTCACCCCTGCTTTTTTCGCAGCGTTGATCATGTCATCAGCGTCTTTAAGTGTTGTCGCAATAGGTTTCTCCACCAGTACATGTTTCCCTGCCTCAGCTGCTTCGATAGCTGCTTTGGCATGAAGATGATGAGGTAGGCAGATGTCAATAATATCAATATCTTTCCGACGAAGAATATCATGGTAGCTTGTATGTGCATCAGACCCGTATATCGAAGCGTTTGATTCAACACATCCTTTATCTTTATCGCAGAGAGCTACTACTCTTGCTTTATCACGTATTGCATTATAGGATTCCGCATGAAGTAACCCTGCAGAACCTAAACCGATTACGCCTACCCCAAGTTTTCGCAAACTCTATCACCTTTGGCTTATAATCTTTAAACTCATATTTAGAGGCTTCTTATTATTTTACAAGCAGTGTTTGATCAAGTGTTGATATCCTTTCACATTTATTTTTTGTAACAAGATACGTGTCTTCCATGCCAATCAGGCGGTTGTTATATGGTTCATAGGGAACCCAAAACTCTAGATCAAAAATCATTCCTGGTTCAAACATTTTATCGGCTGAGTGTAAGGGATCAAAAAGATGGATTTCTTCGCATCGCAGACCAAGACTATGACAGGTAGGAAAAATAGGTACTTCCTCACCTTTTTTTTCAAATGCTTCTTGTGCTATATTAAGGATATTCATGGTAGGAACACCTGGTTTGATAGCATCGATACATTGCCGTTGTACATCTACGATTTCACGAATAAATTTCTCTACATCAGAGGGGATTTTACCAAGAACTGCATGTCGACTAACATCAGATGTATAGCCTTTGTAGATTGCCCCGATATCAAACCTGGTCATCTCGTTTTTCTTCATCTTTACTCCAGTACCAGGCGCCTCTGGGTCGCTCGCACCAAGGCTCATTGTTATATGATCCCAACCAGATGCACCCTCATTTACAATAGTGTTTTTTGCGATTTTTAACATATCGATATCAGATATTCCTTCTTTGAGTTCATGAAACATCGCAAGAATGGTTTTTTCAGCAATATGTGTTGATTTTTTAATACGATCTATTTCCTCAGGGTTTTTAACTAGTCTACATTCCAAAAAGATATCATCCGCTGTTTCAAATTTCGCATTGGGAAACGCTTTTTTTAATGCTTCATATTGATAAATAGGCATAATGCTTTCTACGGCTATTGTTGGCTTTTGTATCCCTGTTTCCTGAAGGATATTGACGAGTGCTTCTACTGCATCGTCTTTTGCCATAATCCCTCGGAAATCTTTTATCCAGGTTAACTCCGGGTTAAATATCATCCACGTGATTACGCTTTCCTCGCCATCCTGACGTACAACAACTATCGTGGGTGTCAGATTAGATAGAGAAAACAAGATAGGGTTATTCTCAGAGTGCCTGGTTGGTAACCCTGATGTGTAAAAGATGTTCTCAGGTGATGATGCGATTACAAAATCAAAACCCTTTGCTTTCATTTTTTCTGAAAACCTTTTTTTATTAAAACCAATTGGTTGCATAGTTTTTTGATAGATTTTCTCTATTTAAATTTTTTTTAAAAAACCATAAGAACACCAGAACATATAATGTCTCCTATTTGGGGCTTTGATTATGGGTAATCTATATGTATTGATTGGTTTTGATGTTGAACATGATGCTGAGCCTTTTTCAGATGCTTGTGAGGGTGTAAAAAAAGGGATACCTCCCATTCTTGATGTTTTAGATGAACTCGATATTCATTGTACGTTTAACATTCTTGCAAATATTATCGATGATAGCTTTGATGTACTCAAGCAAATTAAAACACGTGGTCATGAAATAGGATGTCACTCCTATGATCATGAAGCTTTAGCGTTTCTCTCTGATGAGGAGATTCACTGGAGGGTTGAAAAAGCTACCCAGGTGATTCAAAAGAAGTTTGGAGAGCGCCCTATTACTTTTCGTGCTCCATATTTGTTGGGTAATACTTTTTTGATAAAAACACTTGATGAGTTTCATTATCTCTTAGACTCATCATATTTAATTGCTCATCATAGGACGCAGATATTACCCTATCATCCATCAGAAAACGACTGGACTTTAAAAGGAGATTTACATATTTTAGAATTACCAGTTTCAGCAGATCCATGTGTTGATGACCCTGAAAAAAGTGATCTATGGCCCTGGTGGCGGGTTATTGGTGCAAAGGACGCGAAGCGTAAAATCAACAATTTAATCACGAAACAGGAGGAACATGGAAAAACAAAGGTGATTACGTTTTATTTCCATCCCTGGGAATTCATAGAGTTGGAAAAAATAAATATAGATGTACCAGAAGATCATCAAGAAAAAATATATGGTGGAAATGGAAAAAAAGCAATTTCAAATTTTAAAGAAATAATAAATTGGTTGAAAAAACAAAAAAACGCAACTTTTTTAACAATGAAAGAATTCAGAACAATATGGGAAGAACTAGTATAATTTTTTGAATCTTCTTCTATGGTTTTAATACGACTTTGATGACATTCTCTGCTCCCTGAGATAAAATGTCAAAACCTTTTGCGATATCGTGCAAAGGCAACACGTGTGTTATCAATGGTTTTACTTCAACTTTACCTTTCGCAATCAAAGTCAACGCTTGTTTAAAATCATTCGAGGTATATCCATACGAGCCTTTTATTTCAATTTCCTTTACCGTAACATCTAGCATACCGAGCTCCATCGTCGCGTCTAACATCCCTATTATCACAACCTTTCCCCCTTTCCTTACCATGGATAAAGCCTGCTGTACTGTTCTCTGGTGGCCAACAGCTTCAAAGACTGTATTGACTCCACCGTGGTCTAGCACCTCTTTGACTGGATCTTCTTTTTTTGCATTTATCGTTGTTGTAGCACCCAGTTTCTTTGCTAGTTCTAATCGATACTCAAGGGTATCAATAGCAAAGATTTTCTCTGCACCAATATTGTTTACCACTTGCAACGTCATTAAACCGACCGCACCAGATCCAAGTATACCAATATCTTCATCCTTTTCAAGAGATGTAAAATTGACAGCATGTACCGCCACAGCGAGAGGTTCCACAAGAGAAGCCTCTTCAAATGATACCGCGTCTGGTAGTGTATGACATTTACTTGCCGGAATAGGTACGTATTCAGAAAACGCTCCGCTTAAATGTAAGCCAACGAGTCTTATATTCTCACAAATATTACTCCGTCCACGTTGGCACAATGCGCACTTTCCACAGGATAAAACCGGTTCCAAAACAACCCGCTCACCCTCTTTGAGTCCTTTCACAGTTCTTCCTAATTTGACAATCTCGCCACTGAATTCATGCCCCATGACAAGCGGTGGAATCCTTCGTTTTGATACCCCCCTATATGCATGTACATCAGAACCGCATATTGATACAGCTTTTACCTTAATAAGAACCTCATCATCTTTTATTTTCGGCGTGGGTAAGTCCTCGATTCTGATATCTTTTCCACCATACCATACAGCTGCTTTCATACACAATCATCTCATAAATTTTTTATGACATCTTTATTGACAAGATTTGTTGGAACTTTTCCTTGTAAACATTGGAGTATCTGTTCAGCAGCTATTCGTTGTACCTCATCGACTGTGTCTTCTGAATACCATCCCATATGGGGAGTAATTATAACATTGTCAAATCTTAGAAGAGGATTGTCTTTTTGGATAGGTTCTTGCTCTAACACATCCAGGCCAGCGCCAGCGATATCTTTTTTCTTAAGAGCATTAAATAATGCTTTTTCATCGACGATGCCACCACGAGCGGCATTAATCAAAATCGCTTTCTTCTTCATTTTTTTTAGTTGATCGGTACTTATCATATACCTGGTTTCATCATTGAGTGGAACATGAATAGTCACAATATCAGATTGCGTAAGTAGTGTATTATAATCAACTCGTTTTGCGTTGTATGTTTTAAAAACATCAGCTTGAATATAGGGATCACAGGCAAGTAGATTTACATCAAATCCTTTTATACGTTTAGCTACTTGTCGGCCTACTCTCCCTAGACCAATGATACCAACAGTTTTACCTTTTATCCGTGTAATTGGATGGAATTTTTTCCAGTCCCATTCAAATTTTTTAATACTCTTATCAACAAAAAAAAGTTTCCGGGTAAGTGCAAGCATCAATGTGATGGTATGGTCCGCTACATCGCATATATCATAGACCACGTTTGTTACAAAAATACCTTTTTTGGTAGCCGCATCCAAGTTTACATTATCAACACCAATACCATATCTCGCAATAATTTTTACATGTTTTAAATTTTCAATTACATTCGGTGTTATTTTTGTATATTGATTCAATAATGCATCTGCATCTTTACAATTTCTGATGAGTTCTTCCTCTGTTTTACAGTGAAATTTTATAAGTTCAACATTAAGTTTTGATAAAACCTTTTTTTCGATATCAAATGAAGGGTATTCTGCATCAGTTATTACTACCTTAAATTTCTTTTTTGGCATTTCGCGCCCTTCTTTTTTAGTTTAAATCATATCTTTTGGAGGGATTCCGTTGTTATCCCATTTTCTTAGTTTATAATATTCGTTGAGCATTTTTTCGAAATTTTCTTTGCTAACAGTAATTCCATTATATTGACCTTTTTTCAGCGGTACGTTCATGAATAAACCAGGCAACCGATCATCATGTTTAGTCACTCCCTCACGCAAGTTATAGTATCGACATAAATTGTTTATTTTCTCACCAGTTTGAACCAAATCAGCTTTAGTGATTTTACTGTCTGTCACAATAGAATACAGAGATGCTAGGTCATCCCAAAGGATAGGTCCCATAATTGGATAGGTAACAAATCTACAGAGGACCATCGAATCACAAACCGCATAAAAATCTTCATACTCCTTAACCATCTCCGCCTTTCCATCTATCGTCCCAACTATGTCAGGTCGATACGCAATACTTCTCAGATGACAAGCACCACGATCCGAGGTCACATAGGATAAAGACATGGCTTCAGTAGCCCGCGGATCATAACCAGGAAGTTCCAACCCCTTCACATGAACAGCAAAATCAGCAGAACCTTTTATTTTCTCTGAAGCAAATTTTATGCCTTCAGCAAAAATATTCCCAATCCCTTCTCTCGTAGCTATTTTAGTAATCATTTCGATCATTGCTTGATAATTCCCAAAAACCAGTTCAACCCCACCTAAATCTTTTTTAGTAAGTAGCCCCCTCCGATGGCATTCCATGGCAAACGCCAATACATTTCCCATCGTAATCGTATCCAAACCGAGTCTATTGCACATCTCATTCATCTTCGCAATGGACTCCAGATTACTATTCCCACAAAGTGCACCAAGAGAAAATAATGTTTCATACTCCGGTCCACTCACGAGCGTCCCAGCATAGGGACCAGTTTTCACCTCAGAAATATTTTTACAGGCAACAACGCAGGCATGACAACTCCGTCTCTTGATTATTATCTTCTTTTTCATGCTATCAATGTTAATTTCTTCTGCTCCCTCAAACTCACCCTCACTCCAATATCTCGTCGGTAACGCACCCATATACTGAGTCATCATCAATGTTTCCGGAGTCCCATCTAGCAAAATTCCCCTATCCTTAAGTTTTTCATTGTGACTCTTTTTAAACTCATCAACTTCTTGCTGTCGAGCAACTCTAATCTCTTTGGTTCCATGAACAGCTACTGCCTTTAACCGTTTTGAACCCATCAACATCCCAGCACCGGCTCGTCCAAGTAAAAAACCTTCTGCATGGGTTATACAGGCGTATTTTACCAAGTTTTCTCCAGCAGGTCCTATAGAAGCCACCTGAAAGATTTTGCCATATTCTTCCTTCAATATTTTCTCGGTTTCAAAAGTATCCTTGGTCCACAAATGCTCTGCGTTTTTGATTGCAATATTATCGTCATTTATAACAAGATAAACAGGTTTTTTTGAGATACCTTTGATCACAATAAAGTCATGGCCAGTTTTCTTAAATTGCGGAGCGAAATAACCACCACAGTACGACTCACCGAAAATGTTTGTCTGGGGAGACTTGAAAATAACCGCAAGTTTTTCGCCACCAGAAATATTTAAACCTGTGAGAGGCCCTGTTGCAAAAATCAACAAATTATTTGGGCCAAGAGGATCGGTCTTTGGCTTAACTCGATCAAATAATAGTCTTGTCCCTACTCCCTTCCCACCAATATACTTTTTTATGATTTCTTTTGAAACATCTTTTTCCTTATATTTTCCTGAAGAAAGATCAACCTCTAAAATCTTTTCGTTACCAATCATTCTATCACCATGTTCACTCCACAGTATTATAAAATCATTTTGGTTTTGAAGACATGAAATGTTAATAAAATATATCTAGCTTCTGTTACAAAATACGACTATGATTTCTACACAAACTATAAATAAAACCAGTAGAGTTTCATTAAGGGCACCTTATGAGATGTACAAAAAAACATGAAGACTTCATGGTGAATTATATAAGAGAAGTCTGTGAAAAAATAGGACCAAGATCGCCCTGCAGTAAAGAAGAGGAACAATGCGCTCAATTCATGGTAAAACGTCTAAAAAAATCTTGTGACGAAGCATGGATTGATGAGTTTTATTGCCGCCCTGGAGCATATAGAGCAATGTTCCACTGGCCAATTCTCTTCTACATTATCGCAATTCCCTTCTTTCTATTTTATCCATGGATTTCTTTAATATTAACCAGCTTTGTAATCATCATTTTAGTTGGGAACGAGATATATAATAAGGAAATCATCGACCCACTTTTTAAAAAACAAAGATCAACAAATGTCATTGCGAAAATAAAACCTTCAAAAGAAAAGAAAAACATTATTATTTTAAATGGGCATCATGACTCAAACTGGGAGTTCCCCCTCGGGAAACGATTTGGAACTAAAGTCAGCATTTTCATGGTCCTCCCCATAGTTTTTAATCCTATTCTTCTCATATTTTCTATAATAAAAATAATCGCACCATTGTCCTTATTAATAGAGGTTATTCTTTTAGTCATCATGATTGCTCCCGTTCCGATCTTAATTCCATTTGGTATAAAGGTTATATCAAAAACTCCGGTGATGGGTGCAAACGATAATCTAAGTGCACTCGCTGTCTGTCTCACCACCGCGCAATATTTTTCCAATCCAAAAAATAAATTGAACCATTCAGAGTTATGGATTGTCTCATTCGGCTGCGAAGAAATCGGTATTCGAGGAAGTAAGCGTTTTGTATCGAAATACCTTGATAGTATTAAGGATGCTTATACTATCAATTTAGATTTAGTTGGAGAAAAAGATTGTCATCTACATATTGTTACGAAGGTGGAGATGGGTGCTATAAAATTATCTCCCGAAGTCTGTGCTATTCTCCAGACAGCAAGCAATAAAGTAAATATTCCCATTACACAAGGACCAGTTATGTGTTTTACAGATTCCATGGCATTCTCAATGAAAAAATTAAAATCAGCCTCAATAGTAGGACTTTTACCTGATGGGAATATGCCAAGGTTTTATCATACGATAAATGATACAATCGAAAACATTGATCCTAAGTTAATGCGAGAGTGTTTGGAAATCTGCATTCAAGCAATTTACGATATAGATTCAAAGTTTTCTTAATGTTTTTAAGGTAGTAAGTCATACTAAGCCTATAAAATAATATTTGAAGGGAGAAACATATGAAGCTATCCGATAAAACCGCAATTGTTTTTGGCTGTAACGGGCTCATCGCTCAGGCGATTTGTAAGAAACTTTCAAAAGAAGGATGCAAGCTCGTAATTACAGATTTTAAAAAAGAACAAGCAGATAAGTTAGCGTCAGAGATTAAAAATGCAATTGGAATCGGTGTTAATGTCTGTTCTGAAAAAGAGATTAAGGAAGCGATGGATATCGCCATAAAAAAGTACGGTAAAATTGATTTTGTAGTGAATTGCTCCCGTATCGCTCTGTTTAAAGAAACCGTAGAGCTTACCGAGAATGAATGGGATATCATCGTAGACTTCAATGCTAAAAGCATGTATTATATCGCCAAAGCCGCATTAAAAAATATGATAGACAATAATCATGGTACGATAATCGGAATAACCTCTAAGACCGCAAATTCTGGTCCAGCTAATCTCTCAGCGTATGCAGCGTCAATGAATGCATCGATTGGGCTTTTACGTAGTCTATCCTGTGAGGTACGTAATAATAACATACGAGTTAACGCTCTATGCCCTGGTTATATTGAACACGAAGAACTAGTGTTGGGTGCAGAACTAACACACAACGAACCTCCTGATGAGGGAATTTACATCCAGTTTTCACCACTGATCAATATCACCAATGAACCAGAAGCTCTTGCAAACATGGTCGTCTTTCTAGCAAGCAAAGAAGGAGAATTTATCACAGGTCAATCATACAGCTTATGGGATGACGACCTTACATACTATAGAAATCTCGGTCAGATGGCTGAACTGTAGGAGTAAATGAATATGAGATTAGAAAATAAAACAGCTGTAGTTACTGGTGCAGGTCAAGGAATAGGAAAAGGAATAGCACTAGCATTGGCAAGGGAAGGGGCAAACGTAGTAATTAGCGATATCAACCTCACAGAAGCAACAAAGGTTGTAAGAGAAATAGAAGAACTTGGACGAAAATCATTAGCAGTTAAAACCAATGTTACATCAAAAAAAGAAGTTGATGATCTCATTAAAAAAACCATGGAAAAATTCGGTTCGCTTGATATCATGGTCAGTAACGCTGGTGTATCGTCCATGGAATATGTCATCGACATGCCTGAAGAGAAATGGGATTTCAATATGGATGTAAACCTCAAAGGTACGTTCCTCGTCACCCAAGCTGCTGCACAACAAATGATCAAGCAACAAAACGGTAAAATTATCTGCACCGCATCAATGGCAGGAAAAGGCGGCGTAGCCACACAGGCGCACTATAACGCATCAAAACATGGCGTAATCGCCTATGTAAAAAGCCTCGCCCAAGAACTTGCCCCCTACGGTATCACCGTGAACTCTATTTGTCCGGGCTCAATAAAAACATCTATGCAAGACCGAGAGGTCCAATGGGGCGCGGAAATACGAGGTGCAGGTGCTACCCCCGAAGATCTCCGTGAAGAAATGGCTAATTTTACACCCCTTGGGAGAATCGGTCTACCAGAGGACATAGCCAAGGTTGTCGTATTTTTTGCGTCTGATGAATCAGCTTTTATGACAGGACAAGCAATTAATGTAACTGGCGGTCAGGTCAATACGATGTAAAAAACCTATGATAAACATTTTTCACTAATATGAAGAAAAGGTGCATTACATTTGACTGAGAAAAAAGCACTAATAATAATTGCACCCAATGACTTCGAAGACATTGAATTTTTGCATACAAAAGAAGAACTTGAAAGGGCTAAGATAAAGATAATTATTGCCAGCACAAAAAAGGAAACAGCAACAGGCATCCAAGGTACAAGTGTAGAGGTAGACGTAGCGCTTGAACAGGTAAACGTTAACGATTATGATGCGATAATCTTCATAGGCGGACTTGGGGCATGTCCCTATTACAATGATAACAAAGCACTTTCTATAGCAACAGAGGCGTTCTGCAATGGAAAAAAAATTTGCGCTATATGCGTTGCCCCATTAATCCTAGCAAAGTCAGGAATATTGAAAGGCAAACATGCAACAGTCTATGATCAGAATATTACAGGGCTTGCACAGATGCTCCAAGAGGAAGGTGCTATTTATACCAGAACGCAGGTTGAAGTAGACGGAAACATTATAACCGCAAATGGACCTAAAGCTGCGCGTGAATTCGGACACACAATAGCTAGAGAACTCAAGAAACAGCAGAAGAATTAATCATCTATTGGTTATCTTAAATATTCAAATTCTGATTGCACCCTTGCTTGCAGAAGAAATATTTTTTGCATACAAAGCCAGAAGACCCTTTCTAACTTTAGCCTCAGGCCTTTTCCATTTAGACGAACGCTTCTTCAACTCATCTTTACTAATCTTAACATTCAACTTTCTATTAGGGATATCAATCTCAATCATATCTCCCTCTTTCACCAATGCGATAGGCCCTCCCTCCATCGCCTCTGGTGATACATGACCAATGCAAGGACCAGCGGTACCACCGGAAAACCTTCCATCAGTCACCAAAGCCACGGATTTGTTAAATTTGCTTTCCGATATCTGCATCGTTGCCATAAGCATCTCACGCATACCAGGTCCACCCTTCGGTCCTTCGTACCTTATCACAATGACATCACCGGGTTTAATTCCACTTTGTTCAAACGCCTCCAGACACGCCATCTCTGAGTCAAAAACCCTTGCAGGTCCCGTGTGAACCAGCATGCTAGGATCAACAGCAGATACCTTAATCACTGCACCATCTGGAGCAAGATTGCCGTAGAGTGCTGCTATGCCCCCATCCTTCATGTAAGGCTTATCGAGAGTTCTTATAATATCGTTATCCTTCACTACAACATTTTTCAGATTTTCTCCTAGTGATTTCTCTGTAACAGACAACGCATCTAAATGCAATAAAGGCTCCAAGCGTTTCATAACAGCCGGGATTCCACCAGCCTTTTCCAAATCAGAAAAATTGAACGGCCCATTGGGTTTTATCTTACACAAACATGGCGTCTCTCTGCTAATTTTATCGAAGTATTTTAGATCAATTTCGATATCCAATTCATTTGCTATCGCAGGCAGATGAAGAGTAGTATTCGTTGATCCACCAATGGCCATATCAACTTTCACTGCGTTTTCGAAGGATTTTTTAGTCAATATATCGGAGGATTTGATATTTTTTTTAATGAGACTAACTATCTGCTCGCCTGAACGTTTGGCAAATAAAAGCCGTTTCGAATCCGTAGCAAATGGAGTCGCACAACCAGGAAGAGCAATACCCAACGCCTCAGTCAAACTAGCCATGGTACATGCTGTCCCCATGAGATTACAAGCCCCAGGACCTGGACACGCTACATTCACTACCTCCAGAAGCTCATCAGGATCCAATATACCTCTTGTATAATCAACATAAAATTTTTGAAGATCTGTAGCTACTATTTCCGTTCCTTTGTAGATGCCAGGGCGCATCGGACCACCCAAAACAAAGATTGTTGGGATATTCACACGTGCCGCACCCATCAGCATACCAGGAACAATCTTGTCACAGGTACATATACAAACCATTCCATCAAATAACCCTTCATGACCTGAAATCATTGCCTCAATTGAGTCTGCAACCAAATCCCTACTTGGAAGTGGATACCTCATACCTGGTGTTCCCTCTGAAAGACCATCACAAAGGGCAATAGTGTCAAACTCCATAGGAGTTCCGCCAGCTGCCCTCACACCTTCTCGTACCGCCTGAGAGATAGTCCTTAAGTGAACATGTCCGGCCACTACCTCAGTCCATGAGTTAGCTATGGCTACGACAGGCCTTTGCATTTCCTCTGAGGAGAATCCTGCTCCCCGAAGCATCGGAAAAATATCTCTAATTATTTCACCTCTGATTTTTCAATAATAATCCTGGCGTCCACAACCACTGCGCCATCAGGATATAAAAATACTGGATTGAGATCCATCTCTTCAATTGATAGAAATTGCTGTGCAAGAGCCGATATCTTTGTCAAAATAGATATCAAAGCGTTCTTATCCACTGGTTTATAAAAACGATAGCCTTCTAACAATCGATGTAGTTTTATCTCATCGATCATCTCCTCTGCATCCCTTTTACTTATCGGAACCAAACGTAAAGAGATGTCCTTAAACAATTCCACAAGTATCCCGCCAACACCAAACATAATAACAGGCCCAAACTGTGGATCTCTTTTTATTCCAATAATCACTTCAATTCCCTGACTTACCATCTTTTGTACAGCAACACCCAACACGGATGCTTTTGGATTATAGCGTTTTGCATTTTCGATTATTTGGTTAAATGCGTCAATAACTTGTTTTTCGTTTTCAAGGTTTGGCTTTACACCTCCAGCATCCGATTTATGTGTTATCTCAGGAGATACTATTTTTAATACGACAGGGAAACCGATTTTTTTTGCATATTTCACTGCTTCCTCTTTATTTCGAGCTAGAGACACATCTGTCGTCGGTATTTGATAGGCAGACAAGATTTGTTTAGACTCTATTTCGGTCAAATTCCGTCTATGTTGCTTTAAAGCATTAGTAATTATTTCCTCACCGACACGTGCATCTCCTTTTAATTCAAACGGTTTTTCAACCAATTTATCTTCTTCTAAAAATTCCCTGTAATTATTAAGGGCAGCGATCGCACGAATCGCCCTCTCGGGAGTAGGATAAAACAGCAAACCAAGGAGCTTTTCAAGAAGAGGTTTAATCGTTTCATCTCTCTCATTTCCAGCAGCAATAAAAGGAGCATCATTTCTACCAAAAATCTCAGCAGAGGTAAGTCCCTGAAGTCCTTCCATTAATGGTTCATAGGATTTCACTATATCTTTTATACCTGAAAAACCAGAGCCAGGAAATGAAAAAAACCATGAATCAATGTTTCTATCATTAAAAATCTCCCTGACATCGCCCCAATTACTAAATAATTTTTCTGCTCCAGATCCAGTGAAATCAACTGGATTTCTAAAAGATGCAAACTCTGGCAAAATCGCTTTTAGTATTTCTTGATTTTCTTTAATCAAAGGCGGAACTTTTAACCCCAACTCAGCGCATTTATCAGCAGCTGCGACACCGACTCCTCCACTCCCCACCAATATTCCGACTCTGTTTCCTCGTGGTAGAGGCTGAGTCAGATATGCTCTCAAGTAATCAAAGAGCGCTTCAATATCATATGCCCTAATGATCCCAGCTTGTTTAAATGCGGCGTTATAAACTTCTTCTTCACCAGCTAAAGCCCCGGTATGAGACTGTGCAGCAACCCTACCCACCTCTGATCTGCCAATTTTTATTGCAAAGATTGGTTTCTTCTTTGTTACCTTCTTGGCAACATCATAAAATTCTCTTCCTTTTTCAACCCCTTCTAAATAGAGTACTATTACTTTAGTATTAGGGTCATTATAGAGATAGTCAAGGTATTCATGGTCTTTGACATCTGCTTTGTCGCCTGTACTTATAAACTTGCTAAATGTTATGCCGTTCTGCATTGCTGTTGCAAAAATCTCAAGGCCATATCCTCCACTCTGAGATACAAAGGCAACCTCACCTTTCTTTGCAGAAAGAGCAGTCAAGTTAAGATTTACTGCAGAACTATAAATCCCCATACAATTTGGTCCAACTATTCGGAAATTTCCTTTTCTAGCTAATTCATTGATCTCTTTCTCACGCTCAATTCCTTTTTCACCGATTTCTTTATAACCAGCGGAGAAAATAATTGCTCCTCTCACCTTTTTTGCAATACACTCTTTCATGACATCTGGGACGAGGTTTGCTGGAACCATGATTGCAGCTAAATCAATGTCTGCAGGAACATCAAGTACGCTCGAAAAAGTTTTTACTCCCTGAATTTCTTTTACATGTGGATTTACGAGATATATCTTTCCATCAAATTTACTCTTTAAAGCACTCACAGTTATCCAATTGTTAAGTTTCAATGGGTTGCTCGATGCTCCAATTATCGCAACTGACTTTGGCTTAAAGATCGGGTCAAGTTGGTCAATTATGGTCATTTTCACCCTATTTTTGTTTAACCATTTTTTTTCCTTTATCAAATGCCTTCAGATTGAGATCTAATGATTTTGAAAGCCTGTCTTTAATTGCGTTCTTCAAATGCTTCTCTTCAAGTGGAAGCAATCCAGAGGCATATGCAGCGCCAATCATCACAATATTTGATGAAGCTACATCACCTAATTCCTTTGCAGTTACAGTACTATCAAGTGTATACAATTTTGCAGAAATTTTTTTTAAAGAGCCAAAAATTTCATCTAGTTTAGGATAGTGCCTATCAGAAGGCATCACAGGGTATTCATTAGTCACTACAGCACCTTTAGGTTTAAGAAACTCGGTTGCACATTTTAACGCTTCAAAAGGTTCAAGACCTATAACCGCATCTGCACATTCTTCAGGTATAAGTGGACCATACTTTTTATCCTTGAAAAGACGAACGTGACTAAGAACTGATCCACCACGCTGACCTGCACCAAAAGTTTCACCTATAACAACATGATAACCTTCATCAATGGCTGCATCTCCAATTATTCTAGAAGCTAAAACGTTTCCCTGCCCACCAACTCCTGCTACTATGATGTTGAAGCTTTCAATCATTTTTTCACCTTCGCTTTAATTGCTTTTTCAGGGCAAATCTGGGCGCAATTTCCGCATCCTGTACATAGAGCATAATCAATGACTGCTTTCTTATTTGGTCCATCCCAAATAATAGCCGGGCAACCAAAATCATCCACACAGATGGAGCATCCATTACATATTGAGTTATCAACGACAAATGGTTTCGGAAGAGGAAGCCCTTCTTTCCTTCTTTGTTTTAAAAATTCGATTGAACACATTCTTCTAAAGATAATTGCAGATGCTTTAGATTGTGTCAGAGCTCTTTTGACACCCTCGATAGACTTCGCAATCTGATACGGATCCAGAACCTCTACATGCTCGACTCCGCAGGCTTTTACTAGACCCTCTATTGGTACTATCTTTGTTTTATCCCCCATTGCCGTGTAACCAGAACCAGGATGAGGTTGGAAACCAGTCATTGCTGTGCCTACATTATCAAGAATAACTGTGGTAAACTTAGCGTCATTAAAGGTTGCATTTATTAAAGAAGGAATACCAGCATGATAAAACGTTGAATCACCAATGAATGCGATCACTAGCTGAGGTATACCAGTTTTTGCAACCCCATTTGCTATGCCAATACTCCCCCCCATACAGTTGGTTAACGCAAAGGCTCCTAATGGTGGCAGTCCCATCATACCGTAGCAACCAATGTCACCAATACCAGCATAGTAATCTATCCCTAATGCTTCTGTCGCCTTCTTCATAATATACCCAGATGCTCTGTGAGGACAGCCAGCACATAAGGCTATCCTGCGAATACCCTGATAGGGAGTCAACATTTTTTTAATCTCATCCCTTTCAGATATTTGAGGCATGGGTTCATTCAATATTTTTGAAAGTGTCCTCAAAACTGGTATAACATTAAGCTCGCCAACAACTGGAGTAACTTCGTTTATTTTACCTAAAATCTCAACATCAGGGGCTACATCTTTAGCATAAGATCTTAGCTCCATCTCAATAACTGGGTCAGTCTCTTCAAAAACTACAATCTTTTTTACGGATTTTAAGAATTTAGACACTTTTTCAGAAGGCAGTGGAAAGGACATTCCAAGCTGAAGAAATGCAACATTCGCACCAAGCGTATCAATCGCCTCCTCAACGTAATGGCGACACACACCAGATGCAACGATACCTAGTTCTTCATCTCCATCCATCTTCAATATATTACCTGGGAACTTATTGGAGACCTCAGCTGCTTCCTTTAACCTCTTCGAATGGATTCGGTCATGGAGATATGCCATATCTACCCATCCACGCTTTTCAATCATCTCCATTCCTAGCGTAATAGTCGTTGGAAAAAACTCAGGTTTTCTTTTCTCTTTTGGAAGATCTCCTAATACAACATCACCAGTTGCATGGCATACTCTCGTCGTCATTCTTACATAGATAGGACTTTTTAATTGCTCAGAGAGCCCAAACCCTTCTTTTATAAAATCTTTGGCTTCTTGTGGATCAGCTGGTTCTAAAATAGGGATCTCAAAGACTTTAGATGCTAGATTTCTTGAATCATACTCATTCGAAGAGCTATGCCCACCAGGATCATCCCCAATGGCAACAACAAGCCCACCTTCACCAATCTGCCAATGGGAAAAATTGATCAAAGGATCGGTCATCCAAGCGACTCCATGATGTTTTGCTACCGCGAGAGCTCTCAAACCGCAGTATGTGGCTCCAGCTGCGCTCCATAATGCTACCATCTCATTTGTTGACCACTGAGCGTGAATACCAAAATCCTTTGCAATCCGACCTAATGTTTCTAATACTTCAGATGATGGAGTCCCAGGATAAGATGATGCAAACTGACAATTACCTTCAATTGCACCTCTTGCTACTGCTTCATTTCCCATTAAAAGCAATCGTTTTCCAGGTGTGTCCAGTCCAACACGTTCCTTCATTTTTTCTCCCCCCTTATTTTTTCTAAAACCTCTGGATTGACAACATTTTCATAAATCCCATACAATGCCTTTTCAACTTGCTCACCATTTTGTCTCATAAGAGTAAGAACTCCATCAGATGTCTGTACCGCCATATGTGGCGATAAAACGATGTTTTCTAATGGGAGCAGAGGATTTTTTTCATTCACGGGTTCTTCCCGAAAAACATCAAGCCCAGCGCATCTAATTTTCTCGTTATGTAACGCATTATACAGTGCCTCTTCATCCAATAGCTCCCCACGGGCGGTATTCACCAGAATAGCAGTGCTTTTCATCAGATTTAATTTTTCTTCATTAATCAATTCATGAGTTTCTTTCATCAATGGAGCATGAATTGTAACAACGTCAGATTCTTTTAGCAGAGTATCAAGAGTAACTTTTTTCCCACTTAATTTTTTAATATCTTTTTCTTGTACAAATGGATCGTACACCAGAAGGTTCATTTCGAAACCTTTCATAATTTTTGCAACCTCTTGCCCTATTCTACCAAATCCAATGATTCCTAAGATTTTGTTCCGCAGTTCAATACCTAATACCCCTATTCGCCATTGACCTGTGACTGTACTTTGATGTATTTGTATCAAATTTTTTACACATGCTAGTATAAGCGCCGCCGTATGCTCTGCTACCGATACGGTCGTAGCAGCAGGTATATTCATAACGACTACTTTATTATCAGTTGCTGCCTTAATATCAATGAGCTCATATCCAACACCTGCGGATTGTATGAACTTTAATTTTTTACCAGATTCGATTATTTTTCGTGTGATCGGATAGCTCATGGTTTGCATGTAAAGTATTCCGTCACAATCTTTCACTTGTTGACTGAGATTTTCCTCCGAAACATCAGGAACACACGTGATTTCTGCGCTTTTTATGTATTCCCTACACCATTCTGGTAGATAATCTAGACCTGTCACAAGGAGTTTTTTATCCATTACGTACCACTTATTCCCATTAACTGTAGTTTTGTTTTGAGCAAACTAAAAAATTATAGATTGACGTAATAAAGACCCCGATGAATTTTTCAACACATCATCAACACAGAATATATTATTAGTAATTATTCCTCAACGCATACTACAGTATTCCCAGTCCTTTTAGTTTCATGCCAACGCTAATGTTTCCTTTGAATCTCAGTTTCCCTGTCATATATGCCTTATCACCGGTTATCTTCCCATTTACCATGTCCACATAATCAGTATCTTTCATTTTTGCTGTTATAACCGGATTTTCATGTATTCCTGTTTTTACCTCTAGTTTCTGGTTTTTAATGACAATATACCAATCGCCTCCATTATCCCCTGTAATGTTCAGTTGGACAACAGCATCTACACCAGCCGCTTTGCTCGAGTCGAACCTTGTGGGCAAGACCTTTTCAAAAAATTCCTTAGGAGTTTTTGCTTCCATAATTTTGCCTCCTTATCTGCGAATATATATAGTATATTTAATGTTTCCTAGATTTAATTGTCATGAAATGTTTTATACTAAAACATAGTTTTTAAAAATTTTATTAAACCCTTTTATGTATATATTTTATGAGCAGACATGTCTTATAAAAAGAGATTTGAAACGCTATTCCATCGCCCCTCTGAATCTTTTCAAGAAATTATCAAATATCCTTGTTTTTTTAAAACCTCTCTTGTAATTTTCATATGTGGCCTTGTTTATACAACAATTGCAGAACTTGGTTTATTTAATAGTCTCATGCCTCATTTTATTGCAGCTTATTCTCTCATGTTTACCATTATCTGGTTTTTACCAACAGTTATCTCAATGATAATTTTCAAAATTATTGGAAAAAAATTCAATACTGAATCATACATAGAAGCAAATGCTTTATCAATTTTCTCGGTTATTACTTTAGGATTCATATTTTTATCTATTTTCATGATTTATAGTAATATATTTGCGGATCCAAAAAGGACAGCTTACTTTGCAATGGTTTATTACAATCAATGGTACCCGCTTGCAATAGTTGGAGTAATTGGAGCGATTTTGATTCTTCATCGAATTATAATAATTGGTCGAATAATTGTTAAAGCAAAACTGTACCAGATTATTATCATATGGATAGTAGCAGCCTTAATTTCCATGTACATAGCATATTTAATATTCAGGGGATGGCTATGAAATTAATCCGTTTAAAACCATACATTCCATCCACGATATTCATCTTTGTTTTAATAGCAGTAATGGGCATGACATATGTACCATACCCAAATATCATAAGATTATCTGAGTCAGATTACCCAAATGAACATGTTCCATCAATAGTAGCACCCGGTGAATATTTTAAAATATCAACATCTGTTGAAAAAGTCTGGGTAGGATTCCAAGAATTAAAAAATGAACAAGGAACAATTAAGATACCAGAAGATTTTTCCTCAGGATGGTATAATCTAACTCTTCAAATAAATGGAATAAACACTACACGTAATAATTCAATATATGTTACACCAATTAGCGAAGATGATTTCACTTTTATTCAAGTAACAGATGTTCATACCCCCTGTTATGGTGGAGCAGATGTACAAGAAAGGAAAAATGTTTTTAATTTAGTAAACGACATAGGACCTGCTTTTGTTGTTGACACTGGCGATATGACGGACTATGGTCTGGAAAAACAATATGTCTATTATGGTTGGATCATATCTGATCTTGAAATGCCGCTTTATACCATACCAGGTAACATGGAAACCTATTCTGATCCAAACCTTGAGAGATATGCGAGTCATCTAGGTCCAGGTAATTACTATTTTTATTTTGGTAGAATATTGTTTGTTGCAAGTGCTGCTCTACATTCGCCAAGATCATGGGGTGGATTTGTTGGAACTCAAATTAAATGGATTAATGATACTATATCTAAAGAAGCTGATCTTAAATTCTTGCTACATCATATCCCAATTGTTGCGGAGCAAGGACGTGATTATAATTATGTGCCGTGGGGGTGGAAAGAAGGCCATTTCAGTCAAATTGAGGAAGGATATGAAGAAATAGTAAAAATATTGACAAAGGAAAAAGCCTATGTACTTTCAGGACATTGGCATG
>Ga0209253_10001272_pt1 | contig 22136 bp, 18 predicted proteins | sample FrelakmetBRP12BR_FD_187145 | JGI IMG/M metagenome (GOLD analysis project Ga0209253, IMG submission 187145) | Freshwater lake sediment microbial communities from the University of Notre Dame, USA, for methane emissions studies - BRP12 BR (SPAdes)... | ecosystem: Environmental > Aquatic >...
TAATATGTAGTTGTTTTGTGTTTTCTCCCATTTGATTAGGGTATTTTTATAGTTTCACTATCTATACACATGGAAAAAAAGATTTAATACCACAAAATTTGTGGTTGTGAAGGTTTCTTTATTAATTTTCCATTTTTTTATACATCAAACCTTTTTTTATCTCCTAAAATTATGGTATTTATAGATGCTTGAATGAGGAGAATCAAGGCAAATATAGGATCACTTGCTCTTTATAGAATTGAAAACCGATAAAGTGAGTATTATGGCAGAGTTTCATGTTTCAGAATTGCAAAAACAATCAAAATTTGTTGATCTGCAAAAATATGGATATAAACCGTTAGAGATCGAGGATAAGGACACATTTAATAAAAAACTAACACACATTTCACCGATTATCTCTGAATTTACCTTCACAAATTTATGGATGTGGAGGGACTATTACCAGTTTGCATGGAAGCAGTTAGAAGATACGAGCATAATACTGGTATCGCTTCATGATCCGACCAAATTAATTGCATTTCCCGTAATAGGCGATGATTATGATCAAGTAATTCCTGAATTGGAGCAATTTAAAGTTGGATTGAATCTGCCAGTAGAAATTCATCGCGTACCAGAATTGGATGTAAAAAAAATCCAGTCCAAGTATTCTGATGCGAAAATATTCGAGGATAGGGATGATTGGGATTATGTTTACAAACGAGAAAACCTTGTTAATTTATCGGGAGGATCCTATGAAACAATCCGTCGAAAATTGAATAAATTCAATAAGGAGTATCCAATACGACTAGAATCATTAACACCAAAAAATGCGCATTTGTGCTTGGAATTGCAGGAAGAATGGTGCAATTTACGGTCATGCTCTGACACTCCCAGTCTGGAAAACGAGGATAAAGCAATTCGTGACATCCTTCTCAACATTGAGAAATTGAATATTGTGGGATTTTTAGTGTTTCATAACGATAGATTAATAGGATATTCAATTGGGGAACCGTTAAATTCAAACACATTTGTAATTCATGTAGAAAAAGGAAATACTGACTATTTTGGGTTATATCAAGTCCTAAATCAGATTTTTGCTGAGAAATATGCTGTAGGATTTGAATATATTAACCGTGAACAAGATTTAGGCATTGAAGGGCTGCGTAGATCGAAAGAATCCTACCATCCGTCAAAATATGTGAAAAAATATATTGTACAATTGAATTAGGGTGCTTTTATCCTTTTTTTAGCCAATTTTTGTATATGTTTTATCTGCCACTATTAATTGTCGTGGATCAAAATTCCGGTCGATATCGATAATTAAAGTGTGGGGTTTGTTTCCAAAAATTCCATGGGTATAACACACTTTTACGAATTCCTTATCTTCCGCAAAACTCGTTTGGAGGTCAGATAAATCTAACCGAACCGTTTCCCCGCATTTCGGACAACTTATGAATACATTCTTCCTCGACAATTTGTGATCGTTCTATTCAAGGAAATTCTAGTTAAAAAATATTGACGCTTTGATAGATTCCTCACTAATCCTATGTCTATTATGATATATTTTTGACTATTCATAAATTTAATTTTATAATAAACGATAAAAATAAAAAGAAATTCGAGAACTCTGGTGTAGTAAAAGGAAAGTTGATATAAATATGCAAAAAGAAATTACACAAGCCCATGATCTGCTTGATCATAAGGGTCATCTTATTGAAAATGGATGGTCAAAAAGGTTATTACTCAAGTATGAACGATCGAATGTCCATGCGGGAAAACTGCGGATAAAAGAATGGGATTATTTCGAGGTCCTAAATGAAAATTATGGTATCATCCTGCTTTATCATGATGTTGGGTATTTAGGCGTGGCACAGGTGACTTGGATGGATTTTAATAAAGGCAAGTTCGAAGAACTGCAAGAGCAAGTTTGGTTTTCTAAAGGGAGCATGAATCTGCCTCCTTCAGCAGATGATGGAGATATTATATTTGATAGGAATGGGAATCATTGGGAAATGAGATGGAATCATACCACGCACGAACGAGTATTCAAATTTAATTATTCTAAATTTCGTTCTGGTGCGGGAATAAGTGGAGAAATTCGATTAAAACAACCCCCCGAGATGGATTCAATGGTTAATGTTGTTCCTTTCAAAAAGAAGAATCAATTTGTATATGCTCTAAAAACCAACAATATGATCCCCAATGGAAAAGTCAAGATTGGGGATGCCGAATTTGAATTCTCGGAAGCGAATGGATCAAACGGATTACTAGATTGGACGCGATCCGTGTTTCCATATCATGTAGAATGGAGATGGGCATCTGCGAGTGGAAAAGTATCAGGACTCCCATTTGGACTGAATATCGACTACGGAATTACTGGATTTGGAACAGCTTCAAAGGATATGATCTTCTACAAATACAAAGGTCACCACATTGACAAGGTCGAGTATACATGGAATAAAAATGATCCATATCAAGATTGGGTCTTTAGATCCAAAAATGACGAACGAGTAAGTCTAAAACTCAAACCAAAATTTATCCACAAAGGTGGAATGAATTTTGTCGTTCTGAGAACAACAGTTCTAAAAGCATACGGATTCTATACGGGAAAAGTAAAGCTAGATGACGGAACCATTGTTGAAATTAAAGAGAAAGACCGATTATTTGGTCATGCAGAAGCTGTTGTAAATTACTGGTAGATCATCTGTCAATTTCTTTTTTTTGGAAAATATTTTGTTCATGAATGTGTTTAATTCCATCTTCATAGTTGTATTCAATTCTATCCAAACATCATAATTTTGCTCTTTTTTCTATTGATTGTGTTCATTTATGAAAATCACAACAAAATGTTCCTGAACAATATTGGTCGTTAGTATGTGGTTGTTACTGAATCTTTTTTGTGATTATTTTTTGTAAACTAAGGATTTCATTATCTTGGGGAGAGAATTGAATTGCATATTCAACCGCTGATCGAGCATTTACGATATTATTTATCTTTAAATAACAAACTGCAAGGTTTTTCCATACTTCTCCATTACGTGGTTCTAGTTTTATGCATTGTTCAAATATTTCAGCAGCATCTGCGTAATCTTTGTTTTTAAGTTTAGTTAATCCCAGATTGAACCATGTGGGTACGGAAGCAGGAGCAAGCTCTAATGCTTTCCGAAATATGTCAACAGCATCCTTATATTTTCCCTGTTCCGCAAATACCGTTCCCAAGTTTTCCCAAGTCAAAAATTGATTGGGATCGATAGAAATCGATTGATTGAACAAGCGAATTGCCTGTTTATACTTCTTTCGTTTAAAATACATTACACCCATGGACGACAGGATTCTGGCGTAATCCGGTTTTTTTTCCAATATCTTATTATATACTTCGAATGCTTTCTTCGAATTATTGGAATAATCGAGGGTATCCCCTATCAATTGCCATGCATGTATATTATCCGGATAAAGAGAAATTGCTTGAAGAAATACTTGAATTGCTTCCTCAAATGCGCTATTTCCAAGTAAACCCAATCCCTTTTCGATAAGAGAATTAGATTCTTCTTCCAATGATTCCAATAATTCTGTTTTCGCTTGTTTTTGCTCTAGATCGTAATTCCATGATTTCAAAGTTTTTCGATCAATCAATCCGATTTTATACAAATCATCCAGTGTCAAGGGAGTTGTTTGAGCCAAAGTATTCACCCGTATAGATAGACAGAGATACACGAATGCCTAAAAACCTTTAGAGTGTTTTCAAGAGCTCTAAAGCTTGTTTAGTTTTCTCGGTAATTTCTTTGAAGTTCCCTACCGCAATTAAATCATTAGGTAACATCCAGCTACCACCAACTGCAGAAACATTAGTTAATCGCAGATAATCAATCATTGTATCATTATTTATTCCACCAGTTGGCATAAATTTCATCATAGGATAGGGACCGGATAATGATTTGAGCATTTTAGGACCCCCCGAAATGTCAGCGGGATAGAATTTTACGAGAGTTATACCTCGTTCTAATGCCCATTCCACAAATGTCGGTGTATTTAATCCAGGAATAAGAAGAATATTATTCTTCACGCAGTAATCGACTACAGTAGGATTAAAACCGGGTGTAACTATGAATTTACATCCAACCTCTATCGCATCTTTTACTTGGGTGATAGTTAACACCGTACCTGCACCTACAAGCATTTCAGGATAGGTTTTTAGGATTTTTTTTATCGATTCCTTTGCCGCTGAAGTTCGAAAAGTAACTTCGATGATAAGCAAACCCGCGTCTACTAGTGCCTTTGCTAAAGAGAGAGAGTCTTCCACTTTATCAATCGTTGCAACTGGAACGATTTTAAATTGAGCTATTTTTTCTTTGACATTCATTTTATTCATTTGATTTTATCGTGTGTACTTGTAAAACATTTTGGGAATAAGCATTTCTAATTCATAAAGAGCTTTTTTTTTCTAATTTGCTCAATTTTTCATATATAATTGTATTATATGCGAACATACCAAAATGGTGAACAATAAGTGTAGATTAGCATTCTATTATAATAATACTGGGAGTGTTTCTGGATCCATGAGATCTGAGTCGGGATGGATCAAAAGCAAAAAATTCAGGCTTTTTATCTTTTCTGGAAGTATGGGAATACCCTTTAAGTGTGTGTGCGTAAAAATTTTTTCTTTGTATATTTTTGAGAAATAATTGGACAAGAAGGGATCAATGATCAAAATTTTGTTATTATAATGGAATACAAATCTCGCTTGTCACAACCAGATGAATTCAACCGTATTTTTAGGAATAAGTTGGAAGCCGACATAGATTCTTCCACTCATTTTAATATGTAAAAAAACAAGATATATAGTTAAAAAATAATTGCACTCCTATATCGAAGGATAATGAAAAACATGCCTTAATTCAAAAATAAAAAAATAAATTATGATTTTTTAATCGAGATCATCGTCTTCAGGTTTTTCTGGTTCTTCTTCTTCCTCCTCGACTTCTGGTTCCGGTTCCTCTTCCAGAACTTCTTCTTCAGTTTCTTCCATCACTGGCTCTTCTTCTTCGATAGCTTCCTCTTCCATAGGTTCTTCTTCAATGACTTCCTCTTCCATCACCGGTTCTTCTTCTTCGATAACTTCCTCTTCCATAGGCTCCTCTTCAACGACTTTTTCTTCCATCACTGGCTCTTCTTCAATAATTTTTTCCTCTATAGGTTCCTCTTCTATTATATTTTCTTCAATGATGGATTCTGGCTTTGGTTCTGGTTCCGGCATTGGTTCTGGTTCCGGCATTGGTTCTGGTTCTGGTATTGGTTCTGGTTCCGGCATTGGTTCTGGTTCCGGCATTGGTTCTGGTTCCGGCATTGGTTCTGGTTCTGGTTCCGGCATTGGTTCTGGTTCTGGTATCGACATAGGAGCAGGAGTTACTTTCTCCACAGGTTTAGGTTTTGGCGATGGTTTTGAGACTGGTTTGACTTCCTCTCTGCATGGTTCTTTACATGGTGGTGATTTCATACGGGCAATTGTGAAACCCAATCCTACCAAGAATCCATATAATGAAAATATGCCCCAAGCAACAAGAACAACAAATTCCGACACTGCCGTAAATCTCAGTGGTATTCCTGTAATAGGAAATAATGCCGTTTCTAGTCCTACTAGTCGTGCAAAATTTTCGGAGGAAATATAGATTCCCGTAAAATATAAAAGGGGACTAAGAGGACTCGACAGCCAGCATCGGGATAAGAAAGGAAATACTAAAGCTACAATACCCGTGGTAATCAGGAATCCGAGTTCCATGATATCTAATGGACCTGTGACACCAAGAAGTCCACGGATCATCACAAATCCGAATCCCGCCAATGTTGCTACGATTGGGGGAAGAATTTTCCATAATACATGCGGTTTTTTTGACATTTTTTTTACCTTATTGATATTTTTGACTAATTGTAACAAATTTAGAGATTTTTAATAATGTACGAATTATTCATCCGATCAGAAATTATTCTTAACACTATAAATATGTTCCTTTTTGATAGAATATAACGACTGGAATGTTTTACTGGTTGATTATTTATTCAAAAGAATGCTTAAGGTAAAAAAACTCTGAGTGGTTGCCCAGACAAACCGATATTTAATAATTCTATAAATTCCTATGAATTTGAGAATTTTCGGGGCATCTAGTGAGTAGAATAAAAATTGATCACAGCAGTTCAGAATTACACATTTTAATTCGGAATGATGGTAATAACACGATTTATTGAGAGTTATACAATTAAGGATAACGATTGGGATTAAAATTCCTATTTTGTGGACCTATTTTATCGCGCGGAGTGGAAATCAGAAACATGAGAATATTATGCTTAGGATTTTTTTTCTTTGTTTTATCATATTTCATGAGTTTTTCATTGAAATCCTTTAAAATTTCCAACAGCTCCTCGTATTCTTCAGAAGAATCTACGCCTAGCTCGTATATACTTGCATAAAATCCCAAGAGTTTTTCTTTATGCCTTTTTACATCTTCAAATAATTCTATATTCCTCTCTAAATATTGTGCTGATAGGTTTAACATGAGAGAAGCTTGGAATCCGATACTTCTTTGCATATTTGCTATTCGTTTGATTAAAATATCTTTGGGTATTCCCAATTCATTTATACTATTTTGATTGACGGCTATTTCTTCCGTGGATTCTAATAATTTTCTTACTTTAGGAGTTAAAGTATAGAATTTACCTCGTTTTTGTGTGGTAGTGGTTGAATCCAACTGTATTTGTCCCAGCTCCAGCATTTTGGAGATATGACCATAAATCGTGGATTTAGCTTTATTGAGTAACTCACTGACTATTTCAAGATTTTGTGGACCAAACAACTCCAGAATGAATAATATATTGATTTTGGTTTCATCTTCAAACAATTCAGTTATATCAGATATAAAGGAGGATGACATATTTTTATGATATAGTGGTTTACAGAACCTTTAAATATTCGGAATCCGAATGTATACTAAAATCGAACATTCGAAAGTCGAATGATTTCAAAAAGTGAACTAATATGTCAGAATTGCAATCAACGGAAATTACAAAAAAATATCCTTATCGTAGATTTATTCTAGGTCAAATTACTTCTTTACTGGGTTCTGAAGTAATTGGTTACGTATTAGGCTGGTACATTACTCTTACGTATATGAACGCCTTTTATCTGGCAATGGTAATGTTTCTTCAGTTTTTCCCGCGTATTTTCATTTCCCCGATAGCTGGAGTATTTGCTGATAGGTATGATCGAAAAAAAATAATATTGTTCAGCGATATGGCTCAGGCGGTTATTACAGCAACTTTAGCTGTTATATACATTATTGGTTTTCCACAGAATTGGGAAATTGGTGTGATTTATACATTCATTGTCCTCCGTACTATTTTTCAAGCAATTCAAAGACCTGCAGTGAGTGCAGTTTTGCCTAGTATCACCCCCGCAGAAAAATTATCTCGTCTTAATGGGATACTTCAATTATCTGGGGGTTTGATTTCTTTAATGGGGCCATTAATTGCATTAGCATTTTTAAAAATCCCATTCCTTGACACTTTTGATGTATTATGGATTGATGTCATAACATTTGTTTTTGCATTCATGCTTCTTTTAAGTGTGCCTATACCGATGGTTCAAAAAACGAAAATTGAACACCCCCAAGAGTTAAAAGGATCAAAATTCATTCGGGATTTTAAAGAAGGTATTTCAGTGACTAAAGAGATTAAAGGTATCACCGCTATATTACTGTTATTTGCCGTTGCAAACTTTCTGATTACGCCGGTAAATACATTAAGCGATTTGCTTATTGTACAGGTCCATGGGGGAGGAGTTGACGAATTAACTTTTATTTCGATATTCTTTTCCACGGGTTTAATCCTGGGTAGTATTCTAGTTTCACTTATCAAAAAATGGAATCATCAGACTTTTTGGATGTTTGTTACAGTTATTGGATTATTTAGCGGATTGATCATAGTTGCGCTTGCACCTTATCGCAATTTTTGGTTGATGGGAGCTGGTGGATTCGTTACAACATTTGGTATTCCAATTTTTAGCACCATAGTTATTACTACTATGCAACTTGTAGTTCCAAACCACAAAATGGGTCGTTTTATGGGATTTATGAATGCAATAATGTCTTTGGTTACCCCAATCGGGTACCTGATATCGGGAACTATTGCACAATACACCGGGATCATTCCTTTATTTATCGGTTCTTCCGTATTAGCGATTATATTGATGGTTGTTATATGGACTACCAGTAATATTGGGAATCTAGAAAAAATTGTGAGGGAAAAGTTAAATCAAAATCAGCTAATTAAGAAAGAACAAGATCGAGATAGTGAACAAAAATATATTTCACAAATATCAGAACCAACAATTAGTGAATCTAAAGATCCATGAACGGTAAGTAATCGTTCTATTTTACTTTTTTAGAACCCCAAAGCTTTAATTTTTCTACTCTTTCTTCAACCATAATATGTCTGAAAATCCCAATGATTATAGCCAATTTACCGAGATACAAAAAATGGGAAGAAGTATGCGAATTTTCGGATTTGCACGCATTGGTTTAATTTTAAGTTCATTTTTAATAATGTTCATAGCAAGTTCCTTTGTTATGCAAGGCATTAATTTAGAGACTGTAGAAATGGAAGAATTAGGAATTGCTCTATTAGCATTTATGGAACAGGTGTGGGTTCAAATCTACACTTATGCATTTGAAGCAATAGTTATTGCTGGTCTCTGTTTCTTTGTATTGAAGATCTATGGGGTAATGAAAAATTACCCAGAAGATCAATTTCTTTCCAAGATATTTTATTTCTTTTTAATAGGTCTTATTGTTGCTGTCGTTCAATTTGTCGGTTCAATTATCATGGGAAATAATATAATATTAATTTGGATTGTATTGATCCTTAATCTCGCAATTCCCAGCTTAGCAATTCCAGGTTACATGTTTATGGGTAGGTGGAGTATGGTATATGAACAACAAATGGGTGCGAGTTTTCCGATCTTATCCAGTAGAGTCCGTCGATTAATGATAGGTGAGATTTTAGTACTATCAGGAACAGTTTCTTCCCTCTTTTCGATTTTATCTGGATCCATAGGAACAATTGGAGATTTTTTTGCGATTTTCACAATCATAGGAGAGATATTTGTAGGTTCAAATCTCATTCGGTCAGGAAAATTATTAGAACTGGACACATTACCTCAAGTTTCCTCATTTCCATCCGAACAACCCAGAACACCAACAAATCAAGAATATCCTGAATACAAACAACCTGAACGACTAATTCCGGATGAGATCTATTATTGTCCATCATGTGGTGCAAAATTAGAATCGGAATCGCAGGATTTCTGCATAAAATGCGGAAGATCTATTCCCAAATCGGAGGAATGATTGTTCCTCACATTAAAAGTAATATAGATGATTTATGATTCAATTTTCTTTTTTGAAATTCTCTCCATTTTTTGCAGATAGCGGTAGTAGCACACCATTTGCTTAATGATTTTACATGCATTCGGGATATAATCAATCACCGGTAGATTTCGCTTCAGCATATTGATTTTAAATTGGAATCGTGCCCCATAAGCGCGTTCATTCTGTACGTTCGGAGAAGTACTGCAGATCATCGGTTTTTGCACTTTTTTCAGCACATTTGAAATGCTTTCAACGGTTTTTTCCTCCATATCTGCTCTGCTTAATGTTTCTTGAAAAAGTTTGAATCGTTCTGCTTCTCGTACGAATAGCACAGTTTCGATATGGGGATCTTTTGCAACAATTTCCAGAGCCTGAGCGAAGAATTCAGGTACATATCCATATTCTCCAAGATCTACGGGATTATGGAAATTTGTATTAATGGACGGAAACACATTAGCTAAGGATTGTTGAGTTTCTTGTGAAAGAGAGGGTATTTGTAAACCGTACTTAATGCAGCTATCTGCAATTTCGACAGAAATTCCCCCACCCGCCACTAAAACACAAACGTTCTCGTTTTTTGGGAGATGATAATCAATTGAAAAGGTAGTCACAGCATCTTGAAAAAGCTCAAAATGATCGGTATAAATGATTCCATATTGTTTAGAAATTGCCTGCCAGATGTCAGAAGAACCAGCTAATCCTCCTGTGTGAGAGTGTACGGCTCGTATTCCAGCTTCGGATTGTCCACCTTTCAATAGAATAATGGGTTTAGTTAGGGTGGTCTTACGAACAGCCTCAATAAAACGTCTTCCATCTGAAATTGATTCCAAATACAAGGCAATCGTTTTAGTTTTTTCATCTTTTAGGAAGTGGAAGATAAAGTCGGCGGGAGTGAGGTCAATGGAATTTCCAATTGACACTATATTATGAAATCCAAGCCCTTGGGAGACTTGCCAACTAGCCAATCGACCTGTATTTCCACCACTCATGGACACGTAGGAGATATTCCCCGGAGCGGAAGGCATTCCGGGATAATAATGGATTTTAGAATACGGATTATTTATTCCAAGACAGTTCGGACCGATGATTCGGGTGTAAGGCTTTACATCCTTTATAGCATTTTCAAGTTGTGTTTGCAATTCCATATTCCCGCTTTCTCCGAAACCCGAGGTAAAAATCACCACAAATTTTACTCTCTTTTTTCCACACTCTCTAATGAGTTCAGGGACAGCATCAGCTTGTACCGATATGTAGGCTAGGTCAATATCGGGGACTTCGGGATGAAATAAGGAGGGATATACGCGAAATCCATATAATTCCTCATATTTTGGATTGATAGGGTAGACCTGACCACCGCCTTGGGTGACAAATTCTTGATTAGCAAATACAAATTTGATCCCCCCCACTCGATTTTTATTCACCCCAATTACAGCAATTGTTTTTGGATAGAATAAAGTCCTTAAATCGGTATTGAGAGAAACTTGAGTCCCAGAATTCATGAGTCCAGCTAATTTTGTTTCGTATTTGAATTTTTTTTGCTCATATCACAAAAAAAGGGGACAATTGTCTATTTCCATAAATCGGTAGATAGATATCTTTCTCCAGTATCTGGGAGAATCACCACAATATTTTCCTTTTTATTTGTTTTTTCCGTATATTTTAATGCAGCTGCGAGAGCTGCACCCGATGACATCCCAGAAAAAATGCCTTCTTCTTTTGCTAATCGATTCGCGACTCTAAAGGCTTCTATGGTGGGGATGGAAATAATTTCGTCGTAAATTTTTGTATTAAGAATGGAGGGAATAAAACCAGCTCCCATCCCTTGGATTTCTGATTTTCCCGCTGCTGAAGGACCCTTGGATAAAACAGGAGAGGAGGCAGGTTCGACTGCTATAATGTGAATTTTAGGATTTAAGGAACGTAAAGTTTCGCCCGTTCCTGTAATAGTGCCACCTGTTCCCACTGCACTGACAAATACATCCACTTGGTGATTCAGATCTTCCCATATCTCGTATGCAGTGGTAGTACGGTGAGCATCTGGATTTGCAGGATTGCTGAATTGTAATGGAATAAAACTATTTGGTATTTTGGTTGCCAGTATTTGTGCTTTTTTAATAGAGGGTTTTATTCCTTTCCCACGAACAAGAATTACTGTTGCTCCATACGCTCGAAGAATTTTTCGTCGCTCGATTGAAGAGGATTTGGGCATAACGACTACTAACTTATATCCTTTAACTGCACAAACCATAGCTAATCCAATTCCCGTATTTCCTGAGGTAGGCTCGATAATTGTTGTTTCCGGCTTAAGAATGCCCTGCTTTTCAGCAGTATTAATCATGCAGAGAGCAGCTCGATCTTTTATACTTCCCCCTGGATTGAATGCTTCTAATTTAACATATATTGTTGAACAAAGATTTTTTGTGATCTTATTGAGTTTAACAAGTGGCGTATTTCCAATGGTGTATAGAATCGAATTGAAAACTCCCATATCTATCCCTTCTTTGGTAATTGCTGTTCTATTGCACTTAACCGTGCTTCTAAAGATTTGATTAGGTTTATAATAGGATCTGGTAGATGACCATGCTTTAGATGTTCAATCTCATCCATTACTTGGGGATATTTTTCTTTTAGAATTCTTCCTGGAACCCCCACAACAACACTATTATCTGGAATATCCTCTGTCACCACACTGTTTGCACCAATCCGCACATTGTTACCTATAGTTATGGGTCCCAATATTTTAGCTCCCGTACCACAGATTATATTATTTAATAGTGTCGGATGGCGCTTTTTATGTTCAAGTGAGACTCCTCCAAGTGTCACGCCCTGATAAAGTGTAACATTATTTCCAATCTCTGCTGTTTCTCCTATAACAACTCCTGATCCGTGATCTATAAAAAAATGGTCTCCTATCACAGCAGAGGGATGGATATCTACACCCGTGATCTGAAAAGCAGTATGAGATAAAAATCGGGGCACGAAAGGTAATCCCAAACAGTCTAGAAAATGAGCAACTCGATAGATTAACACTGCTTGAATACCGGGATAGGAGGTTAATACCTCACTGATACTTCTTGCCGCAGGATCCTTATCGAATGCAGACGTTAAATCGGTTAAGAAACATCGGAAGATTTTTTCAATTTCCTCGTAGACAAACTCCTTATCTTTTTTATTAAGAGAAATATTCATAGTAGAAATACAATCTCGACATTGTTTTGTTAAAATTTCTTTTTCTGTACCATTTCCAAATAAGCAATCACATTTTCGTGTTTCCATGAATCTCCATATAGCTTGGAGCGATTAAAAAATTGACCGCTATTTTGTATAGTCATTATTTAAAGATACATTATGTGAATATCTACTACTATGCAAAAACTATGGGATAAATATTGAATTAAGTAAATATTGACTTCTAAGAATAGTTCGGATGTAGTAAATCGCTCATCTTTAAATGGAATAAAAAAAAATATCATGTGGTGATAGAAATGTTTAATTATTCATCTAGCAAATTATCAAAACTAATTCTCCATCATGCTTTAAAGGTTCCTGAGAAAAAACCCGTACTTATTATGGCTAATTATCATTCGATAAATTTAGTTAAAACATTGTATGCAGATATTCTTAAATTGGGTTCTTACCCAGCAGTTCATTTGGGTTTTGATGGATCCCAAGAAATTTTTTTCAAATATGCAAATGAGGACCAATTGAAGCGAATTTCGGAATTTATGAAATTTGCCGTAAATACGTATGATTATATTATTGAAATATGGTCTGATTACAATACGAAAAATCTACAAATGGTTGATCCAAAGAAGTTACAAATGCAACAAATGAATCCCGAATATCCGGAACTGATGAAAAAGTTCATGGAAAAAACATGGACTTTAGCACCTTATCCTACTCAATCAATGGCTCAAGAAGCAGGAATGGATCTCTATTCGTATGCAGATTTTGTATCAAAAGCATTAATGATTGATAAGAAAGATCCTATAGCAGAATGGCAAAGAGTTGAGGTAGAACAAGATCGAATAGTTAATTTTTTGAATAAAACTAATGAGATTCACGTGATCGGGGAAGATACAGATCTTACCCTATCGGTGAAAGGTAGAACTTGGATTAATTGCTGTGGGAGTAAAAATTTACCTGATGGAGAAGTATTTACAGGTCCAGTTGAGGATTCTGTTAACGGACACATTCGTTTCTCTTATCCGGGAATATATCAAGGTAAAGAAATTGAAAACATCTATTTGGAAGTAAAAAACGGTCATGTCGTGAAAGCAACAGCAAGTAAAGGACAAGAATTATTGGATGAAGTCCTAAAAGTTCCAAATGCCGATATCTTCGGAGAATTCGCGATAGGTACAAATTATGGAATTACTCAATTCACAAAAAATATGCTTTTTGATGAGAAAATCGGAGGTACTTTACACATGGCACTCGGTATGTCAATTCCAGAAAGCGGTGGTAAGAATATGAGTGGTGTTCATTGGGATATTCTTAAAGATATGAAATTACCCGGATCCAAGATTACTGCAGATGGAACTATGGTGTATGAAGAAGGACAGTGGAAAATTTAACGAACGAATGATAGTAAATCATAACCATGTTAAATCAGACTAAAAATAAACTAATTTTCTTTTTCATTATTTCAATTGTATTTTTGATATTACCGAATTTAACATCAATATCACAAGCGGAAACAATTCAACCAACTGGGATTATCCTATTTATCGGAGATGGAATGGGGTTTGAACATATTGAGTTAGCCCGACTAGTAGAGTACGGACCAGAAGGAGAATCTGCAATCTTAAGTTTTCTTTATCAAAACCAGATATCCACAGTAAATATCGATGCATCAACTACTGATTCAGCCGCAGCGGCAACTGCAATTAGTACAGGGGTAAAAACTCGTAACGGAAGAATTGCGATGAATTATAATGGTGAAATAGAACTTACTACGATTTTAGAAATCGCTCAAGAAAATGGTTATGCGACAGGAATTGTTGCAACATGTCATCTAACTCATGCAACTCCTGCAGCATTTATGGCTCATGATACCTCACGAAATAATTATTTAGATATCGCCGATGATATTTCAAAATCGAATGTTGATGTGTTATTAGGAGGGGGTAAGAGCGGTTCTTATCTTGGGGGATATATTTCTGCTATGCAGGGGAATGGTTATGATTATTTTAATACCAGATCGGAATTGAATTCTTCAATTACTACTCCTGTATTAGGATTATTTAGTGAATCTTCTCTGGTTCCTTCACACCTTAAAAATGAAACAAGTTTGGAGCCCAGTCTTTTAGAAATGACCATCAAAGCGATTGATCTGTTGAATTCCACGGGAAAACCCTACTTTCTTATGGTAGAAGGATCGCAAATCGACTCGGGAGGTCACGATAATGATCCCGTTTATACTGCGTTAGAGACAATCGAATTTGAGAAAACCGTGAAATATGCCAAAGAATTGGCAGAGAATGATACAAATTTAGAAATACTTGTGACTGCAGATCATGAAACAGGGGGACTTTCAGTCATTGGATATAGCTATACGACAGATTTACCCTTAGATACGGATGACTTTGAAACAAAAAAAAGTAAAAGAATAGCACGGGTTACTGAAACAATTACCTCTTGGTCCACAGGAGGACATACGAGCACTCAGGTTATTTTGGGAGGGATAGGACCGAATGCTGAAGAAATATTAAACGCCACCCATCATATTGATACATTTTCTATCATGCGAATGCTAATCGATGGAGAAACAGACCCCATAGAACCTGATCCATACAAGGGATACATTAATCTCTATGTTTTTATATATCTAATGAGCTTATTGGGGATTGCTGTCTTAACGGGATTATTGACATGGTTAAGACAAAAAAGAACAAACACTGTGAATATTACTGCATGATTTCTTTGGATCATTTTATCTACTCCGAGATGATGGACATCAATATAATGTGCACATTTCGTATTTTAGGCGATATATACAACTCCTTCCCAGGGAAACAGATGAATTTCAACGTTTTTTGATTTTTCGTTTTTCGATTGAACGGTTGTAGACAAAATAAAATTTGCATATTTATGGGGATTCTTGAATTGCACACTTGTATTACTCATATTCAGATACACGATTGCAATTTGCTTTTCTGATTTATGGCTATAAGAACGAATGTATGATAGCACGCTAGATGGTATTTCTGAAGAATTAATTAATATTATATTCCCTGAATGCAAAGATGGTGTATTATTACGGAGATGCAGGAATCTTTTATAACAATTCAATAAGGAATCGATATTCTCAGATTGGACCTTAACATTTCTCTCTGTATAAGAATAAGTAATAGGTAACCATGGTGTTGTTCTATTATCACAAAACCCTGTATGCAAGGAATTGTCCCATTGCATCGGAGTTCGGCATTCATCCCGGTTCAGAGATTCACCCATGTATTTCCTTACAGCTTTGAGAATGAAAGTCGGAATGTTGCTATATTTTAAGGCAACCGGATCTAAACTCGATTTGATATTCAAATAATGGCTTTCCATACCTATTTCATCCCCATAATAGATGAACGGAACTCCACGCACTGTTAATTGGAATGCTGCATTTAATTTGGCTTTCTCGACACTCCCACCTAATCGGGAGATTCTACGCATTCTATCATGATTTCCGAATACCCATGTGGGGATGAAAGGATCGGGAAAGAATTTTTCGTATAATTGAATCAACCGTTTCATTTTTTGAGCATTTATAGGAGTTCCCATTGATTTGAATAGAAAAACCAAGTTTAATCCATCATTTCGAGTATCTCCGCAATATTTTCTTAGATAATTCATTGGTCCCGTTACTTCCCCTACCATAAATCTTGGAGGATCAGTATATTCATCAATTACAGATCTGAGCTGTTTCATAAATTTCAGGGTATCGGGATGATGCTGCGTATATTTTGTGGATTGAAAAAGAAAGTCGGAGCTTTTTTCGGAAGGGACTACATGTAAAGATCTCGGATTATCGCGGAATTGAGCATCTTCAAAAAGAGCATCAATTATATCTAAGCGAAATCCATCTATTCCTTTATCCAACCAAAATCTTACGGTATCTAGCATTTCTTTTTGAACTTCGAAATTCCGATAGTTTAAGTCGGGTTGAAACGGGAGAAATTGCGCCCAGTACCATTGATCAGTAAAGTTATCATAATGCCAGCCACTTCCCCGTATGATCGCTTTCCAGTTATTGGGAGGTTTCTTCCCGTTCGATTTTTTCCCATTTCGCCAGATATACCAATCTCGCTTCGGGTTATCCAGATTGGAACGTGATTCGATAAACCATGGATGTTGATCACTCGTATGATTTAAGACGAGATCAAGAACAATTTTCATGCTCCTATTGTGCATTTCATGAATCAGTCGGTCACAGTCCTCCATGGTTCCGTACTCTGGTGCGATTTCTCGATAATTTTTGATGTCGTATCCAAAGTCCTTTTGGGGAGATTCATAGAATGGGGAAAACCAGATAGTTTCTATTCCAAGTTCCTTCAAATAATCCAATTTTTGTATTATTCCTTGTAAATCTCCTATACCATCTCCAGTGGAATCGTAAAACGAGCGTGGATAAATTTGGTAGACAACGGTTTTTTTCCACCATGGTATCTGATCCATGATAATATGTAGAATAATAATTAGTTAAATTCGTTTGCAAGAAAAAAAACATGAAAAAAAGAAAAATATATGAAATAGGTGTTATGCTTTTCTATTTCTTTTTAATAACATAGGTAGGATGAACACACCAAAGAACGCCAGTGCGATTAACGTGAGTAATACCAGATTCAGCCACATTGGGAAAGGGTAATTCAATAGACTGAAATCATTTAGGAAAACCAGCAAGCCTTTACCATTATTAAAGAGCATAAAGACACCAATAAAGATTGTGGCAGTCAAACTCTCTACAGTGATCAAAGTATTGATTGAAGGACCTGCAGTATCCTTGAAGGGGTCTCCTACAGTATCCCCAGTGATAACTGCTTTATGAACTTCGGTTCCCTTACCACCAAGATTTCCATCTTCCACCCATTTCTTTGCATTATCCCAGGCACCACCAGCTGTTGACATCAAAATCGCAAACAGAAATCCCGAAAGAATCGTACCTGCTAAGAAAGCGGCTAAACCTGCTACTCCGAACAATATTCCCGCTATTATAGGTGTTCCTATTGATATTATAATAGGTAATACTAATTCTGTAAGAGCTCCTTTCGTTGCGATATCCACACATTTTGCATAATCAGCTTTTTCGGTACCTTTCAAAATCCCTGGGATCTCGGTGAATTGTCGCCGAATTTCCGCGATCATTTTTTCTGCATTACGACCGACTGCTTTAATTAATAATGCACTAAAGTAAGCGGGAGTTATTGAACCAAGAAGAGCACCGATTAGTACGTTTGCACTAAGTAAATCGACACCTAATCCATCTTCCACAAAAGATGGCAATATTCCTGCTTCTTTAGAGTACGCATACAACAATGCTAATACGGTCAAAGCGGCAGCTCCGATAGCAACTCCCTTGGTGATTGCTTTTGCTGTGTTTCCTGCAGAATCCAATTTATCACAATCTCGGATAGCTTCTTCAGTTAGACCGCCTTGTTCTGCAATGCTACGCGCATTATCGACGATAGGTCCGTAGGCATCATTCGCTACAATAGTTCCAATAATTGCTAACATACCTTTGGAAGCAGTTGAAATACCATAGACCCCATCCAACAACCAAGAAATTGCAGCAGCGATTATAATCCCAATGGTTGGTGCGACAACACTTTCTAATCCATAGGAAAATCCACTAAGAATAACTGTTGCATGACCGCTTTGAGCAGATTTCGCAATATTTTTAACGGGTTTCTTCTCATCATTAGTGTAGTAGTCAGTAGTAAATCCTATTATAACACCCGCAGCAAGTCCTAATACGCCAGCTAAATTGTTTCTCCAAAGTTTTTCGGCGCCCAGCAAACTTATTCCAGTAGATGCTACACAAATCCAAGTGAAAAGTGTGTTAATGAGAATATAAGCTATAGCTGAAATATATGTCCCCATATTTAATGCATTTCCGGGATTATCTTTAACCGTAAAGCGTGTATAGAAGATACCGATTAGGCTTGCGACTAAACCCGTAGCAGAAATAATGATAGGGTAAGCGACTAACATGTTAATGTCTTCTGGAAGTAATAATCGACCAATTTCATCCATCATAGTCAATCCATAAGATGCACCAATAATCATGACGGCAAGGATGGATGCAACATAACTATCAAAAAGATCTGCTCCCATTCCAGCAATATCACCCACATTATCTCCAACATTATCTGCAACTGCTGCCGGATTACGGGGATCATCTTCAGGTAAGTTAAACTCTCCTTTTCCAACAAGATCTGCACCTACATCTGCGGTTTTTGTATAAATTCCTCCTCCAGCTTTCGCAAATAACGCAATTGTTGAAGCTCCGAAACTGAAACCCAAAATAACTGCCGGATCAGGCCAGATGTAATAAAAAATGATAATTCCACCCAAAGCTGATCCAGTAACTGCAAGACCCATTACTGCACCACCAAAAAACGATACGTTGAATGCGGGTGCTAAACCTTTTCTAGCAGCTTCAGCTGTTCGAGTATTAGCTTTTACACCAACAAGCATTCCCAGCCAACCAGCGAATCCACTCGCTACTGAGCCAGCTATATATGCTAACATTTGTACCCAATTTGCTGTTCCTCCTGCAACCCAAATTTTACCATATTTAGGATCTGCTGGTAAAAGTAAAGGATTGGGAAGGAAAAGGAGAATTACTATTGCCAATACACCTACGAATGAAAATAAAGTCAAGTATTGTCTTTTAATAAATGCACGAGCACCTTCTTCAATATAACCGGCAACTCGTTGCATTGCTTCATTTCCAGGGTCTTTTTTTATGACATTATATGCAAGATATACGGCAAGTCCTATCGAAATTACAGCAACGATGGGAACAATCATGGTAATTAACGGAATACCTAATGCCATCTTTTTTCACCGTGTTTAATTCTTTTTTATTTTAATTCTTTTTCCATAAAAAATTGTGTAACTATTTTGGTCACTCTTTTTTAAAGTTAGTTACTCGCCCTCTTTACGAAAACCTACTATAAGATCGACAAAAAGTCCCACCTTCAATAGAATTTGGTGGGATATGGAATTTAAATTAGGTAATATAAGGTAAAAATACTCATTTTTATCCGATTCTATTCTATGTGACATAATCCATAAATAGGGTGAAATATTGCATTAAGTAATTCCTTGAATTGGTAACTTCTATGTCAAAATGCTATTTATGTGATGCAAAAGCGATTTACACATGCGCTGATCCGAAATGTGACAATCAAATCTGTTCTGATCATTCTTATCGAATTCGCCATGCAATAAAATGCCAAGATTGTTTTCTTCGCGATCGGAAAATCGGAAAAATTAAGATATGGGGGTCAATCGGATTTTTATTAGCTATTCTGGTTATTATGATAATCCTCAGATCTCTGGGAATCTTATAAGGAGGATTAGTTGTATGCATCTACGAGAGAAAGTAGCGATTGTAACGGGTGCGGGTGCAGGGATTGGAGAAGCAACAGCTAAATTATTTGCATCAGAAGGAGCAAAAGTAGTTTGTTGCTCGCTTTCAGATTCAGCAAAACGCGTTGTGAATGAAATTACTCAATCCGGAGGGATTGCATTTTTCATTCAGGGAGATGTTGCAGAGGAAGAAGTAGCTAAGAAAATCATCAAAAAAACCATCTCTGTCTTCAAACGATTAGATATCCTATTCAATAATGCTGGAATGGTGATTCCAGGTGCAATTCACGAAACTACTGCAGTTGAATGGGATCGCATCATGGCAGTTAATGTCCGCAGCATTTATCTATTGTCTAAGTACGCGTATCCCTATTTGAAAGAAACACGAGGGACCATAATTCATAACTCATCTGTATTAGCATTAAAAGGAGTGAAAAATCGAGCCGCTTACTCTGCATCCAAGGGAGCAGTTTCGGCGTTAACTAAGGCGATGGCTATGGATTATATAGACGATGGAATTCGCGTGAATGCAATCTGTCCCGGAACTACAGACACTCCCGGTTTAGAAAATCGCCTTGCTTTATCTGACGATCCCGAAAATGCACGAAAAGAATTTGTTGCCAGACAACCAATGAAGAGATTGGGTTCACCAGAAGAGATAGCTCATGCAGTGTTGTTCTTGGCTACGAATGAGTTCACTACGGGAATTAATTTATCAGTAGATGGCGGAATGACAATTTAGGATCTTGTTTGTTTATGAATAATGGTTTTAATGCACGTAGAACCAATTGGATCTAATGTCGTTAGTTGAACATGAACAAATGAATTATGATAAAAAACATTGGAAAAAGCTAGATAAAGAGCCCATGGGAGGATATAATCTCAAAACGTTCTTCAGAGTACTAGCCATTGCAAAATTCCGTGTAAGTTTTAAGTATCTTCCTCGTTTTTTTTGGGCGTTATGGACCAGTTTTATGACATTACCCATGAGGGTCATTGAAAACGTAAAATTCCGTCGAAAAATCAAGAAAACGAAAATTGAGAAAGATCCGATATTTATTATGGGGTATTATCGTACTGGAACGACATATCTGCACCTTTTATTCGCTAAAGATAAAAAATTAGCCTTTATGTCCAATTTAGAAGGATATGCTCCTTTGTTCTACTTAAGTTTCTCAGATTTAACCCGAAAACTAATGGAGAAGTCTTTGCCTCCAACGCGCCCCATGGATAATGTTCCATTACGGTTAGATGAACCCATCGAGGAGGAATATGCGGTAGGAGCAGCCTCTAAATATTCTCTTTTCAACGCACTTATTTTTCCCCGGAAATTCGAATATTTCTCTCGTTTTCTCACTTTTGATGAGTGCAATGCAAAAGATGGGGAAAAATGGAAAAGAGTCTATCATCGTGCACTACAAAAAGTCACTTACAGTAAAAACGGTAATCAGTTGATTTTAAAAAATCCTCCTAATGCGTTTAAGATTAAATACTTGTTAGAACTATATCCTAATGCAAAATTCATCTATACTTACCGCGATCCGTATATTTTGTGGCTCTCAATGTATAAATTCTATTTGAAAACTTTGGAGATCTTCGCATTGCAAAAATGGGATTATGAGAAAATAAAGGAAGGGTATATGAGGAATTTCAATACTATGTTAACAAAACTGGAAGAAACCAAGCATCTAATTCCCCCTGAAAACTATGTAGAAATCAAATACGAGGATTTTGTAGAAAATCCTATCCCATTTATGAAAGAATTATACCAAAAATTCCACTTAGAGGGATATGCGGACGTAGAACCAGAATTTATAGCCCACTTTGAATCACAAAAGGAATATGTGCCAAATACTTGGGAAATATCGGATGAAGTGATTAGGGAAGTAAATGAACATTGGGACGCATATCGAGAGAAATATGGGTATCCACGCCTGGAACCTTCCTCTTAATTTATTTTTTCTGTACTTTACTCGTGTTATTTTTTAATATGTTTTAGATAAAAAAATAAAGTAAATCCCAATATATCATCGAAATATGAATCCACATGTTTGTATCCATTTCTAATATAGAATTGCTGATTTCGAATAGCCCATTCAGGTGTATTTGCTTCAATTTGGGAGATATTAGAGCTAAGATGCTCTATATACTTCA
>Ga0209253_10001273_pt1 | contig 22131 bp, 19 predicted proteins | sample FrelakmetBRP12BR_FD_187145 | JGI IMG/M metagenome (GOLD analysis project Ga0209253, IMG submission 187145) | Freshwater lake sediment microbial communities from the University of Notre Dame, USA, for methane emissions studies - BRP12 BR (SPAdes)... | ecosystem: Environmental > Aquatic >...
GCAGATTAAAGAACTTACTGAACAGCTTGTTCAAAAAGAGTGTTTTTCTCTTACAATTTATGGCCCGGTGGTGGCGGATGATTTGAAGGCGATACTCAATTGAGATTATCCCTGAAAATGAAAGATTTTAAATGAACTGGATGAGATATGGTTCAGGGGCTCATATCAATATCAGGATAAATTTATATTTAAAACCTCGCTGACCTTCCTGATAATTTCGTTGATATTGAAAGGCTTAGTGATGTAAAAATCCGCTCCCATACCCACAGCCTTCTGTTTATCCAGTTCCTGTCCTTTTGCAGTAAGCATAATAATATAAGTTTTTTTCATTTCGAGATCGTTCTTAAGAATATTGCAAACCTCGAATCCGTTCATCTTGGGCATCATCACATCAAGAAAAATAATATCAGGGTTTTCGCTCTTAACTTTATCAATAGCAACAATTCCGTTATCAGCTACGAACAATTTGACCCCTTTTTCCTCAAAAGGTTCCAATATCTGCTTCAAAAGGTTTCTTATAAGAAAGTCGTCATCAACAATCAATATTTTCGGCATATGTTTCTTTTCTCCTGTGATTATTGCTCAGAAGGTGAATGAATATAAGTTTTCTCCAATGTAACGTCTTCTGTTACGCTAAAAGGAAGACTAAAGGTAAATATACTCCCTTTTCCAAGTTCGCTATCAACCCAGATTTTTCCGCTATGAAATTCCACGATCTGCCTGCAGATAGAGAGACCAAGTCCAGTTCCGGTGGGTTTTTCTGTCAGGGTATCTCCTGCCTGTCTGAATTTTTCAAAAACCTTCATCTTATCAGCATCAGATATACCGATACCCGTGTCGATTATGCTTACCAGAACCTCATGGGCAGTCCTCTTAACTCTGCAGGTCACAAACCCTTTGTCTGTAAACTTCACAGAATTTGACAGAAGATTGATCACAACCTGTATTAACCTGTCTTTATCACCAATAATTTCCGGCAATCCTTCTTCAATAACCTTTATGAATTCAAGTTTTTTCTGTTCAAATAAGGCAGAGGTTGCACTCAATGCGCGATCAATAATATCAGATATGTGAATTTTTCCCATCTTCCATTCGACTTTTCCTGCCTCCAGTTTGGATATGTCAAGCACGTCATTGATCAATTCAGTCAGTCTTTCGCCTTCGGATAAGATAATTTCGAGGTTGTCCTTTACTCGTTTTATAGCCGTTACAGTCTTTCTATCTGAATTCGTATCAAACTGAGAGAATATGTCTTCCTCAAGTTTTTTCTTTATTATCTCTGTGAAGCCACGCACTGAAGTCAGAGGAGTCCTCAGTTCATGTGATACCGTTGATATAAAATCGGTCTTCATACGGTCAACTTCCTTTTCTGATGTTATATCCCTTACAAGGATAACCGAACCGACTCCCTTATCATCGGACTGAAAAGTATCCTTGTGTATGCCTGTTGTGACTGCTTTTCCAACCCTGTTACCAGCAAGTCCTATTTCCGTTGTAAATATCTCATTGGTAAATTTTCTCGTTTTCTCGACAAGCTCAGCCAGTAGAGGATCAAATATGTCTTTGCAATTCTTTCCGATCATATCGGTTTCCCTGAGCGCAAACATGGATGAGAGTGCAGGATTGACATGAGTGATTGTACCATCGATATCAGTAACAAGAAGCCCGTCTGCCATATTGTCTATGACAGCTGTCAGATAGGCGAGGGTGTTCTGAAGCTCAACTATTGCGTCATTTATTGCCTGCTCATACCTGTCGAAAACTTCATGGAGGTCTGTCGCCATGGATTTCATTGTGGTTGCAAGAAGACCTATCTCATCGTTAGATCTGATATCAACCGCAGAGGAAAAGTCATGAGCGGCAAGTTTCTTAGAGTATTCTGTGAGTTTATTCAAAGGCTGGGAAATTTTATTGACGAAGATATATGCCATTGAAATGCTTAACAGAAAGATTATCAGGAGAAGGTATAGCTGCCTGATCATTGCAGACTGCATCTGTGACATAATAATCCCTTTATCCATTCCGACATGCACAAACCCTATCGCTCCTTCCAATATTGGGGCAGATATATCTATAAAGTCTCCCTTTCCTTCGAGACGCAAGTCCTGAATTCGAGTTACAGACTTTGTTTTCTCTTCTTTGATATTCATTATTTCATCAGGTACGCTGGGCACAAAGGTATGTGATATTATTTCTCCCTGAGCATCAACAACAAAGACATAAGAGACTCCTATTATCTCAAGGAACTGGTCAATCATTGCCTGAACTGTTGAGGCATCTCTGTTGAGCAGGGTTTCAACGCTTGACCCTGCTATGCTTTTTGCTATCGATGTGCCTTTACTTTTGTATTCCTGGATAAGGTCGTTATACAGATTCCATCCTGATGAGACAGCTATCGTAAACGCTATTACTCCGAAAAGTACAATGATAATAAAGAGGGTCTTTTTGAAGAGTTTAGACACTATCATTTACGCCACCTGTTCCAGTCTTTAACCGGAACAAAACGGCCGTTCTCATATGTCGTATAATAAACCTTGTCCAGGCCCTGATGTTTGTTCGGACCAAATGAAACCTTTGCATCTATACCAATATCAAGGTTTCTTATATTTTCAACAACTTGTTTGATCTGCGACTTTCGTGGGGCATCCCCCATTCTCTTAATGATTTCAGTAAGTAGTTTTGCATTGAGAAAACCTTCAAAGCCAACAAAACTGTATCTCAAAGGTTTATATCCTGATTCCGCAAGGCCTTGTGGAGCCAAAGGATGATATTTATCCATCAGTTCCCTGTATTGTTTTACAGCTTTCAGGGATGTATCTTCATAGCTCGGAACAACCTGTGAATTTATCAGGTTAAACGTATAATCTTTCTTTTTTTCTTGCCCGGTATTTAGCAAAAGGCCTATGAGAAACTCGCTTCCTACAAAAGATACATTTGCAATAGGAATATTCCATTCTGCATCCCTTGCATCCCTGATAAACGCTGCACACGCAGCATATGCGCCGATAGAGATTACAGCATCTGCATTTGACTTTTTAAGTATTTCCACCTGTTTTTTTAAGCTTTCTGAATATTTAGTGCCTCTTTTATATGTAGCCTCTCCAACAATCTTGAGGCCATATTTAGCCAATGTCATCCGTACCCCGTTCCATCCACTCCTTCCATAAGCATCAACCTGATAGAATACTGCAATCTTTTTCCTGCCGATACTTACAAGGTGATTAACCAATCCTTCTGTTTCCTGGTGATATGATGCCCGTAAATTAAAGACAAACTGGTCGTATGGATATTGCCTGTGGGGTTGCGCCCCTGTAAAGGGAAAGAAGAGATAGACTGATTCGTCACCATACCTCTTCAGTATGGGCAGTACCCTCGTAACGGTTGGTGTTCCGACATAGTCAAAAAGTAGAAAAACCTTGTCTTTTTCAATAAGCTTTATTGTGTTTTCAATGGCAGGCACAGGGTTATATCCATCGTCATATGCAATTATCTTTATTTTCTTCCCGTTAATACCGCCTGAATTATTTATATGCTCTATATAGGCCATGGAGCCTCTGTAAAGCTCGGTTCCAAGGCCTCCTGTCGGTCCTTTAAAAGCTGCAGACATACCAATGGTTATTTCTTCAGCTTTACTATGCCCTGAAAGAATAAGAAGTGAACAAGAGATGAAACAAAGCAGCGTAAGGCAGTTTTTAAAAGAGGATGTGCATTTCTGAGAATACAAAATCAGATTTCTGCAAATGTGAAGCTTCATGAATTCAAGAGCTTCTTTAGAATTGCACCTGACAGCGTTTAACACTTTCTCCTTCATCATTTATCCATAGAAGTGTTTTATTATTCCTCCTGCACCAGTTCTTTACGTCGTTTTCGAACGTAGAGCAGTCTGCAACAACTTCGAGTAAATCACCCTTTTTTAATTTTAAAGCCTTAATCGTCATCTGAATCGTTGGCTGAGGACATTTTAGGCCCTTAGCATCAAGCAAGACAATCGGCATGTGAACACCTCCTGAAAATATATTTACTATTATATAATATTACTAAAGTGTTATAAAATGCTGAACAAATTTTAATGAACAAATCTGCTTAACGATTTATACTGAATAATTTAGCAATAAATATGCCACTTTATAGATATTAAGGGACATGGATTGTTCAAGCACTGAGATTATCTCACATTAAAATAGCTTTCCCTTGACAGTATAGTGAATCTGGATATAAAATCATCTACTTTTTAAAAACATCTTTTAGATAAAATAATACTTAAGGATTTTTATGGATAAGGTAATTTTAACAACAGAGTTCCCTGATATAACTTTCCTGAAACGAGGCAAGGTTAGGGATATTTATGACATCGGTGATCATCTTCTCCTTATCGCTACTGACAGGATATCTGCATTTGATGTTGTTCTGCCGGTAGGAATACCAGGAAAGGGGAGGGTGCTCACGCAAATATCCATCTACTGGTTTGAACAGATGAAAGAGATAATTTCAAATCATATCGAAACAACGGATTTGAAGGATTTTCCAAAGAGTCTTCATAAATACGCTGATATTCTCGAGGGAAGGAGCATGCTTGTGAAGAAGACGGAACCCTTACCTGTAGAATGTGTGGTAAGAGGTTATCTTTCAGGAAGTGGATGGAAGTCTTATCAAAAATCCGCAGAAGTATGCGGGATTACACTTCCTGCGGGCCTCGTAGAATCATCAAGACTTTTAGAGCCAATTTTTACCCCGAGCACCAAAGAAGAACAGGGACATGATATTAACATTTCATTCGATGAAACAATAAAAATAGTAGGCAATGAACTTGCTGAAAAACTCAGGGATATAAGCCTAAAGATATATTCACAGGCAAGAGACATAGCAGAAAAGAAAGGCATTATTATTGCGGACACAAAATTCGAATTCGGCTTGTTCAATGGTCAACTTATGCTTATAGATGAGCTGTTGACCCCTGACTCATCACGTTTCTGGTCTTTCAAAGACTATTCCCCTGGAAAGAGTCAGGACAGCTATGATAAACAGATTGTCCGGGATTATCTGCTGACCCTTGATTGGGACAAGACATATCCGGGGCCTGAGTTGCCTGTTGAAATCGTCAATAAGACAGTCGCAAGGTATCAGGAGATACTGAATATTATTACAGGGCAGGAATGACCTTGCAGGATTGATTCGATAAGTTTTCTATAGACCGATCTTCTTTTTGATCTCTGTGAGTTTGCTAAGGGCTGCTTCCGGAGTCAGTCGTTTCAAATCAATATTCCTTATTTCTGCAATCACAGAGTCTGCCACAGAAGAGAAAAGGTCGAGCTGAACTGTCCCCTTTTTTGTTTTTCTGTCAGCAAACCTTGGTATTCCTGTCTCATCCAGTTCTTGCTTCTCAAGGTTTGCAAGAACCTCTTTTGCCCTGTTGATAATGCTTTCAGGAAGTCCTGCGAGTCTCGCAACCTGTATGCCGTAACTCTTGTCAGCAGGTCCTTTTTCGATCTTCCTCAGAAAGATTATCTCGTCGCCCCATTCTTTGACTGAAATATTGTAATTCCTTACACCATCATTCGTAAGTGCAAGTTCTGTGAGTTCATTGTAATGAGTCGCAAAGAGCGTTCTTGCTTTTATCTCATTCAGAATATATTCTGCAACCGCCCATGCTATGCTGATACCGTCAAAGGTGCTTGTGCCTCTGCCTACCTCGTCAAGGAGTATCAGACTCTTTTCAGTCGCATTGTGTGTAATGTTTGCCACCTCTATCATTTCTACCATAAAAGTGCTTTGTCCTTTTGTGAGAAAATCAGATGCTCCTATCCTTGTGAATATTCGGTCAGCAATGCCTATTTGTGCGCCTGATGCCGGCACAAAGCTTCCAAGCTGGGACATAATGATTATGAGTGCAACCTGTCTCATAAATGTGGACTTCCCGGCCATATTCGGTCCTGTAATGATAAGGACACGATGATCTTCGGTATCCATGTGAATACTGTTAGGGATGAACTTTTCGTTCGAAGATATCCTCTCCAGGACAGGATGTCTTGCATCTTCTATATCTATGATTCCATTGCTATCAACAGTTGGTTTTACATAGTTATGTCTCTTTGCAACGATAGAAAGAGAGGCAAGGAAATCGATAATGCTAATGGCAGACGCTGTTTTAGACAGCAGCGCTGAATCTTCCTGAATGACGTCCAGGATGTCCTGAAAAAGCTGGTATTCAAGATTTTTCAGCCTCTCTTCTGATCCAAGGATCTTTGATTCATATTCCTTGAGTTCAGGAGTCAGAAACCTTTCTCCGCCGACAAGTGTCTGTTTCCTTATATAATGATCAGGTACCATGTGGAGATTTGCTTTCGTAACTTCGATATAGTAACCATAGACTCTGTTATAACTGACTTTTAACGACGAAATACCGGTTTTCTTCTTTTCTCTATGCTCCAGCTCTGTCAGAAAATCCTTACCCTTTCTGGAAGTATTTCGGAGTTCATCAACATCAGAATTGTATTTATCCTTTATAATCCCGCCATCCCGGATGCCTATCGGTGGTGTATCAACAATGCTGTTTTCGATTAATTCCCTGATTTCAGGAAATTCAGCAATCGATTCTGAAAGTTCACTTAGATAAGGATTTCTGGAGGCCTTTAGGGCTTTCCTGATTTTCGGAATATTTGTTAAAGAGGTCTTTATTGAAATGAGATCCCTCGCATTTGCAATTTTTGAAAGCACCCTTGAAGAAAGCCTCTCGATATCCTGTATTTTTCTGAGAGATGTCCTGAGTTCTTCAAGCAATTCATAATCATCAAGGAGATATTCCACTGCGTCCTGCCTCTTCTTTATTTCATGAATGTGAATAAGGGGTTTTGTGATAGACGAACGCAGAAATCTTCCACCCATTGGAGTGATGGTTTCATCGAGAATTGAAAGGAGTGAGCCTTCGCTTGACCCCTCATTGAGATTATGAGTAAGTTCAAGGTTGCGCTGTGTTGTTGCGTCGAGAAACATATACGAATCCTGTCTTAATGTTGCTATCCTTTTAAGACCAAAGGAATTTTTTTGTGTAGCTTCGAGGTAACTGACAAGGGCGCCTGCAGCAGATATTGCAGCAGTCATTCCATCACATCCGAACCCGTCAAGGGATGATACCTTTAGATGGTGCAATAGAGTCTTGTATGCTTCTGAGTAATCAAAATACCAGTCTTCATAAGCAGATATATAAAAACTGCTCAGAGCTTCTCTGTAGTGGATATTATCCCTGATACTCTGAGGTATCAGTATTTCTCTCGGTTCAAACCGGCACATTTCATCTTCTATATTTTCATCTGTCTCGTAGATTATGAACTCTCCGGTGGAGATATCCGCTGCTGCGATGCCATACCTGTTTCCAGATGGGAAAAAGCTGATGATATAGGAATTTTCCTTTGGATTTTCGGGTGCAAACGTTCCAGGTGTGATTACCCTCACAACATCTCTTTCAACAATACCCTTTGCTTCTTTGGGATCTTCAAGCTGCTCGCATATTGCAACCTTATGGCCGGCCTTGATCAGCTTTGCTATGTAAGATTCTGAAGCAAAATACGGGATACCGCACATCGGTAACGGATCATCCTTTGATTTATCCCTTGTTGTGAGGGCTATCTGCAGGATCCTGGAGGCCTTTTCAGCATCCTCTCCGAACATCTCATAAAAATCACCAAGTCTGAAAAATACAATTGCGTCTTTATATTTTTCTTTGATGCTTAAATATTGTTTCATTAAAGGAGTAAGTTCAGGCATAAGTCTATTATTTAATATCATCAGTCAATGAAAGTGCAATATGGAAAATCATACTTTTCCAAAATAAGCCTTATGAGAAGTGTAAGACATCTGATTATTAGTGCATATTGTCTATAAATAAAGTGAGATATATAGCCATAATCTATTAGTTGAGTAAAGATTGTTTTTGTTATTGTATAAATACATAGATGCAGATTAGAGGAGGTTTGTTATGAGTGATTATTATAATGATGAAGACCTGGGGAGATTTGGAGAAATCGGCAAACACAGCCCTGATCTCTTTAAAAAGTTTTTGGAATGGTACAATTCCTCTCTTGAACCGGGGTTGCTTACAAAAAGGGAAAAGGTTCTGATAGGCCTTGCAGTTGCCCATTCAGTTCAGTGTCCTTACTGTATTGATGCTTACACAAAATCATGCCTGTCAGAGGGGATGACCCTTGAGCATATCACTGAAGCAGTTCATGTTGCTTCAGCAATCAAAGGCGGGGCCACACTCATCCACGGGATACAGGCGCATAATGCTGCAGACAAAATATCTTTGTAGCAGGATACAGAATGACGGAATTTGAGAGAAAGATCCTCGGAATACAGTCAGAACTACTTATGGCTGCCGGCATAAAGATTCTTCAATTAAATCTTGGCTATAAATGCAATATGACCTGCAAACATTGCCATATTGAGGCAGGTCCCCACAGGGATGAGATCATGAACGAAGAGGTTATCAGGACAGTATTGGACGTTTTAAGAAATCATAACATTGGAATTCTTGACCTCACAGGCGGAGCGCCGGAACTGAATCCTCATATAAAGTATTTGGTAAAAGAAGCAGGGAAATTGAATCGCCACGTTATCGTACGCAGCAATCTGACAGTTTATTTTGAAAATGGCATGGAAGATTTTCCCGATTTTTATTCAGAGCATAATGTTGAGGTAATCGCATCTCTTCCCCATTATACAAAAGACAGTGTTGATAAAGTGAGGGGATATAACACTTTTAAGAAAAGTATTGAAGCCCTTAAAAGGCTCAACAACCTTGGTTATGGAAAAAGCGCTGATCACAGACAGCTTCACCTTGTCTATAATCCAATAGGTGCTTTCCTGCCTTCTTCACAAAAAGAATTGGAAGAACAATATAAAAGAGAACTATTTGCAACCTTTGGTATAAATTTTAACCGTCTTTATACTTTTGCCAACATGCCTATCGGCCGTTTCAGGGAATTCCTTATACGGTCGAATAATATGAAAAAATATGAAGAAGAAATACAAAGCGCATTCAATGCTGCAACTTTAGAAGGAATAATGTGCAGGCATCTGATCAGTGTTGGGTGGGACGGAAAACTTTATGACTGTGATTTCAACCAGATACTCGGGATGGCAGTTGATATTGACTGTCCTGGTCATATCCATGATTTCAATTATGCTTTGCTTGCTGAAAGAAAGATTGTCACGGATAACCACTGCTTTGCCTGCACAGCTGGACAGGGGTCAACGTGAATAGGCGCCATAACTTAGCAGGCAGGCTGCCTGCAAGGTTTTAGCCATAAATATAATTACCTTTGTTACAGTTAATCTTTGAACCCGCCAGGGATTCAGGCAACTCTGATGCAAGAAACAAGACCTGACCACGCAGCTGTCCTCTGTAGATTGTTTTGAAATTAATGAGGGGAGGGCGAGAGAGCTATTCCCTCCCCCTTAAGGAAGGAAATTGCTATTTTACTTTCTCAACAGGATAATCAGCTTCTCCCCATGCCTTAATGCCGCCGGGATAACGGTATACATTCTTATAGCCCATCTTGGTAGCCCACATAGCGCCGTTATGGCTTCTGCCGCATTTTGTAAAACCACAGTAAATCACAATGAGCTGGTCTTTGTTTGACCCAAGCATTTTCTTGAAAGCAGCTTTTGTCTTATCATCGAGATTTGCAACCTCTTCTTTCGGGAATTCAAACTGGACTGCGCCGGGCAGATGCTCTTTTTTGTAACTGTCTTCATATGGCATGGTATCAATGATGAGCATATCTTTTTTTGAATCTATCCAGCCTTTTAGTTCTTCAGTAGATACTATTTTGTAGCCGCCCTTCATAACTTCTTTTGCAAGATTCACAGCGGTCTTTTCTGTTTCCAGTTCCTTAACTCCCCATGCAGCCATACCGTTACCGGCTATTGTTACAAGGAAAGCACAGCATAAACACAAAGCCCATAGAAAATTCTTGCTGCATTTCATACCAATTCCTCCTTTAATTGAAATCAATCTTTTTCATATTAACGAACCGGATTTGTTTCATATTTGATACGCTTATATACGTAAAGATAGCATGTTGCCAATATCATGAAGAGATCACGGAACAATGCCTGTTTCAGACTATTATAAGCGTTAATATCTTCAGTACTGAAACAACCGCAATCTATATTCATATCATTAAAGATTCCATACCCCAGTACCATGATAAAAACTATGAGAAGGTTGAAGATAACCATAAGGCTGCCTCTGATATTCATCACAAGACCCAGACCGGCAAGAAATTCTGCGGCAGGCAATACGATAGCAACGACAGGCAGCAGGATATCGGGCACTATATCGTATTGTGAAATAACTTTTGCGAAGGCCTTAGGATCTATCAGCTTGATAAAACCTGCATATATAAAAACAGAACCGATAACAAGCCTTACAATAAGATCAAGCTTTGGTGAAAGAAGTAGTTTTCTTATCTTATTGATTGTATTTCTGAGCAAGGTCATAATATCTATTCGTAACAGGCTGTTTCTCTATAATTAATTATTTATTGAATCAAAACTATAAATCCAATAGTTAATTTAAATGAAAGGAAACGGTCATATAGATTTTACCTATACACGGATTTCATTGCTTATTTGAAATTTTATTTTGTAAGAATATGATATAATTAATTATAAATAGTAAGTGAAGGAGTATATTATGTGTATTGGAATACCATCAAAGATTATCAGCATTGAAAATTTAAAGGCAACCATTGATGTTTATGGCGCACAGCGCGATATAAGCCTTATGCTTTTGGAAAATGAAGTCCAGGTAGGGGACTATGTTATAGTACATGCCGGGTTTGCGATTCAGAAGCTGCAGGAGGATATTGCGAAGGAAACGCTTGGATATTTCAATCAATATCTCGAAGCGCTAAACGCTGAAGAATTCGCTCAGCAACCTGCAACAAAGGCAAAGAAAAAGACGAAAAAAAGAGTTAAAGCTTAAAAGTATTCTCCTTAATGCCTGCTTTTTCAGATCTGCCAAAAGCTTTTTTCAGATATCCCTGTCTTGTAATGGATCATTTTTTTATGGTAATCTCCTTTACGATAATCATCCTAAAAAAGAAAAGGTTTATGCATGGTAAAGAATGACCGCTGGATAAAAGAAATGTCACGCAAGGGTATGATAAAACCCTTCAATAAAGATCAGATTAGAAAAGGTGTTATTTCATATGGCGTGAGTTCATACGGATATGATATGAGAGTTGCCAATGAGTTTAAGATTTTTACGAATGCGAATAGTACTGTTATAGATCCAAAAAGTTTTAATACGAACAGTTTCGTTGATTTCAGAGGCGATATCTGTTTTGTACCCCCAAATTCCTTTGTGCTTGGAAGGTCTGTTGAATATTTCAGGATACCCAGAGATGTGCTTGTGATATGTCTCGGAAAATCTACATATGCACGATGCGGGATAGTGGTTAATGTAACACCGCTTGAACCTGAATGGGAAGGATATGTGACAATAGAAATATCAAATACAGGCACATTGCCTGCTAAAATTTATTCAAACGAAGGGATAGCCCAGTTAATTTTCATTCAGGGCTCAGAAGTTTGTGAGAAATCCTATGCTGATAAAAAGGGTAAATATCAGGCCCAGAAAAAAATTACTCTGGCCAGGATCAAGTGAATGTCATGTCAGTGAGTGACAGATTAATACTTGCCCTTGATGTTCATGAACATAATTATGCCTTGGAACTTGTTGATAAATTCAGCGATTACATCAATATATATAAAGTAGGACTTGAGCTTTTTAGTTCATGTGGACCTCAGATAGTTGAGGATATACGTAGAAAAGGGAAGAAGGTTTTTCTTGATCTGAAATTTCATGATATTCCAAATACTGTTTCAAAAGCTGCAGTTGCTGTAACGAGACTTGGAGTACATATGTTTAATGTACATGCTTCAGGCGGCCTTGAGATGATGAAAAAATGTAAAGACAGCATTGTTGAGGTATGCCTTAAAGAAAACATGGAAAGGCCAAAAATACTTGGGGTTACAGTCCTTACAAGCCTATCGAGAGAGATTCTCAGAGATGAACTCGGTATCCAGTACGGACTCAGGACTCACGTCAGACATTTATCAGCGCTTGCTCTGAAAGCTGGCCTTGACGGCGTTGTCGCATCTGCCCGTGAAGTTGAGGTTATAAGAAATCATTGCGGAAAGGGATTTTTAATAGTAACCCCTGGCATCAGACCTTCATGGACGCCACCGGATGACCAGAAGAGGACAATGACTCCTAAGGAGGCGATCAGGGAAGGGGCGGATTATCTTGTTCTGGGGCGTGCCGTAATGCAACAACCTGACCCGTTAAAGGCTATCGAATTAATATCGCTTGAGATGCTTGCATCCTGATATAAGAAAACAATTACAGCATACCGAGTAAATTGAGTTTTCCGTCCAGTATCTTCAATCCTGCCAGGGTTTCAGGTGCATCTGTTTTATTCTTGACCCACATAACCTGAGCTTTGATAAGAGAGTTCTTTACTGCAAAGTTAAAAGTATCACCAACAGGCAGGAATGTATTTTCAAATATCCTTATCTGAAGGCCCGTTAGAGAAAAATCTGCTGTACTTGCGTTCAAAACCCTTTTTTTATAAGATAATGCGACAGGAAGTTCCTTTTTTATACGAACTCCGTCCCTTTTTTCAGCACCATGTTTTCCACTGAACATAATTCCGCAGTAAGGACATGGCCTGAAATCGTTAACTGCAGCGCTGTATGAATCCTTTTTGCAGGCAGGACAATCAAGTCTTAAGATCACAGTTCCTCCTCATATCGATTATTAATGAATGAGATTATCACAAAATGGAAATAATTGGTATCAGTAAAAATATATATTTATGTAGTATTTTTCCTACAGAAATTGCCTGAAAAATATAGGGGAAAATGATGGTTCACCAATTATGCTATAGTATCTTTTATTTCTGAATTTGTATCAGTATTAACCTTAATAAATGATCATAACCCCTTCTAAAAAGACTTTTTTGGAACTCGTGCAGCATGGAAATATTCCTCCTTTGCATGCAGAAATACCGTATTTATCTCCATGCTCTATATTTGAATCTATAGCTTCAACAAATAGCTTTCTTCTTGAAAGCGTCAAAGGCCCGGAAGAAATTGCACGCTATTCTTTCCTGGGGTTTGACCCCTGTGTCGTATTTAAGACGAAAAACTGTTTTGTTGAAATAAAATCATCAGATGTAAAAAATATGTTTTCTGAGAGTCCATTATCCATACTCAAGGACATTCTGAATACGTATAAGCAGATTTCCTGCGAATATCTGCCTCCTTTTCAGGGTGGTATGGTAGGGATCTTCAGTTATGATTTTGTCCATTATCTCGAACAGTTACCAAAGACCAACTTTGATGATCTTCTTCTGCCGGATGCACATTTTCTGATGATAGATAAAGTAATATCGTTTGACCATTTGCTGAAAAAATGCTGGATTATAGTATGTCCAGGCCTAAAATATTCTATTCAAGACACATCATCAAACAGACAGATAGGCTGGTCAGGAGCATATGAAGAGGCAGAAGAGGAGATCAGGAGAATAAAAAAGACAGTTACAGGCTGCACGTTTCAGGCTGCCAGTAAAATATCAGAGATCAGAACTTCAGGGCATGAACAAAAAATACAAATTATCTATGAAATGAAAAAACATGAATACATGGATATTGTCAAAAGAGCAAAAAAATATATAGCAGCAGGAGATATTTTTCAGGCTAACCTTTCTCAAAGGGTATCCGGCCATATAAAAGGGAAAAGGCCCTGGGACTTATATAAGATGCTGAGGTCTATCAATCCATCACCTTTTGCAGCTTTCATTGATTTTGGTGATTATCAGATAGTCAGTTCTTCTCCTGAAAGGCTTATAAGGGTTCAAGGAAAAAGAGTTGATACAAGGCCGATTGCCGGTACAAGGCCGAGAGGAAAAGATCATAAAGAAGACGAACTCATGCGTGCCGAACTTCTGTTAAATGAGAAGGAGAGAGCAGAACATATCATGCTGATAGATCTGGAGAGAAATGACCTTGGAAGGGTTTCAGAGTACGGCTCTGTGAGAGTTGACGAACTGATGACTACTGAAGATTACTCACATGTAATACATATTGTATCTAATGTAGCAGGAAACCTTGCAAAGGGCAGAGACTGTTTCGATGCTGTTCAGGCAGCATTCCCCGGAGGCACTATAACAGGAGTCCCAAAAGTTAGGTGCATGGAAATTATCGATGAACTCGAACCCATAAGGCGTGGCCCGTACACTGGTTCAATAGGCTATCTGGGTTTTTCAGGTAATGCTGATCTGAATATAGTGATCAGGACGTTTGTAATAAAGGACAACATGGCCTATGTTCAGGCAGGCGCCGGAATTGTTGCTGATTCAGATCCTGATAAGGAATATTTCGAGACATTGAAAAAGGCAGAGGCATTAATAAAAACTCTGGAGAGGGTTTGAACAGATTATGAAAACCGGAACCAGCTTTTCTTTGTTTCCAGATTATCGAAAGTTTTTAGCATCTCCCTAAGCAGACCGCTCATTTCCTTTTGTTCTTTCCTGGCATCCTTGATCTCAGAGTGAATACCTGAGGCTGTATTCTGTAATTCTTTCAGCGCTTGTGTCATTTCTCTTAAGCTGTTTATTAGCGTATCAAGTTTCTCAGCAGGAATTGCCGGGATTTCCCTTATCTCTTTTATAATAACCTCTTTGGGGAAAGCAATATCTTCCCTGAGAACCGGCTTTGCAGGTTCTGCTATCGCTTCTGGAATATCATAAGTTGCTTGCACTATCTTGTCCTGGGAATCATAACGTGAAGATTCAAAAACCGGAATGTCTGCAACATGCTCAACAGGTGGCGGTTTGCTTATAATGACTTTTTCTTCAAATATGTCCGGCTTAACGGTTTGCTTGAGCTCAGCAGCGGGTTGTATCTCGATCTTATGCTTTGCCTTTATCCCCTGAATGACAAGTTTGGTTATCTGCTGAAAAGTCTCTTCTACGCCTGTGCCATTTAAGGCAATCGCTGTTTTGTATTCATATTTTCTGTTTTCATTCATGTCTTTATTCAATTCATCAATGGAAAGGATATTCGTCAGATCCCTTTTATTGTACTGCAATATGACAGGGATATCGTCAGGGTTAATGTTATTGGCAATCAGATTTTCCCACATATTTTTAAGACTTTCTCTGTTCTGTTCTCTCATCTCCTGCTGTGAGTCTGCCACAAAAACTATAGCGTCTGCCCCTCTTAGAACGAGTTTTCGCGTTGCGTTATATCTTACCTGTCCAGGCACGGTATAGAGTTGAAACCGTATCGAAAAATCGCTGATCTTTCCCAGCTCTATAGGCAGGAAATCAAAAAATAGCGTGCGATCAGATTCTGTGGCAAGAGATAAGAGTTTTCCTCTCTTGCTGGAATCAAAGATTGAATGCAGATACTGAAGATTAGTCGTCTTGCCGCTCAGTCCTGGTCCGTAATAGACGATCTTAATGGTGATTTCCTTTGTTGCGTAGTTAAATAGCGCCATGGATTATACTATAGCATATACGGCATTTCGAGTCTGATTCTTTACCCTGTACATCGCATCATCAGCAAGCCGTATAAGATCGTCTTTGGATGCTGCGCTTTCAGGATATGAGGCAACCCCGAAGCTTGCAGTTAATTTTAGTGCATACCCCTCTTTTTTAAGAAAGGTATTCTGCTCAATTGATTTTCTCATCCTTTCAGCAATTTTAGTAGCTGCTTTTGGGGGTGTCTGAGGCAGTACAATCACAAACTCATCACCACCATATCTGGCAACGATATCAACTGTCCTGAGACTTTTTAAAAGAAGCTGTCCCATTTCTACCAGCACCTTGCTTCCAATGAGATGACCAAATCGATCGTTTATACGCTTGAAGTAATCAACATCCATGAAAATGAGTGAAACTGAAGTGTTGTATCTGCTTGATCTCTGGATCTCAATCTCGATAGTTCTGTTCAGATATCTTGTATTGAAGAGTTTTGTAAGGTCATCTGTTATAGCGAGTTCTGTCATCTTCTGATAAAGCGATGTTCTTTCTATGGCGATTGCTGTGAGGTCAACAAGCCTCATTAGAAGGTCAATGTCTTCTTTCCTGAAAGGCTCTCCTGTTGTTTTATTTACAAGTTCAAGTACCCCTATTACTTCTTCATTAATTCTTACAGGTATGCACATGAGAGATTTTGTTTTAAAATGAATGGCATTGTCTATCTTCCCCAAAAAGCGTTCATCTTTTGAAACATCCGGCACAACAACTGGTATGCCTTCACGTGCAACCCATCCGGCAATGCCTTCTCCCATCTTTAGCCTGATTTTCTGTATTTCTTTTGTTTTTTTTGCTCCGGTTTTTTCAAAAACCAGGTCACCTGTTTCCTGGTCCACCAGGAGGACTGACCATGTCTCAGCTTTCGTCATCTCTTTCATTTTCCCCATGATTTTTGTAAGTATATCACTAAGTTCTGATGAAGAAGTAAGAGTCCTGCTCACCTCTTCAAAGAAGTTCAGTTCATTCTTTGCAAGAGACAATTCGTATTTCAATCTGCTATTTTCAGAAAATATCTTATTTTCTCTGACTAATCTTTTTACAAAATATAACAGCTCCTTACTATCTGGTGCAAAAAGGGGATAAGCCAGGGATTCTTTCATCCATGGTGTAAATCCCCTGAAAGTGTGAGTATCTGAGATGATGATCTTTGGAATGTTTTTTGATATCTTCAGGAACTCTTTAAAAAGGGGGGACGTATTGAGTTTCTTGTCCACCAGGATAATATCTGTCTTGTCATGGAGCACCGGGAGAGCCTTCTCAAAAGAATCGTATTTGCTGATGTTGTATCCGGATGAAGTTAGTACATCTTCGTAACCAGCGCCAACCACATTTCTGCCTATCAAAGTTACTTTAAGCATTTATACCACAACATTTTTTATATTTTTTACCGCTGCCGCACGGACATGGATCATTCCTGCCGATTTTTCTTCCGTGTCTTGCCGTATGCGCAGAAGAATCCGCGCCCCTGTTGTAATTTAATTTCATCTGTCTTGCAGGCTCTTTTATAACAGCCTCCTGTTTTTGTACCTGAATTTTAAAGAGTCTGCTAACGATCTCTGTAGATAGCCTCGACGTCATGTCTGCGAATACATCAAATGCCTCTTTCTTGTATTCAACCAGGGGATCTTTCTGGCCATAACCCCTGAGCCCAATGCCTTCCTTAAGATGATCCATCCCCAGCAAATGATCTTTCCATTGCGTATCAATAACCTGGAGCATAACAACTTTTTCAAGATATCTCATTACTTCACTTCCAATGTCTGTTTCCTTGGCTTGGTATGCTCCTTTCATCACTGAAAGCAGGGTTTCCCTTAAAGCATCCAGATTCATGGGGCTGATGTCTGGTGCAAGAGAAAATACTCCGTATAAAGCATCCCTGAGTCCTTTCATCTCCCAATCGTCAACATGTTTTTCTTCAGGACAGTATATGGACAGCAGTTCATCAATTACATCTTCGAGCATATCCATTATGCGATCTGTGAGATTCTCGCCCTTCAGGATCTCTTTTCTGAAAGAGTATATCTCTGACCGCTGTTTATTCATTACATCGTCATATTCAAGGAGGTGTTTTCTTATATCAAAGTTATGGGTTTCAACGCGTTTCTGTGCGTTTTCGATCGCCTTTGAGACCATCTTGTTTTCTATCGGCATTTCTTCATCCATGCCGAGCTTGTCCATAAGCCCCGAAATCCTGTCTGAACCGAAGATCCTCATTAGATCATCTTCGAGTGAAAGATAAAACCTTGATGAGCCCGGGTCACCCTGTCTTCCTGAACGACCCCTTAACTGGTTATCAATACGTCTCGCCTCATGTCTTTCTGTGCCGAGTATATGAAGACCACCGGCAGATACAACCTTTTCCCTGTCGGTTCTGCAAATATCCTCTGCTTTTGCAAAAGCTGTTTTCCAGTCTTCATCTGTATAATCTTTTTTATCTTTTAAAATTTCCCTTGCAAGGCCTTCCGGATTGCCGCCAAGCACTATGTCTGTTCCTCTGCCTGCCATGTTTGTTGCTATTGTAACAGCCTTGCTTCTTCCTGCCTGGGCTATAATCTCAGCTTCCATTTCGTGGTATTTTGCGTTCAGGACTGCGTGCGGAATCCCTTTTTTCTTTAAGAGGTGACTCAATAATTCTGATTTTTCAATCGAAATTGTACCAACAAGCACAGGTTGTCCCTTATCATGTAATTCTTCTATCTCTTTTAATGCTGAAATAAATTTCCCTTTTTCCGACTTGTAAATCATATCAGGATGATCAATACGAACCATTGGTTTGTTTGTTGGAACAACTACTACTTCAAGGTTATATATCTTTGCAAATTCCTCAGCTTCTGTATCAGCTGTTCCGGTCATACCTGCAAGCTTTTCGTACATCCTGAAATAATTCTGAAATGTTATTGTAGCGAGTGTCTGATTTTCGCTCTCTATCTTAACACCTTCCTTCGCTTCCACTGCCTGATGGAGCCCGTCTGACCAGCGCCTGCCGGGCATAAGCCTTCCGGTAAATTCATCTACGATAATGACCTCACCGTCCTTAACAATATAATCAACGTCCCTTTTGAAAAGTGTATAAGCCTTTAATGCCTGGAGTACATGGTGAACGAGTTCAATGTTTGCAGGATCGTAGAGATTGCCTGTGCCAAGAAGTCTTTCTACCTTAGTACTGCCATCTTCAGTGAGGATGGCAGTCTTTGCTTTTTCATCAATAGTATAGTCGGTATCTTTTTGCAGCCTGGGGATAATCTTATCTATTTTATAATATTTATCCGTAGATTCTTCCGATGGACCCGAAATAATCAAAGGTGTTCTTGCCTCATCGACAAGGATACTGTCGACCTCATCAACTATGGCATAATGCAGCTCCCTCTGAGAGTAATCTGATATATCATATTTCATATTATCCCTGAGGTAATCGAAACCAAATTCATTGTTCGTGCCATATGTTATGTCTGCTGAATAGGCCTCCTGACGTGAACACGGCCTGAGAAAATCCAATCTCTTATCGTTAGAGAAATAGGTCGGATCATAAAAGAAAGAAGTATCGTGCTGGATAACACCAACAGAAAGACCAAGGAAATGATAAATAGGACCCATCCATTGGCTATCCCTCTTTGCAAGATAATCATTGACGGTGACAATATGTACGCCTCTTCCTTCAATAGCATTGAGATAGACCGGAAGAGTGGCAACAAGGGTTTTTCCTTCACCTGTCTTCATCTCGGCGATCCTGCCTTCATGGAGTACAATCCCGCCGAGTATCTGCATGTCAAAGTGTCTCATGTTCATTTTTCGCATGGACACTTCACGCACTAATGCAAACGCTTCAGGGAGCAGGTCATCAACGGTTTCACCATTCTCAAGTCTCTTTTTGAATTCTTCTGTCTTTTCCTGAAGCTGGAAATCTGAAAGGCCTGTTACGCTGGATTCAAACGAGTTAACCTTTTCCATGATTGGCCATACTCTTTTGAGTTCACGCTCATTCTTTGTACCAAAAACCCTGCTGAGTAATGTGCCAATCATAGTTTATATAATAGATTAAGGGGGTTATTATTTCAAGAATTCAGAAAGAAAATAATAATCAGAAAGTGTTATGGATATATCTAATATGGCTGTCAATAATATATTTTATCATATCTCAGGAAAGAACCTTGCCAGAAAAAGAAAATACATGTTACATTGTGTTTATGAAAAAGACTGTATTTATATACACCTTTGGATGCCAGATGAATGTCCATGACACTGAAAAAATGCTTGGGGTTCTGAAAAAAGGAGACTATTACAAGACTGATAACCCGGACAAGGCTGATCTCATTATATTCAATACTTGCAGTATCAGACAAAAGGCCGAGCAGAAATTTTACAGTGAACTCGGCAGGATCAAAGCATACAAAAAAAATAGGCCGAATCTCAGGATAGCTGTTGCAGGCTGCATTGCACAGCAAGAAGGTAAAAAGATCCTTAAAAAGGCATCCTATGTGGATTTTGTATTCGGTCCTCAGAATATACATAAGCTTGAAGACTTTATTTCAAGTTCAAATGCACCTATTGCTTTGAGTGATAATCCTGATTTAGCCTTAATCGACCTTCCGGTTCAGAGAGAGGCCGGTGTTAAGGCATGGGTTACAATAATGTACGGATGCAATAATTTCTGCAGTTACTGTGTAGTTCCCTATACAAGAGGCAGGGAAAAATCCAGACCAAGTGAACATATCTATGCAGAAGTATCGGAAATTGCTGAAAAGGGCTGCAAGGAAATTACCCTGCTTGGCCAGAATGTCAATTCTTATCAGAGTGATCTAAGTTTCCCCGGACTTTTAAAAAAGTTGAACAGAGTAGGGGGGATAGAGAGAATAAGGTTTGTGACCTCTCATCCCAAAGATCTTTCACTTGATCTTGCAGATGCAATTGCAGAATTGCCCAAGGTATGCGAACATATCCATCTTCCTTTGCAATCCGGTTCAGACAATGTCCTGAAACTCATGAACAGGGTTTATTCCTATGATATATACAGAGATAAAGTTATATTACTGAGGGAAAAAGTCCCGGGCATAACAATAACTTCTGACATAATAGCAGGCTTTCCTGGTGAAACAGAAAAGGATCATATCAGAACAGTAGATGCACTAAAGGAAATGGAATTTGACGGCATATTTGCATTCAAGTTTTCTCCAAGACCGGGCACAGCAGCTGTTAGGATTGAAGGCCATCTCCCGGAGAATATTAAATCTGAGCGTCTCGATGAAATATTAAGGCTACAGGACGAGATAACATTACGAAAAAATCTGCTTTTTGAGAATACACACCAGGAGATTCTCATTGAAGGCTTTAGCGATACAAATAGAGGAAGACTAACCGGAAGGACAAGGACAAATAAAATTGTCACAATTCCTGAAACAGAAATGTTAAAGGGAACAATCATAACAGTCGAAATAAAAAAGGCCAGGAAACATTCTCTTGAAGGAATACCTCTGAAATAATGAGAGTCTCTATCCTGACACTTGGATGCAAGGTTAACCAGTCAGAAAGTTCATTTATAGAAAGCAACCTTTTTAATCTCGGATTTTCCATCGTAAACTTATCAGAGCAACCTGATTATTGTATTGTAAATACCTGCACAGTAACATCAAAGAGTGATTACCAATCGAGACAGCTTATAAGAAGGGCTGTTAGGTCTGGTGCCAAGGTAATAGCAACGGGCTGTTATTCTCAGCTGAGTCCTGATGAAATAAGAAAGATTGACAGGACAATAGAAATTATACAGCAAAACGATAAATACAGTATTATCAAGTTATTAACCGGACATAATTCAAGCAATAATTTAATTTATTCGAACAGGTCCAGACCATACGTTAAAGTTCAGGATGGATGCAATAGTTCATGTTCATACTGCATTGTCCCAAAAGCGAGAGGAAAATCACATAGCATTACTATTTCTGATATAGCAGAAAAAGTTGCTGAGTTCTCGCTGAACGGTTACAAAGAGGTTATACTTACAGGAATTCACCTTGGATCATATGGTTATGACTTGAAACCTAAATTAAAACTTTCAAATCTACTCATAACCCTTTTAGAAAAAACAAATATTGAAAGAATAAGGCTCAGTTCAATCGAAGTAAACGAGGTAGATAATGATCTAATTGCATTACTTAAGGAAAAACGAATATGTTGTCATGTACATATCCCGCTTCAAAGCGGCGATGACAGAATCCTGAAGCTCATGAACAGAATGTATAAGGCAAGGGATTTCCATAATATAATAGAGAAAATTCTGAAAAATGTCCCTGATATTTCCATAGGAACTGATGTTATAGTTGGGTTTCCGGGTGAAGGGGAGAAAGAATTCTCAAATACCAGGCATCTGCTTGATATATTACCGATAACATATATGCATATATTCCCTTTTTCATCGAGACCAAATACGTTAGCTTCTAAAATGGGCAACCAGGTTCATTCTATGGTGAAGAAAGAGAGATTTACCGAACTGAACACACTTAATATAAAGAAAAGGAAGACCTATATG
>Ga0209253_10001274_pt1 | contig 22116 bp, 24 predicted proteins | sample FrelakmetBRP12BR_FD_187145 | JGI IMG/M metagenome (GOLD analysis project Ga0209253, IMG submission 187145) | Freshwater lake sediment microbial communities from the University of Notre Dame, USA, for methane emissions studies - BRP12 BR (SPAdes)... | ecosystem: Environmental > Aquatic >...
GTTCGCGACAGGATATCAATAATGGAGGACGAAGGGGTCATAAAAGGTTATTGCGCAATCGTCGACCGGGGAAAGGTGGGGCTTCACTGCTGCGCCAGCGTCTTTGCAAAAGCTCCTCTGGAAGAGCTCGAAAGTCTGTCAAAGAAATTAATGGAATTTGAAAACATATTTCAAATCGAGCACGTCAGTGGAGACCACAACTTACGTTTCTCTGTAGCAGCTCTTGATTACGCTCAGCTTAGGAGCGTGATGAATGGCCAAATAGCCAATCTCCCTCTCGAAATAAGGCAGATAGACATTGTTATGAAATCGCTGAAAGAGCTGGGGCCCCTCAAACTGCAATAGAGCGGCGTGCTGTTGTCAACGTTGCACAAATCTAGTCAATTTTTTGATACATCCTAAACAACGACGACTTAATAAGTTGCTACAGCATCAGATTTGCTAATGGATTCTAAATGGGTGAAGAAGCACAAATACAAGATGCCTAGGGGGATGCGATACTCAACATTAGCAGAAAGGGCGGAGTTCTATTGTAACGAGTTCAATGCTGAGACACTACCTGCTTGGCTGTCTTTCCGAAAAACGACCGTATTGTCATTCTTAGTCGGCAAATACACCCAAATCTACCTCAAACAGTTTGAGGACATCAGAGACGATGTGGTTGTAATTGACGATTACTGTGATGTTAAGGGCATGCGACAATACTTCCTCAAATACCTCCCTGAGGGAGTCTATTACGATACAAATCATTACGAAGATCTTGATACTTGTCGAGGTTGTCCAGATTGCTACGAGACTGACAAATGTATTCTTTGCAAGCACTATGTCGGACAAGAACTTGTTTTCGATTTAGACCCTGAAAACGTTTATTGTCCGATACACGGCGACTTAGATCAGAAAATGAGGGCACATCAAGGCCGGATGCTCTGTTTAATTGAGTTCAAGATCTTGAGAAAGAAAGCAGTTCTCATGTATCGCGAGCTCAAACAGACGTATTCTAAACTACGCGTTAATTATTCAGGACGTGGTTTTCACATTCACGTTCTTGATTCAGATGCAATATATTTAACGCGTGCAGAAAGAAGTGCACTAGCTAACAGTTATGCGACAAGGTTCCCTATAGATGAATGGGTCACAGCTGGGACCATAAAACTGATCAGACTCCCTTATTCGTTACATGGAATGATATCTAGAATCTGCATTCCAATAGATCCAAATGAACTGGAGGCTTTTGACCCTATTAGCTACGAGCCGGCCGTGCCCCGTTTTCTTACGTTCTAATTGGCCTAAAAAAATCTAACAAAGAAACGCTATTTCTCACCTTTTACTTCTGCGCTTTTGTAATACTCCTTTTTCTTGTCCAACTTGCCCTTAATTTCTTTCCCTTTGTAGTACTCCTCTTTTTTTTTCTTCTTTTCCGTTAATGTAAACACCAAAAGAATGGCAGAATCCAACTATAAAAAGATGACACCCATCTTACACTTTTTTAAACCTCTCAGCGACTTAGGACTGCTAAAAAAGCACTCATAGCGAATATTCCTGTAATCTTGAACCGCCCATTTCGACGACTCTTACCCAAAAAGTGAGGGGGTGAGGTGCGAACCAATCGCACAAAAAGACCGATAGCATATAAAACAACCTAGAGTTTAAAATAGCATCTAAATCAGCATTTATTTCAAGATAGAGGCTAACTAAACTGTGAGAAAGGTATAAGACGGTCAAAGCTGTAGTTCGAAGGCTGACAACGCGAGAGCGTACTTTTTTTCCCAGACTAGCACTTGTTTCTTATTAATGTTCGCATTTTCTTTAGCTCTTAAGCCCAGTGAGAATACACGCCACATATCCTGAATAACTCTCCACACGTCGCGCGTTTTTGAGCGGGCTGCTAGTTCCGTTTGAATCAGCTCCGCTGCTTGCGCAAAGGAAGAAGATAGTTCGCTATATGTATTTTTGCTCTCACTTACGACACTCTCTAACCATTTAATCATAGTGTCAGTATCCTTCTCATCAAATACTTCCTTTTTCGTAACGTTTTGCAGTTCACTCATCATCGTTACCAGAACCTTATGCAGTTTACTTGGAGAGTATTCAAATATGACATCAAGTCTTGTGAATCGAGCGAGCTTCTCAACCTCTAATGTCAGCAAAATGGCATCGCTGAAAGATGACTCATAACCATCAAAAATTAGTACAGTGTCTTTCCACTTGTCAAATGAAGCTACAACTTGCTGAGTTGTTGCGATCCGTGTCACGCTAAAGACGCGCGGAGCATCACGCCCGTGAACGACCGGCCCCGATTTGTACCAGTAGTAGGGAAGACGTAGCTCAAGTCCTTTTTTTTCGCAGCTCTTGTTTATTAAGAACAGAATTCTGTAGAAACGTGATGGGGTGAGCGCATATTGTGGCTCAACGCGTTTAAACGCCTCACAATTAAACTTCGCTAGTATTTCTGGAGTAACATGGGGTATATGCTGAAACCTGTCAATAGTATGAAGTAAAGTATATGCTAACAAGGGGTTTTTGCCGACTTCATATACGTAATCGACTTCCTGCATAACCCTCGCGCCCCCAATAGTACCAACATAAATGCCCTTTAAATTGCTCGTTCTGCACTACATAAACAAACGAACTATCAGTTATCAAGGCTATCTATAAAAAAGGTCGAATCCTAATGTGATTTTTGTCTGATCTTCTAACAGGCCGATTAAAGAAATCGCAGATAACTTATCGATGTTCAGGATCGCAAGCCCACCACAGAACATGTCACTTCATTTTTTGTCCATCTCATAGATATCGGACTCTTTTGGAAGGATCTCTTTCTGTTTTTTTCTTTTTCGCTCCATCTTCTTCTTCCATTCTTCAGGCGTCAACCAGTTCTCACTTTCTTTTGAACGCATTGCCAAACCTCGGTTTTCTTTACGCAGCATTGGACTTAAAACAAGGGCGCCAAAGCCTAACCACAGAGAGAAGGCCATTTACACAGGATAGGGTCTTTTGTCGGAAAGCTTATAGTAATGCCTACAATTTATAGAACTCGGGTGGAAAATGCCGACAAATATAAAAGAAAGCAATTCAGCGCTTGATTTGGAGGACCTAGTCTTGTCTGAGTTGCGAATGATAGAAGTATCGCACGATCTTACTATTAAAAATCTCACAAGTGTCGCCAAGATAATACTTGCCAACGTAAAAAACAATAACCAAGCACTGCAGGTCTGCACGGCGATTAACACGTGGATCGCTATTAACGGAATGCAAGGAAATGTTACGGTGCCGGAACCTCTAGTCAGAAAATATGTGAGAAGGGCAATTTCGTAGCGAGAGACAATGATTCCAGGTGCTCTCAAAGCCTCTACAAAACGCACTTCTCCAACTTCAAAAACGTTCGTTCAAAAAAAGGAGTTCTATCGTTGCTTAAAACTCTCTTTCTCGGAACTAGCGGGTCGATGCCAACAGTTGCTCGGAGTCTTCCTGCCATCCTAATTAAACGAGAGGGAGAGGCGATCCTCTTCGACTGTGGCGAAGGCACACAGCGTCAAATGATGAGGTGTCGGACTGGGTTTAACTTGTCTTCTGTTTTTATCACACATTGGCATGCTGACCATTTCCTCGGTTTGCCTGGATTAATTCATACGATGTCTTTTCAGAATAGGAGTAACAAACTAGCTATTTATGGACCTCGGTGGGCTGGAATCCCCAACTTGTTTTCTCTAATTAACCCACAGTTTGAAGTCGATTTTATTGAGGTCTCGCCAAGTGAGTTGATCGATCTGGACTCATTTTTTGTCGAAGTCGTCTCTGTCGACCACGGAACAAACTCTTTCGGTTATATCTTTGAAGAACGAGAAAGGCCTGGTAAATTTAACAGAGAAAAGGCTGAACTGTTGGGACTTAAACCTGGACCGTTGTATAAAACCCTCCAAAATGGCGAATCTGTCTCGGTCGGTGGTAGAGTGATCTCTCCTGAAGAAGTAATCGGACCAAGACGTCCCGGTCGAAAAATTGTTTATACCGGCGATACACGCCCATCAGATCACGTCATTCAAGCCGCTAAAAACGCTGACCTGCTAATTCACGAAGCGACGCTCGCGGCAGATCTGAAAGAATACGCGAAAACTGTTGGCCATTCAACAGCAGCTGAGGCGGCTCAAGTAGCTCAAGAAGCTCGTGTGCTTACTTTAGTACTAACCCATATAAGTTCTCGGTACGCAAACACAACGCAGTTGTTGGAAGAAGCGCGCTCCATATTTCCCAATACATTTGTAGCTGAAGATCTCTTTGAATTAGAGGTTCTTTACAAAGACCGAATGGAGCATATAGAAACTTAACTCGCTGAACGATTTTTTTAATGCGTACTGCGCTTTAAGAAAGTCAAGCTCTGGATGCCTTCATCGAGTGTTTTAGATTCTAAAACGAAAATGCCTTTGTAACGCTTAAATGCCTGCATTGTTTGCTCCCAATTAATGTTCCCCATACCGAGTGGCAAATGTTCATCGGTTTGACCATTGTTATCGTGAAGATGCACGTGGTCAATTTTCAGTTGCGCGAATGAATCTATTACACCGGCTGTGTTTGCGTGACCAACATCAAAAGTAAACCCTAAGCCATCTGGACGCATATCCTCAATTTCGTGCGGAAAACGACCGAGCAAAAAATCTTCATTGACCATATTTTCGACAGTCGCCTTCACTTGACACTCGTCAGCACACTGGACTAGTCTTACCAGCGCCTGCTTGTTCTTATCCAACGCCTTCTCCGGGCAAAACGTAGCTAAGGGCGAAACGTAACCGGGATGGATTACGAAAATATGTGCGTAATCGGCTAACCCCTCGATAACAGCCTCGACCTGCCTAAGAGTTTCCCGCCAAATTGAGCTGTTGAGACTCGCAATATTTAAATCAGAGAATGGAGCGTGTACGCTAATCTCGAGGCCATACGAGGACTCCGCGTATTCAATCAACGATATCAGGTCGTTGTCCAACTTCTGAGGGCCTTCTGCAATTACTTCCCAGCCCTGAAATCCAACATTCGTAAGCTTTTCAAGCTGCTTTTCGTTGATTAAAGCGGAAGAAAAGTATACGTTCATTTCTAGCTCTCGTTTGTAATTATGTAATGAGCTTTTCCGGCATAGGCGGCACGATGCGAACAAAAATAGACCCTTACGGATCCTAAATAGCACATTTTGCTTTTTTGACCTCTGTTTTGTAAATTGGTCTTGTCGCTTATTACGACATTGTCGTCGATGTTTGCCGGATAAGTTTATCAAGCACGCTTGATACGTCATAGTAAAGTGCTTCAAGCGTCCCCTCGTTTTTAATGGAATAATCAGCGACCTCTAGCGCCTCTTCAAGACCCCACGCTAACTCACGTTTATCTTTTTCCTCAAAACGTTGAAAACTGCTCGGATCGTCGGCGCGAATCCTATCCTTGATCCTTTTAAACCGCACCTTAGGACTTGCGATTATAGCAATTAATTTGAAATCGTCCTTAAACTCTCTTTTAAATGCGTTTACCTCGGCTATTCCCCTAATACCGTCTATGACTACTTTTTGAGGCGTGAGAGCTTGCACAGCCGGGATACACATCTTAGCTATTACATCCATCCCATGTTCTGCGCGCAGTGCATTAGCGATTGTTCCGACATTCTTTTCACTCAACTCAATCCCTAACTTATGCATATGAGATCGTACAGCATCACCCATAGCTATAGGGAAAAATCCTTTAGTTTTCGCAATCACAGTTGCTTCAGATTTACCCGATCCCGGAAATCCTACAAACCCAATGATTAACAAGTCGTCTCCTTTGTGAGAGAATTCGCGTTTTTATGCAATTTCTTCGTCGCCTTTCTCAAGCGTTCGAATTCTCAGTGGGCGGCGACATTGAACTGCGAGCTCAGCGATCTCGTTGCGTGTTAACATGATCAGGTCTGTTTGCGCACACATTTCAGTTCTGCCCTGCTGCAGTGCATAAGGAACAGTCTTGTAGTCATTCACCATCTTTATGACCTCATCTAGGCTAAGCAACCCCTTAAAAAGAGTCGTTCTTAGCTCAAACTCCTGAAGTTTATTTGCAGCTAACGCCTCGCTGCCGATTTCAATTGCGAGTTTAATCTTATTGATATCATCGCGACCTTTGGCAGTTCCGGTGATTTGCGCATATTTTTGCGGATTAGAAAGAGGCGCCTTAAGGTCGACAAAGAGCCCATCAAGCAGCTGAGCAGCGATCAACGTCTCCAGCACTTCAGGAAAAGATCCGTTAGTCTCGATTCCTACGAGAAGTCCTTCGTTTTTCGCTTCTTGCGCTAGAACCTGAAGCAAGTTTAGGTGCAGCGTTGGTTCTCCACCTGAAAAAATCACTACACTAACATAGTCCTTGTTGCGTTGAATTTCGCGTAGTAATGCATCCGAATTATTTGGCTGTAATGCGCTCCAAATTCTGTAGTTTTGACAGTAGCTACATTTGAAGTTACACCCGCGTAGAAAAACCACCATTGCGGCTTTCCCCGGCCAATCAATAGTCGAAAACGGGACTATGAATGATTTGTCAAAATTGTCTAAGTTCAGTTGCACGGAATACCAACTTCAGAAGAAACTCACTGAATATCAATTACCCACTATCAGCCAAATAGTATGCTTGGGGGAGACTCCACTTTGATTTTGTTTAGGGCGTAGTCAAAATGCTGCGCCTTCACCTCTGTTTCATCGATAATCGCTTGGTGCAGAGCCACCTTCAACACTTTTTCGACAAGATCCCTGCCGGAGAAACCCTGCGTTCGACTCGCTATTCTTGCAAGGTCAACGGTTTCGTGTAGTTTTAGAGGGAACGTTCTCGAGTAGTTCTCAAGGATCTGCAGCCGCTCTTCTTTGTCAGGAAGAGAGAATTCTATCTCCTCTTCAAACCTGCTTCTAACGGAACGATCCAGCGCACTGTGCCGATTTGTTGCCCCTATCGTGCAGATGCCGGACCGATCCTCAATCCCGTCCATCTCTGTAAGGAGCGCATTTACAATTTCCAAGACGTCTCCCCGAAGCTCCTGATAACTTCGGTCAAGTCCTATGGCATCAAGTTCGTCAAAAAACAGGATACAAGGGGCCAGATCTTTTGCCCGCGAATAGAGAAGATGAATTCTTGCAGACCCCTCACCAACGTGCTCGCCGATTAAGTGGGTCGACTTGACAGTCAGTATTGGAGCGTCCGTCATGCTCGACAATGCCTTCGCCATCATTGTTTTTCCAGTGCCGGACGGGCCAAAAAACAGAATGTTCTTAGGAGCCCATTTGCCGAAACTTTCAGGATCTTTCAGATATTTTTCGATGAGCCGACATTTCTTCTTTGCACTTTGTTGTCCAACGACGTCCTCAAGATTTACTCCATCAACAATGTGAGGTATACTACTCTCTGTCTCCTGAACCATGATGACTGTTGATTTGCTGATCGTCGCGTGTTTAGGTTCAACATTCATAATTTCAAAAGCAAAATCGGGATACATCCTCCTATCGAACAAGTAGTCCCCTTTCTTCACAGTAGCACCAAACCATTGCTCTTTCGCGTAATGATCGAATACTCGGGGTTCGCTTATCTCAGGATGCTCAAAATCACTCTTCATCGGATATCCGGCTGGTTTTAGCACGATGAATTTGGCATAAGTCTGCGAAGCTTTAATAGTTGATTCGCTCATTTTTCTCTCTTGAATAAATTGTTATAAGTGTCAAGCATTAAAGTGTTTATGATGCCCACGAATAGCACACGAGCCTTCATTGGAATTGACCTCGATAACGAGACGCGAGAGAGACTCCGTACGATACAACGTGATAAACTGCAAATGGGCAAATTTTCAACAGTAAAGGCGGTAGATCCAGGAATGGCTCACATCACCCTAAGCTTCCTTGGAAACAAGACATCTGCTGAGCTTTCGGCTATTGTTGAAGCGCTGCGGTCAATCTCGTTTCATCCATTTGACATAACACTTTGCGGTATTGGCGTCTTTCCCAACATGAAAAGAATAAGAGTTATCCACGTAGGATTGAGCGATTCTAAGGACATAACAACGTTGTATGAACTAATCCTTGAAGCGCTTAAGGGAAAGCATAAACCGGACAAACGAAAATTCGATCCGCATATCACCTTAGGAAGAGTTAAGCGTGCTATACCTAAGGAGTTAACGCTACTAGCCGCCACAATCGCCCCACTCTATACGTTATTCGTCAGCCAACTCAATGTCTCATCCTTTCAGCTAAAAAAAAGCACCTTGACTCCGACGGGCCCTATTTATGACACACTCGAGGAATTTCGATTATGAAGGATAAATTCACTCGGATACAAATGGAGGTGCTAAAAAGAGTCCGACCGTCACGGGATGAACGTGATCGTCTCCATCGAGTTATACAACAGGTGATGTCAGCAGCACAAAGCGCCATTAATGCCAGGAGCTTAACTGCTTCGGTAAAAGTAATTGGCTCTGCAGCACGTGACACATGGATCTCAGGCGAGCACGATATCGACATATTCATTGGATTTGACGTTGCCACGTCGCGCGAAGACCTTGAACGCTACGGACTAGAGATAGGGAAAGAGATTGCAGTCCAGGGCTACGTCATAGGCTTTGCTGAGCATCCCTACGTAAAAGCACGCTGCGGCGACTTCGCTATCGATGTCGTGCCTTATTATATCATCGAGAATGCGGACCAGCTGCTCTCCGCAGTCGACAGAACTCCGTTTCATGAGCAATATGTGGGTGAGCACCTCGGCGGAAGACAAGATGAGGTCAGATTGCTGAAACAATTTCTGAAAGGCGCGGGGATATACGGCGCAGAACTTCGCGTTAAAGGCTTCTCTGGATACCTCTGTGAGCTACTCATCATAAAGTACGGCTCCTTTGTTGACGTGTTGTTCAGTGCACAAAATTGGAAAGTAGGAAAGTACATCACTTTAACCGGCGAACTCCCTAATAGCTCATTTAGCAGTCCGTTGGCGGTTATCGACCCTGTAGATGCTAAGCGAAACGTAGCTGCTGCCGTCTCCTCAGATAGCTTCGCTACGTTTATTGATGCTGCAAGAAGTTTTTTGGAAAAGCCGTGTGTGAGGTGTTTTTTCCCCCCTGAAAACGCTCCCCTTGATACTCGAGCCTTTCGTGCAATTGCAGCCAAACGACAAACGACGCTTTTTGGGATAAAATTCGCCTTGCCGAATCTCGTTGATGATATTGCGTACCCGCAGCTCGAGCGCGCGTTTAAAGGGATACTAGCAGCTTTGCAACAAAACGGCTTTTCTGCACTACGAGGCGATATTTTTTACAGTCAAGGAGAGGCGCTTTTACTGTTTGAGATGCTCGTCTGGCAACTCCCCTCAATAGAGCGACACTTAGGTCCACCAATAGACAAAAAACATCACTCGGTAAAGTTCAAGAAGAGATATGAAGACGACGCGTCGTTACTGACAGGACTATTCATCGAAGACGGGCGCTACATTGTTGAGCTTCGCCGTAAGTATCTCACTTTCCCAGAATATGTAACTAAAGATTTCAAAAATATCCGCACGAGTAAAGCAATATTACACACTATGGAAAAGGGATTTCAGATTCTAAAAGACGAGGAGCTCCTCGAAAGCGATGAAATGCGGCTTTTTTTGGCCCGCTATTTTGATAGGATGCTAAACAACTGCGATTGACGTCACACTTGCCAATAGTGTGACTGAATTTTGGCCGCCGTGTCGACCCTATCGAGAACGTCTGTTGACGTGCCCCCCTCAACTTCGCCTTCGTTGATTTTAGTAGGAAAACCAAACAACACACCGCATATCGCAAGCACAGAATCTGCAAGCCCCTGAAGGTCGTAACCACCTTCTAAACAAGCGATAACCCGTCCTGGTGGAGTCACTGACTTTATCCGCTCGGTCAATCCAATAAATCCATCGCAAGTGACACGCATGCCGCCAAGCGGATCTTCGAAATGTATATCCTGCCCGGCTGAAATTAGCGTAAGCTCAGGCTTGAACTGTTTTATTATGGGAACTAAAAGCTGATCATACGCATAAAAGAAGCCATCATCGTTTACGCCTGGAGACAGCGGTAAATTAACAGTGAACCCTCCTCCTTCTCCTGACCCAACCTCTTGAAAATCGCCTGTTCCAGGATAAAAAGGCTGTCGATGCGTTGAAACGTAAAGAACGCGTCGATCATCATAAAAAGACGCTTGCGTACCATTGCCGTGATGTACGTCCCAGTCGACTATCAATACCCTGTTAATGTTATGACGGGCCAGTGCGTACTTTGCTGCGCAAGCCACGTTGTTAAAGATGCAAAAACCCATAGCTGCATTACGAACTGCGTGATGGCCGGGAGGTCGGACAAGCGCAAACGCGTTGTTTGTATCTGCCATAATGGCATCGACTGCGTTAATAGCACCGCCTACTGCGAGCAGCGCTACTTCATAACTTTTTGGTGAGCAGTAAGTATCCAAATCAAGCCAGCCTCCGCCGGCTTCTGCGACCCTCCTGACGCTTTCTACGTATTGTGCATCGTGGTTCGCCCTAATGTATTCAACAGCGGCTTTAATCGGTTTGATTATTTCAACATTTCGCGCGTATTCATCTCCGTATATTCGTTCCATAATCGCGTCTAACCTGCTACTGGATTCAATATGGCTACCCGTATTGTGGTCATTATAAGAAGGATCGTAGACGATTGCACCTGCTATCACAAGTATAAAAAGCTATGTAAGGTTATTAACGTTCGCTTGTTAATACCCGAAGACGCCAACTTAGCGTTCAATTCGGCCGAGTTAGGTTAATTTACATGTAAACCGTGATAGTAACAGAAAAATGAGCTCGCTTAAAGTCGAAGACTACATGACGCGAGACGTAATTGCCGTTAAAGCAACGGATACGGTAAAAGACGTTATTAGTCTCATAAAAAGCACGAAGCACGATGGGTTTCCTGTCGTCAAAGATAAGAAGATTATAGGATACGTTTCGTCGCTCGACATCTTGTTATGTGGCCCTGCTGTCAAGGTCGCAGAAATTATGGAAGTAGATTTGGTCGTAGCTCGTTGTGATATGGATTTGTTTGACATCGCACGTGTGCTGTGGAGATCTGACCACAAGAAAATGCCCGTGATTGACGATGACGGCTACGTAATCGGCATTATATCAAACACAGATGTACTGCGGTCACAGATCGAGCGCGCAACGCCAGCTAAGGTCTGGAAGCTGATGCGAACGCTTCGAACTATCCATAAAGTCCAGGTTGACGAGCACCTTGGCCAAGTTAAGGTTAAGGATTTGGTGCCGACGCAATCGAAAATATTTGCTGATGAATTGCAAGGAAGAAAATACGAGCTTGAAAAAGGCCTTGCAGAACCTTTGATCGTGATAAAAAAGCGCAACAAGACGTTGTTGGTCGACGGCCATCACCGAGCAGTCGCAGCTCAAAGTCTTAACCTCAAAGAGGTCGACGCTTATATTCTTACAATGGACCGAGACGTGCCTTTGGGTATGGAGCGAACCGCTGATAACGTCGGACTTAGAACACTGAACGACATTCGAATACTTGAAAGTAGTAGTCACCCGCTCATTGAAATAACACGAAGAAGCGGTTCTCGAAATGTATGATCAGCAAAGCCTTAGAGAGTAGAAATCTTACGCAGCACGTCGCTTTGCGTAATTACTCCTTTTGCTGAACCGTTAGCTGTCACTATTAGGCGGCCAACGTTATATTCCGCAAACAAACGCATAGCCTCATAAACAGGCCTATCCTCTTCCACGGTGAACACGTTTTGGTTCATGATGTCACCAGCTGAACCAACGTTTCCAGTGGATATGGCCTTTCCTATATCCTTCAGCGTAACGACGCCGACTAGTTTCTCGCCCCGCTTCACGGGTGCCCCGTGAATATTGTTATCAACCAAAATCTTGGCAACCTGTTGAAGAGGCGTATTAATATCGATTGTGACTAAAGGCGTCGAGGCGTACTCGCTTATCGGTGCTTTTGGAGGAGATATCATCTCAGAAACCAAAATTATAACAGTGTTTTCTGCGTCATTTCTGCCGCAAACAGTTCCTTTTATAGTTAGCTTATTCACGGGGGTCGGCCCTAGCCTAAGTAAATCGCCGTCGTCAAACTCCCGTACGTTGCCAATAATCTTAATCGCAGCGCTGCATACGTCTGGATGCGCTACTGTCGTAAAATCGATTTCTTCAATCAAGACATCACGCATCTCAGCGCCGTTTCTAATTATAACGACGTGAGCTTCCTCCGCCATCGTGTCCAACTGCAGTTCTCGATATGCCGCGCTAGTTGCCTTATATCCACCTTTAGGCCCAGGAACACCCTCCACAAGCTGAAGTGCTTTCAACGACTGCATTTGGTTCCGTATCGTTCCTGGATTACGCCCAAGCACCTGGGCTATTTCTTCGCCCCTAATTGAGCGAGAATTTCGTCGATACAAACTTACAAGAGCGCTCAGAATCTCCTTTTGGACGGAAGTCAGTTCCATAGCTTCAATTAGTATGATTAATTATGAGATATAAGTTTTATTAGCTTAGGGAGTTTAGGAATAAAAAATGTTTAATATTCCGACTGTTCCGACTTCAGCAGAGTTGTTGGACAAGGCATTTAGAAAAAGTGTCCGAGCGGGAGAAGGGAAAGCGAGAGGACGAATAGCAGAGAAGACAATGATACTGACTGCGTCAAATATCCTCGCTGACAACCTTAGAGCTATTGTTCGGCGATTTCCAAACCTTAACGAGATCGACCCATTCTACGCGGAAACAATCGACGTAGTCATTGGAATTGATAAACTGAAAATGTCACTTGCTTCTGTTAATTGGGCAGGTACAAAAATCCACCAGTTATCACGGGCTGCGATCGCAAAAGTGACCCGAGTGCCAGATGCAAAAGTAGTGCGGACTCAGATGTTTGGGCGAGCAGCGTCTATAATGAGGGAGATACGGTCGGATCTTGATTTCTTAAATCAAGCTCGAAACACAATCAACGCACTTCCTTCTTTAGGGGACGAGCCGACTATATTAGTCGCTGGATATCCCAACGTAGGAAAATCGAGTTTTGTCGCATTTGTTACCAGCGCCACACCCGAGATTGCACTCTACCCTTTTACCACAAAGGGAATTGTTGTGGGGCATATAAAATACCATGAGACGCGTTATCAGATTGTCGATCTGCCAGGGCTGCTCGATCGCCCGCTCGCCGAAAGGAACCCTATCGAACTTCAGGCAATTTCGGCCCTCAGGCATCTTGGAAACGTCGTACTATTTATTGTGGACCCTTCAGACACGTCTGGGTATACGGTACCAGATCAATTGCGCCTTTTAAACGAGTTAAGATCACAAGTTGCCCTGCCCTTCATAGTTGCAGCTAACAAAATGGACTTAAAACCATCAGAATCAGTTCAAGAGTCGTTTAACATCTCAACAAAATCCGGTGAAGGGATCGCGCTGGTTCTTAAAGCCTCAATTGATCTTGCTAATAGTACGCATAAGCAACAGCTCCAAGACGACCAAGCCTGATGCACTCGTTGACACTAGAATGGGTAAACCCCAACAAGGTAACTAGCTAACAGAAAGCCCCCAATCGCGCCTGAATTCAAAAAGGGCAAACCTGCCTGAGGTTTTCCTTTAACAACGAACCACATAAGAGCGACATAGCCGACAAGAGTCCCTACTGCAGCGCCAAGAGCGGGGACATTGATAAATCCGATTGTCGGTGCAACCAAAAATGAGTTTGCAGATACGACCAAGACAGTTGGAATAACCGCGTCACCGAGACCCATAAAGAAGGCTTCTCGTTTTTCAAACTTGTCTTCACCAGTCAGTTTTGAAGCTTCCTGCGTCCACTTGACGTGAGAATACCCCCTGTTTCGAGGAAGAACAAATAATACAGGCAACTTTAGATCTACGACGCCCTCCGCGAGGCTAATCATATGCTTAGTCTGATAAACAGACACAAAGTCGTAAATGCCTAACCCGATAAGTAGTACTAACGTAGGCACAATGGCAAGAGAGATGCCAAAGATTGCCGCCGCCCCAGCACCTATCAATATCCCTACAGCGTCTATCACCCACCATTCGGGATAGTAAAACAGGAGAAACGCGGTGAATGCCGTCGCGCCTATCGCTATCATCACTCCCAAGTCTGCAAGATTGAGCAGGACTGATGAATACACGAAATAAAGGGTTGAAATGATCACGAGACCAATAATTAGCTGGAGTATCCATCGCCTCCCTAATTTTATTATAAGGAGTAAAAAGGCCGTAAAAGCTAAAACAAGCAGAAAGTAATAGATTGGATTATAAACAGATTCCGGATTGCTAAATGCTTTAACGTCTGATACTTGAAACGGATGGGCCAATAGAAGCGCGACTAACTGAATAGCAATAATGAATAGCGCCATCGCAAAAGGTGAAATACGCTTTAAAATCTCATTCACTCAGATAAACACGCTCCGCCAAAAACTATAACTCGACTAAAAGCAGCTAAATATAAGGCCTACTGCTACCGTCGCCGTATGGGGGCTCCTGGTATATAGAGTTGCGCAACGTGCCGTCCTCTATCATAGCAGAAATTGCTTAGATGTAAGAGTCATTGAGTGGCAAAGCTTGATTGCTGATTTATACTTGGTCTGTGCTATTTACTAATTCATCGCCCTTCTAAGGGGCAAAGCGTTTACGTTGCATAGGTTTAACTCACCTGCTGCCGTATCCACAAATCCTAAAGGTTGATTGTATGGGAGTTCCTATAGGAGATCTGCTTCCGCGGACTAAGATAGAGATAGAACAGATCGATAGTGTTGCCATTGACGCTTTTAATGCAATATATCAATTCTTGAGCATTATCCGCCAACGGGACGGAACACCATTAATGGACAACGCTGGGAGAATTACCTCTCATCTCTCCGGGCTTTTTTATCGAACCGCATACGTCATCGAAGCCGGGGTGAAGCCAGTCTACGTTTTTGATGGAGAACCGCCAGAATGGAAGAAAGAGACCGTCCTTAAGCGGAAAGAAACGCGAGAACACGCTACGCGGGAGTGGACGCAGGCACGAGCAGAGGGGAGGGCAGACGCTTTTAAATACGCCCAAGCATCAGCTCGACTGGATGAGCAGATTCTCGAAAGTTCGAAGCTACTATTACATCACTTAGGCATTCCTGTAGTCAACGCTGCAAGTGAAGGAGAAGCACAAGCGGCATACATGACAAGCAAAGGTGACGTCTCATTTACTGCCTCTCAGGATATCGACGCGCTACTTTTTGGAACGCCTCGATTAGTGAGGAACTTGACCTTAGCGGGACGACGAAAACTCCCTGGCAAAAATGTTTACGTGCGCATTAGTCCCGAACTATTTGAGCTCGATGACATTCTCTCGACTTTAGAGATAAATCGCGAGCAACTTATAGAAGTGAGCATTCTTGTTGGAACGGATTACAACAAAGGAGTAAAAGGCATCGGTCCAAAAAAAGCCTTGAGGATGATAAAAAGCTTCAACATTCAACAAGCGTTGGACGATTTGGGAGAGAACCTCGACTACACGCCGATAAAGCAGTTCTTCCTCGACCCCAACGTCACTCACGAATATGATCTGACATGGGCACCAGTGAACGAAGAAGAGCTAGTGACCTTCTTATGTGACGAGCACGATTTCTCGAGAGAGAGAGTTGAAAATACTGTGCAACGGATCACGGGCGCTCGAGATGAAGCAGCTCAACAGTCGCTGGCCCAGTGGTTATAAGACAGTTGTTGAGCCGCAATGACTCACGAGGTCGTCTCTTAATCGTAATGCACGTCCTTAAACCCATATTTTCCTGTTAGCAAGACGAAGGCGACGGCGCCGTGTGCTTCTTTTACAATACTGCTATTTTTGCGAACCAAGTAAAGTTCCTGGAGTTCTTTTCCCAAAGGGAGTACCATCCGACCCCCTATCTTCAACTGCGCAAGCAATGGAGATGGAATTTCGGGAGCTGAACAAGTCACGAGAATCCGATCAAAAGGAGCGTGTTCTTGGAGTCCTAACGACCCGTCTCCAACAAAGGCCACGACATTTGCGGGCAAGAGCTTTCGGGCGTGCTCTGCCAGTCCCTCAAATCTTTCGACGGTGTAGACGGTTCCTTCCCTTGCAAGCTCTGCCAGTACGGCCGCATGATACCCTGAACCTGTGCCAATCTCGAGGACGCGAGATTGGGGTTCAACGCGTAAAATTTCACACATTATCGCTACCATATGTGGCGCAGAAATCGTCTGCTCTTTGCCAATTGGCAGTGGCTGGTCTCGATATGCGTAATCGCGCAAGTTCTGTGGTACGAAGTCTTCGCGTCTAACCGCGCCCATTGCGCTTACCACTCGCTCGCTTATCCCTCGATGTCGTAAGCCTTTCAAAAGCGATGTCCTTTCGAGCTCTAAAGATTTCGTGCTACCTCCTTGGCGCAGGCTTGTGCCGAGTCAAAACAAACCGATTCCGATCGGTACTTCTTCTGGTCTTGCCCTTTATGTACAATCTTGCGATGTCTCTTGCATTGGCAGACTGTCCAACGTGACCCAGAACGGGCCCCTGCTTGATCTTAATGCGAACTACTTCTCCTAACTGTTCTTTGTCTCCGACGACAAACGTCTTCCCACCATCAAAAGCAACTTTATGTGATTTCGTTGTCTTGCCTGAGTGAACGGCTATCTTTACGACTACCTTATCGATTTTCTGAGCCCAAAGAACGCGAATTGAATCAGCTTCTGCCTCCTCTGTTCGGCCTCCGTCGTTAAGTTCGATAGCAGTTATTCGCACAGCGTCAACCGACGTGTTCTCAACAATGAATTCATCTCCTATACGGAGCCATTCGAGAGTCCCCAACTCAAGCCAGCTCACATGAGATTGATTGTAGTCGCTCACGACGACCTTTAGTTTGAGATTTCTAGCGCGCGGTGGGAGTGCTACTTGCCGCGTAGCGTGACACACCGTGCAGCGAATGACGAGCTTCTTGCCAGTTCGCAGCACGTCGTGGGGTACCTTTTTATCTGACGAACACGAAGGACACTCAAAGCAAGTCTCTCGATTCATCATTTCTTAGTCACTACTTGCTTACAGATAATAATACGGATATGTTTAACGATACTATACAAGCCAAAGGCCATCATAACATCTTGGCAACACATAAAACAACACTTCAAATAACCAAAGATGACCAAATCTCAAAACGGGCAGACTGCATCGTAGCAGTTTCAGCTGACAAATCGTTAAGTGATCTGGCAAGCGACGTCAAAACTGCTTTGAGCTCAAACGCAGCTAAAATGCGTTTGACGATTCAAGCAAGTCACATGAGTGAGGTGATAACGGGCTTCGGCAGTGCCGCTCTCACACTTTCGGATGCCGGCGATATGGTTGTAAGAAAGAGCGCTTTTGTCTCAGGAAGGACGTTAATGATTGGTGCAGATAAGGCAGCTCGAGATCTCGATCGTTCGTTCGTCGAAAAGCTAAGAAAAAGCGAGAATATTACTATTACTATAGAAGCCGATTTTTAGTGGTACCTTTCAGGTGTGTTTTTTGGATTTATCGCGTTTTTGTGGATTTTTTCCGATTATCAGCATATAGATAGGTTTAAATAGAAACGTCAAGAAGTATAGAGTGTTTACTGGTTTTTGTTTGCTATTTGCTGAGGTAGTAAAATGGCTAATGTCGATCAATATAAAGGCACGACTACCATTGGGATAGTTTGTCAGGAAGGCGTTGTGCTCGCATCAGAAAGTCGCGTAACTATGGGTAACTTTATATCCAGCAAAGAGGGCAAAAAGATATACCAAATTGATGATCTTGTGGGAATGACAATCGCTGGCGGTGTAGGCGATGCACAGAGCCTCGTTCGCACTATAACGGTAGAGGCTAAATTGTATAAGATGCGGCAAGGTAAACAGATGACTGTCGCGGCAATAGCGACCCTGCTCTCAAACATCCTTAACCAAAACCGATATTACCCGTATTTCGTTCAGCTCATGATAGGGGGCTTCGATAAGAATGCGGCTTCCCTTTACTCATTAGACGCCGTTGGAGGTCAAATTGAAGAACGCCTTGCTACAGCGCAAGGCTCAGGATCGCCGATAGCTTTTGGCGTCATTGAAGACCGATACGTAGAAAAGATACCCATTGACGATGGCGTCGATCTCGCTATTAGAGCGCTGTCGTCTGCAATGAAAAGAGATTCGGCTTCTGGAAATGATATGCACGTCGTAAAAATTACGGAAAAAGGATATGTCGAAGTTCCCAGTGATGAAATAGACAAAAGAAAAGCCGCTCTCGCAATTTAAGCAACACTTTGCTGCCACTTTATTTTTACATTTTTTTTACTTTTTTATGGAAGTCACATATATGCCCGTTGAAGAAGCACTTACTGACTTGAAACAACGCGTCAAAGAGAGGTTGCCCGCTAACATCAAGATTACGGATCTTGAGTTTGAGGGGCCTGAAGTCGTAATCTATACCGACGATCCAAGGGCGTTCGCGGACAACGGCGAGATAGTTAAAAAACTCGCCCGAGAACTTCGCAAACGAATTGTAGTTAGACCAGATCCACGCGTTTTAGCAGATCCCGACATATCAATAAAAGAAATAAGCGATATCGTCCCCGTAGAAGCGGGCATCACCAACCACTATTTTGACCTCGACACCGGCGAAATCGTCATAGAGGCAAAAAAGCCAGGACTCGTCATTGGGCGACACGGTGCCACACTCCGAGAGATCACCAAAAAAATAGGGTGGACGCCTCGAGTTGTGAGAACGCCTCCGATTGAATCAGTTACTGTAAAGGAGATACGCCAGTACTTGCGGGCTTACAGCGATGAGCGCAAAGAGCTCCTCAAAACAATGGGCAAAAAGATTCATCGAGAGGTGACTTCGAAAGACCAATGGATACGCGTTACGACCCTTGGTGGATGTCGGGAAGTAGGCAGATCGTCTTTTGTGCTATCGACGCCCGAATCAAGGATCCTGATAGATTGCGGCGTTAACGTAGGGTCAGAGGACAGCGCTACGCCTTACCTTTACGCTCCAGAAGTGAGCCCTCTAGATCAAATTGATGCGGTTATTGTTACGCACGCACACCTCGATCATGCTGGACTCGTCCCGCTGCTCTTCAAGTACGGGTATGATGGCCCGATATACTGCACGCCACCAACGCGAGACCTGATGTCGCTGCTGCAGCTTGATTATATTGACGTTGCTGCTCGTGAAGGGCGTAAGATACCTTATGATTCCGCCAAAATAAGAGAGGTCATAAAACATTCAGTCTCGTTGAACTATGGCGGCGTGACCGACATCGCGCCCGACGTGCGATTGACATTTCACAACGCGGGACACATCCTCGGCTCCTCGATCGCCCACTTTCACGTGGGAGAGGGGCTTTACAACGTCGCTTTTACCGGGGACTTCAAGTACGAACAGAGTAGGCTCTTTGACCCCGCAGTCAACAGCTTTCCGCGCCTCGAGGCATTAATAATGGAGGCGACGTACGGCGGGCCTCACGACCAAACCCCGTCACGACGCGACGCTGAGAACAAACTCTACTCCGTCATACGTCACACTTTAGCAAAGGATGGAAAGGTGCTCGTACCAGCATTTGCCGTGGGACGAAGCCAAGAGGTGATGATCGTTCTCGAAGAAGGTATTCGGAGACACATCATCGACGAGATTCCCGTCTACCTTGATGGCATGATATGGGAAGCCACCGCCATTCACACGACGTACCCTGAGTACCTCAACAATGACTTACGAAACATGATATTTCACGAGGGCATGAATCCGTTTCTTTCCGATAGCTTCGTCCAAGTAGAGCAAAACATGCGCGACGACATTATAAAGGGCGAGCCTTGTGTTATTCTTGCCACCTCCGGTATGCTTAACAGTGGCCCCGTAATGGAATACCTGAAAGCGCTCGGACCTCAAGAAGATAACACCCTAGTGTTCGTCGGGTATCAAGCAGAAGGGACGCTTGGTCGGCGTATACAAAAAGGATGGAAAGAGATACCTGTATCAAACAACGGCAAAACGACCACGATGCAAGTTAATATGAATGTCGAGACGGTTGATGGATTCTCTGGACACTCGGATCGACAGCAACTAATTGAATACGTTAAGCGACTTAACCCTCGGCCTGAAAAGATTGTCACGAGTCACGGTGAAGAAAACAAGTGTACAGATTTGGCGAGCACAATATACAAGAAATTCAAAATTGAAACCAGAAGCCCAATGAATCTTGAAACGGTCAGATTTTTTTAAAAGTTAATAGGATTTAAGTGGCGTCGCTCGACATTTCTTGATAGTACGTACACACATCTGTAAGTGGGCATTTCCAGTGTTGCGGTTGCCGAGCGCTGCATATCTCTCGGCCAAACTTTATAAGTGCGACGTGAGCGAACTTGCGCTTCCCTCGTGGCACCTTGTCCTCTAACGCCGTCTTAACGACCTCATAGCCCCCTTTTTGTGGAGCAAGTCCGAGTCGTCGTGAGACTCTAAAAACGTGCGTATCGACGGGGATGATGTCAAAATCACGGGCAAAAAGAAGGACGACATCTGCTGTCTTTGGCCCAATGCCCAAAACGTTCTGCAGCCGTTCTCGAGCAGATTCGTAGCTGCCACCGATGAAGGACCACGTGTCCCCCGCGTAGTTTTCCATAATTTCATTGGCCACAGCGCTTATGCTTCTGGCTTTAGCCTCGTATAATCCAGATTGCCTTATTTCGTTAGCTATATCGTGCACATTTGCAAAAAAAACGTCTTCGATTGTTTTGTATTTGGTTAAAATATTCCGCAAGGCTGCTCCGGAATTCGCGTTAGAGGTGTTCTGGGATAGGATCGTGTCCACAATGAGCCAAAACGGCTCTTTGCGTTCCCGCCAAAAGTCGTCGTTAAATCTCACGTGGCCGAAGAGCGACTCGAGTCGCTGTATAACAAGCTCTCCTTTACTCTCAGTGGTCATGGTGGTCAGCGCAACATGTAGCCGATCGCCTATAAATTACTTTTACGCATCTACAGCAGCGTGTCTTCGTCTGTCTCTTCCGTTTAGTCTTTTAGTTATTTCACAATCGACGTCCTACGCACCGTCTCCCCTCCATAGTCCAAGAGAGCGGGATAGCAGCGATAGAAGACGTTCCCAAACGGATTTCAAGGCGTCTCTAGGTCAACGTCGTAGACAGAAGGCAGAAGAGTGTATATCCCTAACTGCTGCGCTACTTGGATACTGTACTCGGGAGAGGTCTTGAGCAGTCTCGACTGGGACGTCGGTTAGACGTTTGTCCAACCATTTTTTCGTCCATCCGTCTGAACGTCGCTTGCGTTTTTACACCGCGTCGTATTCGCGACGTTGTGTTTCATCTTGTAATGGCACGTATTGTGGCCATTCATTTTTTACGCAAAGTGCGCGGCTTACCTCACCATGGGGATAAGCCGGCGCAACTAGGAGTAGAGAGGATTATTAAGATCATGTATTTAAACTTAACCTATCGATATTTGCAAAAAGAGCTTTGCTGAGTTTTTATAACTAAAAATAAGTCGAAAAATAGCGTTATTGGGTTGAGTGGTGACGGCTAGTATACACTAACTGAAGGTTACCTTTACGAATCGTATGGAGGCACATCCAGTTTGTGAAGCGCACGGAATGCGTGACGTTTGGTCCCCAACAAACGCGTTGACAAGATTGCCACCGCCGTAGAACGTTATCTCGTCGCTATGCAGCAGGAACGATAACGAGCACCTCTGCGCGTCTAGCATTCCCCAGAGAAGAATTTTTGGCGCCTATCTTCGGATTAAAGCTCTCGCCGCACTTAGAGCAACTTTTCGGACTATCATGGAGCCTTCCTGGATCGGACACAAACTGAAGCGGTACTGATTCGATCATTTTTTACGCCTCGAATGAGCCTTCTCAGTGACCCGCCCCTCTAATAGCTCCCGGATTACATCGTCGATTGTGACGTCAGTCGGGTCGGGGTGAATTTCCATGCCTTCGTAGTCTTTTCTTAGTGGGCGCGTCATGCGCCTTCGGATCTGGTCAAGTCGCTTGAAGACGTCCTGTGTGACCTCTATTGTCACCATCGGAAGCAGTACTAACAAAGCATTAAGTCGCTCGGTCATAA
>Ga0209253_10001275_pt1 | contig 22106 bp, 22 predicted proteins | sample FrelakmetBRP12BR_FD_187145 | JGI IMG/M metagenome (GOLD analysis project Ga0209253, IMG submission 187145) | Freshwater lake sediment microbial communities from the University of Notre Dame, USA, for methane emissions studies - BRP12 BR (SPAdes)... | ecosystem: Environmental > Aquatic >...
CCCCGCGGCGGGGATGCCTCTCATCGCCCCGGGATGACCGGCCAGCGCTTGGCAATTTCGTGATAGATGGTCGCCGCGGCAGTAAGCTTGAGGAGATCCCACCATGAGAAAAGAAGAAACCCGGACATGAAGGCAGTCTTGCCGTCATGCAACGTGAAGGCATAGAGATGCGCCGTCCCGGCGGCGAAGATGACCAACAGTCCCGCAACCATGGCTGCCGCCTGCCACCAGACGCTCGAACGTCGCTGGATAAGGTACCCCACGACCGCCGCCGCCGCGGGAAACGCGAGGAGGTAGCCGCCGGTGGGACCGAGCAGCTTCGCCAGGCCGAAAGCTCCACCCGCAAACACCGGCGCTCCAGCAAAGCCTGCAGCAAGATACAGGAACTGGCTGATGGCCCCGTTGCGTGCTCCGAGAAAGGCGCCGGCGAGGAGGACCACCATCGTCTGCAACGTATACGGAACTGGCTGGTGAGGAATTTCCAGCCTCGCGCCAAGGGCTGTCGCTGCAGCGAACCCGACGATCCAGAGTAACTGCGCCAGGATGCCCCGACCCGGGATGGCAAGCGATGTTGCGACAGTGACGTTCGAATGTCCGTTCATGATTTGGATCCCGAAGAGTGAGGAGTTGCGGGCCCGTGCCCGAAAGGCGACCCGTTCGACAGCACTAAACGTAGCTTCTAAACTAGCCAAAACCAACAGGAAAGTCAATATTGCTGAAAATAGCGCTTGCACAAATGTGGGCTTTTCCTTACATTTGTAAGCTAAATTTAACCGCGGTTCTAAGCCATGCCGACACTCAAAGTATTTACCGGACGGGCAAACCGTCCACTCGCCGAGAAGATCGCAAAAGAAATCGGGGAACCGCTGGGGAAGTGCCTGATCAAGACCTTCAGCGACGGCGAGATCTGGGCCAAATACAACGATAATATCCGCGGGAGCGACGTATTCATCATACAGTCGACGAACCCTCCTGCGGAGAATTTGATGGAGCTGCTGATCATGATCGACGCCGCAAAGCGAGCGTCGGCGAGGAAAGTGGCTGCAGTCATCCCGTATTTCGGGTATGCCCGCCAGGACCGCAAGGACCAACCGCGCGTCTCCATCACCGCCAAGTTGGTGGCGAACTTGATTACGCATGCTGGTGCCGACCGTGTGATAACGATGGATCTGCACGCCCCGCAGATCCAGGGGTTCTTCGACATCCCGGTCGACCATCTCTATTCTTCGGCAGTACTGGTCAAGCATTTCCGGAAAAAGAACATTCCCAGGCTGGCCGTCTGCTCGCCCGACGTCGGCGGCATCAAGATGGCACGCGCATATGCGAAGCGCTTGGATGCAGAACTGGTCGTTATCGACAAGCGACGGCCTCGGCAGAACGAAGCCGAGATCATGAATATCATCGGCGACGTCCAGGGGAGAAACATTCTGATCGTGGATGACCTCGTCGACACCGCCGGAACGCTCTGCAATGCCGTCAAGGCTTTGCGTGACAACGGCGCCGAAGAAGTCTATGCGGCGTGTACGCATCCCGTCCTCTCCGGCGGCGCGCTGGAAAAAATCGCGCACTCGGGTATCAAGAGTATGCTGGTGACGGATTCCATCGCGCTCCGCGAGCGCTCCAAACAGATCGAAGTGGAATCGGTCGCCAAGATCTTTGCACAGGCAATCCAACGAACGTTCAAGTATAAATCCATCAGCTCCCTGTTCGACGTGGACAAGGGCTGAGAAGACAGTCACCGAAGGAGCAAGAGCACCATGCCAGAAGTTGTTTTGACCGCCGAAGTCCGGGAGCTCGCAGGAAAGCATGCCAAGCATACCCGCGAACAGGGAATGGTCCCTGGAGTCTACTACGCGAGGGGCGAAAAGAACATCAGCATCCAGGTTCCGCGGACCAGCCTTGAGCCGCTCGTGTTCACGTCGGAAGCACACGTCATCGACCTCCGGTTCAACGCGGGCGAAGGGAAGAAATGCATCCTGCGCGACGTCCAATTCGATCCGGTGAGCGACAAGCCGATCCATTTCGACCTGCAGGGCCTCAAAGAAAACGAGAAGCTCACCATGGACATCCCCGTGGTGCTCACAGGCGGCATCCCGAAGGGAGTGCGCGACGGAGGCATGATCCAGCACTTTGTGCACAAGCTCAGAGTCTCGTGCCTGCCGAAGGACATCCCCCAGCGGATCGAAATCAATGTGGGAGAACTCGCTATCAACGATTTCGTCCATGTGAGGGATCTGAATCTCGGCCCGGTCGCCATTCTGGACAACGCCGCCAACGCGATCGTCGGCGTCATGCCGCCTCATATCGTGAAGGAAGCCGAAGTCGCCGCTCCCGTGACAGAGGAGGGGGCGAAGGAGCCTGAAGTGGTCGGCAAGGGGAAGAAGACCGAGGAGGGTGAGGAGGGTGCGGCTGCCGCCCCTGCAAAGGGTGCCGCCCCTGCAAAGGGTGCCGCCCCTGCAAAGGCCGAGGCTAAGGAAGACAAGAAAGAAAAGAAGTAAGTCTACCATTCACCGACTGTGGAACAGGTCCTTGTTGCCGGCCTGGGAAACCCGGGTGATGAGTACGCCGGCACCAGGCACAATGTCGGGTTCAGGGTCGTGGATGAGTTACGCCGGAGAGTCAAGACACGGTTCCTCCGGAGCCACGGTGAGTACGAGATCGCACGTGCGATCGCCGGCCCGCTCACCATTGTTCTGCTGAAGCCGCTGACCTACATGAACAATAGCGGTGCCGCCATTGCTGAAGCAATGGCGGAAGAGAATGTGCCCATCGATCGAATGATGGTCATCGTCGACGATTTCGCCCTTCCGCTGGGAAAACTGCGGATCCGGCCCCAAGGGAGCGACGGAGGACATAACGGACTCACGTCAGTAATTCACGCACTGGGGACGGAGGGCTTCACGAGACTCCGTTGCGGCATCGGGTGTGACCCTCTGCCGCCGAAGAGCATCATGCGGAGCTTCGTCCTGTCGGGATTTGGTGCCGACGAAATGCCGGATGTGGAACAGATGATTATGCGCGCCGCCGATGCGGCGCTGGAGTATGCGCGGGCCGGACTTGCCAGCGCAATGAACAAATACAACACATGACAATTCACATGCGGTAGTTTCCCCGGCAACACCACCGTGCCGGCGAAATACCCCCTACTCTTCAATTCGCCGCCTGGCGATTATTGGAGGGTCATTCAACACCAAGCAACGTCCACAGGGAGGGATACACGATGAGTAATGCGAAGCGCCTCTACGAGACCACCTTTATCGTTAATGCCTCGCTCGACGATCCGCAGGTCGATGCCGTGATCGGTCGGGTGCAGGAAACCGTCTCGAAGAATGCCGGAGCCGTCACTGCGGTGAACAAGTGGGGACGGAAACGACTGGCCTACACGATCAACAAGAAAACCAACGGGTTCTACGTCAACATGGAATTCGAGGCGCCGGGCCTGGTCCTCGGCCAACTCGAGCGTATGTTCCAGCTCGACGAAATGGTGCTTCGCTACCTCACCATCGTCCTGGATCGCCGAGCTCTCAAAGCCCGTGCAGCAGCCGCGGCGGCTGTTCCGCCCCCCGTGCCCGCGGAAGCAGCACCCGTGACAACCCGCGAGCCGCTCTTCAAGGAGCCGGACGATCAAAAGAAAAGCTCATAAGGAGACCACCCATCGTGATGAACGCACGAAGACCCCGACGCGACAAAGAAAACCAGATCCCGCGCAAGAAACGGACCTGCCGCTTCTGCGATGCCAAGGACATCTACATCGACTACAAGGACGAGAAACGCCTGCAACGCTTTGTCACCGAGCAGGGGAAAATCATCCCGAAAAGAATCACCGGCACCTGCGCCCGGCACCAGCGCCAGCTCGTCCAGGCCATCAAACGGGCACGACACCTCGCCCTGCTGCCGTTTGTTTCCGATACCATCCGATAGGAGAGTACGTTTCATGAAAGTCATTCTGCGCAAAGAACACGAGAAACTTGGCCAGGTCGGAACAGTCGTGGACGTGAAGGACGGGTTTGCTCGCAACTTCCTTATTCCCAAAGGGATTGCCTACCCTGCCAACAACGGAAATATCAGGGCACTCACGGAAGAGAAGAAGCAGGCTGAACGCCGGCTGTCCAAGGAACGGAAATCCAGCGAGCACCAGGCCGCGGAACTCGAGAAAGTCTCTCTCACCTTGAAAATGAAGGTAGGCGAAGATGAAAAACTGTTCGGTTCGGTGACCGCGCAGATGATCGCGGACGAGCTGAAAACAAAAGGGTTCGATTTCGACAAACGGATCATCGACCTCGAAGAACCCATCAAGGCACTCGGGATCTACAACGTCAACGTCAGGCTCCACCAGAGCGTCACCGGCAAGGTCAAGGTCTGGGTCGTGCGGGAGTAGCCGTGCGCTTGACTTTGGGGGCTCTTGGAGCTATGTTGGAATGACAGCTGGAACGGATCACCGGGCACAGAATTTCCGGGCATAGTGACCACATCGACCCCCGAAGAGGGGTCGACGTGCGTCTTCCCGCGTGCTCTGAAACCAATGTCGCTGGAATCTTGTTTCAACCTACGAGAGAAGGTACACTCGATCATGGCAAAAGAGCTGAAAACCCTTGAGGATGTCACCATCCGTTTCGCGGGTGACTCCGGTGACGGGATGCAACTCACCGGGACGCAGTTCACCATCACCGCTGCTGCCCTCGGGAACGATTTGAGCACTCTGCCGGACTACCCGGCGGAGATCAGGGCTCCCGCCGGAACCACCTATGGCGTCAGCGGCTTCCAGATCCGGTTCGGCAGCACGGATATCCTGACACCGGGCGATATCTGCGACGTCCTCGTGGCCATGAACCCCGCCGCGCTTGTCACCAACCTCCGGCTGCTGCGCGAGGGCGGGACGATCATCGTCAACGAGGATGCGTTCAGCGACAAGAACCTGAAGCTCGCCGGCCTCGAGTCGAACCCCCTCGAGAACGGCTCCCTCTCCCGCTACCTCGTCCACCGCGTCGCCATCAGCAAGCTGACGTCCAACGCGCTTGCCGAAATGAACCTGACGACGCGCTTCGTGGATAAGACCAAGAACTTCTTCGCTCTCGGCCTGATGTACTGGATGTACAACCGGCCGCTCGACCAATCGATCCGCTTCATCCAGGAGAAATTCTCCACCAAGGACCCCCAGGTCGGCGAAGCCAACCTGCGCGTTCTCCGCGCCGGCTATAATTACGGTGATACCACCGAAATCTTCACCACGCGATACGAGGTGAAGGCCGCAAAACTCCCTCCGGGCAAATACCGGAACATCATGGGAAATGTCGCGACGGCGCTCGGTCTCGTCGCGGCCGCGAAAAAAGCCGGCCTCGACCTCTTTCTCGGGAGCTACCCTATCACGCCGGCGAGCGACATCCTCCACGAGCTCTCACGGTTCAAGGAATTCGGCGTCAAGACGTTTCAGGCTGAGGACGAAATTGCCGCCATCTGCTCAGCCATCGGGGCCTCATACGCCGGAGCGCTCGGCGCAACAACCACCAGCGGCCCAGGCCTCGCACTCAAGTCGGAAGCACTCGGCTTGGCCATCATGCTGGAACTGCCTCTGGTCGTTGTCAACGTCCAGAGAGGCGGCCCCAGCACCGGTCTCCCGACAAAAACGGAACAGGCCGACCTCCTGCAGGCCATGTACGGGAGGAACGGAGAAGCACCGCTCTGCGTCGTGGCCGCAGCAACACCCGCCGACTGCTTCGCGATGGTCTACGAGGCTAGCCGCATTGCTGTCAAGTTCATGACCCCGGTCATCTGCCTTACCGACGGATACCTCGGAAATGGCGCCGAACCCTGGATTATCCCGGACGTGAACAACCTTCCCGAAATTCCCGTCCGTTTTGCTTCTGACCCGAAGACCTTCCAGGCCTACGCCCGCGACGAGAAAACCCTCGCACGACCGTGGGCCATACCCGGAACCCCCGGGCTCGAACACCGGATCGGCGGACTCGAGAAAGACCATGTCACCGGCAATATCAGCTACGATCCCGATAACCATGACCTCATGGTCAAAACCCGTGCACGCAAAGTCGAATTGATCGCCGATGATATCCCGCTCCAGACCATTGAGGGGGACGAAAAGGGCGACCTGCTTGTCGTGGGATGGGGGAGTACCTATGGCTCTATCAAGAGCGCCGTCGCAAACGCCAGAGCCCACGGCCGTTCGGTGTCGCAGGTCCACCTGAAGTACATCAGTCCATTCCCGCGGAACCTCGGGGAAATCCTGAACAACTTCAAGCGGGTCCTCGTCCCCGAGATCAACAACGGGCAACTGATCCATCTCCTCCGCTCCAGGTACCTTATCCCGGCGGAAGGTTTCAACGTGATCCGCGGGCTGCCACTCCCCGCGGATGAGATCGAGGAAAGAATCGAAGAGTTCTTCGGAGGCAACCATGTCTGAGACACCGGAAACAACAACCGCAGCGCCGGGAAAGCTGACCATCAAGGACTTTCAGTCGGACCAGGACGTCCGCTGGTGTCCGGGATGCGGCGATTATTCCATCCTGGCACAAGTGCAACGCGTGTTTCCGGAATTCCTGCACAGGAAAGAAATGTACGTTGCGGTCTCGGGCATTGGATGCTCGAGCCGCTTCCCGTACTACCTGGACATCTACGGCGTCCACGGCATCCACGGCCGCGCACCCGCCATCGCTTCGGGCGTCAAGCTCGCCAACCCGGACCTGGATGTCTGGGTCGCCACCGGCGACGGCGATGGCCTGAGCATCGGTGGAAACCACATGATCCACATGCTCCGCCGCAACATCAACATCAAAGTCCTCCTCTTCAACAACCAGATCTACGGCCTCACGAAGGGTCAGTACTCCCCGACATCGATGCTGGGCCAGGTAACGAAGTCCACACCCTTTGGCGTCATAGACTATCCCTTCATTCCCGTCTCGCTTGCCCTCGGAGCCGGCGCGACACTGGTCGCCCGCACAATGGATCGGGACCCGAAACATCTCCAGGAAATGGTCCGGCGGGCGGAAAAGCACCATGGGAGCGCCTTCATCGAAATCTATCAGAACTGCAATGTCTTCAACGATGGGGCCTTCTTCGCGTTCACCGAAAAGGAAACACGCGACGAAAATGTCGTCTACCTCGACCACGGCAAACCGCTCTTGTTCGGGAAAGAGAAAGACAAAGGGATCCATCTGGACGGTTTCACCCCCGAGGTCGTTAACGTGAAGGAGGGCCGTTTTTCGGTCAACGACATCCTCGTCCATAATGAGAACGACTCTACCCTCGCCTTCATTCTTGCAAACATGATTCACAACCCGAACCTTCCGCGCCCCATGGGCGTGTTCGTCGACCTTCACCGGCCGACGTATGAAGAACAGATGCGCGACCAGATTGCGAAGGCCCGGAGCAGGAAAGGCGACGGTGACCTGCAGAAACTTCTCGACGGCGACGAGACCTGGATTATCCAGTAGAATCCGTGCGCGCGACACACACACAAGGGAGGGCGCACCTCCCTTTTGTGTTGAAAGGCATTTCCGTATATTGTACACTTCACGGCGAAGGAAGAATAGAAGATCCGAATGAGATCGGCAATTGCAGCGGTCGTTCCTCTCTTCCAAGACAAACACGATTTCGTTCTCACGACCCATGTCAATCCCGACGGCGACGGGATCGGCTCTGAGATCGCCCTGGCCGCCTGCCTCCGGCGACTCGGCAAACAGGCCACCATCGTCAACCACAGCCCTACCCCCGCCGTCTACGATTTCCTCGACCCCGGGAACACCATCCGGACATTTTCCGCAGAACGGGACGGCGGACTCATCGCCGGCGCCGACCTCATCGTGGTGATGGACACAAACCACCCGGACCGGCTCCGGTCAATGCAGCAGGCCGTGCTCGCAAGCCCCGCCCTCAAGCTCTGCATCGACCATCACCTGGAGCCCTCACCGTTTGCCGACCAGTATGTCATCGATGACGATGCAACGTCAACGGGGGAGATCGTCTACCACATCCTCCTGGCACTCAACGGTCCCGGCCTCCCGGCAACGGTGGCAGAAGCACTCTATTGTGCCATCATGACCGACACGGGATCCTTCCGCTACCCGCGGGTCGACCCCGAAACCCATCGCATCGCCGCACACCTGATCGAATGCGGCGCCGATCCCGTCGCGATATATTCCAGCGTGTATGAGCGCTGGTCTCATGGACGGATGCACCTTCTCGGCGAGATGCTTGCCCATCTCACCCTGACCGCAGGTGGCAGGATCGCTTCTGTTCTGATTACCCGGGAGATGCTCAAGAGAACAGGAACAACAGAGGAAGACACCGACAACTTCACGACATACCCGATGAGCATCAACGGTGTTCGGGCGGGCATCCTCTTCCTGGAATTGCACGACGGAGTCAAGATTAGCTTCCGGTCGCGTGGCGATGTCCCGATCAACGAACTGGCGAAGGAGTTCGGCGGAAACGGCCATAAGAACGCTGCCGGCGCCCGCATCGATGGCCTTGCGCTTTCCGAAATTCGCCAAAACGTTCTGTCCGCAGCGGAGAAATACGTATGACCCGACTCACAAGCCTCAGACTGACCTCCGGACTCCCCGCCGGTGACGCCGCCGCCCTCTTCGTCTTCGAGGATGAAACGGCATTCAGGCGGCAGACGAGGGCCGTCTGTCGGATGACTGGCCTTCCCCAGCACCCGTTCCGCCGTGGCGGGTTCTCCGGAAAGCCACTCGAAGAACTCACGCTCTACCCGGTGACTGGAAAGACGAGGATCCTCCTGGTCATCGGTCTCGGAAAGTCGAAAGAACTGACGTTCGAGCGTTTGCGCCGTGCCGCAGCAACGGCGGCGAAAACCGCCCGTTCGGCCGGTGCCAAGACGCTCGTGCTCCTCGAGCCTGACCCCGATCTTCTGCCGAAATCGGGCATCGGTGCAGATGCTGACCTCTGGCAGAACACGGGCCTGGCACTCGGCGAAGGCGCTGCCCTGAGCCTCTACCGGTTCGACCGGTATCTCTCCCGGGAGCAAAACAAGGTCCGCCCGCTCCGTTCAGTTGCCGTTGCCAGCGGCTCCCCAAGACGAACGAAGATCGAGAAGGGTCTCAAGCTTGCTTCGGTTATCTGTGAGGGAACCTGTTTCGCGCGGGATCTCGAAAACGCCCCCGGCAATGAGATCTACCCCGAGACCCTCGCACGTCACGCTGCCGCCGGCAGAAAACAGGGTCTGCGCGTCCGCATTTTCGACGAGAGGAGGATCAAGGCCCTGAAGATGGGAGGACTTCTCGGCGTCGGTCGAGGAAGCGTCCACCCGCCGCGATTCATTATTATGGAGCATAATTCCGCAGCGTCGCGGCGCGGCACCGTCGTCCTTGTGGGCAAAGGCGTCACCTTCGACTCCGGCGGCATCTCTATCAAGCCATCCGCGGGGATGGCCGAGATGAAGATGGATATGTCCGGTGCCGCCGCGGTGATCGCCACCATGCAGACGGCCGCACGACTGAAGTTGGGAGTCCACTTGGTTGGGCTCGTCCCCGCAACCGAGAATATGCCGGGAGGCGGAGCCCTCAAACCCGGCGACATCCTCCGCCACCATAACGGGAAGACGTCAGAAATAGACAACACCGATGCCGAAGGGCGCCTCATCCTCGCGGACGCGCTCTCGTATGCCGGCCGCTTCAAACCCGACCTGGTCGTCGATCTGGCTACCTTGACAGGAGCGTGCGTCGTCGCGCTGGGTCACCATGCCACCGGCATGCTGGGAAATGACGACACCCTCATGTCCCGCCTCAGCGAAGCGGGAGAGCGAACCTATGAACGGGTCTGGAAGTTGCCCATGTTCGAGGAGTACGAGAAACTCATCAAGAGCGATGTCGCCGACGTGAAGAACACCGGGGGCCGCTGGGCGGGAGCCATCACCGCCGCCCTCTTTCTCAAACGATTCATCGGGAAGTACCCCTGGATACACCTGGATATCGCAGGGACAGCCATGCTGGAAGAATCGCTCGACTATATTCCGCGAGGCGGAACGGGGGTCGGCGTCAGGCTCTTGATCGACTTCCTTCGACACTGGAAAAAGCCCTGAAAGGAATCCGCATGAGAACGTGCTTCCGGCTGTTGGGCATGATCGTCCTCGGTGCCATTCCAGCTCTCGCTCAAATGCCGATGAGACCCGGCGGCCCGGACCAGCCTCTACCCTTCCTTTTCTATGAGGCTGTAAACCTCGTCGCCCGGGACACCGCGAAATCGCGCATCGATATTCACTACCGTATCGACCGGGACTTCTTCATCGCACAGAAGAACACTGAAACCACATCCGGCCCTCTCTTCCGCCGTCTGGGAGAGATCGCGATTGAACTTGCCGACTCGACCGGAACCGTCTCGGCGCGGGAACTCGACCGCTTGGAAATCGGCGCGGATTCTCCAGATCGGATTCCTGAACAGAAAGAATGGTACCAGGGAGTCTTCTCCTTCGAGGTCGCTCCCGGCCCTTACACGGTGATCATAGAAATCACTGATATGCAGTCGAAGAGAAACGTGATTGACAGACGCAGGCCCATCCGCGCTCTTCCGTTCGGAGAACGCGCGCTCCAGCTCTCCACGCCTCTGTTTGTAGCCCCCGCTGGCGATCTTCGTACCACATCGGAGCTCCTTCCCGTGAACTACGGCGGGGACCTCCTTTTCAGCCAACCCGCCGGGCTCTACCTCGAATTCGTCCCACCCGTCACCGCCGATTCAACGGTTCGGGTCCGCGCTACCATCAGCACACTTGAACCGGGCGCAGCAAAGGATGGCGTTTCCCCGCCTGATTCCTTCATAACCATTCCTGTGAGAAAGACGTTCGACATCGTCCCGCACATCATCAACGGATCTCCGGTCTATGCGCTGACTGACTCTGTACCCAGAAACGTCGCCGCGTTCGTGCTTCCGCTCTCCGCCGAACAGATGCTCCTCCGCACTTTCCAGATATCGATGAGCTTCACGTCTGGTTCACGCACCTTTGAGTCGAAAAAGGATTTTCGAATGGTCTGGCCCGACATGCCTTTCTCGCTGAGAGATGTGGACTACGCGCTTGACGCTCTCCGGTACATCGCCACGGATCGTGAACTCGACTCTCTCAAAAGCGGTAGCTTCGAATCGCGCCGTAACAACCTCGAAGGGTTTTGGAAGGCGCGCGACAAAACACCGGCCACCGCCTACAACGAATTGATGACGCAGTATTACAGGCGGGTGGATCACGCCGTTCGCACCTTCGGAACTCTCCGGCAACCCGACGGCTATCGTTCCGACCGCGGGAGAGTCTACATCCTCTACGGACCGCCGACACGGACCGACCGAACCCTCGACCCCAAATCCGGGTTCGAGGAAGCCTGGTTCTATGACCGGCTGAACAGAAAATTCATCTTCCGGGATGAAGCCAAGAACGGAAACTACGTCCTGGTGTCGACCACATCCTCATGAAACCTGCAATCGCGATCACGGTCGGCGACTGTAACGGCATAGGGCCCGAAGTTGCACTCAAAGCCGCCCGACGTGCTTCGGTCCGGACCCTCTGTCGGCCCCTCCTCGTCGGCCCCGCGGAGGTCTTCCTCTTCTATGCCGACCGGTTGAAGATGCCCCTTCACCTCGTTCCCTTCAGTCCCGACGCGGCTTTGGGCACGGCCCGTCGGGGAACCATACCGGTCATCGAATCTTCCGCATTCCAGACTTCCGCAATTCGACCGGGCGCGGTCTCCTCGGAGGCCGGACGGACTGCAGTGCAGGCAATCGAGGCTGCCGTACGATACGCGAAAGCCGGCCACGTAGCTGCAATCGTCACTGCGCCTGTCTCCAAACACGCGCTCCACCTGGCGGGCGTCCGCTTTCCGGGCCAGACAGAAATGCTCCAAAGCCTCACCGGCTCTCCCTCCGTGGCTATGATGCTGGTCTCGAAGACGCTGAGGGTGGGCCTGGCAACAATCCATCTCCCCCTTCGCGATGTGCCCGCTGCTCTCACCCGTGAATTGCTGATCGAACGATGCACCGTGATCCATGATGCCCTGCGCCGCGACTGGCGGATCAAGAACCCCTCGCTGGCCGTTCTCGGACTTAACCCGCATGCCGGCGAGCATGGCCACCTTGGTGTCGAGGAGGAGGAAATGATACGGCCGGTCATCGAGACATTGCGTGCGTCGGGAATCGACTGCGAGGGCCCCTTCCCCTCCGACGCCTTTTTCGCCCGGTATCGCCCCGGTTCGTTCGACGCCGTAATCGCCATGTACCACGACCAGGGCTTGATTCCGTTGAAGATGACCGGGGCAGGGAAGTCGGTCAATTTCTCCGCGGGCCTTTCGGTCGTGCGGACTTCCCCCGACCATGGAACCGCATTCGACATTGCGGGCAAAGGAACCGCCGACGCTTCCAGTATGATTGAAGCTATCCGCCTCGCGGTCGCTGTCGCACGGAACAGGAGCAAGAGCAAGCGATGATTAAGTTCTCTAATGTCACTTTCTCGTTCGGCAGCCACGGCGTGCTGGACAACGTGTCCTTCGAGATCAAGCCCGGGGATTTTGTCTTCCTGGTAGGACAGACCGGATCGGGCAAGAGCACCCTCCTCCGTCTGATGTACATGGATCTGATTCCGACCAAAGGCTCGGTCGTGGTGGGAAAGCATCACTCCACGCATATCCTCCGCAGCGAGAAACCGTACCTGCGCCGTACGCTGGGAATCGTGTTTCAGGATTTCAGGCTCCTCGAGGACCGGAGCGTTTATGATAACGTCGCCTTCACGCTCCATGTTACGGGGACCAAAGCAACGGAAATCAAGAAGATGGTCCTCCGTGCCCTGGCCGATGTCGGCCTCAGCCACCAGCGCAACAAAATGGCCTTCGAGCTCTCCGGCGGAGAACAACAGCGCGTCGTGATCGCGCGCGCCCTGGTCAACAGCCCTCTCTTTCTTCTCGCGGACGAACCGACCGGAAACCTCGATCCGGGGACGTCGCGCGAAATCCTGAACCTCCTCAAGCAGATCAATACGCGGGGAACGGCGATCGTTATGGCGACGCACAACTACGAGCTTGTGCGGAAGATGAACGAGCGGATCCTGCAGGTGAAAGACGGTAGGGTTTTTGAAGTGGAAATCAAGTAGCGGATCGGTACATTCAGGTGCTTACCGCCTCGACGCGGATGATCTCCGGAACCACCTTCATCACCGCCCGCTCGATGCCGGCCCGGAGCGTCAACTGGGCCATCGGACACCCAGCGCAGGTCCCTATCCAGCGGAGCTCAAGAATCCCGCCGGGTTTCACCCTGATGAACTGCACATCTCCTCCGTCCGCACGCAGATAGGGCCGGGCTAGCTCCAGTGCCCGCTCAATTCGCTGTTCCAACGGTTCGTCGTCCATTGTCACACCTGTTGCTGTTCAGAGCTGAATATCCACGGCTGGCGACGCAGCCTGCATCGCATTCCGGATGCTGATCTGCGCAGCCATGTTCCTCGCGATCCCGGAAATGATCGCTGCCTGCACCGGCGCCGTCTCATCCATGACAACCGGTTTCCCTATGTCCCCGCTGACGCGAATCTTGGTGTAAATGGGTATCTCCCCCAGGAAGGGGACGCCAAGTTCTTCCGCCGCCTTGCGGCCGCCCCCGTTGTCAAAGATGTTCTCGCGCTGCCCGCAGTGGGAACAGATGAAGTAACTCATGTTCTCGATCATGCCCAGAACCGGAACGTTCACTTTCCCGAACATGGCAAAACCTTTCCGTGCGTCCGCCAGGGAGATGTCCTGGGGAGTCGTCACAATGACCGCCCCGGTCAACGGAATGGTCTGGACCAGCGTGAGCTGGATGTCCCCCGTCCCCGGTGGCAGGTCGAACACGAGATAGTCCAGCTCGCCCCACTCGACATCGGACATGAACTGCTTCACGGCGCCGCTCGCCATCGGGCCGCGCCAGATCACCGCCTGCATCGGGTCGACGAGAAATCCGATCGACATCACTTTCACGCCCCAGTTTTCCATCGGGAGGAGCCGCTGGCCATTCATCCGCGGCCTCCCCTTGATCCCCATCATCAAAGGGATGCTCGGACCATAAATGTCCGCGTCCACAAGCCCCACCTTTGCCCCGTCTTTGGCGAGAGCGACCGCGAGGTTGACCGCAACCGTCGACTTCCCGACCCCCCCCTTGCCCGACGCAACCGCGATGGTGTTCTTCACTCCCGGCAGGACATCTGCCTTTTGCTGGTTTTCGTGACGGGTGACTTTTGATGTCATCTCGACCGTGACACCCGCTACTCCCTCGACAGATTCCCGCACAGCCTTGATGGCAGCTCCCTTGAGCTCTTCACGCACCGGGCATGCAGGCGTGGTCAACTCAATCGTGAAACTGACATCTTTCCCTTCGATGCGGATGTCCTTGACAAAGCCCAGGGAAACGATGTCGCGTTGGAGATCAGGATCCCTCACAATACGGAGGGACTCGAGAATGCTCGTTTCGTCTAACTGCTTCATGCACTCGCTTTCATTGTGCCACAAATGGTTGACGCCTTCCCGTCATAGAACTTTCATCTTCCTGCCGACTCTTTCAAAAGCTACCAGTGCGCGGTCGATGTCTTTTGTGCTGAGGGCCGCCGAGATCTGGGCCCGCAGGCGCGCTTCCCCTTTCGGGACCACGGGAAACCAGAGTCCTTTGATATAGACCCCTGCGTTTAAGAGTTCCTTGCTCATCTCCTGCGCCACGGCTGCTTCGCCGAGCATAATCGGGACGATGGGGTGCTCACCCTCGAGGATCCTGTAGCCCAGCCCGACGATTCGTTTCCGGAAATATGCCGTGTTCTTCTGGAGGCGTTTCACAACGGAACGGTCCTTCATCAGGAGATCGAAGGCTGCTGTCGCTCCGAAGACAATTGCCGGCGGAAGGGAATTCGAGAAAATGTAGGTCCTCGCCTTTTGCCGCATGTACGAAATCAACTCCTTCTTCCCGCTAATATACCCCCCCGCCGCCCCGCCTATCGCCTTGCCCAGAGTGCCGGTCAGCACGTCCACCTTCCCGTGAACCCCTTTCGCTTCAGGAGTCCCCCGGCCCGTCTTCCCGCAGACGCCCACACCGTGGGAGTCGTCTACGAAGAGGATGGCGTTGTATGTCCGGGATATTTCCACCAGCCGGTCGACTGGGCCGAGGTCGCCCTCCATGCTAAACACCCCGTCCGTCGCAATCATCCTGAAACGGTAGTCCTTCCCTTTGTCCTCTTCCAGTTGGCGGAGCAGATCATCAATATCCGCATGCTTGTAGATCTTCCGGTCGGTCGTTTCCGGCCTGCAAAGGCGCTGGCCGTCGATGATGCTGGCATGGTTCAGCCTGTCGGAGTAGATGACGTCTCTATACGTTTCCATCCCCAGTCGCTCGTTGGTGAGCGACGCGAAGAATGCTTCGTTGGCCGCCCAGGCGGAGGAGAAAAGGATGGTATCCTCGGTGCCGAGAAATTTGGAGATCTTCTTCTCAAGCTTCAGGTGGATATCCTGTGTGCCGCAGAGGAAGCGCACGGACGCCACCCCGTAGCCGTATTTCTTTATCCCGCGGATCGCCGCCTTCCGGACCACCGGGTGGTTGCACAGGCCAAGGTAATTGTTCGAGGCAAGCATGACAACCTTCCTCCCGGCAACCCTGACAACGGCATCCTGTGCGCTTTGGAGCGGTACTTCATACTTGAAGGTTTGTGTCTCTTCGAGCTGGTGCAGCTCCCTGCTAATGAGTTCGAGGTAATTGGCCATGAGATTCTCGGTCTCCTGTGTTTTGAGGTTTGGCCCGCCTCAACCCGCGGCGGAACCACTCTTCACCAGCCGGGCGGCGAAGGAGCCGTCCATGCTGTGGCGATGGGGGAACGTTTCAACAAAGCTTTCCGATCCGACAAGGTCCCCGCCGATGAACTGACGGGCATCCTCCAGGACAAAGTCGGCATGGTTCGCGAGAAACCCCTTCACGATTTCCTGGTTCTCCTCACGCTCCATCGTACAGGTGCAGTACACCAGCACTCCTCCCGGTTTCACCAGACGGGCCGCATTTTCCAGAAGGTCCGTCTGGATGCGGGCGAGTGCGACGATGTCGGCGCTGTCACGCTTCCACTTGATATCAGGCTTCTTCGTGAGCACCCCCAACCCCGAGCAGGGCGAATCCAGCAGCACGCGGTCCGCTTGCTCAACCTCCAGCGTCGAGGCGTCAGCGGCCAGCAGACGTACATTCTTCACGCCGAGTCTGTCGCAGGAACCCTTGATCAGGGACAGCTTCGCCTCGTACTTGTCGATGGCGAGGATCTCCCCCGTGTTGTCCATCATCTCGGCGAGGCTCGTTGTCTTCCCGCCCGGGGCGGCACAGAGGTCAACGACACGGTGGCCCGGCTTCGGATCAAGAAGGATGCACGGAAGTGCCGCGCTTTGATCCTGGATCGTGAACATGCCGCTGCGAAAAAGGTCCATCTGGCCGATGCGCGTCAGCCCGCGGACGTTGAGAAAATGTCCCAGGTAGCTTGATGTCGTATAGGAGATCTGCTGTTCGTCCAGCTGCTTGAGAAAGTCGCCGGGTTCGACTTTCAGCCTGTTGATGCGAAGCGAGAGGCCGGGTCGCTCGTTGTTCGCAATAAGAAGCTTCTCTGTCTCTTCAAACCCGAACCTCTCGAGCCACCGCCTGACCATCCACTGGGGATGCGACTGGTACACTGCCAGGTACTGCAGCTGGTCTTCAGCCGGGTCAGGATAACGGATGCCATCGAGGTTTCTGATGATGTTCCGCAGCACGGCATTCACCAGGCCCGCGGGTTTCTCGCCACGGATCCTCTTGATGAACTCCACGCCCTCGTTCACCGCGGCGGAATGGGGGATACGATTGAGGAACAGAATCTGGTAGAGGGCTACACGGAGGGTGTTCTTGACGTTGATCTCCGCTTTCGAAAAGTTGCCGTGCGAGAAACCGTTCAGAACCCAGTCCAGCCGATGCTGCCATCGGAGAACGCCGTGCACCAGTTCGTTGAGGAGACCCTTGTCAGGGTCGTTCAGATCGGATGAACGCAGTTCCGCATCGAGGACCTTTTCCAGATACGAATCGGTCCGCTCAACGCGGTTGATGATCTTGACCGCAGTCCCCCGCGGACCGCTGTACAGGCTCTTACGATCCGTGTCGATGACCGGTGTGTGTGATTCTGATAAAGGGTCGCTCATGCCCTGCCAGTGATGTCTCAGCGCGCATGGCTTCTGCCTCCTTCCGGCATAGGGCCGGGAAGCGAATGAGTGTTTCAGGGATGAGAGAGAGGCAATCCGGATGAAAACGAAAACGTTCCGCGCGAACAATCACGGGCGGAACGTTTTCTGAAATTCTGGACATGGCTGTCGCCAACGGCGGGAGCCCGTTACGACGCCGGTGCTTCTGCGGCCTTCTTCGCGTACTTCTTGTTGTATCGTTCAACGCGCCCCGCGGAATCCACGAGCTTCTGCCGGCCGGTGAAGAACGGGTGGCAGTTGGAGCAGATTTCGATCTTCAGATTGCCCACGGTGGAACGAGTCTCGAATGTGTTCCCGCAAATGCAGGTGACAACCGCCTTCTTGTATTCCGGATGGATGCCGTCTCTCATTCCGTATTCATCCTTTCTGCGCGAAAATCATTGACTACTTGAAGCATCACAATATACATGTTTCCGCCGCCAGAAGCAACTCAGTCTTATCCAGGCACAGCCGTCAGGCGCCGGAGGAATGCAGGCCGGATTGCAGGACTTCCTGACATGCAGGGCAGAAGGCGTCATGCTTGAGATCGATGTCCTCCGCGTACGTCGACGTGTGCATCACACATTCCTGCGAAGAGCAGTGGATCAGGCCGAAGGTGTGGCCCAGCTCATGGATAGATTCCTTCAGGAGCCGCGACTGGGCGAGAGCCGGGTCCGGACGCAGCCCGTACCGTTCGTTCTGCAGACGATGGTAAGAAACAACGGCAATCTCCCCCCCCAGCTGGGCTTCGCCGAAAACATAGGTCAGGATGGGGATGAAGAGGTCTTCCGAAGAAACGGCGAGGACTTTCAGGGGAAGACCGTCACCGCTGACGGTCTTCTTTCGTGCGATGTCGCGCTGCAGGAAATCGATGATCTTGGTGGAATTGTACTGGACCCGGACATGATCGAAGAAGAATTCAACGTCGCAGGAAACTTCGCGGATTTCCACGTGGGCGCGGAAAACGCGCGCGAGCGGACCGCACAGGTTCTCCACCCGCGTCCGGTCCGCATCACCAAGCGGAACGACGTGGATCGGTCTCACGATTCCCGTTTGAGTCCGTACTTTTCGATTTTGTGGTACAGGGTCACCCGATCAATGTCGAGGATGGCGGCACTCCGGCTGACGTTCCAGCCGGTCTCCCTGAGGACGGACTCGATGTACTGGCGTTCCATGTCCTCCAGCCGTTTCCCGTTGCCGCGGGTGGATGCGGTTGTGTGCAGTGGGAGATGCTCTTTCTCGATCACTTCCCCGGTTGTCACGACCATCGCCCGTTCGACAGCGTTCTCCAGCTCTCTGACGTTGCCGGGCCAGTCGTACGCCTTGATGGCATGCATGGCCTCAGGGCTGAATCCACGGACCTGTTTGTTCATGGCCGCGGAGTACTTTTCCACGAAGAAGTGGGCAAGCCGTGCGATGTCCCCGCGCCGGGCACGCAGCGGCGGGAGCGGGATGGTGAAGACATTGAGACGGTAATACAGATCTTCTCGGAAGAAGCCCTCCTTGACGGCCTTCTCGAGATCCCTGTTTGTGGCACAGATGACCCGGAAGTCCGACCGCAACACCTCCGTCCCTCCCACTCTCGTGAACTGCTTCGTTTCCAGAACCCGGAGCAGGTCCATCTGGGTTTTCGTGTCGATGTTCCCGATCTCGTCCAGAAAGAGCGTCCCTCCATCGGCGAGTTCGACCTTCCCTTTCCGGCGATACTGTGCCCCCGTGAATGCGCCCCGTTCGTGACCGAACAGTTCACTCTCCAGGAGCGTCTCGGTCATGGCGCCACAGTTGACGGTCACGAGCGGAAAGTACTTGCGCGCGCTCCTGGTGTGAATCGCCCGCGCCACAAGTTCCTTCCCCGTGCCGCTTTCGCCACGGATCAGCACGGTGGTATCCGTCACGGCCACCGTATCCACGAGCTCCAGCACCTTGGCGATTTCAGCTGAATCACCGATAATCTCGCTCGGCGTGCTCAACTCGGTGACGGTCTCTTTCAGCCGAAGGTTTTCTGCGGTGAGCTGTTGCTGTCTGATCGCCTTCTCTACGAGGTGGTCCAGGTAGTCCGGGTCGATCGGTTTGGTGATGTAATCGTACGCGCCGTCCTTCAAGGCCTTCACCGCCGTGTCCACCGAAGCGAACGCCGTAATGATGATCACGACGATGTTCTTGTCGATCTCCTTCACGCGCTGCAACAGTTCAATGCCATCCATTCCGGGCATTTTGATGTCCACCAGCATCAGGTTCCATGATCCACCCTGGAGTTTCTTCAGCGCCGCCGCGGCGTTCTCCGCGGCATCGACGCGGAAACCATCCTCCCGGAACCATTTGCTGAGCGATTCACGGACGATGAGCTCATCATCGACAACCAGAATTCCGATTTCGTTCTTGTTCATGCATGCGCTCCTTCTTGCGGTGAGACGAGCCCCTGGCTCGCCGGATCGTCAGGCTGCTTCGTGGGAAGGGTGACCGTGAACACCGTGCCATGCCCGGGCGACGACTCCACGTCGATCACCCCGTGATGACGTTCGACGATACCGTACGCGATGGCGAGACCAAGACCCACACCTTTTCCTTCCGACTTCGTCGTAAAAAACGGTTCGAAAATGTGCGCCTTCACATCGTCGCTCATCCCCTGTCCGGTGTCCTTCACCTGGATAACCAGGGAATCCTGCTTCTCCGACCGCCGTGCATCAACGGTGAGAATTCCTCCTTCAGGCCGTCCCGGCACCGGCGACATCGCTTCGATCGCGTTGACCATCAGCGCAATGAGCAATTGCTGGATCTGTCCGGGGTCGCACTCGATCAGATCGTCGTCGGTGCAAGACATTCTGAGATCCACATTGTTGATGCGGGAATGATGATTCACCAGCAGGTTGCACCGCTCAAGGACGGTCTGCAGATGAACCGGATGAAATGACACTCCGCTCTGTCGCGAAAACACCAGCAGATTCTTGACGATCGTGCCGCTTCGCTGGGCCTCCTCGGCGATCAGCTTCAGATCCTCCGTGTACGATTGGATTTCAGCAGGCGGGAGGCTGGATTTGTTCACGCGCTTGATCAGCAGCTTCGCAAACGTGAGAATTCCTTCCAGCGGATTGTTGAGCTCGTGAGCGACACTGGAAGACAACTGTCCAAGCGAGGACATCTTCTCGATGTGGACCATCTGTTTGTGTGCGCGCTCAAGATCGGCCGTCTTCTCGCGCACTTTTTGCTCCAGCGTCTGCGACCAGGCGGTGATCTCCTTTCGTGCTCGCGCCAGGTCCTCCGTCATTTCGTTGAAGGTGTGGGCCAGCTGACCGATCTCATCACTGGTCTTTGCTTCAAGCCGGTGATCAAGGTTGCCCGACGAAACCATTTCCATGCCGACCACCAATTTCTTGACCGGGTGGCGGACAAACAGCCAGATGAACCCGCCGGATGCCATCCCGACCAAAAGCACCGAGACGACCGACAGAAGCAGGAGTTGATTGCGGCTCGCGAGCAGCTGCTGGTCAACAGCGCCGAGCGACATCTTGACGTCGAGAACCCCGAGAATCGTCTTCGTTGAAGGATGTGCATGACAGTCGGCGTTCGAACATTGCGCCTCATTCCGTATCGGGGTGATCAATCCGAGCACCCGCAAACCGTCCTGTTTTGCAAAAATGCGGGAGAAGCGCTCGCCCGATGGATGCGGGTCTTCCAGCCGCGATCCCGAATGGCAACTGATGCACGCTTCAGCATTGACGTCGACCGTGGCCCCGAGATCCTGGTCGACTGTTCCAAAGACCACCGTCCCCTGCTTGTTGTAGATTCGGATCCCTTCGATCCCGGGCTGATCCCGGAGAGACCCGATGATGTTCTGGACCTCCTCTTTCCGGTTCACTAGCATGCTGTGCCGCGTCGACCGCGCAATGACCTCGCTGACGCGGTGCGCGCTCGAAACTACGTGCTCCATCAGATTCTCGTTCTGGACGCGGACCGTCGCGTAGGTCAGCGCCAGGAGAATGGTGGTCTGGATCAAAGCAATCAGCAGAAACAACCGAAAGGCTATGGTCCGCGTAAGCTTCATGAGTGGGCTGCAGTGATGATGGATTTCTCCACAGTCACTGTTTCATAAATCATGCCACGGCCCCCTCAAACCCTCCCGTGATTTTGGGTCCAATCCATTGAATTCTGACGTCTTTTTGGGGAGCAGACTTTGGGGTTTCTTAGTTGTGGGAATTCAGTGTTGCATTTTTGAGCAAAAAAGAAGGGGACACGGAACTCAAGTCCCATGCCCCCTCCACGGCTCTCGGCCGCAAAGACAGCGACTACTCTGTGATGACCCGCCTCAATCCGCCCATGGTAACCTCCTCCACCTCTTCGGCTTCCATGTTATGAGCTTCATGCGGGGCTTCGCCCATGACGTTGAAATATTTCGCCAGGAAGCTGAATGCAGCGAACCCGGCAGCCACGAGGCCCATGGTCAGAAGGACCTCCTGCACGGAGGGGATGTACATCTTGACCCCCCATTGCTCCATGCTCGTAATCGAGGTGTTCACCCGATGCGCCACAAAACCCAAAAGCACGAGAACCGACGAGTAGAAAAGACCCTTCCTGCTGGTCCGCACCTTCTCGACGAGGAGGAGGGACATCGGCACCACGACCCCCAGGATGACCTCACCGTAGAAAAGGATGCTCTGGTAGGAGATCTCCAGGAGATATCGCAGCGCGTCCCTATTCGCCAGGTCCTGGATACGGACGGTCAGATACAGGCCCAGAACCACGACAATGGCCTTGGCAAGGTCCGAGAGCAGGGGCAGTTCGAGCTCACGCCCAAACGCCCGAGAGGAGAGGTTCGATTCGAAAATCGTCATCGCCAGGCCCGCCGCCATACAGGAGAGAATGAAGAGGAACGGGATGATGTTGGAGTACCAGAGCGGGTGCATTCGCGCCGGA
>Ga0209253_10001276_pt1 | contig 22100 bp, 19 predicted proteins | sample FrelakmetBRP12BR_FD_187145 | JGI IMG/M metagenome (GOLD analysis project Ga0209253, IMG submission 187145) | Freshwater lake sediment microbial communities from the University of Notre Dame, USA, for methane emissions studies - BRP12 BR (SPAdes)... | ecosystem: Environmental > Aquatic >...
AAGGTCGAAAAGACACAGGAGTACAAGCCCGTGATCGTTGAGATCCTCGGCTGATGCAGACTGCATCTGAAGGCGGTTATCGTTATGCGATCGATCTCCAGTAATGATGAAGCAAGAAGGCTGGCGCGGACCATTCTCTCCGACATCCTTCTGTATAACCAGGCAAAGGTGAAAGAAGGCATTGAGAAAGACAGCCTCTTTGACGTGCTGTCGGAGGAACTTGCCGAGGGAAGGAAGTACTACGAGTCAATGGTGGAATCCTCGCTGCGCCAGTGCACGAATTTTTTCAATGAGGCGGTCATCGACGTCCTGCTCAAACAGGGAGGAAAGCACAAGTCCGACATTTGGTAAGATCACGACCGCCGCTTGTTCGAATATTCCCCCGATACCTAATTCTCTTGCAAAGGAGTCGCTCATGCCGAACTCTGATGTTAAGGACGTACGCAATATAGCCATTCTGTCTCACGGCGCAGCCGGTAAAACGTCTCTCGCCGATGCAATTTTGTACGCTGCGGGGGCCATCGCGCTACCGGCCAGCGTGGATGCGGGGAATTCCGTGTTCATGCACGAGCCGGAGGAGATCACCCGGAAGATCACGATCACGGCATCGGTGGGATTCGCCGATTGGAAAGGTGTCCGCATCAACCTGATCGATACCCCCGGTTATATCAACTTCCTCGAAGAGACCAAGGGCACCCTTCGCGCCGTGGATGGCGCGATCCTCATCATTTCCGCGATCTCGGGCGTCAAGGCCGAGACTGAAAAGATCTACAAGTTCGCCTGCGATTACGAGATTCCCCGCGTGGCATTCGTCAGCAAGCTCGATAAGGAGCGTGCCGACTTCTTCCGCGCGGTGGGGGACATGGAAAAGTATTTCTGCAAGAACGCCGTGGTGCTCCAGTTGCCCATCGGGCTCGAGGACAAGTTTTCCGGCGTCGTCGATCTCATAAAGATGAAGGCACTGATGTTCGCGCAGGACGGGAGCGGCAAGATCGAAGAAAAGGACATCCCCGCGGACATGAAGGAACAGTCCGCGGCCTATCGCAAGAAACTGGTCGAACAGGTCGCTGAGACCGATGACAGTCTGCTGGAGAAGTATCTCGAGAAGGGAGATCTTCTTCAAGAGGACATCATCACCGGGCTCAAGCATGGCACGATTGGCGGGGGACTGCTGCCGGTGCTGTGCGGGTCACCGGTCAGGAACATGGGCATCCAGCCACTTCTCGACATGGTCCTGACCTGCCTGCCTTCGCCGGTCGAGCACGCGCGGAGCGTCCAGATCAAAGGTATGGATCCCAAGACAGGCAAGGAGGCGGAGCGAAAGCCCGCCGTTGACGAGCCTTTTTCCGCTCTCGTGTTCAAGACCATCATTGATCCTTTTGCCGGGAAATTGTCGCTCGTCAGGGTCCTTTCGGGGACCCTGAAATCTGATGCGATGGTCTACAATTCATCGCGTCAGGTCAGAGAGAAGATCGGGTCGCTGTTCTACATCCAGGGCAAAAAGCAGGTCCCGACAAAAGACCTCGCGGCCGGACAGATCGGTGCTGCCGCGAAGCTCAAGGACACCCATACCGGCGATACGCTATGCGCCGAGGCGCAGCCGATCGTGCTGGAGTTCGCGAAGTTCGCCGATCCGGTGATGTCCTATGCCATCGAGCCAAAAACGCGCGGCGATGAGGACAAGGTGAGCATCGGAGTCCATAAGATCCTCGAGGAGGACCGGACGCTTAAGTTCGCTTTCGACGAGCAGACCAAGGAGATGGTGCTGTCCGGCATGGGCCAGGTCCATCTTGAAGTGACCATCGAGAAGCTCAAACGAAAGTTCGGAGTGGACGTTAGGATGAAGACCCCGAAGGTGCCCTACAAGGAGACCATCCGCGCCCGGGCGAAGGCCCAGGGAAAATACAAGAAACAGACCGGCGGACATGGACAGTACGGAGACGCCTGGATCGAGATCGAACCTTTGACGCGCGGCTCCGGGTTCGAATTCGTGGACAAGATCGTCGGCGGCGTGATCCCGCGGCAATATATCCCGGCCGTGGAAAAGGGGCTGGTCGAGGCCCTGCACGATGGGTTCCTCGCCGGGTATCCCCTCGTGGACATCCGGGCCACCGTGTTCGATGGGTCCTATCATGCCGTGGACTCGTCGGAAATGTCGTTCAAGATCGCGGCAAGCATGGGATTCAAAAAGGCGTTGGAGGCGGCCAAGCCGGTGCTGCTCGAACCCATCATGAGCGTCGAGGTTGTTGCGCCCGACGATACGCTGGGAGCGGTCATCGGCGACCTCAATTCACGACGGGGCAAGGTGCAGGGTGTCGTGCCCCAGGCAAGCGGACAGAACATCAAGGCGCACGTGCCCATGGCAGAGATGCTGACCTACGCGCCGACGCTCAACTCGCTTACCAGCGGCAGGGGCATGTACACAATGGAATTCTACGGTTACGAGGACGTGCCGAGCCACCTGTCCCAAAAGATCGTCCAGGAGCACGCGGCGAAACAGCAGGGGCACGGACACAGCAAAGAGAAATAATCCCGCTTTGCGGGAGAGATCGTCACGCCACAAAGATGCGCTACACCTTCTTTGTGGCTGTTTTTTCAGGACCGGTCATCAGAAAGCAGAACGGTAAACCATGTACAGAAAAGATACCCTTTCGAACGGGATCCGCGTTGTTTCAGAGACCCTGCCAAAATCGCGGGCGCTCTCGATCGGTGTCTGGGTCAAGGTCGGTGCCCGGCATGAACCGAAGGAGATCGGCGGCGTATCCCATTTCATCGAGCACATGTTCTTCAAAGGGACCCAAAAACGCAGTGCCAAGGACATCGCCACGGAGATCGATTCGCTGGGCGGCGAGATGAACGCCTTCACCTCGCAGGAGACCACGACCTATTACGTCAAGGTCCTCGACGAACATCTTGCGAAGGCGATCGACATCCTGTCGGACATCCTCCTGGGTTCAAAATTCGATCCAGCCGAGATGGAGAAGGAGCGCAAGGTCATCCTGGAGGAGATCAAGGGTGTCGAGGACACGCCCGATGACTATATCCACGAGCTTTTCACCGGCACGGTCTGGGAGGACCATCCCCTGGGCCGCCCCATCCTGGGGACCCGGGACACGATCAAGTCCCTCAAGCATACCGATATCCTCTCCTACATCGATAACTATTACAGCCCCCGGGAGATCGTGATCTCCGTGGCGGGAAACTTTGAACACGCCCGGCTCATTGAGCTCCTGGACAGCGCCTTCGGAAAGCTCTCGCGGTCAGGCATTCCGAAACAGGAGGCCGTGCCCGGATTCAATCGCGCGGTGACGGTCAGAAAAAAACAGCTCGAGCAGGTCCAGGTCTGTCTCGGCTGCAAGGGCTTGAACTTCGCCCATGACGACCGGTTCGGCATCATGGCGTTGAACACGATCCTGGGGAACAGCATGAGCTCGCGCCTCTTCCAGGAAGTGCGTGAGCAGAACGCGCTGGCCTATTCCATCTATTCCTATGTCACGGCATACCGGGACACGGGGCTCCTGACGATCTATGCAGGCACGGATCCCGCGAACACGCTTCAGGCCATCCAGCTCATCGTCAAGGAGCTGAGAAAGATACGGGACGAGGGGATCACGCCCGCCGAGGAAACGCGGGTGAGGAACCAGATCAAGGGGAACCTTGTCCTGTCCCTGGAGAGCAGCAACAGCCACATGGGCAGGATCGCGCGGCAGGAGATCTATTTCGGCAAATACCTGTCTGTCGATGACACCATCAAAGCCGTCGATAAGGTGACAGCGGGACAGATCGGTCGGATCGCGCAGCAGCTGTTCACGCGGGAGAGCCTCTCACTCAGCATTCTGGGACCGCTTAACAAGGCCGATGTACCGGATGCGGTTCTGGAGATATAGGATCGGTAAACGGAATACTGCAGACGGTAGACAGGGAATTGATTCATGCGTTTGCGGTGTTTCCCGGTATGCCGTATGCCGTCTACCGTGTGCTATTTTTAAAGGTTATGTCCGATCATCTAATAGTCGAAATACTGCCGCTCGGGAACTCCTCCGGATTACCGGCCCCCCATTACCAGACCGAACATTCCGCCGGTGTTGATCTCTATGCCGCTGTGGACGGAGACCTGGTCATCGGACCGGGCCAGTGGAAGCTCGTGCCGACGGGTATTGCTGTCGCTATCCCTGAGGGATACGAGGGTCAGGTTCGGCCCCGAAGCGGGCTCTCGTTGAAACACGGCATCGGCATGTTGAACGGACCGGGAACCATCGACGCGGACTACCGTGGAGAGATCGGCATCATTCTGTTCAACTTCAGCGACCGGCCGTTCCCGGTCCATCGGGGCGACCGTATTGCCCAGCTCGTTTTTGCGATGCTTACGAAGGCGGAGTTCAAAAAGGTTGACGCGCTCCCGGAGACACGGCGCGGCGATGGCGGCTTCGGGCACACGGGTGTAAAATGATACAGGTTGAAAGTTCAAGGTTCAAAGTCCAAGATACGGATGGTGTCGCATTATGAGACAATGCAGGGGGGCATTTATGGTCGCACTCTTACTGCTGTTCCTTGCCACAACCGGTTTCGGCCAGGATATGAAGGTCACGGAGACGGTGCTGCCGAACGGGCTGAAGGTGCTGCTCAAGGAAGAACACAAGTCTCCGGTGGTTACGTTCCAGATCTGGTACCGTGTCGGGGCCAGGAACGAGCGGCTCGGCAAGACCGGCATGTCGCACGTGCTGGAACATATGATGTTCAAGGGCTCGAAGAACTACGGCCCCAAACAGTTCTCGCGTACCGTCCAGCGCAACGGCGGCAATGATAATGCGTTCACCAGCAAGGATTACACTGCCTATTTCGAGAATTTTGCCGCTGACCGGCTTGAGATCGCCATGGACCTGGAATCAGACCGTATGCAGAACCTCCTCCTGGACCCCAAGGACTTCCTCTCCGAGCGCGACGTAGTGAAAGAAGAGCGCCGCATGCGCTACGAGGACGACCCGACCAATACCATGGTAGAACAGATGATGGCGACGGCCTTTGCCGCACATCCCTACCAGTGGCCGGTGATCGGGTGGATGGCCGACCTGGGGAACCTGACGCGGGATGATCTTTATCAGCATTACCGGACCTACTATGCGCCGAACAACGCGACCATCGTGATCGTTGGGGACTTCGACACGAAGAAGGTCCTGCCGCTCGTGCAGAAGTACTTCGGGAACATTCCCCGGGGACCGGAGGTCCCGAAGGTCGGCGCCGCCGAGCCGAAGCAGCTCGGCGAAAAACGGATCTTCGTAAAACAGGAGGCCGAGCTGCCGGCGATCTACGCGGGATACAAGGTCCCGACGATCAAGCATCCCGACGCCTACGCCCTGAACGTCCTGCAGGGCATTCTTTCGTCCGGCAAGAGTTCGCGCCTGTACAAGAGCCTCGTCTACGAGAAACAGATCGCCCTCTATGCTGGCGGAGACTACGAAGATGTGTCTGCCGATCCCCACCTGTTCTATGTCTACGCGGGCGTCATGCCCGGCAAGAGCACGGATGAGGTGGAAAAGGCGCTCTACGCCGAGATCGAGAGACTCAAGAACGAGCCGGTAACCGACGAGGAGCTCCAGAAGGCGAAGAACCAGGCTGAGGCAGGCTTCGTCATGAGCCAGGACTCGGTGTTCTACCAGGCGATGCTGCTGGGACAGTTCGAAACCGTTGCCGAGTGGCGGCTCTATGGGCGGTACCTCGACAACATCCGCGCCGTGAAGAAAGAGGACATCCAGCGCGTGGCACGGGAGTATTTCATCGACGACAACCGTACGGTCGGCATCCTGGTGCCGGTTAAAAAGCAATGACGCGAGGACGCGGAAACGTTGGGACGCGGAGATGCGGAAAAAAGCAAAATGCGGAATACGGAGTGCAGAATGCGAGACAACAATAAGTTCAGACACCTACTGATCCTCATGCTGGCTGTGGTTTCGCTGGTGATCGTTCCGATCACCGCGAAGTCGGCAGAGCCTCTCGGGAAGCGGATCACGCTCAATAATGGAATGGTGCTTCTTCTTTCCGAAAAGCATGAGATTCCCATGGTGACCGTCAGCATGGCCGTCAAGGCAGGGAGCGTTGTTGAGCCCGCGGACAAACCCGGTCTCGCGTCTCTCACGGCGTCGCTCCTCACCCAGGGGACGGCGAAGCGCACAGCAAGCCAGATCAGCCGGGAGATCGATTTCATCGGTGGTTCGCTCTCGGTCTCCGGCGGCGACGACTATGCTTCCGCGGGCCTTCGCGTTCTTAAGAAAGACATCAAGACCGGGTTCGACCTGCTGTCTGACGTGCTGATGCATCCGGTCTTCGATCAGAAGGAGATCGACCGCAAGGTCAAGGAGACCCTGGCTGCGATCCAGCAGCAAAAGGAAGAGCCGGCAGTCATTGCCGGCGAGGCATTCACCAAGGCGGTGTTTGGCAATCACCCCTACGGTAAAACGAGTGATGATGTTGCGGCATTCCTGCCGAAACTTGTTCGGCAGGATATTTACGATTTCTATACCCGGCGGTACGGCCCCAATGACGTCATCATCGCGGTGGTGGGGGATGTGACCGAGAAGGAGATCGTGTCCCTCCTGAACGATCAGTTCAAGGGATGGAAAAACGCCGAGCGGCCGGAAACAGGGCGTGAAAAACCGCCGGTGATCGGCTCTATCATCATCAAGAAAATCGACAAGAACATCACTCAGGCGAACATCGCCATGGGTCATCTGGGCATCAGCCGGGAGAACCCCGATTACTATACCGTAATGATCATGAACTACATCCTGGGCGGGGGAGGGTTCTCGTCACGGCTCATGGATAATATCCGCGACAATCGCGGCCTTGCCTACGATGTGCACAGCTCGTTCTCGGCACAGAAGGAGCCCGGTTCCTTCCGGGCCTGGATGCAGACAAAGAGCGAGTCAGCCAACGAGTCCATCGGCGAGATCTTCAAGGAGCTGAAGCGCATCCGCACCGAACCGGTATTGGAGAAGGAACTTGCCGATGCCAAGGCGTATCTTACCGGGAGTTTCCCCCTGCGCATGGATACCTACGCGAAGATCGCCGGGATGATGACTTCGATAGAGATCTACAACCTCGGGCTCGATTATCCCCAGAAGTATCCGGCGCTGATCAATGCCGTGACCCGCGAGGACATCCTCAGGGCGGCGAAGATATATCTCGATCCCGACCGCATGGTGATCGTGGTTTTGGGAAACCAGGAAAAAATTAAACTCAAGTACTGACAGAGGAAAGAGTACAGACAACAGATGACAGACTGAGGCATAGCGATAGAGTCGTCGCATTTTTATGTCTGTTGTCTGGACGTCTGCTGTCTGATCGTCTGGCCCTATGCCTTCCATCAAGATCCTTCCTGACAATCTCATTAACAAGATCGCCGCCGGCGAGGTGGTGGAACGTCCCGCGTCCGTCGTAAAGGAACTCATCGAGAACTCAGTCGACTCGGGCGCTACGGAGATCGTTGTCAACATAGAGCAGTCCGGCAAACGGCTGATCAGCGTCACGGACAACGGCAGCGGCATGTCCCGCGAGGACGCCCGGACCGCATTCGAGCGCCACGCGACGAGCAAGATAGCATCGGAGGCCGACCTCGAGACGATCCGGACCCTGGGATTCCGGGGAGAGGCGCTATCCAGCATCGCGTCCGTGGCGCAGGTGACGATGGTCACAGCGCAGAAAGGTGCCGGCTCCGGGACCATCGTCGAGATCGAAGGCGGAACGATCAGAAATACCACCGATGCCGCAGCCCCGCAAGGGACTTCCATCGAGGTGAATCACCTGTTCTTCAATACCCCCGCCCGGCTTAAATTCCTTAAGAGCCCATCGACCGAACTATCGCACATCATCTCGGCCGTTGCCCACCAGGCCATGGCCCGTCCTGATATCCGCTTCAAGCTGACGCATGGCAAGAATACCGTGCTTGACCTTCCCGGTTCCAGCAGCATCCGGGATCGGGCGTTCCAGGTCCACGGCAGCGAATTGTCCGATGGTCTTCTTGATTTTTCCGGAGGCCGGGACAGCGTTCGCGTCTACGGTATGGTCTCCAAACCTAACCATGACCGAGGTGACCGGTCCTACCAGGAGTTCTACGTCAACAACAGATATGTGAAGAACGCTTCGCTGTCCCATGCCCTGTACGCGGCATTCGCCGACCTCATCATGCGTGATCGTCATCCCGCGGGGTACATCTTCATCGATCTGGACACTGCACAGGTCGATGTTAATGTCCACCCCGCCAAGGCCGAGGTCAGGTTCCGGAACCAGTCCCAGATTCATGACCTCGTCCGCGACGTGATCCGTGATGCGTTGGGAAGCCACGGGCGGCCGGTGGAAGGTGCGGCCCATCAGGAATTTACTGATCGCGTCAGAGAGATCGTCGTAGATTTCACTTCGCGGGCAATTACGGATAAGACGTACGGGGTCCAGAATGGATCACTAAACTTCAACAAACCTGAAGCGACCGGCTACATTACTTCCCGCTCCGAACTTGACGTTCCTATCTCCGCAGTACTCTATCCGCTTGCCCAGGTCCATGAATCCTTCATCATTGCCCAGTCGAACGACGGCATGGCGCTCATCGATCAGCACGCGGCGCACGAACGTGTGCTGTTCGAGAAGCTTCAGGACCAGCATATGGCCGGGAACATTCCGATCCAGGACCTGCTGATCACGATACACGTGGAACTCGGCCGCGCAGAGCAGGGATTGTTGAAGGAATACCTGCCGGAACTCCAGAAACTCGGCTTCCTGGTCGAAGAATTCGGCGGCGATTCCTTCGTCATCAAGGCGGTGCCGGCGCTCATGACCGGAGGGGACTACAAGCAGCTCCTGATGGACATCGTTGACGAGATCAAGGTCCACGGGAAGAGCGGAAAGATGGACGAGCTTCGCGATGAGGTCCTGAGCGTCATGGCATGCCATCCGGCGATCAAGGTCCACCGCCGCCTGAGCCATCAGGAGATGGAAGGATTGATCAACGACCTCTTCTCCTGCCGCATGCCTCATTCGTGCCCTCACGGAAGGCCTACCGTTGTGCGATTCTCGATGGATGAGATCAAACGGATGTTCAAGCGCCTGTAAATGAAACTCGACCTTATCCCGTTTCTTACGGGTAGGCGAGAATGTTAACGAATAGAGAGGAACCCCTATGGACTGGCTGACCAACCCTGAAGCGTGGATCGCGTTGCTGACACTCACAGCGCTTGAGATCGTTCTCGGGATCGATAACATCATCTTCATCTCGATCCTGGTCGGCAGGTTGCCGGAGCATCAACGACACAAAGGACGGGTGCTCGGCCTCGGGTTCGCCATGGTGACGCGCATTCTGCTGCTCTTGTCGATCACCTGGGTGATGCGGCTGACGGAACCGCTGTTCGGGGTGATGAGAACGGATATTTCGGGGCGGGACCTGATCCTGATCTGCGGCGGACTCTTCCTGCTCTGGAAGAGCACCATGGAGATCCACGAAAGCCTTGAAGGGGCAGGAGAGGAACGGACTGCGAAGGCCTTTGCGGGATTCGCGGCTACCATCGCCCAGATCGCGGTCATCGATATCATCTTTTCGCTCGATTCGGTGATCACCGCGGTCGGTCTCGCCAGCGACGTTGCGGTGATGATCATCGCGATCATAACGGCGGTCGGCGTCATGATGTTCGCGTCGAAGGCCATCGGCGAATTCGTGGATCGGCATCCGACGATCAAGGTACTGGCACTCAGCTTCCTTGTCGTGATCGGCGTCGCGCTCATCGCGGAAGGTTTCGACTGGCATGTGCCGCGCGGATACATCTATTTCGCCATGGCATTCTCCACGGTGGTGGAGATGCTGAACATCAGAATGCGGAAAAAGACGCGGCCGGTAAAGCTGCATAAACCTATCGAAGACAATAACCTACGATAGTCACCGCAAAGCTTGCTACAGAAAAATTCAAAACAAGGTCAATTTTATTGGAAAAAAAGGCTTGCGCTGAACGTAGAAATCTCGTGATTGACTCCCGGCAATTTGATCTAACCCTGGACTTTGTATTTGTTCATATCCTCTGTGCCTCTGTGTCTCGGTCGTAGATCGGTATCTATTTCTCATGTCCTCCCAAAAGCCCATTCTCATCATAGCCGGTCCCACCGCGGTAGGCAAGACGGACGCGTCCATCCTGCTTGCGCACGAGTTGGGGGCAGAGATCGTAAGCGCGGATTCCATGCAGATCTACCGGGGCATGGACATCGGCACGGCCAAGCCTACGCCGGAGCAGCGCAAGCTTGTTTATCATCATATGATCGATACCACGGACCCGGCGCAGCCATACAGCGTGGGGGACTACCTTAGGGACGCGCGGAACGCGATCGACGGTATCCTGCAAAGTGGAGGGACGCCCATCGTGGTCGGCGGCACAGGGCTGTACATCAGGGCGCTTATGCGGGGGCTCTTCCATGGCCCGCCCGCCGACATGGACCTCCGGGAGCAGCTTCTGCGGAAGGAGGCGGAAAACGGGGAAGGGACGCTTTACGCGGACCTGGCCCGTCTCGACCCCGAGTCGGCTGTCAAGATCCACCCTAATGACCTCAGGCGTACGGTCAGAGCACTTGAGGTATTCTATCTCAGGGACCGGAAGATGTCTGATCTCCAGAAGGCGCATTCTTTCAAGGACAAACCCTATGATTTTAGGCTCCTATTCTTGGTACGTAGCAGGAACGAGCTCTATCCTCGTATCGAACGGCGCGTGGACCAGATGATCGAGCAGGGCCTCGAACACGAAGTGAAGATGCTGATGCTCAAAGGGTACACCCGCGAACTTGTCTCCATGCACGCCATGGGTTACAGCCATTTTATCGATTACTTCAGCAACAAAGCGTCCTTTGATGAGACCGTTCAGCAGTTGAAGCGCGACACGAAGCGGTTCGCGAAACGCCAGTTCACCTGGTTCCGGCGGGAACCCGACGCACAATGGGTGGACATCACCGGGCTGGAAAAAGCGGGTGAAATTGTAGCACAGCTGAAGAAAACCATTGAAATTCCTGATACATTGGTATAAGATTGCAAAAATAATTTGTGCAGTGCGGGAGGTTGTTTTTGTTCCCGCTCCACGGAGGGTTTGATGGGCAAGTCGCAGGTAAATCTCCAGGACATTTTTCTGAACCAGATGCGCAAGGAAAAGATCCCGGTGACCATGTATCTGGTGAATGGGGCGCGTATCACGGGGACCATCAAGGGCTTCGACAACTTCGTGATACTCATGAAACAGGAGAATCAGCAGCTTGTTTACAAGCATGCCATCTCCACGATCATTCCCGAGAAACCGGTCGAGCTCCTTGAAGGGATGGAGAGGAAAGAACCAGAGGCTGTCCAGGGAACATCGCAAGGGTAAAAGCAATATGCCGCGGAGAACGCGAACTGGGGCGAAGGGGATCGGCGACAATCTCTTTCGCATCCGGTGTTCTTTGCGGTGAACCATTTTTAGGACTATCATTGTATGGCAAAAAGAACTTCAAAAACGGACACCGTGACGATCGGCGTCATCGGCGGGAGCGGCCTCTACGAGATGGAAGGGCTTACGAACGTCAGAACCGCCAGGGTAACGACTCCCTTCGGCAAGCCGTCGGACGATTATATCATCGGGACTTTGCATGGGAAGCAGGTGGCGTTCCTCCCGCGCCACGGCAGGGGCCACCGCATCATGCCCACGGACATCAATTACCGGGCGAACATCTACGGCATGAAGAAGCTCGGCGTCGAGAGGATCATATCCGTGAGCGCCGTTGGCAGCATGAAGGAAGAGATAAAACCCGGAGACATTGTGATCCCCGACCAGTTCTACGACCATACCAAGCACCGCCGGAGTACATTCTTCGGGAACGGCGTGGTCGCCCACGTGGGAATGGCGGAACCCGTGTGCGCCGGACTCAGCGCACTATTGACCGAGGCGGGAGAGAAGGTGGGCGCAACGGTTCACCGCGGCGGCACCTACCTCTGCATGGAAGGTCCGCAATTCTCCACGCGTGCCGAATCCATGACGTACCGGACCTGGAATGTGGACGTCATCGGCATGACGAATGCCACCGAGGCAAAACTGGCGCGGGAGGCCGAGATCTGCTACAGCACCATCGCCCTGGCAACGGACTACGACTGCTGGCACCACAGCGAAGAGGCGGTGACCGTTGAAGCTGTGCTGGCCGTCATGAAACACAACATCGAGACGTCCAAGAGCATGATCCGTCAGGCGGTCCTGATGATTTCCGGGGCGCGAACCTGCAGCTGTGGTGAGTCGCTCAGGAACACCATTATGACGCCGGAGAAGCTTATTCCGGCGAAGGTGAAGAAGGGCCTTGTGCCGATCATCGGAAAGTACATGAAGAAGAAATAATACCTGGGAACCACAGATGAACACAGATAAAGACAGAACGAAATTCTAAAATAGAATTTATCGCGCTGTTAGATTACCGGCTGTTGTATTTGACCCCATCTGTGTTCATCTGTGGTTACATGATTTTTATTACGGAGGTTTCTGTAAGTGAGTTTACTTGTCGTGGGCACTGTTGCCCTTGATTCTGTCAAGACCCCCTTCGGGAACGTGGACAACGCTCTGGGGGGGTCCGCTACGTATTTTTCCACATCGGCGAGCTACTTCACGGATGTCCGGCTCGTTGCCGTCATCGGAGAGGACTTTCCGAAAGAGCACATCAATTTTCTGAAGAGCAAGAATATCGACGTCCGGGGGCTCGAGGTCCAGAAGGGCGAGACCTTCCGCTGGAAGGGTGAATACGGATACGACCTGAACGAGGCGCACACGCTGGCGACTCACCTCAATGTTCTCGCGACCTTCAAACCACGGATCACCGATGACTACAGGGACTCCGACGTGGTGTTCCTGGCGAACATCGACCCCGAGATCCAGCTTGATGTCCTCACCCAGGTGAAACGTCCGAAGCTCGTGGCCTGCGATACGATGAACTACTGGATATCGAGCAAGCTTGATGCGCTCAAACGGACGCTCAAGAAAGTGGACCTCCTGACCATCAACGAAGCGGAGCTCCGTCAGCTTGCAGGCGAATCCAGTCTCGTCAAAGCGGCGAAAACCGTGCAGGCCATGGGGCCGAAGACGCTCGTCGTGAAGCAGGGGAGCTACGGCGCGGTCATGTTCCATGGACATAGCGTTTTCAGCGCGCCCGCATATCCGCTCGAGTCTGTGTTCGATCCGACCGGTGCCGGAGACGCCTTTGCAGGCGGCTTCATGGGCTATCTGGCGAATACCATGAACTTCTCCGAGGCCGGCATGCGCCAGGCGGTGATCTTCGGCAGTGTCATGGCGTCCTTGAATGTGGAATCCTTCAGTCTTGACAGATTGCGTAGTCTGGATTATAAGGAAATAGAAGCGCGTTATCGTGAGTTCAAGAAGTTGACGCATTTTGAGGACATATAGAATCAAGAGATCAAAAAACAAAAACGAACACGAGATTGAATAAATAAAACATGTTTACCATCATTCCCAGCCTAACGGACCTCAAGGTCAAGGAACGGAACATCTTTAAGATGCTCTATTCCATGAACAGTCCCCAGGTAGCCACACCGGAATTGAGCGTTGAAGAGGCGCGGTGTTATGTCCTGTTCTTCAGTGAAGGACCGAACCTTTCCGCATACATCGGGCTCTACCTGCCCAGGATCGACCGAAAGATCTTCTATGCATATACCTCAAACCCGTTTCCTTTTGAGGCTGCGCCGGATGTAGAATTTGAAGCTTCGGGTTTCGCGGAGGATATGGGATTTTTGCTCGATGAGATCAGCGTGAGCGGCATGCCGGCTGATGACCGGAACAGGTGGATCGAGGATCAGTACATTTTCGGCTACAAGAAGCCGGAGAGCGCAGAGGACCTTGTCAACATCACGAACGCGGAACATGTAAAATCCGCCTTGGCCGAAAAAGAAGAGGCTCGCGAGGCGCAGGCAAAAGCAGAGCAGGCGGCACAGGTGGCCCCTGCAAAACCTGTTGGACCATCACCGGTACCGAAAGTGGATCTCGTGCCGTATCCGGAATCGGAACAACCTCCGGTTCAACCGCAGCCTCTGGTGCAGCCGCAGCCTCCGGTTCAGGCACAACCTCCGGTTCATCCACAACCTCCTGCACAGCCAGCGCTGGCGCCCTATGCACCGTATCAGCAGCCGGTTCCGCAGCAGGGTCAACCCATGCAGCCGCAATATCCACAGCAACAGATTCCCCAACAGGGGCAGCCGTATCTTCCACCTCAGCAATACGGTCAGCCGCAACAGCCTTATGGACAGCCTCAACAGTATATGCAACCGCCCTACAGTCAGCCCCCGCAGCCCCATGGACAGCCCCAGCAGTATCAGCAGCCTTTCCAACCGCAGGTTCAACCGATACCGATGACGCCTCAATATCCGACGGCTCCGCTTCAGCAGCCGCCAGCCTATGAACAGCCCGCTGTTCCGCAAAAAAAAATGCACCCGGCACAGCATGCCAGGGCACCGCTTAAGAAAATAGTGCAGAAGGCTCCTGAGCTGGCGCCTGAAGAGTCGTTCGAGGACACAGTTCCCGCCGAATTGGAAGTGGAGACGGTGCAGCAACGGCCGGCCAATGTATTTGAAGAAGCGCTCAGGGGAGGTGTGGTTAAACCGCCGAAATCAAAGACGTCCAAGGCAGCCCGCCCCACTGCTGGCGTCGTAACCCGGGACAAGGAAGCGCTCGCTCGCCTGCTGGCATCGTTCTGAACGACCAGTATCTTACGGATCCCACCTTGAAGGATGCAGGCTAAAACGGACAGGGTAACGAGAGAATGCCCTAGTGTACGTGGAACAATCGAAGTATGTACGTTTGCTGGGGAACTAAAGGAGAATTCATGAGGAGAACAATAGCTGCCATTCTGCTTATGGTGTTTGCCGGCTGTGCGACAACCGGTACAAGCGACAATACCAAAATGGCCGAGGGATACTATAACCGCGGGATCTCACATCTCGAGACAAAGGATTTTGAAAAGGCCATGGTCGAGTTTCAACGCTCGATCAACACCGATTCAAAGTTCAAGATGTCCTATTATGCCATGGGTATGGTCTATGACATGATGGGGAAATACAGCGATGCGGAAAAATACTACAAAGAAGCGATCGACATCGATCCCGAATTCTCTGATGCATACAATTCGCTGGGCACCATCTATATGAAGCAAAAAAAATGGAAGGAGGCGCTGAAGGCCTTCCAGAAAGCGCTGCAGAATAAAATGTATGCGACCCCCAACATCACCTATGTGAACATCGGGGATGTATACTTGAACCTTGAGGACTATCCAAAGGCCATTGAATCCTACCGGGATGCAAAAAGATACGCAAATCAGGATTATATCATTTACAAGCTCGGCATGGCTCTTACCCGATCAGGGAAAACAAAAGAGGCCATCGGAGAATTGCAGGAAGGCGTTGCACTGACCCCGAAAAATCCCGATATGCGCCTTGCTCTCGGACTCGCGTTTCTCAAGGACGGGAACAAGAGCGCGGCACTCGCCGAGTTCAAAAAGGTGGTGGAGCTTGTTCCTCAAAGCGACGCGGCAAAGACCGCCAGAGACTATATCAACACCCTCGAACCCGATGCGGTGAAAAAGCAGAAGACAAAGTAGGTCTTGAGGACAAGAAATGGGCACATTAGGATCGTATTTTCGGAATGCGCGTGAGGCCCGGGGTCTTGACCTGAGGGATGCCGCGCAGCAGACCCGCATCAGCATCAATTTTCTGAAGGCCATCGAGGATGAGGATTTCTCAAAACTTCCCGGCGAGGTCTTCGTCAAGGGATTTCTTAAGAACTATGCCCGGTTCCTTCACCTTTCGGAAGACGAGGTTGTGAAACGCTACGGAGAACGCAACAAACCCCAGCAGGGCATTACGCCGACAGCTGCCTCAGCTGCCCCGAATGACGAAAGCCGGAACAATGTTTCTCCTGAGAGCAGAGCGGAAATTATCAAGTTGAAGCAGCCGGGCGGCTTGAGCCTGGAGCCTTTCCTATGGGGCGGGATCATTCTCATTGGTATGGTCCTGTTCATAATTGTTGCCATGCCGGCGAGGCGGCCCGTTCGGGAACAGGACAGACAGGTTTCCACTCAACTCACGGCGACTGACAGCCTCCAGAAGGGAGCGACTGGTACCATAAAAACTGAAAAACTATACCTCGAGATCATTGCGCAGGACGACGTATGGGTGCTCGTGAGGACCGATGCCAGCCCCCAGAAGAAGGCCGTCCTGAATAAAGGTGAGACCATAACATGGAGCGCCGATGAGCGTTTTCTTCTGAGCTATGCAAATGTTGGCTCCTTAAAGATTCTTTTGAACGGGACTGAATTGGTCGTGAATGGCCCGAAGAACGCCGTGGTGCGGGACCTGATCGTTACCGCGAAAGGGATCGCTTTTCAGAAGGTAGAATCGGAACAGCCACCCAGGCCGCGCAAACCGAAACCGCTGACCCAGGCGACCTCCACGGCCCAGCCTCCGGTGCATGCTGCGCCGGCGCCTCCTGAGTCTCCCGCGTCTCCCGCGGAGACCATCATCCCGCCGCCTGTTTCCCCGGCAGAGCCGCCGTGGCTTCCGCGCGAATAATGCGGTTCACTGAACGATCGACTTGACAATGGCTGATCATTTGGTATGATTCAAATACATTAATTCAGAAAGGGGTTCTTCTATGAAAAAGGTATTGGGGCTCATGGTCCTTCTGTTGACGCTTATCGCTGCTCCGGCAATGGCAAAGGAAGGGTTTTTCGCCGGTGCATCCTTGATACCATCCGTGGACATCTCGGGTGATGCCGGGAATGGGCTCAATGACGGGTCCGGTTACGCTTTCCGGTTGGGGCTGGGATTCAACAAGTACTTTTCGATCGAGGGAGTCCTGGAGAGAACGGAGATGGACATGACCGGAAGCGGCAAGATGGACCTGGACGGTATCGGCGTGAACGCCCGGCTGAACTTTCCTCTCACCACGCTCGACAGCGCCAAGGTCATGTCCTTTGAACCCTATGTCCTGGCGGGGTATGGAATGTATGAGGCCAAATGGGCTGGAGATTCTACCAAAGGTAACGGATTCCGCCTCGGAATTGGCATCGAGCAGTATCTGTTCAAAGAGCTTTCGGTCAACATCGGCTATACGAGTACCAGCGTTACGTTCGACGCAACTGCAGGGTCCCCCAAGTCAGATGGGACGATCCGCGTCATCGATATCGGCCTGATCTATCACTTCCTGTAAAGAAGAGAAAACTGAATTACCAGCCGGTCCTGATACAGGGCCGGCTTTTTTATTCGCTTTGCGGACGGAAATCGAGAGATATATGGGAAGAGCAACTACATTGATGATCCTGGCGGTAGCGCTGCTGTTGTTCCTCGCGCCGCCCGCTGTGGCAAAAGATGGCTTCTACCTTGGTATCAATGTACTGTTCAATAATATCAGCGGCGATATCAATACGCCGGACAATATCGACGCCGGCAATGGCCTTGGTCTCCACGGTGGGTTCGGGCTGAACCGGTATCTCGCGATCGAAGTGGGGATCTGGAAAACGAAGCATGCGAACAGGTACGGCGGAAGCGCTGCGGACCTGGAAGCCGGGACGATCGACCTCAAGGTAAACTTACCTCTCGTTGACAGTCATATCGAACCCTATCTCCTGATCGGCGCAGGGCGCTACACGATCGAGCAGAATAGATTGTCATTGGACGGGAAGGGCGGCCGGACCGGGATCGGAATGGACATCTATCTGTTCCCGGACATATCCCTCAATGTCGGATTTACCCGGAGCACGGTAACATTCACGCACAATTCTGTTGATATGGACGGAAGGATCACAACGATGGATTTTGGTATTTCCTATCACTTCATGTAGCAGCGGAACAGAAAGATCATGAAAACGGTACATCCGGGTACCGGTTATTTATTTGTCCTGATCCCTGCCATGTTACGCACATGGCTGCCTTTCCAGTAGACCCTTCCGCAGTGCTCACAGCGCCAAAACTCATTTACTGTAGCAATAACATGATCAGGAACGAGGTCGCGAGCATCTTTCCTGTCCAGCATTGAAAGCTGTTCATTGCAGATGGAACAGCGGGTAAGCGCGTTTTCGTCCGGCGGTGAGAATGCTTCAAAGACCTGGTGAAGCTGTTCGTCGATCAAATCGCTTGCTATCAGCAAGTGGTTTTGTGCCAGGGGACGTGAGGCAAGGCCTGTGTCCCGCGTCAGGATTACGCGGCCCTGGTCGAGAGCGAGGCGAAGGACGTCGTTATCATCAAGGGCGGATTCGTACAGCACATCGAACCCCATAAGCCGCATCCGCTTCGCGAGTTTCCCCAGCATGACATCAGCGATGAACTTCATAAGAGGAAGTGGACAACTAGACTAAAAACAGTAGACAGGAGGGCGTAAAGCAGGCGTTCGTATCTTCATCAGTGCCCTGTATGCTGTGTACCGTCTACTGTTTGCTTAACTGAACCTCTTCAACCGGAGCGAGTTTGTGATAACGCTCACCGAACTGAAGGCCATGGCCGCCGAGGCGTACATGGGATTCAGAAGGCCCGCCGCACCGATGAAGGGGTAGAGGACACCGGCCGCGATCGGGATGCCGATAACGTTATAGAAGAAGGCCCAGAACAGGTTCATTTTGATCGTCCGCATGGTCCTCCGTGAAAGGCGCATTGCCGTCGCCACGACACGAAGATCATCTTTGATAAGGGTCACGTCGGATGCCTCGATCGCAACGTCCGTGCCCGTGCCGATGGCGATCCCCACGTCGGCCTGGGTCAAGGCGGGTGCGTCATTGATCCCGTCGCCGACCATGGCGACGACGCGGCCTTCCGCCTGGAGCTTCTTCACTGTGTCCATCTTGTCCTGGGGAAGCACCTCGGCAAGTACGCGGGTGATGCCCAGCTCCGCAGCTATTGCCTCGGCGGTACGGCGGTTGTCTCCGGTCAGCATAACGACCTCGAGCCCGAGCGCCTGGAGGCGTGTGACGGCTTCCTTCGAATGCTCCCTCGGAGTGTCCGCAACGGCGATGATGCCGGCTGCCTTGCCGTCGACGGCGACGAACATGGGGGTTTTCCCATGCTGTGACAAACGCTCGGCATCACGTGCCAGCGATACAAAGTCTACTCTCCGGTCTGTCATGAGCTTTTCATTCCCGAGAGCTACCTCTTTGCCTTTCAACGTGGCCCGGATACCGTGTCCCGGGAGCGCCTCGAACTCGTCGGCCTGTTCAGGTGTGATGCCCGCGTCTATTGCTCCGCGCACAATCGCCTCGCCAAGAGGGTGTTCCGAGCCTTTTTCTGCTGACCCCGCAAGAAACAGGAGTTCCTGTTTGCTCATACCGACGGCAATGACATCGGTCACCATCGGTTCGCCGCGAGTCAATGTTCCGGTCTTGTCGAGGACAATGGTGTCGATCTTCTGAGCCCGTTCGAGACTTTCGGCGTTCTTGAAGAGGATGCCCTGTTCCGCGCCCTTGCCGGTGCCGACCATGATGGCCGTGGGTGTGGCCAGTCCCATGGCGCAGGGGCAGGCGATGATAAGAACGGCGATGAAATTCACCAGCGCGAAGGTAAAGCGGGATTCGCCTGATCCGAGGAAGTACCAGAGCCCGAAGGTAATGAGTGCAAGTGAGATGACCGTGGGCACGAAGATACTTGAGATGTAATCGGCCAGCCGCTGGATGGGCGCCTTGGAGCCCTGTGCCTCCTGGACCATGCGGATGATCTGGGAGAGCATGGTGTCCTTCCCGACCTTGGTCGCCTCGAAGATGAAGGACCCCGTCTTGTTGATGGTCGCGCCGATCACCGTGTCGCCCATCTTTTTTTCTACGGGAAGGCTTTCGCCGGTCAGCATGGCCTCGTCGATCGACGAGTAGCCGCTCCGGATCACACCGTCCACAGGGACCTTTTCACCCGGTCGTACAACGATGAGGTCGCCATTCTCGACGTCTTCGATAGGGATGTCCAGTTCAATGCCTTCCCGGAGCACCCGTGCTGTACGCGGCTGAAGGCCCATAAGCTTCTTGATGGCCTCACCGGCACGAGACTTGGCACGCGCTTCGAGGTATTTGCCGAACAGTATCAGCGTGATGATGACCGCGGACGTGTCATAGTAGGCGCCGCCATGGCTCGCATGAGCTCCCAGCAACGAGGGGAAGAACGTGAGCGCCGCGCTGTATCCGTAAGCCGAGCTTGTGCCCACGACGACCAAGGTGTTCATGTTCGTGCTGCCGTGCTTGAGAGACGCCCATGCATTCTGGTAGAAGTGCCTGCCCGCCCAGAACTGGACCGGCGTGGTCAATGCGAAGAGGATGTACCACATGGTCCGGCGGGGAAGAATGGACAGGCCGGGGATCATGTCCTGCATGCTGCCAATGAAGATCAGCACGGATAGGGCACCGCTCACGAGGAGCTTGGTGCGAAGCTCGGAAAGCTCCCGTTCGCGAGTCTCCTTCTCTATGTCCAGCGCAGAGCGGCCTTCCGCCTGTTGGGGGAGTCGGAATCCGGACTTCTCGATCGCCCTGCGGATATCGCGCAGGCCGATCTGGCCGGGAACGTACTCAATATCCACGGTTCCTGCCGTTGCGTTCACCGCCGCCTTAAGCACTCCATCGATAGCCGACGCGATCTTTTCGAGCTCCTGCACCCGGGAAACGTCGAGGTCGATGACCGGGACCGTGACCCTTTCCGTGACCGCCTGATAGCCAGACGCGTGAATGCTGGAGATGAACTGTTCCAGCCCGATGCTGGAAGGATCGAACTCGATCACAGCCTTCTCGTTGGCGTAGTTCACGTTCGCGTTCTTGACGCCCACAAGCTTCGAGATGTCCTTCTGGATCGCCGCGGCGCAGTTGACGCAGGTCATGCCTTTGACCGGGATGACAGCTTTTTTCGTTTCCATGGAGTTATATTACCACAAAGTTACTATTGGACAAAGGATGGAAGAGCGGGCAGGAACTGTTTTAAAATGTGATTTTATTGTGGGGAAGGAAGAATTAAAAAGAACAGCATTGATATTTAGAGTGGACGGGAAGGCTATACCCAATACAGCTTACTTCCGTTTGTAGAATGGAAGCTCAACGATCTTTGCCGCAATCTCCTTGTCCTTGACCTCGATCTCGATCTCCTGCCCCGGTTGGGCATATCGCGTCAATACGTAGCCGAAGCCGATGTCCTTGCGGCGGTGGGGGGAGTGGACGGCGCTGGTGGCGACTCCGATCTCGCGGCTTTCGGAGAAGACAGGCGCGCCGGGTTTGGGAAGCCCCGCATCCTGTAACACGAACCCGATGAGCTTCTCCTTGGCGCCCTCGGCCAGGCGCTTCCTGATGGCCTCCTTGCCGATGAAGTCGAGCTTCATGTTGACGAGCGACATGAGGCCCGATTCGACGGGCGTACGGTTCTCGTCGATGTCGCTGCCGTACATCACGTAGCCTGCCTCCAGCCGCAGCATGTCCCGGCAGGTCAAGCCGCAGGGAAGGAGGCCGAATGCCTTGCCGGCGTCGAGGCAGCCGTTCCAGACGACAGCCGCCTGGCCGGCAGGGAGAATAAGCTCGTAACCGCGCTCACCGGTAAAGCCGGTCCGGGAGACTAATACCTGCGTGCCCGCCAGCGTGATCGTCTTTGCGTGCTTCTGTTTGATCTTCTTGACTTGCTCTCCGGCCAGCGCTTCGAGCACGGCATCGGCTTTGGGCCCCTGCAAGGCGAGCTGCGTGAAGGTTTCCGAGAGATCGGTCACCTGAACGTCCTTCCCTGCATGGTCCGTGAACCAGGCCAGGACCTTGTCCGTGGAGGCCGCATTTGTGGTGATAAGGAACCGCTTGCCCGATCGGCCTGGCGGAAGCTTGAACACCATCACGTTGTCCATGATGCGGCCGGATTCGTTGCAGAGCAGGCCATATTTGATCGAGCCTTCGGTAAGCAGAGCGATATTCCGGGTAAAGAGCGGCTGAAGCAGGGCCTCAGAGCCCGCACCGGTGACCTCGATCCTGCCCAAGAACCCGACGTCGAAAAGTCCGGCCGCGTTCCTTGCAGCATGATATTCATCGGTGGGGTCCGAAAAAGAGGTAGGCAGCTGCCATCCCTGGAACTCGAT
>Ga0209253_10001277_pt1 | contig 22098 bp, 21 predicted proteins | sample FrelakmetBRP12BR_FD_187145 | JGI IMG/M metagenome (GOLD analysis project Ga0209253, IMG submission 187145) | Freshwater lake sediment microbial communities from the University of Notre Dame, USA, for methane emissions studies - BRP12 BR (SPAdes)... | ecosystem: Environmental > Aquatic >...
ATCTTGGGTTAGTAAGTTCTTTTTCGGTAACACCCCTTCCATTATCCCGGACGTTCAGTTCTAACTGGCCGTCTCTCTGCCGTAAACTCACATCGACTTCCGTTGCTTGTGCGTGCCGTGCAACATTTGTCAAAGTCTCCTGAAAAATACGATAAATCGCAGTATTACGGTCTCTGTCAAAAGTGACATCCTTAGGATCTATTGTGATCTTACATTGAATGCCAGTTCTCTTCTGAAATTCTTCTGCCTGCCACTCGATAGCTGCAGAGAGTCCCAGGTCATCCAGTAATCCTGGCCTCAGTTCTGTGGATATCTTTTTAACGGTTTGGATAGTTTTATCAATCAATTGTGTCATTGTCTCTGCTTTTTCATGCAGGGGGATCTCATTTACAGGCAGTCTCTTTCGCAACCAGGACAGGTCAATTTTTAAAACAGTCAATCCAAGGCCAAGCTCATCGTGAATCTCACGGGCAATATTAGTTCTTTCAACCTCCCCTATTTTTTGCAGGTAGGTCGTTAGATTCCGCAGTTGTTCTTCACTTTCCTTGATGGCTACCTCTGCCAACTTACGTTCTGTAATATCAATAACATTGCCCATAATTGCCGGTTTCCCTTTATACTGTATGAGCGTTGCCATCATTTCACACCATATAGTCTTTCCCTGTTTTGTGATCCTTCGAACTTCATACTGTTGAGGAACGGATTTACCTTCTATTCTTTTCAATGCAAATTCCTTCAGGGTTTTTTTCTCATCGGGATGAACTAACAGCAGATGCGATTTACGTAATAATTCTCCAGGTTTGTAACCATGCATTTCTGCAAATTTATCATTGACAAATATGAACTTCCCTTTCTGATGTATAAATATTCCGGTCAGTGAGTTTTCTGCAAGCGTCTTATATTTACTTTCGCTTTCCTGGAGCACTTTTTCCGCCATCTTGCGTCTTGTGATATCACGGATTGCAGTAACACAAAGTACCCTTCCCTTTGATGAATAGTTCTTTCCGCAGACTTCGACAGGGAAAATGGTTTTATCTTTTGTTAAACATATGCTCTCATAAGGCAGGCTATATCCTGAGAGAATTTTTGTTAATGTATCGTTCCGGACATTAGGTGCTATAAGCTCTGCTATGGACTTGCCGATAAGTTCGCTTCGTTCATACCCGAATAATTTTGCTAATTTTCCAGTGACGTCAATTAATCTGCCCCACTCAGTTACTGCAAGACCTTCAAAAGCAGCTTCGGTCACGCGGCGGAATCTGATCTCACTTTCTCTCAGAGCCTCCTCAACCCGCCTGCGTCCAACTATTTCCTGTTTCATTTTTTTATTTGCTGCCGTCAGTTCTGCGGTTCGTTCTTCAACGCGTTGTTCAAGTTCATTATGGGCTTTCTGCAGGGCTGCCTCTGTATGTTTACGCTGATTGATTTCTCTTGAAATACTCACGATTGTGTTATTCATTACTTTCTTAAGGGCTTCCAATAATTCTATATCAGACTTTCCAGATACCCTTGCAGTCAGGTCACCTGTTGATACCTTGTGCAAAACATCAAAATGCTCGGCAAGCCCCATAGCAAATTCGTGAGATTGATCAACGATCTCACCGATTTCTTCAGCGGTGATATTAACAATATGTTTCAATTTACTTATCAACTCTACTCTGGATTTTTCAGGTATCCTTACGGTAGGGTCTCCTGAGGAAATCTTCTTCAGCGCCTCAAAGACTTCGGAAAGGCCTAAAGCCATCTCCAGGCCAATATTCTCCAGTTCCTTATCTCTGGCCTGGATAATTTTCCTGGATTCCTTGAATTGTCTGTTTACAACCGAAAGAGTGGCTTTTATTGAAGCAAGATCCGTATTCTTTTTGAAAACATCGCAGCTAAGGCACATTTCTATCTTCTCTAAAAATTTCCCCTGGATCTCATTCCGGCAATGGGTATCTGAAAAAAGCCAGCATTTAAGGTCATGCGACTTGTATGCCGGACAAACTTTCTCTTTACATTTAAAAACCTCCCAGCATTTCACCTTTTCCATTGCGCTCTCCTCTTTTTGCTTTTACCTACTAAAATAACTATTATTATTGACCATATTAATAACCCATATCATTTACATTATAATTGTAGACAAATTCTTTAGAATTGTCTAAAAAATGCAAATTATCTTATGGACAGATTCTAATTATTAGGAGGAATAAGCATTAGGAAATTTAAAGTTCTTCCCTGTCCATGATTTCTCTGTAAATAAATGGTTTTGTACTTTTTGGAACTTCAGGGGCAGCATACAGTTCCTTAAGGTCATTCATCTTCATATTCTTCAGAAAATGCACGACCCGTGAGAGTGGTGCGTGATTGTTCCTGATGAGCGACCACTGTATATCATATCTGGATGCCCACTTTTTGTGTCTTGCGATCTGATGAACAACATATGATGCTATATTTTTCGTGTTGAGGACCTTGCATATGATACCCTCGGTCATACAATAACTATCGAGACAGATGGCGACAACATCTTTCATGCCATCTTCCAGGAGTCTCATGAGGATATTGCTGCTGGCCCTTTTTGCAAGTGTCATTTTGATCCCCAGAGGCATCGAAAGTATCTTTTCATTGATGATAAACTCTGCCCTCATCCTGACATTCACAGGTATTTGCTGATTCCTTGTAAGGTCAGCGAGATCAAAAATCCTCAAGGATTTCAGTAGGCTGAGCGATATAGCCTGAGGTGTCTTCTGATTTTTGCATAAAGCAAGGGCAATGCGGTAACTTTCCTTCCATCTCTTATCAAGATAGAGCGATTCGAGTATCTCCGTACTTATATTACGTCTGCCTGCAAGAATCACTGCAAGGTCTTCGGTAAGATTGCTATTGTAAATAAGATTTGCAAGAACCCTTTGGGACGGATGATACACAAGCAGCTTTAACTCTTCTTTATTTGCAGTATACGCAAGTTCAATCTCTTTATCAAAATCCTTCATGTTCTATTTTACTCAAAGTGAAAATATAGATGCTTTCTATATTTATCCTGATAAGTATAGATATTTAATATTAGATTTATAGTTTTTTGTTTATATAAAATTAAGTGTGTATACGGAAATAACGTCTTCAAAAGAGTCTGTAATTTCCTCTCTTCAGCAGGAAATAAATCTAATCTCTGAAAAGTGCATCAACTGCACGCTTTGCCAGAAAGAATGTGAATTTCTCAGAAGATACGGCAAACCCAAAGAAATCGCTGACTCATATGATCCTTCTGATACCAGACATCAGGGCATGCCCTTTGAATGCAGTCTCTGTCAGCTATGTGCTGCTGTCTGCCCGGTTAAGATAAACCCCGCTGATATGTTTCTTGAAATGAGAAAAGAGACTGTCCTTCGTGGAAACGGAAACTATGCCGAACATAATGGAATTCTTGGTTATGAGAAACGTGGAACTTCAAAAAAATATACCTTTTATAGTTTACCCCAAGGCTGCGATGCGATATTCTTCCCTGGCTGTACTTTACAGGGAACACGGCCGGATAAGGTATTAAAGCTTTTTGAACATATGAAAAGAACTATCCCCTCACTCGGAATTGTCCTTGACTGCTGTATAAAACCTTCACATGACCTGGGTAGGGAAAATCACTTTCATGCAATGTTCCAGGAGATGAAAGATTATCTTGTTGAGCATGGTCTTCGGAAGGTTATTGTTGCCTGCCCTAATTGCTATAAAGTCTTCAGGAAATATGGCGAGGAACTCTCTGTCAGTACCGTTTATGAGTTTATGGCGCAATATGGCGTTCCTGAAACAGCAAGCATTAATGGAACAATAAATATTCACGATCCATGTGCTATCAGGTTTGAAGAACCTCTCCAGTCTGCTGTTAGAGCTCTGGCTTTTAAAAAAGGGTTGTCGGTTGAAGAAATGCCCCATAGCGGAGTTAAGACATTGTGCTGTGGCGAAGGCGGATCTGTCGGGTGTTTATCACCTGATCTGTCAAAAAACTGGGGTCTTCTCAGAAAGAAGGAGACTAACGGAAACAGGATTATTACCTATTGTGCCGGCTGTGCAAATTTTTTAAGTTCATTGGCTCCAAGCAGCCACATCCTCGATCTCCTGTTTGAACCGGAAAAAACTATGGCTGGAAACGTTAAGGTTTCCAAGGCCCCCTTTACTTACCTGAACCGTTTAAAACTGAAGAAACAGCTGAAAAAAATGTCCAACGGTGCAGTAACCCGTGAAAGAACATTCACATTTGATAAAGAGGACAAAAAGGGAAATATGCTGAAACGTATCCTTTTTCTCTCAATTATCATTGCAGTTATATTTGCCATACGTATTACCGGCGCAACCCGTTATCTAGAACAGGATACACTCAGAGGACTTATCCAGGGTTATGGAACATTAGCACCATTAATTTATATGATGGTTTATATAGTAGCGCCTTCCCTGTTTTTGCCCGGCCTTCCTATCACTATTGTAGGTGGTATACTGTTTGGTCCATTCTGGGGTGTTGTATATACCATAACAAGTGCTACACTTGGGGCCTGCTTAGCATTTATTATATCCCGCTATGTTGCAAGGGACTGGATAGTGAGGAAATTAAAAAGTCCCAGATGGCGAAGGCTCGATCAGGGAGTGGAACAGCATGGATGGAAAATTGTTGCCTTTACCCGATTAATCCCGTTGTTCCCTTTTAATCTACTGAATTATGCCTTTGGTCTTACAAAGATCAATTTCCTGCACTATGCGATAACAACCTTTATCTGCATGCTTCCTGCATGTATTGCATTTATTGTATTTTCAAGCAGCCTGCTGGATGTCATCAAAGGGAGGATATCACCGGCATTTTTGATAGGATTGGTTCTTATTATTGGTGTATCATTGATACCCTTATTCTACAACCGCTATAAATTGAAAAAAGGATTAAGCGATCCTTTATAACAAAATCAGGGAGGAAACATGAACAAAAAAGGTATGAGCAGAAGCAGATTTCTTAAGGCAATGGTTGTTGGTCTTTGTGTTGCAGGACTTTTTTCTGTCAAAGGACTAACCGTATTCGCCGATTCATCTGAAAAAGGCGCTCCTAAAACAACATTGAAAGCTGCAGCAAGTGAAGCACAGGTTTTTCCGACAAAGGAAAATCCTCTGATGATAGATGAAAAAGGCAAAAGGGTGCTCATCTACACAGAAGTGCATGAGATGAATGTCCATCAGTCGAATGTCCATTGGGGAGTTGTGTTCAAAGACGGCAAATTTCAGGACAGAGCAATTCTAAGGGCTTATTCCAATCATCTTGCATTTCACGATGCTCTTCTTAAAATTGGCGCAAAACCTGGCAACAATCTTACAAAGGATACCATCGGGAAACATGTTGAAGGAGATACCCTTGAAGTTAAAGCCACATGGCCCGGACTCGGTAAAGAGCTATCCCTTAACGAGATTTTTGTTGATGAGAAAGGAAAACCTTTTACCATCAAATTCGGCGGCAACAGGAAGGCATCTGAAGAAAAGAACACCGGATGTATCACCTGTCTGGAAAGCTGCTGGATATCCATCTCAAGCAACTCGAACTATCCGCAGACAGGATCGATAAAGAGATTCCTTAATCCTAATTCACACTTCAAAGGAAATGCAAATGTTCTTCCAGAAGACGGTAAATCGGTTATCCTCATTTACAAGGTAGCAAGCACAAAATAATCCAGGAGTTCCTAAGGCGGCTTGGAGGCTGTGTTGCAATTGTAGTCGCAGGCGATCCGCCGAGGCGGAAAGTTTGCGGCTACAATATTCTGGACCTATAAAGAAGTCTGGGGATAAAGGCTTTCCACAATATTTTGTTGACGAATTACCAAAGATATAAAAGCATATTCATTTTTTTCATAAACTTTTTTTAACAAACCTTGACAATCTCTAAAAATGTGATAGCATTAAAACTATATTTAATAGCAATGGATTTTCATATATTGATAGATTTATCTTATGCAACAGAAAGGAGGTGAAAAGACATGAAAACCATAAGCAAAAAAGCGCTTGAGAGGGAAGCTTCCTTCTGGGCCAGTCTAAAAATAGTGATGAAGGAAAATCCCGGCAAGGCATGCCACAAGTGAAAGGCCTGAAAGAGTTAAAGTTGCTGGTCAAGCAACGAAACATCGCTAAAATATGGCAGACGATATATGAAAAACATATACTTCTGCCATATTGTTTGTAAAATTATTCTTTCTCTTTCTCATGTCTTTCATTGCCTTAGAATATATGTCAATATGTTTTTTATCCTAGTCTCATTTAAAAAAATATTCGGTCAAAGTCTCATTGACTAAGGTTGGTTATTTTTGTTAACGTAAGAAATTACTCTTAGTGTTCAGGAGCATATATGCCAAAAAAACAGACTATGAAGGCTAAACAGACTATGAAAGTTAATAAGAAAACCAAGACTGAAAAGAGATCAAAAACAACAGTGACAAAAACAAAAATGAAGGCTAAGCCAATTACTAAAACAATTACTAAAACAAAAACTGCAGGAAAAAAACCTGCAGGAAAAGCAACAAAGATTACGACAAAGGATAAAAAATTATATGAGATAAAGAAGAATCTTATATCTCAAAAAAAGGAGCTTTTAATCGGGGCTATTGAGGCGCTGAACGAACTCCCCGGTGAAACTGTTTTCTCCGACCTTGGTGACCAGGCAACAGCAGAGATTGACAGAAATTTCATGCTCAGATTAAAAGGCAGGGAACGTAAGCTCCTGAAAAAGATTGAAGAGGCGATAGAAAGAATAAATCATGGTGTATTCGGCATATGCGACAAATGTGGAGAGGAAATAAACATAAAAAGACTTGAAGCAAGACCTGTTACAACCATGTGCATAGAATGCAAAACATTACAGGAAGAGGAAGAAAAGCTGAGAGAAGGGTAAGACCACACCATTTCATCTGTAAAAGCTATCCTCTTATTTTCAGGCCGTATTTATCTCTTAAAGTATCACCCAGCATATTAAAACAAAAAGCCGTAAGCGCAATCATGATTCCGGGATAAAACACCATCCACGGAGCTGATGAAATATAAGCCCTGTTTGCATTGATCATAGAACCCCATGTGGCTGTCGGGGGCTGAACGCCTAATCCGAGAAAACTCAACGCCGCTTCCGTCAATATATACCCGCCCATTTTCATCCCTGTTATTACCAGCAGAAGCGGAATGCATTGAGGCATAAGGTGTACAAAAAGAATCCTTGGATTGCTGCATCCTATTGACCTTGCTGCTTCAATAAAATTTGCTTCTCTTAATGTCAAAACATTTCCCCTGATGATCCTTGCAAACGGCGCCCAGCCAATTGCAGCAATAGCAATCATCACGGTATAGATGCCGGGTGGAAATATTATAGATATGCCTATTGCAAGCAGAAGTGCCGGGAAAGAGAGTATCAGGTCTATAAAAGCCGTGACAGCTGTATCGAATTTTCCGCCAAAATAGCCCGAGCAGATACCGACAATAAACCCTATCACCATTGATAAGACCGCAGCAGTTATTGCCACAGACATCGAGATCCTGCCCCCATAAAGTATCCTTGCAAGCATATCCCTTCCTTTAGCATCCGTGCCTAAAGGATGTTTAAGACTCGGGGATTCCTTGAGACTGTCAAGGTCTATAATGTCAGGATCATATTTTGTTATAAAAGGCGCAAAGAGGGAAAGCAAAGATATTACTATAAGTATGGTGATCGAAATCTTACCTGCTTTCTTCATGTATCCTTATCCTCGGATCGATAAAATGATAGAGAACGTCAACGATAAGATTTATGATTACAACAATAACAGTTCCTATGATGACGCATCCCATGATCACCGGATAGTCCCTCTTTATTATCCCCTCCATAGTAAAGCGCCCTATTCCGTCCCAGCCGAAGATGGTTTCTGTAAGCACTGCACCGTTCAGATAACTTCCAAAATCAAGGCCTATCAATGTGATAATGGGGATAAGCGCATTTTTTAAGACATGGATAAGATGTATTCTCATCCTGGATATGCCTTTTGCCTTAACAGCAGTAATAAAGGGCATATCAATGATTTCAATAATTGTAGCCCTTGTAACCCTTGATATGGTTGCAAGGGCCGGCAGAGAGAGTGTTATTGATGGGAGTATCAGAAACCTGATGTCACCGGTCCCCGACGGAGGAAAGAGTTTCAACTGGAGGCTCAGAAAAAGCATTATGAGAAGACCGCTCCAGAACACAGGAATACTAAGACCTGTCATGGAAACTGTGGAGATAAGCCTGTCAATCAGGGTATCTTTTTTTATTGCAGAAGCAAACCCAAAAAACAAACCGACAGGGATCGCTATTATCATGGCTCCGAAAGCAAGTCTTAAGGTATTGGGAAATTTCAAAACAAGGTCATCGAATACTTTTCTGTTTGTATAATACGAACGCCCGAATTCTCCCTTGAGCAGGAGTTTTACATAGCCCAGATACTGTATCAGAATATTTCTTTCAGTACCGAGTTCTCTTCGTATCTTCTCGATAACCTCCGGCTGCGCCCGTTCCCCGACCATGCTTAATACAGGATCACCCGGCAATGCCTTTGTGAGTGTAAAAGTCAGCAGTGTAATGCCAAAGAGAATAGGAATAAGGAAGATAATTTTTTTAATTATATAAGTTATCATACACTCTCCACCCTTTCTCCCTGATGTATTGTTAAAACGAAATATCTGTCCCTTTATCCATACTATAGATCGGATATATTTTATAGTTCTTCAGCCACGGCTGTCTGATGGTAAAATCTGTCTTATGCCATAATGGCACCCATGGCGCATCTGCGATGATCATTTCTTCTGCCTTTTTATAAAATAAATTTCTCTGTTTTTCATTTATGGTATATTGTCCTTTCTCTATCAGCGCATCCACGATATGGTTTGTATATCTTGTCCTGTTGCCGGCAGGACCATGATTGGATGAATGGAATAAAGGAAAGAGAAAATTCTCGGGGTCAGGATAATCTGCCCACCAGCTCAGATAGAATATATCCGGCTCGCCTTTGTTAACAACTTCTTTATAAGCGCTCCATTCAAGCTGTTTTATCTTTACGTCTATGCCAATAGCCTTAATATATGATTGAATGACCTCTGCTATGTCAACAATTTCCTGGTCTGCTGTTATATAAAAATATATCGTTCCGCCGGAGAACCCTTCTCTTGCAATCAAGTCCATCGCCTTTTGAGGATCATATTCAGAGGAATCCGGAATCGTCCACTTTCTCAGGATATCAGGGACAGGGCCTCCTGACAATCTGCCGCGTTTTTCATACATCGTGTTTAATATTTTTTCTCTGTCAATTGCATAGCTGATCGCCCTTCTCATGTTGATATTATTAAACGGCGGTCTTGAGCAATTTAGACCGATGTAGTATGTATTCAGACCCTGAATGGACGAAATGTAGTTCTTTTTTTTGTGATCCTTTTTATATCTCGAATATTCAGATGCCGGGATTGCCAAAACATCGATGTTGCCAAGTTCAAACTCTGTCACTGCTGTGAGGTCTTCAGGGATTATTCTGTAGATTATGCCTTTGACCTTTGAAGGTTTATCGAAATAGTCTTCTCTTGCTTCGAGTCTGACCTCTCTGTTAGGCAGCCATTCTTTAAGGATAAATGGACCTGTTCCAACGGGATGACTTGAAAAATCAGGTCCCAATTTTTCGGCTTCCTCATGCGGAACAACATAGGCAGCGGACATGGTAAGAAGGCTGAGAAAGGGAGAAAAAGGGTTTTTGAGACGTATCTCAAGCGTATAATCATCCGGTGCCTGAATACCTTTAACATCTTCCGCACAGCCCTTTACAAAATCATCTGCTCCGAGTATTTTATCAAGTACCCATGTATTCGGAGATCTATTGTTCGGGCTTAATATTCTTTCAAAAGAGTACTTGAAGTCAATTGCTTTAACTTCCCGTTTATTTGAGAAATAAACCCCGTGTCTTAATTTGAATATGTATCTCAGCCCGTCTTCTGATATCTTCCATTTTTCAGCAATATCAGGCTTAATACTGAGATCCTCGCCTATTCTGACGAGTCCGTTATACAACTTTGCGGATAAGGTGCCTCCTGTAACATCGACTATGAGCGCAGGATCAAGAGTTGTTGGATTGGTATTGAGCCGGTAATAAACATATCCTTCCAGGCGGTTTTGTGATGAGCAGGAACATAAAGACAGAATACAGTAAACAGACAATAGAACTACAAATGATTTCAGAACATTTTTTTGCATCTGTGTTCTGTATCCTGTCTTCTTCGCTCTGAAACTAAAATCTCAGGAACGCTCCGATACTTCCAGACTCCTGCAGTTTCTTATTCTGAGATACTACCTCGACAAGCGCTCCCTGTTCAACAGCCTTCTGTGACAGGAGGTCAACAATATAATTAGCCTTCTGCATATCGCCCTTGCAGTAAGGACATGATGTTAGGTCCTGAATTGTCAGATTTTCGCATTTTGAACATGAAAGGCCGGACTGATTATAATCCTTAAGCATTACAACTCTCATAACCCTGCCTTCCTGTATTGCATTCAGAACATTTTCTATGCCTAAAACTGCATTTTCATTCTTCATTGCCTTTGTATGCAAATCATCGATCGTCTCAGCCTCTTTCTTCTCCTCAGATGCCTTCAGTATAGGTTCTACCTTTTCGAGAATCTCTTTGCTGTTCGCAAACATCTCTGCCTGAAATGTCCCGATAATCTTATCCGCTACTGTCTGCGGAAGCATGGCTTTAACCTTTGTAAAGGCTTCTTCCGAGCCGCCGATTATCAGACGTCCCACATATTCACCTGACAGGAAAGAGTCTAATTGTTTGATAACATCCTTCAGATGAAGGCTGACATGGTAATCTGTATGCCTTTCATAACTCTTCTCTGAAAGGGAAAACCAACCGCCTTTCTTATGTTTCCCAGGCACGTCGTCAGAATGAACCTCTGTGTATTCTTCTATCTCTCCCAGATGGACAAGGAATAAACGTGCAGATTCCTTTCCGACAAGCAGTATCGCATAACGCTGATAATTATCGAGAATATCCAGAAGGGGTTTTATGTATGGCGTATTGTCAACGATAATCTCGTTTTTTAAGGGAACGGAGAGATGGATTTCCTTCCAGAATTTCTTTTCCTGTGAACTCAGGATGGCAAGTCCCTTTTTCAACACCCTTTTGTTTGTCAAAATATACGAATCAATTTTTTCAAGGTCTTCGGTGATCTTTTTCATAACAGCTTTGTCGAGTTTTTCAGCAGTATCTTTGAGCATATTTTTCACATGTATCACATAGTTATTCTTTACATTTGTCATCGGGTTAACATTCAAATACAGACTTACAAAATATGCACCTTCACCACGCATCTTTGATATTTCTCTGAGTTCTTCTCTGCTTAGCATGTCATCCTCCTTCTCTTTGTATGAATGTTTCAAATATTGGAATAAGGAAATTTCTGTTACCTGTCATCCGATGCCTTCACAAAATACTTAAAAAGACTTAAGGATAATGCTTCTTCCAGGAGACGTTCCGGATGCCATTGCACCCCAACGAGAAAATCATAGTCTTTAAGGTAAAAAGCCTCGATCAGATTATCCTGAGAACACGCAAATGGAGAAAGATTATTACCAGGCTCTTTTACAGCCTGATGATGTGTGCTATTGACAGAAAACGTGCCTTTTTCCAAAAACCTGTTTTCTGTTATCACAATTATATGATAATCCTTTTTATGATTAATTTCTACTGCAAGCTGTGATGCAATGTCCTGATAGAGCGTACCTCCGAAGAAAACATTGAGAAGTTGCATACCGTAACAGATACCGAGTACAGGTTTATGGAGTTTCAATATCTCATTCAGAAGAGATATTTCAAAATCACTCCTCTGTCTGTTAACCGGTTTTACCCCTGGCAAAATCTCCTCATGGTAATATGACGGGTTAAGATCATCTCCTCCCGGGATAAGAAGCCCGTTAATTCTCTCTGCATATAGCACAGGATCTGCTGCTGGTGGAATAAGCACTGGAATACCACCCGAAATGACTATTGCTTCGCAATAATTGTGCTTTAGTTTTAAATAATCGTCTTCTATATCTGTTGTAATCCCGATAACAGGTTTATTCATATGCTTTTTTGTTTCCTGTCTACTATCTACAGTCTACTACCTACTGTCTTTTACCTGCCGTTCCTCAGAACTCTGCCTGCCCGGATCCCTGTTAGTTCCCCTTCCCATACAGCTGATTTGCCATTGACTATTACATAATCAATCCCTTCAGGCTTCAGGAACGGCTTATCAAATGTTGCCTTATCGATTATCCTTTTATAATCAAATAGAACAATATCAGCAAATGCAGCGTTCTTTAAAACCCCTCTCTTATGAATGTTAAATATCTGAGCAGGAAGCATTGTTATTTTGCGAATAGCTTCACTCAAACCCATCAATGAATTATCCCTGACATATTGTCCGAGAAATCTCGGGAAACTCCCGAATCCCCTCGGATGAGGCTTCCCTTTATATGTAGGCCCATCTGCAGACCTTGCAGAACTGTCAGTTCCAATCGTCACATACGGAAGCGAAAGAAACCTCCTGAGATTTTCTTCACACATTGATGAAAATATCGCCCCGACTCTCAACTTTTCATCCACAAGTATCTTCAGCAGCATATCAACTGGCTCAGCACTTAGATAACCTGCAATTTTGGCAAGGCTTTTGCCTTCCATCCATCTGTTCTTTATCAAAGATGCAGATGAAATATATATGGTATCCCAGTAATCTTTTTCCGGATGTTCTGAAAGTATTGCCCTTTTGATCTTCTCCTTAACTTCCGGGCTTTTTAATTTTTTAATCTCTTCTTCGGCGCCTCCTTCGTAAACCCAGTCCGGCAGCACTACATCAAGGTCGGTAGACGCTGCGGTATAAGGATATCGATCACAGGTAACTGGTATTTTTTTCCTTCTCGACTCTTCTATTAATGATACAGCCTTGTCTATTTTATGCCAATTTTTATCGCCACTCGTTTTTATATGAGAGATATGTACCTTTATGCCGGACTCGCTGCCGATTCTTATTATTTCCTCTATGGATTCTATTAATCTGTCCCCTTCGCTCCTCATGTGTGAGGTATAGATAAGGTTATTACAGACACACGACAGATCAATGAGTTCTTTTGTATCCGCATATAAACCCGGTGGATATATCAAACCGGTCGAGAGCCCTATAGCTCCTTCTTTAAAAGACTTTTTCAGGAGTATGCGCATCTTTTTTATTTCAGATACTGTTGATTTCCTGTCCTCATAACCTGTAACACAGGCCCTGATATTCCCGTGACCGGCAAGTGAAGCAAAATTCATGGAGATGCCTCTCTCCTCCAGTATTTTGAAATATTCCCCGAAGTCTGACCAGCGTTCCCGTATACCAAGTTCTTTAAGGTCCTCTTCTCTTCTTTTCAATGCTTCACCAAGCAATGGAGCAGCAGAGAGGCCGCAGTTTCCATTGATCTCAGTGGTTATTCCCTGGGATATCTTGCCTTCTGCCCGCGGGTCGGCAAGCAGCGTAAATTCAGAATGTGCATGGGTATCTATAAAACCAGGCGCCACTGCCATATCCTTAGCATCAATAATTATATATGCACCGGTCCCTGCTTTCTGCTTTCTGCCTGCTGTTTTCTGCTGAATAAAAGCAATCCTGTCTGCTGAGATACCTATATCACCCTCAAACGGTTCTGAACCTGTTCCATCATAAATAAGACCTCCTCTGATCAGGAGATCAATCTTTTTCATATTTTGCATCTTCCTTAAAAAACCTCTCCGGAGATTGTATTGTTTTCACAAATAAAGGCATCAGAAACAGAGAGATCAGCTTTGCCCGGTTCCAGAACCCTGTTATACCTGCATCCTTTATCTGCTCTCTGTAAGTCTCAATTATCTCATTTTTCAGTTCAGGAAGTGACTTCACAGTAAGCGCCATGATCGAAAAGAATTCCCTGACAGGCACGCGCAGAAACTCGAGAGGTTTTAATATGTTTCCACAGGCGCCTATAATTAATTCGATTTTTGTTGTTGCAGTTAATATTTTCGCTCCGATTATCATAAAAAACAGCCTCATTGTTTTCATGGATGCTATGGATAGCCCTTCTTCCGTCAAAAAAACAGGACCCGCACTAAAAACAATCCTGCCTTGCTGGAATAAAGCATTGCCTGCGAATGTGAATATCAAAAAAATAGTGATTGGAATCCATCCGCTCATCAGAGATTTCAGGGGTATCCTTAAGAGAAGTATCGGAATTGCTGTTAAAATGACCAGATAGACAGTGATGTCCTGTATGAAGAACAGAAAAATTATAAAGAGTATATATGTGATGATCTTGATCTCTGGGGACAATAGGTTACCTGTAATGTTAATTGTGCAAGTACGCCGATTGTTCAAATGATGTCTGCATTATCTGGAAATATGCACCTTATCATTTTTGAATGATACAACCTTCTGCTCTGCAGGAACAGGAGAAAAATATTTATGAACACCTTCAGCAACAGCCTTTGCTATGTCCATACGGTAAGAATCACATGATAATAATTTTTCTTCTTCAGGATTGCTGATAAATGATACCTCGACAAGCACAGACGGCATTCTGGCGCCAAAAAGAACATAAAAAAGGGCCTGTTTCACTCCAAGGTCTGAAATATTCTTATAGCTCCCGTCAAGGTTTGTGATCATGGTCCTCTGTATATAGTTTGCGAGTTTAATGGATTCGTCTCTTTTGCTTTCCCTCATCAGATCACTTTTGATTATCTCAACAATATCCATCTGTTTGTGGATTGCCTTCATTTTCTTCAACGATATGGCGTTCTCTCTTGCTGCAACCTTCATGGCTTCTTCATCATCTGTCCAGTTCAGCAGATATGTCTCAATTCCTTTTGCCTGTCTCCTCGTACTCGCATTGGCGTGTATCGATACAAAGAGATCTGCATTTTTTTTGTTCGCTATAGCTGTCCTTTCTTCAAGAGGAATGAATATATCTTTATCCCGCGTTAAAAAGACCTCATATGACTGATCTGAGGCAAGGATCTTTTTAAGTTTAAGGGCTATATCAAGCACAACGTTCTTCTCGTAAAGCTTTTTCATCCCTACTGCTCCGGGGTCATGACCTCCATGACCTGCATCAATAACCACCCTCTTTTTAGTAATTTGGAAGTCTGGTTTCTCAGCTTTTTTGATCTTGCCATATACATCAATAACAAGCCTTGCAGGGTTATCTATGATAAAGGTCTTATAATCCGATATCTCTTCCAGGTCGAAAACAACCCTTACTGTATCATTGTTAAACTGGCTTGCCCTCACAGTCTTCAGAATACCGTCTCCAACAGGAAGGTTTGTTTTTATCTCTTTTGCAATAGTTGTATTCGGGAGGTCAAAGTACAGTCTGTCAGGATTTGACAAACGTTTTTTTGAGAACTCTACCGGCTCTGACAGGTCAACAACAATTCTTGTGTAATCCGCAGATGACCAGTAACGGATATCCTTGACTATTACCTTATCCGATGCAGTTATGAGCGAGGGTGCAGCAATGAACAATAAAAGAAGGACGTATCCATATAAACTCTTTCTGCTTAATTTGAGGTTTAAAAACAATCCTTGTTCTCCAACCCTCTATAATTTAATTAAACAGCCTGAACAGCGCTTATCTCGGGAATCGCTTTTTTTAAGTTTGCTTCAACCCAATGCTTTAAGGTCATTGTAGACATAGGGCATGATCCACAGGCGCCCTTGAGTCTGACATAAACAACAGTATCCTTGATATCAACGAGTTCAATATCTCCACCGTCTCTCTTAAGCCCAATCCTTATGGTATCAAGAACCTTTTCTACATTCTCCTTAAGCATATATCCTCCATATTTTTATTTAATAATAATAAAATGCGGCCATTTATTCAAGTGCTTTTATAATAAACTGTTTGTTTCTTCTTATTTTTATTAGGATATATCATATAGTGCAAAATGATTTTATGAAATATATTTTATCATGGGGTCTGTTTAAGTTATATTAAGAGATTGCGTATGAAAAATATATTTTATCAGAATAAACCCCTAATGAATAACAATATTCCGGGAACAGGGATAAAACAGCCATTGATATTTTTATTCTTATTTTCTCTGTTACTTATCATGGGAACCCCTGTTTATTCATTTATGGAGCCTCCACAGGAAGGTATTTGCAGCCCGGATACAGAAATTTCAAAAGAATGCAATGATGTTTCAGTAAAGCCTAATGACAAAAATACTATCCCCGTCTCAAAGAAAAAGAAGATTCCCAAAACTCTCCAAAAACCAACAGATGCAACTGCAAAAAAGGAAATTGGAAATGAGGCAATGAAGCCATCAGGGGATTTGAAAAAACTTGTGGTTTATTTCTTCTGGGGAAAGGGATGCCCTCACTGTGAGGAAGAGAAACTCTTTTTAAATGAGATGAAGAAAAAATATCCTGATATGAAAATTATTGATTATGAAGTGTGGTATAACAAACAGAATGCCGCCCTTTTAGCAAAAATGGCAAAGGCATACAATATGAAAGCCTCAGGAGTGCCTGTTACCTTTATCGGTGAAAATGCTCTTATCGGATTTTCAAAACAATCTAAAGAAGAAATAACAGAAGCTGTTAATCGATGCCTTTCTATCGGATGTATAGACCCTTCCCTTGTTGTTGCAGGAAAGATCAGGATTGATAAGAACCATAGCATACCGTTAACCGGACCTGAAAAAACAGAAGATCTGGAATGCAAGGAAAAAAGCAGGACAGTATACATACCATGGGTTGGAAAACTTGATGCATCAGAGATGTCTCTGCCTTTTATGACCCTTGTAATTGCCGGACTTGACAGCTTTAATCCCTGCGCATTCTTTATCCTATTCTCTCTACTGGGTCTTCTCATTCACGCACAATCCCGCAAAAAAATGCTGTTGATAGGAAGCGTATTTGTCTTCTTTTCCGCCTTTATATACTTTATTTTTATGGCTGCCTGGCTGAACCTTTTCCTGGTGATGGGCCAGGTCGAGATCATAACAAAGATTGCAGGTTTTATTGCTGTATTGATTGCAGCCATAAATATTAAAGACTTTTTCGTATTCAAAAAAGGCGTATCTCTGACCATACCCGACAGCGCAAAACCAAAACTGTTTGACCGAATGAGGAAACTGCTGAAATCTACATCGCTGGTATCCATTCTTGCAGGAACAGCTGTTCTGGCTATAGCTGCCAATGCCTATGAACTTTTGTGCACTGCCGGATTCCCGATGGTATTTACCAGGATACTGACATTGAACAAATTATCCTCCCTCTCGTACTACCTTTATCTCATCCTGTACAATTTGATCTATGTCATTCCCCTGTCAGTCATTGTAGTTATTTTTACTGTGACTCTCGGAAAGAAACACCTTACGGAATCTCAGGGAAGAATGATGAAGCTCATATCAGGTACCATGATGCTCGGATTGGGAGGCGTATTATTATTCAATCCCTCAATATTAAGCAATGCCCTGATATCCTTCCTCTTGCTTGCAGGAGCTTTGTCTGTTTCTGCTATAACAATCTTTTTAACCAAGAAAATGAGATATTCGGGATGAGCATGCTGTTATATCCTGCAAACGAACAGAGGTTATAATGAAAAAGATAATGTTTCTCTGCACTGCAAATTCCTGCAGGAGCCAGATGGCAGAGGGATTTGCAAGAGAATTCGGGAAAGGTCTCATTGAAATACATAGCGCCGGCCTTATGTCTGCAGGAGTTCACAGAAGAGCAGCTGCAGTCATGCAGGAACTTGGCATTGATATAACAAAACAGAAATCAAAAGAAATTGACGTCTCCTTACTCAGGCAGATGGATCTTGTTATCACGTTGTGCGGAAATGCCGAGGTATATTGTCCAAGAACACCTCCTGAAATAAAACGCATCCACTGGCCGATTGAGGACCCGGTCAGTAAAATTGGAACTGAAGAAATGATAATGAGAGACTTCAGACGCGCAAGGGATGAGATCAGAAATAAGGTTGAGGGATTAATAAAAGATATCGCTGATTCTAAAGTGTAGCCAGAACAGATTATTGCTTTGTAATGTTCAAAAAAAAGAGTTCAGGTTGAAAACCTGAACTCTTTTAAAGTTTCTATCGCCTGTTGTAAATAGATCTACAGCGTAACTTACTGCTTCTTTCTTGCTTCCAATTTATTCAGCGCATTAATATATGCCTTCGCAGCGGCAACGATGATATCCGTGTCAGCGCCATGCCCCCTTACTGTTCGTTCGTCTTCCTCAAGTGAGACCACAACTTCCCCAAGCGCATCAGTGCCGCCGGTGATGCTCTTAACCTCGAATTTCAGCAATTTGCTCTTCGTTTTTGTCACAGATGCAATAGCCTTGTATGTTGCATCTACAGGCCCATCGCCATGTTCAAGCCTGTCTATTACTTCATCACCGACTTTAAGCTTAACTGCTGCTGTCGGCTTCTGATTGATTCCACTCACAATATGCAAATCAATGAGACTGTAGACCTCCGGGACCTTAGCAACGCCTTCTGAAATCAATGCCTCAATATCTTCATCAAATATGTCCTTCTTCTGATCAGCAAGCCTCTTGAAGCGCTCAAATATTTTGTTGAGTTCCTCATCCGCCAAAACATATCCAAGCTCTTTGAGTCTTGTCTTGAAGGCATGGCGTCCGGAATGTTTTCCGAGAACCAGTTTTGTTGAATGAAGACCTATACTTTCGGGTCTGATAATCTCATACGTTGATTTCTCTTTCAGAAGTCCGTCCTGATGGATACCTGATTCATGCGCAAAGGCATTTGCGCCCACAATCGCTTTATTGGGCTGCACAGAGATTCCGGTTATTTTTGTGACGAGCCTGCTGCTCCGCATAATCTCTTCTGTATGCAGTTCGGTATCAGCATGAAAAAGATCACGCCTTGTCCTTAATGCCATAACAACTTCTTCCATAGAACAGTTGCCTGCGCGCTCCCCTATGCCGTTTATTGTGCACTCAATCTGTCCGGCCCCGTTCAGAACTGCTGCAAGGGAATTTGCTGTTGCAAGACCAAGATCATTATGACAGTGAACAGAGATGACTGCCTTATCAATATTCTTAACTCTATCCTGTATCGTCTTGATCATTGCGCCGAATTCAGCCGGAATACTGTATCCGACGGTATCCGGAATATTGACTGTTGATGCACCGGCTGCTATGACAGCTTCAACAACTTCACATAGATAGCTGATATCAGTTCTGGTTGCATCCATGGGTGAAAACTCCACGTCATCAACAAAGCTCCGTGCAAACCTGACCATCTCAACTGAACGTTTTAAAGCCTCATCCCTGCTCACGCGGAACTGATATTTGAGGTGAATGTCAGAGGTTGAATGAAATGTATGAATCCTTTTCTTCGGGGCATCCTTCAATGCCTCCCATGCGCTCTTTATATCTTCCTCCCTTGCTCTGGCAAGACTGCAGATAATGGGCCCTTCCACATCATTGCTAATCGTCTTTATTGCCTCAAAATCACCGGGTGAACTGAACGCAAATCCGCCTTCAATAATATCCACGCCAAGTTTTGCAAGCTGCTTCGCAACCCTCACTTTTTCCTGGACATTCATTGATGCACCTGGTGACTGTTCCCCATCCCGAAGGGTTGTATCAAATATCTTTATCATTCTCATCCCATAACACCTGCCTTATTCCTTTGCTTCATTCTCCTGTAAAACAGAAAGATGTTCTCAATTATACCTTCAAACAAATAAATCATTGCAAATATAAAAAGCGCAATTGGAGGATGCATAACAATGATGGCAAAGCCCACAACAATAGCAACGAGGATCCAGAAGGGCTTCCTCTTGCTGAAGTCTATCTCCTTTGCGCCATGAAACCTCAATGTACTTACCATAAGGACAGCCAGAATAAATGTTAACAGCAGGATGTAAATATTCTTCGCGGGCACAGTCTGCCATATTTCATAATAGAAAATTACCATCGTTGCAACAATAGTTGCAGCGCCGGGGATAGGCATGCCTGTAAATGACTTTGATTCAGCAGAGCCCATCTGAACATTATATCTGGCAAGCCTCAGGGCGCCGCATGCCATAAATAAGAATGCGGCAGACCATCCGATTCTACCGTATGATGCGAGATTCCATTTAAAAAGCATTACAGCCGGTGCAACACCAAAGGCAACAAGGTCTGAGAGAGAATCAAGTTCGATGCCGAACCGTGTAGTGCTGTGCGTCAGACGGGCAACCCAGCCGTCAAGTCCGTCGAATACCATGGCGATTATAATAGCCCAGGAAGCATCTACATAAAGACCCTTAAGAGATGCAAGGATTGAATAGAAACCCATGAACATACCGCACAATGTAAGGGTGTTGGGTAGTATATAAATTCCTTTTCTCATTCTGTAATTATAATAGAATTATCGATTATTTGCTCAGGGCCGCACTTTTTCACAAATTGAATCAATCTGCTTGATAAGAAATTATTTTTACTATATATTTGATATATGAAGACATCTAAGCTGATTTATGTTTTATTTTCTATCGTCTGTCTCCTATCCATTTTCTCGTGTGCAGGAGTAGAATCAAAACCTCCTGCCCAGGCTGAATTTGAGACCGGTCTTTCGTTTTTTAACCGTGGTTCATATGCAAATGCAGTCCCGCACTTTGAGAAAGCCACAGAGCTTAACCCCGAGTTCGGCCGGGCTTATCTCTATCTCGGCAGGACTTACTTGAACCTTGGGAGATGGCGCGAGGCACTTTCCCCCCTGAGAACAGCAATGAGGCTTTCCCCTGAAGAATCCAGGAAAGAGATTGCTGATATAATCATGGATATTTTATTGCAGAACGCCGCAAGAATCGACAGGAATACCGAATCAGAGATTATGGATTCCCTTAAACAGAAATAACAGGGAAAATAGTATGAAGGAAGAAGAAGAACTGATAAAGTGTTCCGTATGTGAGGAATATTTAAAAAAGAACGAAGGATTCTACTGCCCTAAATGTAAAAAAGGCCCTTTATGCAAAAAGCACAGATCACCCGGGAAAAAAGAATGCATTAGCTGCACAATTGAAATCAAATTGCATGAAATCAAAACACTCAGCGGACAGGAGAAGAGCATTCAACATTTTATAAGGTTTATTCAATTTCTTTTTCTTGTTGTTTCAGTATTTTTTATCGCTTTAAAGCTCGGCATGTTAGATGAAATTGACTTTCTAAAAAACAACATCTTTACGGAAAATCTTATTTATATCGGGATAGGAACTGTAGTTTTTTACGCAATATCTTATATTGTCCTTTTCAGTCAAAAAGCTAAAATTGCTGATCTCCATTCCGAGATAGAGAAAATAAGATTCAGGAAGTTTTGATCATTTCTGCAATGCCGGCTTTAATTCCCTTGTTCTGAACAACTTCTATGGATAAAAACGTTCGAAGAATCATGCGGGAGAAAAAAACTGTTGAGACAATAATAAAAATATTCTGCCTTGACCAGCATAAAACCTCAGATGGACAGTTCTGTGCAGACTGCCGGGAACTCCTTGATTACGCAAACAGGCGTCTCGACATATGTCCCTTTCATGCAGACAAGACAACTTGCGCCAACTGCAAGATACATTGCTACAGACCTGATATGAAGGTACGTATCAGGGATATCATGCGGTACTCCGGCCCCAGGATGATCTGTCATCATCCAATTTTGGCAATATTTCATTTTATTGATGGCTTCAGAAAACAGCCGGTTTGTCAAAAATCATAAAACTGAACTAATCGCCTAATTGTCGTGAACATTATCTGAGTTTAGAGCGATTGTAAACACATTTTCAAACCAGATTCCTTATCGAAGCAGTTCCTTCCTTATTACAAATACCCTTCGGAGTAATCGATAATCGCGACCTTCAGCCCCTACTAAACGTTTACAAAATTTTAAAAGTTTTCAACAGTACTTCATCAACTCAACAACTCGAACAACCTTTATCTGATGCGAAGTACATTTGATAGTCTTCAGAATAGAAGTTGATACAATTTGAACATTATCATTTGAAAGAGAGATGATCTACGTTTATTCAGGATAGGCAACAATGACCATCCGT
>Ga0209253_10001278_pt1 | contig 22088 bp, 25 predicted proteins | sample FrelakmetBRP12BR_FD_187145 | JGI IMG/M metagenome (GOLD analysis project Ga0209253, IMG submission 187145) | Freshwater lake sediment microbial communities from the University of Notre Dame, USA, for methane emissions studies - BRP12 BR (SPAdes)... | ecosystem: Environmental > Aquatic >...
GAACCAGTCCCGTCGGTTCCCCCCGTCGAAAATTCGACGGGGCCCCCCTCCGCTATGGGGACTCAGGGGGGATGCCCGCGCCTCCTTGAAATTACATATTTAGAAGTTCAATGATGAAGTCGATGATTATTTTCCGATAATCCTTTAACAAATTTCCGTTTTAATTTGACCTCGGTTTTAAGCAACAACGAAAGGCTAGATCAAAATTTCTTTAAGGAAAAAATCGGAGAATAGAAACCAGCCGCGATCATTTTTTCCAAGGTGCGGTCGGCTGTCTTTAGGTTGATCACTTTTGTCCTGACGGCTCTTGTGAGGATGCCGATTGTCCCGGTCAACTTGATGCCTAAGAGCCCGGCTTCTTTTCTAGCAACTTTATCATCGCAGGCAAACATAAAGCTCCTCGCTTTGGCAATAGCGATACTGGACGCTTCACCAAATCCAAGGGAAACAGAGAGTGTTTCAAGCATGCCCTTTTCTTCGGCCGTATTTAAGGCTGTCTCTATGAGCCAGCCATCCTTGAGAGCTTTTTTTACCGGCATCAGCCCGCCATATCCTTTTTGAATCCCTCGCAAAATTTCAGCCCAAACAAAATCCGTAATAAATGAGGCGCCGCCATACAAGCTCCTGAGGACGGCCAGCGATCCGGACAGGGAGAAGTTGGAAATCACACAACAGTCAAATACCACCTCAGGCATCGGCCGCATCCCGAGAGATATCTTTGAGGTCCTGGACCTGGAGAGGAATATGCTGTTCTTTTAAGTAAAGCCTGGCGCTGAGCGGATCAACGCCCAAAACCTCGGAGAGTTTGCCGAGGCTGATCAGGCCTTCTTGATAAGCATTGAGCGCGACCTGGCGTCTCTGCTCCATGGAATTTTTTTCTCTGTAGACGGTATCCAAAGCGTCCCTGACCATATGGCCTAGGGTTCTCCTTTCTTTTTTTGCATACGCCTTCATCTTTTTATGCTGCTCTTCGGTGAGCATGATATTCGTTCTCTTCATGGCTCCTCCTCAATATGTGTAATGATATGTGTATAATACCTTGATTGCTTCTTGAAGTCAAAAGAAAAGCTTAAATAGCGATTCCGAATTTTCCGCTAAAAGAACAAGAGAAAAAATGGCCGAGAGATACGTCTGTCTTTTCGGAGCTCCAAAAAGATAACGGAGGAATGCCGCCGCCGATGGGCTGGCCGCCGCCTTGTCTGTAAATGCGGCGAATGTTGCCCCATCGCGCTGCGGACTTGACAATAAAATTATACACCTTATAATGTGTATATATAGGTGTATAATATGCGGACGAATATCGTAATCGACGACCGATTGATGGAAGAGGCCATGCATCTATCCGGAGCGAAAACAAAAAGAGAAGCGGTCCAGAAAGCCCTTGAGGAATTCATTAGCAACCGAAAACGGCTCAACCTGAAAGAGATCAAGGGAAAAATTCAATTCGCCGAGGGATATGATTATAAAAAAATGAGGCCGCGATGATCCTCGTCGACACCTCTGTCTTAATTGATTATCTCGGGGGAAATGAAAATAAGGCAAGCAGGGCCTTTGATCGCATCCTTGAAAGAGGTATTCCCTTTGGAATCAATCATTTCATTTATCTCGAAACCCTTCAGGGCTGCCGGACTGAAGAAGGCTTTAAGACCCTCAAGGAATACCTGGATACCCAAGTCTTCTATGACCTTAAAGCCGGCAGAGAGTCTTTTGCCGAGGCGGCAGGAATGTATTTGGTGCTGAGGCAGAAAGGCATCACGGTCAGCAGTTCGATGGACTGCCTGATCGCCCTGACGGCCATGGAAAACGACCTTTATCTTCTGCATAACGACGCCGATTATAACCGGATCGGCGAACATTTCCCGTTGAAAATCTGGGATATCCAATAACTTCATGATATCTCAATTGGCTATCGAATTTTCCCGACGTTTCTGCTAATATTCTGGCCTTGGCCCTGAGGTCAAGAGAGTCGCTTATGCAAGTCATTACAGTCGATAACCTGCGCAAGGCTTATGGTGATGTCCGGGCCGTGGACGGCGTCTCTTTCGAAATCCGTCCGGCAGAGATATTTGGAATGGTCGGCCCCAACGGGGCGGGAAAGACCACGACCATCGAATGTCTGGAGGGGCTGCGCCGACCCGACAGCGGAAAGATCCGTGTCCTGGAACTTGACCCGCAAGGGCAGGGCTACGAGCTCCGCCAGCGGATCGGCGTTCAGCTCCAGGAAGGTTCGCTCCCCGACCGTCTCAGGGTCGGCGAGGCGATGGAGATTTTTGCTTCGTTCTATCGGAAACCTGTCGAATGGCGGCCTTTGATCAAACTTCTCGGACTCGCCGATAAATTCAAAACCGCGTTCGGCAAGCTCTCGGGGGGCCAGAAGCAGCGCCTGCTCATCGGCCTGGCCCTCGTCAACGACCCCGAACTCGTCTTTTTGGACGAATTGACGACCGGCCTCGATCCGCAGGCGCGGCGGGCGATGTGGGGCATGGTGAAGGGCATCCGCGACAGGGGAAAGACGGTTTTCCTGACGACCCATTACATGGAGGAAGCGGAACATCTGTGCGACCGAGTGGCCATCATCGACCACGGGAAAATCGTCGCCCTCGATTCCCCGCAGAACCTTATCGCTGGGCTGGACGCTGAGAATCGAGTGGTCTTCAGCGTGAAAGAAAAAATCGATGATACCGTTTTCCGCAAAATCCCGGGAGTAACGCGCGTCGATCAATCCCAGGACCGCGTCATCATTTACGGCAAAGGCGACGGCCTGCTCGTCCGGATCGTCGTGGCGCTTGAGTCGGGACGAATCCATTTCCGCGACCTCCGCACCGAGCAGCCGAACCTGGACGATGTCTTCATCGCCCTGACGGGAAAAGAGATGAGGGATTAGGAGGCGGCCATGCGCGGATTGGGAAAACTCGTCCTCATGCAGATCAAGCTCTATCTACGCGAGCCGGCGGCGATCTTCTTCACGGTAATCTTCGCGCCGATGCTCCTCGTCCTGTTCGGGGCGATCTACGGAAACAAGCCCAGTCCGTTTTTCGGCGGCCGCGGCACCATCGATATCTCCGTTCCTTCCTACATCGCTTTGATCATCATCTCGGTGGGGTTCATGGGAATTCCCATCGCCACCGCCGCCAATCGCGAAGCCGGCGTTCTGCGGCGCTTCAGGACAACACCACTGCGTCCCGCGGCCTATATCCTCGCCAACATCGCCGCTTACTATCTCATGACCCTGGCCGGCGTCATCGTGCTTGTCATCGTCGGCAAAGCCGGATACGGCATGCGCTTCAGCGGCAATGTTCTTTCCTGCTGGTTGGGGTTCACCCTCAGCGCGCTGGCTTTTTTCGCCCTGGGATACCTTGTCGCCGGTCTGGCGCCCACCGCCCGCATCGCCCAGGCGGTCGGGATGATTCTCGCCTTCCCCATGATGTTTCTCGGCGGCGCCACCATCCCCATGGAAGTCCTTCCCCAGAGCGTCCGTAATTTCGGACGCTTTATCCCCTCGACCTACGTCGTGACGTTGATGCGGGGCCTTTGGTCCGGCGAAAGCTGGGCCAAACATCTTACCGAAGCGGCAATTCTCGGCGGGGTGCTCGCCGTGGGCATGCTTCTTGCGGCCCGGACCTTCCGCTGGGAATAGAAGCAGCCGACACCAAAGCCCGCCTGAGAATAGCCTATGCGGATTCTTTGAGCTTAGCCTATTTTTATTTCAAACGAAATCGATGCATTGAAGAGAAAATCCAGATTCTATAAACGTCTTCTCCAAATGCGGGGGGTTGAAAGGATGCGTCCGGAAATTTTTAACAATTCACCCCTTGGGTGAAGATATTGCTTGACATCGAAAGCATCGCAAAGTATGATAAGTATTCACCCAAAGGATGAAGGCTATTTTGCCAAGATCGGAAGGCCTTAGTGCAGGTAACATTTCGCACGAAAAAGCTCGACAAATGCTATAGAGATTTTCAAAGGGCTGGCCGAGAATGGGGAAATGATGTTGCCCGCAAATATATTCACCGTATCGACATCATTCAAGAAACCGCAAACATGAGAGATTTATCCGCGCTGCCTGGCCTAAATTGTCATGAATTGAAGGGCGATCGAGCCGGACAATATGCAATTACTCTATTGGGATTTTGGAGACTTATATTCACTCTGCAGGACGAGCTAATGGAAATCGTGCGGGTGGAGGAAGTGAGCAAACACTATGGCGACTGAAAAACAAATATTTTCGAATCTGCCGATCCCGCCGGGCGATTACCTCGCCGAAGTCTTGGCCGTCAAAGGCATCAGCCAGGTGGAACTCGGTCGTAGAATGGGCCGTCCGGCGCAGGCCATTAATGAAATTATCGCAGGCAAAAAGGCGATTACTCCGGATACGGCGCTTCAACTCGAGAGAGCCCTGGGTGTACCGGCTTCTATTTGGACTGGATTAGAATCGAGATTTCAACTAATCAAAGCTCGCCAATGGGAAACAAAACAATTGAAAAAAGACCTGACATATCTCGACCAAATACCATATAGGCAATTGGCGAAAATGGGTCTCGTCAAGCATTTCCGGAATAAAATCGACAGAGTTCGTGAACTCCACGCTTTTTATGGCGTCTCGGCGCTTGCCAATATGACAAACGTCGAGGCTTATGCGCCGGCTTTCCGCTTTTCGAGAAACAAAGATGCTTCTCCCTATGCCCTCGCAGCCTGGCTTAAGAGCGCGGAAATGCAAGCCGAAGAAATAGTGACCAAATCTTTTTTAAAAAAACATTTGCAGGCTTGCCTATCGAAAATTCGAGGATTCATCCTGGAGCCGGTAGAAGAAATTGAGGAAAAATTGCAGAGCACTCTGGCCGATTGCGGAATCGCATTTGTTCTGATGCCTCATTTGCCCAGGGCTTACGCCCACGGGGCGACGTTTTGGCTCAACCCAGAAAAAGCCGTTATTGTGAAGAGCATTCGCGGAAGATGGGCGGATGTTTTCTGGTTCAGCCTCTTTCACGAAATAGCCCATATTTTTCTGCATAACAAGCGAGCCGTATTTATCGATGATGACGATGCCGCTCCCGATCTAATAAAAGAAGAGAAAGAAGCCGATGAATTTGCCGCTGGGCTGTTGATCCCCCAGAACGAGCTTCAAACATATTTGAAGACATGTGAGATCAACGAAAATTCAATCCAGGAATTATCACATCGCCTTGGAGTGATTCCCGGGATAGTCATCGGCAGGCTGCAACATGATGGATATTTGAAGCAAGATACTCGCTTGAACAGGTTGCGAACACGGCTTGAGTGGAAAAATCAGGCTTAACAGGCGCAAGACAAAGAAGTCGCAACTAAAATCTTATTTTATAAATGCTATATCCGGAGTAATGTATGTCAAAAGATGCTTTTGGATATGATTCCAGGCTTCCGGAAAATATTCGAGATATTTTTATGTGGTTATGCCAGGAAGTGGCTTGCCTGCATGACAAGTGGAGCTTTTATCTTGGATTATTTGGCGACAAAAACAATACTGATCTCCTTTCTGAGTTTGCTCAAGTGAATAAGAAAAAGCTAATTATTGTGCAGCCCGAGAGCCGTATCGGACCATCACCCCCGCGCGAAGCTGAGCGGGTTGGCAATACATGGTCCGGCTGTTTCTGGAGCTGGGGCGGATGTCGTTTCTTGAAGAACAGAGGCCAGGCATGCTTCTTGATAGAAAATCCTCAAGAAGACTCTCCGATTCATTTATGGGATATTTCTTGGGCTACCTGAGCCTGAATCTTGAATTTTTATCCGGATTTTTGTATAATATTGGCTTAATTGTTGAGTATTGAATCGGTTAGAGTCTTAACCGCCCTTTATAATCCGTATTCAATCCTAAGCAAAATATCGGATGGAAAAGAGGTATTTGTTTCTATGACGACGGATATCGCTCGCATGCGGAACATCGGGATCAGCGCCCATATCGATTCCGGAAAGACGACGCTCACGGAGCGGGTCCTCTTTTACTGCCACAAGATCCATAAAATCCACGAGGTCAAGGGCAAGGACGGCGTGGGCGCCACGATGGATCACATGGACCTCGAGCGCGAGCGCGGTATCACGATCACCTCGGCGGCCACCTACGTCCGGTGGGCGGACCATTCGATCAACATCATCGACACGCCAGGCCACGTGGATTTCACCATCGAGGTCGAGCGCTCCCTTCGCGTCCTTGACGGGGGGATCCTTGTCCTCTGCTCGGTCGGCGGCGTCCAGTCCCAGACCATTACGGTCGACCGCCAGCTCAAGCGCTACAACGTCCCCCGGATCGCCTTCATCAATAAATGTGACCGCATCGGCGCCAACCCCTATAAAGTCAGGGACCAGCTCGAAGAAAAGCTGGGACACAACGCCGTGCTTATGCAGATCCCGATCGGCCTCGAAGACAAGCACCGGGGGATCGTGGATCTCGTCACGATGAAGGCCCTCTATTTCGACGGCAACGATGGCGAGATCGTCCGGGAAGCCGAAATTCCTGAGGACCTGCGCGTCGAAGCCGCGACGAAGCGGGAAGAAATGCTCGATGCCGTGTCGATGTTTTCCGATGAGCTGACCGAAGCCATCCTGGAAAATCGAGTGGCCGAGGAGCTCATCTACGATGCCGTCCGACGGGGAACGATCCTGCGCAAGCTGACGCCCGTTTTTATGGGCTCGGCCTACAAGAACAAGGGCGTCCAGCCGCTCCTCGGCGGCGTTGTTCGCTATCTTCCCAACCCGGCCGATGTCGAAAACTTCGCCATCGACCTGGACAAAGAAGGAAAGCAGGTCAAGCTGGTGACGAATCCGTCCAAGCCTACCGTCGTCCTCGCCTTCAAGCTCGAGGACGGGCCCTACGGACAGCTGACCTATATCCGCATTTACCAGGGGAGCCTCAAGAAGGGCGACGAGATTCTCAACACCCGATCCGGGAATAAAGTGAAGGTCGGCCGCCTGGTCCGGATACACGCCGACAGCATGGAAGACATTGCCTATGCCGGCGCGGGCGATATCGCAGCCCTTTTCGGCATCGACTGCGCCTCGGGGGACACCTTTACTTCGCCCGGCCTCAACCTGGCCATGACCTCCATCTATGTCCCCGAGCCCGTGATATCGCTGGCCATCAAGCCCATCGACAAAAAAGCCTTGGACAAAATGGCCAAAGCCCTCAACCGGTTCACCAAGGAAGACCCCACGTTCCACACGTACGTCGACCCAGAGTCCCATGAAACCATCATCCAGGGCATGGGCGAGCTCCACCTCGATGTCTATGTGGAGCGGATGAAGAGAGAATACGGCGCCGAGGTCATGACGGGAAAGCCCCAGGTCGCCTACCGCGAAGCCATCAGCCGGCCCGTTGATTTCGATTACACTCACAAAAAACAGACGGGCGGCGCGGGCCAGTTCGGCCGCGTCATCGGCACGATCGAGCCGCTGGCCGAAGGAAATTATGAGTTCGTGAACGAAGTCAGGGGCGGACGCATCCCCCGGGAATTCATCCCGGCCTGCGACAAAGGTTTCCGGGCCGCCATAAAAAAGGGCGAGCTCATCGGGTACCCGGTCATCGGCGTCCGGGTTACGCTCAAGGACGGCCAGTTCCACGAGGTCGATTCTTCGGACCACGCTTTTCAGGCGGCCGCCGTCGGCGCCTTCAGACAGGTCTATAAAAAAGCCAAGCCGCAGGTCCTCGAACCGATCATGAAGGTCTCGGTCGAGGGGCCGACGGAGTTCGCCGGAAACGTCTTCGCCAGCATCAACCAGCGGCGGGGCATCATCGTCAGCTCCGTCGAAGACGGCGCCTTCGCCCGCGTCGACGCCGAAGTGCCGCTGAGCGAAATGTTCGGCTATTCCATGCAGCTGCGCTCCCTGACCCAGGGCAAGGCCGAGTTTACCATGGAATTCCTCAAATACGGCCGGGTGCCGGCCGCCGTCGCCGAGAAGCTCGTGGCCGAGCACGAGGAAGCCAAGAGGCAGGGCAGTTCCAAACAATAAAAGGAGTGGAGTCCAATGATCAAAGACGAGCTCATCAAGCGCAGCCCGCTGAGGGTCTTTGAAAAATCGATCCACGGCGGCCTGGGGACGGGCAACATCGGTGTCCTCGCCTCTCCCAAGGGCGTCGGCAAGACCGCCTGCCTTGTCCATATCGCCACCGATAAGCTCTTCCAGGGAAAACACGTCATCCACGTCTCCTATTCCAGCCGCGTCGACTACATCATCACCTGGTACGAGGACATCTTCAAGGAGATCGCCAAAAAAAAGAAGCTGGAATCGGCGGTCGACGTCCACGACGAGATCATCAAGAACCGGGTCATCATGAACTTCAAACAGGAGGGGACGCGCACGGAGCAGGTCCTCAAGAGTGTCGAAGCGATGATCACCTTCGGCAAATTCGCCGCCGACGCGGCCATCGTCGACGGCTATGACTTCACCAAATCGACCTGCGAGGACATCGGAAAATTCCGTGAGTTCGCAGGCCGGGTCGGGCTCGAGGTGTGGTTCAGCGCCTCGCTCAAAGAGATGGACGGACCGCTCTACGGCCAAGACGGCATCCCTACCGTCCTCAGTCCATTGTGCCCCGCTATTGACGTCCTCATCACCCTCCATGCCAAGGGCGATTATGTCGAGCTTTGCGTCGTCAAGGACCACCAGCACCCGCCGCCGGGCATTCTCCCCCTCAAGCTCGACCCGAAGACTCTGCTGATTATCTAGATTCCATTATCTGTCTTTTCGCGACGAGAAGTAATTGGCTGGTCAAGGGGGACTTAAACAAGCAGGATAAAAGACTTAATACTTGTAATTATTAATCCCCCCTCGGTTTTTTCGTTCCAATGAGTCCGAATTGTCTTGACAAGACCGCCTTTTTCTTAGAATCTACAGGGGTGGGTTTTTGGAAAAAAAAGGCAATCCTGTTGGCCGCCCCGGCACTATTTTCGTGCCTTCTGGGTGCCCAGGACAAAATCCTAAAAGACGATGTGGGCAACATCTTCACCCTCAAATCCCCGCCCCGGCGCATCATCTCCCTGGCCCCTAACATCACAGAGATCCTCTTCGGCCTCGGCCTGGGCGACCAGGTCGTCGGCGTCACCCGATACTGCGATTATCCGGCCGAAGCGCTCGGACGAGAGAAGATCGGCGGGATGCTCGACCCGGACATCGAAAGAATCAGCGTCCTCGATCCCGATCTCATCATCGCCTTCCGGGGCAATCCCTTAAGCGCCCTCAAAAAACTCCAGGATCTTCGCCTGCCCGTCTTTATCCTGGACATCGGGATCGACATGGAATCCGTCTATCCGCTGATTGCCAAAATCGGCCTTGTCACCTTCAAAGAGCCCGCGGCCCGAACAATCATCAACGCCCTCAAGAAAAAATATGATCTCGTGGTAACAGCGCTCCAAGGCGTCGGGCAAAAGCCCCGCGTCTTCCTGAACATCCACGGCCTGGGGCTCTCGACGTGCGGACGGGAAAGCTATTTGAATGACCTCCTGGTCAAGGCCAAGGCCGTCAGCATCACGGAGCACATCCCTCAGAATTGGCTGGAATACAGCCGCGAGCAGTTCCTCAGAGACAACCCCGACATCATCGTCATCCTGACCAAGTCCGAGCGTGATTTCGAGCGGGCGAAACATTGGCTCAAGAGCCAGCCCGGATTCTCGGATATCCAGGCCGTCAAGTCCAACCGCATCTTTTTTATGGATGAAAACCCGGCCAGCCGCTTCGGGCCCCGCCTGTTCGATGCGCTCGCCGAACTGGCCCGTCTTCTTCACCCCCAACAATTCGCAAAACAAAATTGATGGTATATTCGTATATAAAAGAGAGATGATCACATTCTTTTTTGTCCGCGATTACCAGCATAAATACAGGTTCTTTTCCTCCGAGCCGCCGAAGCCCCTCCCCGCCAAATTTTCCAAGACCAAGCAGATCTGGGAAATCGCCAAAAAAAAGTTGATGCTCCTGCCCCAAAAAACCCTCAGACAGGAGCAGGCCTTCAGCCGGGCCCTGAAACTCCAGGACCCGTCTCTGCGCATCTTCTACTCCGGGTACTCCGAGGAGAAAAGGATCAACCTGAGGTTTCATCTTTTTCTCAACGGCCACCGGACGAAGCGGCTCTTTCTCCTCATCGGCGAAGCCCTTATCCTTCCCTTCGCCGGCCTGGCCATGTTTCTGCCCGGACCCAATATCGCCTTTTACGCTCTAGCCCTGATGATGATCACCCATTGGCAGTCGCTGCAGGGGATCCGCCGTATTCTCAAGAAGGGCCACGACTTTGACGCCTCTTCGGTCATCGCCGAATGGGAGGAAGCCGTCAAAGCCGGCCGCGAGGACGCCTTCTCTTCCATCCTGGAAAAAATGGCCCGGGAGCACAACCTGGAAAACATCCAGAAGGTCTTGTGGAAATAAGAATAGAGTCAGGCCCGCGCATATGACACTCAAGCCGTTAGGGGACGGCCCCTTCTAGGTACCGTCTTCCTTTTATTAAATGTCAAATCGGCAGGCCTGACCCCAAGGACTGCCGGCCAGCCCGTTTTACGCTCTTCCCTCTTGACAACGGACCGCCCTTAATATATGAATATATGTTCATATATTAATACGCCATGAAAGAATTCCTGAAACTTTTTAAGGCCCTCTCCGACTCGACGCGGCTCCGGATCATGATGCTGTTGATGCAGCGCGAGCTTTGCGTCTGCGAACTGATGTTTATTTTAAAGATGGAACAGTCGCGCATTTCCCATCAGCTCCGGATCCTCCGGGACGCGGACCTGGTGGAGGACAAGAGGCAAGGACGATGGATCGTCTACGGGATCCCAAAGGACGTCCGGAAGAACCTCACGCCGCTTTTTAAGCAATTGATCAAAAAGAAACGCGCCGATTCCAAAGTCATTCTCCAAGATTTCTCGGCCCTCCGGATCTGTCTCTTGGAAAATGTCAGGAAGAGACGCAAACCGATAATCTGAGCGGCCAGCAACACATGTCTGTTTATATGAAGGAGGCATCCATGGAGATCAAAATCCTGGGGCCGGGATGTCCGCGCTGCCACGATGTGGAGAAAAGGACGTTCAACGCACTCGCCGAGCTCAACCTCGCCGCCGACGTCGAGAAGGTCACGGACATCAAGAAGATCATGGAATACAAGATCCTGGGAACGCCCGGCCTCGTCATCAACGGCAAGGTGAAGTGCGCCGGCCGCATCCCCTCGCTCGAAGACATCAAAAAATGGATTCGGGAAGCCGAGACGAAGTGAGCGTATTGGTCATGAACGAGCTGGTCGCACCTTCACGGGAATCGCAGACAAAAACGGATCGTTCAAAGGAGCCTCGCGCATGAAAAGAATTAACGTGACGGTCTTTGCGGCAATTCTTGCGTTATTACTCATTAACGGAGCGTGCGGTTCTAATTCATCGCGGGCCGAGCAAAAAGAAGCGGCACCGCAAAAAGTTCAAGAGGCGGCGGAAGGCAACGTCTTGGTCACCAATAACTTGGATATCGATTTTTCGAAACATTTGGTGACGTTCATCGAGCTCGGTGCGGACAAATGCATTCCCTGCAAGGCCATGCAGCCGATCATGAAAGAGATCGCCGCCGAATATAAAGGAAAAGTCCAGGTTGTGTTCTACGACGTCTGGAAAGACCCGGAGCCCGCGCGGAAGTACGGCATCCAGCTCATCCCGACACAGGTTTTCATCGATAAAAACGGCAAAGAGGTCTTTCGCCATATAGGCCTTTTCCCGAAAGCCGCGATCGTCGAATTCCTGAAAAAGCAAGGAATCAACTAAAGGTCCATGGAAAGCTTGTTCGGAGACGTCGCCCAGCTTATCCAGCACAACCCTTGGCTGGCGATCGTTGCCGTCTTTCTCGGCGGAGTCATGACCGCGTCCAATCCGTGCGTTTTAGCCATGATACCGCTGATCATCGGTCTCGTCGCCGGCAGGCAAGGAACGGCGTCCCTGAAAAAGATGTTTTTCTTCTCCCTGTTTTTCGTCCTCGGCCTGGCCGTGACATTCACGGGGCTTGGCTTGATATCGGCGCTCATGGGCCGCATGTTCGGCGATATCGGGCGATTTTGGAAATACGCCGTGGCCATCGTCTGCCTGGTCATGGGCGCCCATTTGCTGGGGGCTTTCAAGTTTAATTTCGCCATGCCAAAATCTTTCGGCAAAACCCGGGAAGGAGGGCTCGGGGCCTTTCTTCTAGGCTTATTGTTCGGCGTCGTTTCCACGCCTTGCGCGGTCCCTATCCTTGCGGTCCTGATAGCCTTAGTCGCCAACAAGGGGAATGTCGTTTACGGGGGTTTCTTGCTGTTCATCTACGCTTTGGGACATTCGCTGCTCATATTGATCGCCGGGACGTCCATGGGTGCCGCCAAACGATTGATCGAATCCAAAGGCCTTAACAAGGCCAACCGGATTCTCCAAAAAGCCGCCGGCATCATCATTATCTTGATTGGAATCTATTTTATCGTTTAAGGATAACGCGTAAAACATCAGTGGAGAGGAGACCCGACTTGACCGAACACTCCGGCAAAAAACTTTCATTCCTCGATCGTTTTCTGACGCTCTGGATTTTTTCGGCCATGGCCGTCGGGGTCGGACTGGGATACTTCGTCCCCGCCGTCGTCGGGTTTATCAACAAGTTCCAGTCCGGCACGACCAATATCCCGATCGCTATCGGTCTCATCCTGATGATGTATCCGCCCCTGGCCAAGGTGAAATACGAGGAGCTGGGGGACGTTTTTCGCAACGTCAAGATCCTAACGCTTTCCCTCGTCCAGAACTGGATCATCGGCCCGATCCTGATGTTCGCTCTGGCCGTGATCTTCCTCCGCGGCTATCCCCATTACATGTACGGCCTAATCATGATCGGCCTGGCCCGATGTATCGCCATGGTCATTGTCTGGAACGAGCTGGCCAAGGGTGATACTGAATACGCGGCCGGCCTGGTCGCCTTCAACTCGATCTTCCAGGTCCTGTTCTTTTCGGTCTACGCCTACGTCTTCATCACTATCCTTCCGACCTGGCTCGGACTCAAAGGCACGGCCGTCAATGTGACCATCGGCCAGATCGCAAAAAGCGTGTTTATCTACCTCGGCATCCCGTTCATCGCCGGCGTCGTCACCCGCTTCACCATGCTTAAGCTCAAGGGAAAAATCTGGTATGAGCAGAAATTCATTCCCCGCATCAGTCCGATCACCCTCATCGCCCTTCTCTTTACGATCATCGTCATGTTCTCGCTCAAGGGCGAATTCATCGTCAAGATTCCGCTCGACGTCCTCCGCATCGCAGTTCCCCTCTTGCTCTACTTTGTTATCATGTTCCTGGTGTCGTTCTACATGGGCCGGAAGGTAGGCGCGGATTATTCCAAAACGGCGACGCTGTCCTTCACGGCGGCCAGCAATAACTTCGAGTTAGCCATTGCCGTGGCCGTGTCCGTCTTCGGCATCAACTCCGGCGAAGCTTTTGCCGCGGTCATCGGCCCGCTTATCGAGGTGCCGGTCATGATCGGCCTCGTCAACGTGGCCCTCTATTTCCAGCGCCGCTACTTCGCTAAACCGGCCGGATCATAAAGGGCGATGTCGAGCCGCTGTTCTAAAAAAGGCCAGTCTGCGGCGGATGCAGCCTCCTGGAGAAAAACGAAGAGGATTGCTATGGGAACACATTCCCGGTTTGCGGAGGCTGCCTCTGGGCTCAGGGAGTCATCCAGTGCGCCTAATCGAACGGATGGTTTCCGTACGTTGACGAAAGGAGAATCGGATGGAATTCTTGGAAACGACGGTCGACAAATTCACGTTCCGGGTGCCGACGGACTGTGTCTTCAGCCCGGAGGGAATCTGGCTTAAGCCGGAGGCTGGGGAAAATTCGGGCCGTTGGCGCATCGGGCTCACGGATTTTCTTCAACAGCATAGCGGGGACATGACCTTCGCCCTGTTGCGTCCCGAGGGAACCCGTCTTGCCATCGGCGACGAGATCGGGATGATCGAGACGATCAAGGTCAACGTGAGCCTGACGTCCCCGGTGGCCGGAACCATCGTCGAGATCAACCCAGATCTCGAAATGACGCCCGAAGTCATCAACCAGGATCCTTACGGAAAAGGATGGCTGGCGGTGATCGAGGTCGCCGCAAACGACGATCTTGCCGCCCGACTCATGAAGCCCGTCGTTTATTTCGAACACATGAAAGGCCAAGTCGCGGAGGAGGTCCGGTCTCGATGAACGGCTCAAATAAAAAGGTGGTGATCGTGCCCTGCAGCGGGATCGGCAAATCCTTCGGGACGGTGGCCCGGGAGGCCGGATATGACCTCGTCGAGGATCTCCGCCCCGAACAGACTCGTCTAGTCGCCCTCTCCAAGCTGGTCCTAGGCGACAAAGAAGCCAAAGACATCGTCGCGGCTCATCCAGCCATTACTATCGACGGCTGCAAGCTGAATTGCGCGGCGAAAATGGTCCGCGAGAGCGGCGGCCGGATCGCCCAAGAAGTCGCGGTACAAGAGGTTTTCCGCCGGCACAAAGCGTTGAAGCCCGAGGGAATCGCCAAACTCAATCCCGCGGGACAAACCCTCGCCCGGGTCCTGGCGGAGGAGTTGACGCCGCTCGTGGACGCTTTGACGTCTGCGGAATCCACGGAGGACCGCCATGCCTGAACTTCCCGAAAAAAAAGCGGGCATCATCGCCTGTTCGGGCGAAGAGATGGCTGAAGGAACCGTGACCCGGTTGGCCGCCCTTCGGGTCTTGCATGAATCCCGGAAAGGAGACAGCGTTACTCTTTGTCTCCCTCTGTTTCTGGCGGGAGGCCAAGGGGAGCGAACCTTCGCCCGCTTTTATCCCACCATCACGGTGGACGGGTGCGGGTTGAAATGCGCGGCTCGGGCCACAGAGCGGTATTCGGCCAAACCCGCGGCAAGCCTCGTCGTGACCGAAATCGCGGCGGCCAAAGGCATCACCGGAATCGAGGGTCGCCGGCGATTGAACGAGGCCGGGAGAAAGGCCGTCGAGGCCGTCGTCGAAATTCTGGAGGAAGAAGTGGACAGGGTTTTGGGGTCTTCCCGACGCCGCGGCCAACGGACCGCACCAAAGCCCTCCGCTGTCCCGCCGCCGATCAAATGCTCGTGCGGCTCCGGATTGCCCGTCTCCTCCCTGAACATCGCCGGCCGCCGCGTCGAGGTTGTGGCGTTGCCGTCGATCCTAGACGATTTTCTCAGCGCCGGAGGTCGGGAGGATGAGACCGGAATTCGAGAACTCTTCGACCGCGTCGCCGTTTATAACGAGATTCCGGTCGGGGAGGAAGACGCCTGGAAGGAGGCCCTTCGCCTCGAAATCGCAGCCCGGAGTCACAAGGAGAAACGATGAGCCGGACCGCGACCTACCACACAACCGTGACCTGGAAAGGGGAACACTGGGGCCGTCTGGTCATGGGCAACGGCCCGGAGATGGATTTCTCTGCGCCGCCCGACTCACAAGGCTACCCCGGAGTCCTCACGCCCGAAGATGCCTTTGTCGCGGCGGCCAATACCTGTATTATGCTCATGTTCATCTGGGCCGCTGAGCGTTTCAACCTTAAGCTGCTTTCATATCAGTGCCGGGCGGAAGGCACGAAGCTCATCGAGCTGGACCGGACGGAAATTTTCACGCAGCTGCGCTTCCGGCCCATCCTTCGTATCTCGGCGGGTAAGGAAGACCCGGCCGTCGTCGAAGCCCGCGCCCGGCGCGCCCTAAAGTCGGCCCAGAAATACAGTTTGGTTGCCAATTCGGTTAAATCCGAGATCATCGTCGAACCGGCGATCGAAGTCGCGCCATGACCGCCTGTCTAAACGCCGGATCCCTGAATTGACAAACAGGGGATTTTTCATTATTGTTACGCTACCATGCCGCTAACCCTCAACCAAGCCCTGTTCCTGATCATCACCTTTGCCTTTGTCATCGCCGTCGTCTACCTGATCAGGCTGTTCGCTCAGCTCCGGAAAACGGCCGTCGAGGGCGAGAAAGCCCTGGCCGAGTTCCGGGAACTGGCCAAGAGCCTCAAAGAGCTGGACCTGCTGGTCAAAGCCAGGGTCGAAGACCTGGGCGACACGCTCGAAGCCGCAAAGAAGGCCGCCGTCAACCTCTCCGAAGCTTCATTTCTCATCACCTCGAAGATCATCCGGCCTTCCTCAAAGTATCTCCCGCTTGTTCTTCCCGTCGCCCGTTTTATCTGGCGGCATCTGAAAAAAAGAAAGGAGAGTAAAAATGGGGAATGACAAAAGCTCAGCCTTGGAAGTCGCCGTTTCCTTCTTGATCGGGGCCGCCACAGGCTTTGTCCTCGGCGTTCTCTTCGCCCCAGCCAGCGGAAAAGAAACGCGGAAAAAAATCCAGGAAGAAGTCAGCAAAACCGGCGAAAAAGCTAAGGAAAGCTTCGATAAAATCGCCAAGGAAGCTGAAAAGGGCATCAAGATCGTCAAAGAAAAAACCCAGGAAGGCATCGACGCGATCCGGGAATTCATCGATAAAAAAAGAGACGAATTCCAGAAAAAAGCCCCCGAGACCTTTCCTGAGGAAGAGGCAAAACGCTGATCGCAACTTCTTTGATTTCTTAAATTTATGAGCTTGAAACGCGTTTGAAAGACACGCGGAAGAGCCTCGCCAAAGCCGAAAAAACCAACGTCGTCTACTCGGACGCCGACCTGCCCGGTTTCCGGCCGGCCGAAAAGCTGGGCCGGCCCGGCGAATTTCCCTTCACCAGGGGAATCTATCCCACGATGTACCGCGGAAAACTCTGGACGATGCGTCAGTATGCGGGCTTCGGGACGGCCAAAGAATCGAACAAGCGGTACCGATTCCTGCTTTCTCAGGGCCAGACCGGGCTGAGCGTGGCCTTTGATCTTCCCACACAGTTAGGGCTTGACTCCGATGATCCGTTGGCCAGGGGCGAAGTCGGCAAAGTGGGAGTGGCCATCGATTCCATCGAAGACATGGATGCGCTTTTCGACCGCATCCCGCTCGATCGGGTCAGCGTCTCGATGACGATCAACGCGACCGCGGCCGTGATCCTGGCGATGTATCTCGCCACGGCCCAAAAAAGAGGAATTCCGTGGGAAGCGCTCTCCGGGACCATTCAAAACGATATTCTCAAAGAATACATCGCTCGGGGGACATACATTTTCCCGCTCGGGCCGTCTTTGAACATCACGACCGATATCATCGCCTTCTGCCAGGCCAACGTGCCTAAGTGGAATACGATGAGCATCAGCGGTTACCACATCCGCGAAGCCGGCGCCACGGCGGTGCAGGAGCTGGCGTTCACCTTGGCCGACGCCGTGACGTATGTCGACGCCATCATCCAATCCGGTCTCGATGTCGATGCTTTTGCCCCCCGCCTCTCCTTTTTCCTGGCCGCCCATAACGACCTCCTGGAAGAAGTCGCCAAATTCAGGGCCGCCCGGCGCATCTGGGCCAAGCTGATGCGGGAAAAATTCAAGGCCGGAAACCCCAACTCCTGGAAATTCAGGTTCCATACCCAGACCAGCGGCGCCACCTTGCTCGCCCAACAGCCGGAAAACAACGTGACCCGGGTCACCCTGCAAGCCCTGGCGGCCGTCCTCGGCGGGACGCAATCGCTGCATACAAATTCGCGCGACGAGGCCTTGGCGCTGCCCAGCCAGGAATCGGCACAGATCGCCCTCCGCACCCAGCAGATCATCGCCCACGAAAGCGGAGTGGCGGAGACGGTCGACCCTCTGGGCGGCGCCTATTTCGTCGAGACGTTGACAAACCGGATCGAAGCGGACGTGACGGCCTACTTGAACAAAATCGAGGAGATGGGCGGGATGCTCAAAGCCATCGAATCGGGGTTCATCCAGAAGGAGATCCAGGAAAGCTCTTATCGGTACCAGAAACAGATCGAGCTCAAAGAAAGGATCGTCGTCGGGCTCAATGATTACGTAAAAGAGGAAGAGCATCTGAACTTCAAGATTTACTATCCGCCCAAAACGCTGGAAAAAGCCCAGGCCGAACGGCTGCGCCGCCTCAAGAAAAAACGGGCTGCGTCATCGGTCGAATCGCGGCTCAAAGAGCTGAAAGAGGCCATTCAATCGGGGCAAAACCTCCTGCCTCCCATCATTGAAGCCGTCAAAGCCCGGGCCACACTGGGCGAGATCACCCGCATCCTGAAAGAGGCGTTCGGGGAATACCGGGAAAATATCTCTATTTAGCTTTTGCCTGTTCGTGCTCGAGCAGCCACTTTTTTCTCCACAGGCCGCCGCCATACCCGACCAGCTTTCCATCGCTGCCGATGATCCGGTGGCAGGGCACGATAATGCCGACCGGATTCAACCTGTTCGTATTCCCGACAGCCCGCACGGCCCTGGGGCGTCCCGCGGCTTTCGCGATATCCCGATAAGAGGCGGTCTGGCCGTAACTGACCTTCAACAGCTCCCCCCAAACCCTTTTCTGGAAGGCCGTCCCGCCCAGGCGGAGCCTGACCGAGAATTTCCGGCGTTTTCCCCGAAAATACTCATCCAGCTGACACAGACATATTTTAAGGGCAGGCGGCAGCGTAGCCCGTGCCGGTCTTTTCCTTTCGACAAAATTCACGGAAAGAATTTCCTTGGCCGTGCCCGTGATCTCCAAAAGGCCGATCTTCGATCGATAATAAGCCTTGCAGATTTTTTCCATGGTGGCCGCACCTCAGCCGTAACGTACCAAATTTTCCCGTTTTAAACAAGGAATGGAGACATCTGAATAGACGATTTTGGGAAGGATTTGCCATTGCTCCCAAGCCCCCATAGCGGAGGGGGGGACCCTTTGGGGGGAACCGACGGGACTGGTTCCCAAGGGGGCGGGGAGCAATGGCAAATCCTTCCCGAAATCGAATTGAACGGGCGTAAAATTGACTTTAAACGCCTCTCAGTCTAAGATAAGCGCGTGGGTGTCAACAAATCCATCAAATTATTCGCGTCGGCCTCGGTCTTGCTCTTCCTGGCCTTGAGCACGGCCGCTATAGACCGAAGAACGGCCGCCGATATCGACCGGGAAATCGAAAAAATCAAGCCCGACATGATCAAGATCCGGCGCTACATGCATATGAATCCTCAACTGGCCAACCGCGAGCAGGACACTGTCAAACTCATCAGCTCGAAGCTGACGTCCCTGGGGATGGAGGTCAAAAACGGAATCGCCAGAACGGGAGTCGTCGGGATTCTCCGGGGCAGCCAGCAGGGAGCGACCGTGGCCGTCCGGGCCGACATCGACGCCGTGATGATCCAGGAACTGGCCGATGTCCCCTATAAATCGCTGAATCCCGGGATCATGCATGCCTGCGGCCACGACATTCATACGGCGGTCGTCCTGGGCACGGCCTTCGTCCTGAACACCCTCAAAGACCGGATCAAAGGAAACATCAAATTCATTTTTCAGCCCGCCGAAGAAGGCCCCCCGGCCGGGGAAGAAGGAGGAGCCGCCCTGATGATCAAGGAAGGGGTCCTGGAAAACCCGCCCGTCGGCGCGATCTTCGGCTTCCATGTTTGGCCGGAAAACCTTGGCCAAGCCTTTATCGCGCCCGGGACGTTCCTGGCCAACTCGGATTCTTTCCGGATCACCATTAAAGGCAAGAGCGCTCACGGGGCACAACCTCAGGAGGGCGTGGACGCGGTCGTGCTGGCCTCGCAGACGGTGCTGGCCCTCCAATCCATCATCAGCCGTTCCGTGGACCCGACCGACCCGGCGCTCCTGACGATCGGAAAAATCGAAGGCGGGACGAAATCGGACATCATCGCCGAAAGGGTCTATCTGGAAGGCATCGCCCGAACCCTGAGCGATGCAAACAGAAAAAAAGTTTCCCGGCTGATGGAGAGCGTGATCAAGGACACCGTCCATTCATTCGGGGGCGACTATTCCTTTACTTTTGAGCAGAACATTCCCGCGGTCTACAACCATCCGGAGTTTTTCGAACTCATGCTCCCCTCTCTCAACGAGGCCCTGGCCGATAAAAAGGCCAGCCAGATCAAGCCTCAATTGATGGCTGACGACTTTGCCCTCTACAGCCAAAAGATCCCGGGCTTTTACTTCTTCCTGGGCGTAAAAAATCCTCGCCTCCCGTCCATGGCCCCTCTCCACAGCCCGTATTTCAACCCGGATGAAAGAAGCATCGGCATCGGCATCAAGATCATGTGCCACCTGCTCCTCGACGCTCTGGACCAGCAAAGCCGCCTTGAAAAGAACGGGCCGTAAGCTTATCATTGAGGGCTCATGGCGTTCCCCTTTCTCTTCCTGGCCGTAGCTCTCACGATCGGGATCTGGCTCTCCACGACGTTTTCGCTGCCTCCCGGACCTCCTGCCCTTCTTCTCGCCGCCGGGCTCGCCTGCGCCTGGCTTTTCTTCGCCCTGAGAAAAAACGCGGCCAGCTTCATTTTCCTGTTGCTGGCGACGGCCGGGCTGGGAGCCGGCGTCTACTCGTCCTATGACGCTCGTTATGAGCGGAATCCCGTTCACCTTTTTCAACAAAGCGCCTACGCCGATTTTTACGGCACGCTCTATCGGTCTCCCTCGCCCGGCCTCGACCGGGACTATCTCTATTTGCGAGTCGAAAAAATCGTCTATCAAAACAAAGAAGAGCGGGCCCGGGGCAACTTGCGCGTCTCCGTCCCCCACTCGACCGAGTTTCCTTCACGCCTCGATCTTACGACCGGAGACGTCCTCAAGGTCTCGGCCCAGCTCATGCCCCTAAGGGAATACAGGAATTTCAACGAGCCCTTCTCCAAGCAGTTTCTCAAGAACCAGCTTCTCCACAACTTGGCTGCGACAAAAAGTCCGCTCCTCGTCGAAAAAATCAAGACCAACCGGGCCTACGTTCTTCTCCGCTGGATGTCCATCCTGCGCCAAAAATTCCAAAGGAGAATCGAACAGAATTTCGTCTCCGCGGAAACGCCGGGACAGATGTCTCTGGAAGGAGCCGTCTTCGAAGCCCTGGTCCTCGGAGAGCGAGGCCGGATGGACCCCGCGGCCACCCAGTCCCTCCAAAAAACCGGCCTCTTCCACCTTTTTGCCCTCTCCGGCGGCCACATCGCCATCATCTTTTTTCTGATGTTTACCCTTCTGAAATTCCTGCGCGTCCAGACGCGAGTCTCTTATGTCCTGCTGATCGTCCTTCTTATCTTTTATTCGCTTTTGGTCGAAGGCCGGGCCTCCTTTCTCCGGGCGACCATCATGTCCGTCGCCTTTCTCCTCGGAAAACTCTTCTGGAAGGACGTCCATCTCTTGAACACGATCTCCCTGAGCCTTTTTTTCCTCCTGCTGTTCAATCCTTTTCAGTTGTTCGATCTCGGCTTCCAGCTGACCTTCGCGGCCACGCTGGGGATCATCCTCTTTATGCCAAAAGTCATGAAGTTCCTGCCTCGGCTGCCGCTCAAGATCAGCGAGACTTTTGCCATGTCGCTGACCGCCCAAGCAGGCGTCTTTCCCTTGATCGCCGGCGCTTTTCATCGAATTATCTTTTCCGGCCTGGCCCTGAACATGATCGGCATTCCGCTGGTGGGGCTGATCATGGCCGTCGGCTATATCTTTCTGCCGGTATCCTTTTTGTCTGGAGGGATGGCCAAGCTCTTGGCCATCGCCATCGCCTTTCTCATCAAGGTCTTCATGCTCTCGACGCACCTTCTGGACGGGGTGCATTTTCTTTCCTACCGTATCCCGACGCCCCCTCTCCTCGTCGTGACTGGCTACTTTCTTTTTCTTCTCCTGTTCCTTCTTCCGGCTCGAGCCCGGAAAATCAAATGGTTTTCCGGCCTCGGGTTCGCCGCCTGCTTCTCGCTTCTCATTCTGTATCCATTCTCCTCGGCGGTCAAATATTTCACGGTCACCTTTATCGATGTCGGGCAGGGAGATTCTATTCTCATCGAGTTTCCCGGCCGCAAGAAAATGCTGATCGACGGCGGAGGCCTGCCGGTCGGCACGTTCGACGTGGGGGAGAGCGTTGTCTCCCCGTTCCTCTGGAACAAGGGGATCAAAAAAATCGACATGCTCGTCCTGACCCATGCCCATCCCGACCATCTGAACGGCTTGACGGCTGTCGCCGGGAATTTCCGTATCGGCGAATTCTGGGAAGTGGGCAGTCCGCCCGAAGACGAAAAATATGCAGAG
>Ga0209253_10001279_pt1 | contig 22086 bp, 25 predicted proteins | sample FrelakmetBRP12BR_FD_187145 | JGI IMG/M metagenome (GOLD analysis project Ga0209253, IMG submission 187145) | Freshwater lake sediment microbial communities from the University of Notre Dame, USA, for methane emissions studies - BRP12 BR (SPAdes)... | ecosystem: Environmental > Aquatic >...
GTCGACGTTGTTGATCATCAGGTAGCTGATGTCTGCGTCCCTGATATCAATAACGTGGTAAAAGCATTTCACCGACGGGATAGCTGCAGCAAAGACATGATCCCAGTTCTGCCCTGCGGTAGCAAGAAAAACCCCGAGCCGCTTGCCCTTGCGCTCAGGTGGAACAACAGGGAGCTTAAGAACATACTTGCGTGAACGAAAGACCTGCGCACGGTCGACCAGAGCCTTCACCTGTGCAGCGAGCCCCATACAGTAGATAGGTGAGGAGAGGACGATGATATCCGCGTCGATGATCTTGTCATGGTAGATGTCCATCCCGTCACGCTGGATGCATTTGTTCAGCTTCTCGCAGGCATTGCACCCGCGGCAGGGATTGATGTTGGCATCAGTGAGGGCTACTTTTTCGATGATAACACCAGGTTCCTTTGCCATCGCGGCAAGCACCCAGTCAAGCAGGTTCTCAGAATTTCCCCCCCGCCGCGGGCTGCCGGCAAACGCGAGGACATGGATCAGCATAATCCCTCTCTCAGTGACAGGTAGACAAAAATGATTGGATCTTGATTCTGTAAGTACGATAATTCCAGCAGGTTATTGGGCAGCTTCAAAGCACGGGCCCGGCTCACCGAGGACCGGGAAACTGATGCATTCCTCTCCTGTCATTTTCTCCCTCTATTTCATGATCTCGTCAAGCTGGGCTTTCCCATATACGTACGCCGGCATTCCCGAGAGCAGGAATGTGACCCGCAGCGCCTCGTCAACCTCTTCTTTTGTGACCCCGAGGTTTGCCGCGCCGGCAAGCTGCGCCCGGACCGCATGCTGGTCACGGAGGGCAGCAGCGATCGCGATTGCGATCAGCTTTTTTGTCTTTCGTGAGAGTTTGCCATCATCCCAGATGTGCTCCTCGAGCTTCATCACCATCTCGTACATCTCCGGATCCTTGTCACAGAGTTCCTTGAAGAACCGGGGGACCTTGCCGATCTTCTTTTCCAAATCTTTTAATTTCTTGTTCATATTCACGCACTCTCCAGCTGCATTGGTTCTCCGCAGCAGATCAGTTCTCCGCCACCAACTTCTTTTACCACGACAACATTATAACAGATCTCGCACTTGAAGACCTGCCCCTCTTTTGAAACATTCACCATCCGTCTCCTCCTTATCCAATGTTCTGGAATCAGACGACAATCCACACTCACCGGAATAGTGGTGCCAGACTGTCTCTGTAACCAGTGTTCAGCCGGGCGGTACAATTACGAACGAAAAATAAAGGATTACAGGTTGCTTTTCCCGCGTTTGGGCGGGTGCTTCGCATCCTCCGGGGTTTTGATGTCCGGGCGGATGTGGGTCATCGGGAAGCACTGGTACTCTTCGCATGAACATGACGGGCATTTCCTGAGATCCTGTTCACTCTTGTCTAAGGTGTACTCCTTTCCGCAGTCAAGGCACACGTACTTGCCTGCGCCAACTTTCTGTCCCGCGGTGTATGTCTTCTGTTCGGTCAATCAAATCACCAAACTTCTCATTTTGCGGGAATATATTTATCACTTGTGTTTGTGTCAGTCGAACAGTACACCAGATGATCATAATGAAAAACTATATTCAATCCCATCTGGCATAGTCATGGGTATGGGAAAAAAGGTTATAGGGCTGCTCGGGAGTCCGCTTACTGAAGGCAACACGGCAAAACTGCTGGAAAAAGCATTGCAGGGGGTACGGGACGCCGGCTGCGAGACTGAAACGATCGTCGTTGCCAATCTCGACTTCCAGTCATGCATGGAGATGATGTTCTGCCGGGAGCACGACACCTGCATCATCGATGATGACATGCAGCCGATGTACGGGAAATTCAGGGAGATGGACAGCCTTATCCTCGCTACGCCTGTCATGACAATGGGAATTCCCGGCATGCTCAAGTCGTTTATGGACCGGTTCCAGGTCTTTTTCAATGCAAAATATGTCCGACGGCAACCGTTCATTACAAAGGAGCAGAAAAAACGGCGGCAGGCCCTCTTCATCTGCATCTCCGGCATGAAGATCCCTGACGTGTTTGCCGGCGCAAAGAAGACGGCAGAGGCATTTTTTGACATAATCGATTGCAGGTACTGGGACGAACTGCTGATCAATGACATGGACACCATCCGTGATGTGTCGGCACACCCCGAGCTGCTTGACTTGGCATACAAAAAGGGGCTTGCACTTGGCGAACTTCTGAAAAAAAGCTGATTGGAACGTGTTTCCGGCTCAGAGCATACCCTTCTCTTTTAAGCTGACAAAGCCGGTTTTTGTGATGATGATATGGTCAAGGAGCTGGATACCCAGAAGCGCGCCGGCATCCCGCAGCTGGTGCGTGATAGCGATATCCTGGCTGCTGGGTTCCAGCGATCCTGACGGGTGGTTGTGGACGCAGATGATTGACGCGGCGCGGTCTGTAATGGCATCGGCAAAGACCTCCCGGGGGTGGACAAGACTGTGGTTGAGCAGCCCGACCGTGATTGTCCGTTTTTTTATCACTTCCCCTGCCCCGTTGAGGGTGATGCAGACAAAATGCTCCTGCCGCTCCCCCCTCACTTCAGCGACCAGGGGGAGTACATCATCGGGTTTCACGACCCTGACCCCGTGACCGTCATGGGCAAAGTAGCGTCGCCCCAGCTCAAAGCATGCCATGATCTGGGCAGCTTTTGTCTCCCCCACACCCTCAATATCCTGCAGATCCTTATACAATGGCATAATCCCTTTGGCACGGATTGTATTGCAGATATCTTTTGCAATCGCCCGCACATCGCGGTTTGCGGTCCCCCTGCCAATGATCGCTTCGACAAGCTCCGTATCAGAAAGAACGGCGGGGCCTTTTGCCGCCAGTTTCTCCCGTGGGCGGTCGGCCGGCAGCATATCCCTCATTTTTTTCATTCAATACCTCAAACAACCAAAAAACTGTGCACGATACTGTACCGTTTCGGTCACTTTTTTGTGGGAAAAACCTTTCTTTTTTATTTTTTGGTTTTATTCCCGCCACATTCTGCCCGGTGCCCCATGAAGAATCTTTAAGTATTTTTTATCCTTAGTATATCTTCATGGCAACACTTGAGAATGTAAAAGAAGCATATGCCGGTGAATCGCAGGCAAACCGGAAATATCTGGCGTTTTCCGAAAAAGCTGCTGAAGAGGGTTATAAAAACATCGCGACGCTTTTTAAGGCAGCATCTGAGGCTGAAGCGATCCATGCAAAGAAGCTGTTAAAAGTGCTCGGTGCAATAGGTCCCACGCAGAACAACTTAAAAGAGAGCATCTCAGGCGAGACCCACGAGTTTACGATAATGTATCCCGGATTCGTGAAGCTTGCAGAGGCAGAGAAGAAAACGGATGCAGTGCTTGCATTCACCCATGCGATGAAAGCAGAGCAGGTACATGCAAACCTCTATCAAAAGGCGCTTGCCCTCTTACAGTCAGGAAATGACATGGGGCGGGAGAAGGTCTTTCTCTGTCCGGTCTGCGGGAACATCGAGCTTGGAAAAGCACCCGAAAAGTGCCCTATCTGTGGCGTATTTGGGAAGCAGTTCCGGGAAATTAGTCTCTGAAACCATCTCTTTTTCTTTGAGAGTTTATACCAGTGGGATGGTTCAGGCAACCTTGCCCCTGTTGCGTTGGTGGAGCCAGTAGATCACCAGCACAATTGCAATCAGGGTCGCCCACGAGGCCGTGTAAATGACGATGGCGGGATTGGAGAAGATAGGATGCAGCGGTGGCTGTATGGGCGGAGGGGGTGCGCTGCACCTGACATCCACCCATGCGGATGCAGGGAACCGGTTAACCCCATCAAAGTACCGGATTATCAGGGTCGCATTCCCCGAAGGAATAACGGCTTCTGTGGGCGCATTGTTGGTGTTGGGGAAGGCAATGGAACGGGTGAGCCGCTTGCCGTTATCGCCAATCTCGATGTACCATGAATCAGGGTAGACCGTTGAAAAGGTATCCGTCACGGTCACCGTGACCGTAGAATCCGCCGGCACCTGCACGTTCCAGACAGCCCGGTCCTGCGGGTCTGCAGCAATAATCCTGCGCCTTGCCTCCCCACCCCCATCCAGTGCAAACGTAGCTGAAGTGTTGGTACATTCAGCAGGCAAAGTCCGGTTCGTCTTTTCATAGACTGGCGACTGCGGTTCCTGGGTGCAGCGGAAACGGTCGTCGATAACCTCTCCGTAGGTGAGTGCCCGGTTGTAAATCCTGACTTCGTCCAGCCCTCCCTTCAGGTACCCGTTGCATTGCGGGTCGGGTTGATCAAAAGCCCCTGCATCAACCCCCAGCATGATGTAATTGTTATGCGCATAGTGGATCGCACCCGATGCATTCACCGAATTACGCAGGATGCCGTCAAGGTAAATCTTCGCAGTGTGACCATCATAGGTTGTGGCGATATGGTGCCACTGGTTGGGAGGAATGCTCTCGTGCTGGAGGGGGACCGAGATGTCACCGGCCCCAGCAGTATTGATCGTCCACCACAGGTCACCGCCGTCATCGAATGCGATCCGGTATCCCCCCTCGTTATACGATGAGACCAGCACCTGACGTTCGTACGAGTAGATTACAAACCAGAGATCGATTCCGATCTCCTTGTCCGGGTGGTTTTTCGAACTGTAAGGAATTGCCACATAGTCATTGACACCATTGAATTGCAGTGCCCCGCCGCACGCACTGTTCAGGGTTCTGGTAGTGCCATGGAGGGTGCCGCTGTTCCCGTTGCCCGAAAGGTCAAAGGCGTACCCCCCGCTCCCTTCGTTCATGCTGAGATCAACGACCGGTTGTGGAACAGGATTTCTTATATCCCCAGCAGCACGGGTGCCCGTAACAAGTAAACACAGGAATGCCACAAGGAGAATTTTGGTGCCCGGGCTTCGAACGGCAGATACGGACATCACCGGTAGTTCACGTATGCAGTATTGGGTACCGGGTAAAAAGAACGTTGCGATACCTGGCAACCCTGCATAAAGTGCCATAGATTCCTGAACGGCACGTTTTTTTATCTTGAAAGTGAATGACGGTTGATGCAACAGGTCACCGTTTATTCTACTAAAAACTGCCCGTATTGCCGTATGGCAAAGGCGTTTCTCGATCGAAACGGTGTGAAATTCGCGACTATCGATGTCGGCGATGACGTGGAGGCAGCCAATCGCATGGTCGCAGTGTCAGGGCAACGCGGCGTGCCTGTAATCACTGTCGATGATGAGGTGATCATCGGGTTCGACTCCCGGCGTCTTAATGAGCTGTTTGGGGAATCGGTTGAGGGAAAACAGTATGATGTCCTGATCATCGGTGCGGGGCCTGCCGGGCTCACTGCTGCGGTATATTGTGCACGAAAGATGCTCACGACCGCAATCATCAGTGAAAACATCGGCGGTCAGGCACTGGAGTCATGGGCAATTGAAAATTACATGGGGTACCGGATGGTCACCGGTGAAGACCTGATGAAGAAATTCGAAGAACAGGCGAGATCTCATAATATCCGGCTTGAGCTCGACAGGGTGGCGTCCATTGTGCAGGAGGGGGCCCATTATACCGTGACGACCATGTCTGATAATTCCTATCATGCTGCATGCGTAATCCTTGCACAGGGAAAGCGCCCGAGAAAGCTTGATGTTCTGGGTGAGGACCGGTTCATCGGGCGCGGGATCTCGATCTGTTCGACATGCGATGGCCCGCTCTTCAAGGGGAAGAAGGTCGCAGTTGTCGGCGGGGGCAACTCAGCCCTTCAGACAGCGATCGAGATGAGCGGGATCGCATCATCGGTCAATCTTATCGTACGCCGGACCATCCGGGCAGATGAAGCGTATACAGAGGCACTTGCGGAAAAATCCAATATAACCGTGCATCTCGAAAGCAGGGTGACCGGACTCAGGGGAGACCAGTTCCTCACCGGTATTACAATCACCGATGAAAAAGGTTCTGAACAGATGATCGATCTTGACGGCGTCTTTGTAGAGATCGGGTGGATCCCCAACACCGACTTCCTTAAAGGATTTGTTGAGCTCAATGAGTTAAGGGAGGTTGTCACCGATCAGAACTGCCACACCAGCAAGCCCGGCATTTTTGCGGCGGGGGATGTCACTTCGGCAAAAAGCAAACAGATCATCATCGCTGCCGGAGACGGGGCAAAAGCGGCACTTGAAGCCTACGAGTATGTGATTCGGAATAAAAAATCAGTATCATAAGAAATCAGGGTTTTTTGGATTTTTTATCCTTTTCCTTATACCCCTCGAGCAGCACGCTTGAGACGTTTTTGACCGGTTTATCGGTATGCCCGGCTATGTGGAACTCGCAGAACGGGCAGGAGGAAATTACGATATCCGCCCCGGTCTTTTGTATCTCCTGCCCCCTGCGCTTGCCAAGTGCAGCCGCCTCATCAGGCACTCCGGATTTTACACCCCCGCCGGAACCGCAGCATATCGCGGGCATCTCAACAAGATCCACGACCTGCCGGATCAGCTGCCGGGGTTGTTCGCGGATACCCTGCCCGCGAAGCAGATGGCAGGGGTCATGATAGGTTGCCCTGACTGGCAGGCGTGCCGGGGGCTCGATCCCGTATTTCGTGAGCACTTCGTTGATGTCCATGATCGTAAACGGGGTATTTGTGTAATCATTTTTCAGCGTGGAACCACACCCGGCGCACATGGTCATGACGGTATCGATCCCAGTGGATCTGAACGTTTCAATGTTCTTCCGTTTCAGTGTATCCAGAATATCAAGCTGGCCGGTCCGGATGAGCGGTGAACCACAACAGACCTGCTCTTTGGGAATAATGATACGGATTCCATTGCGCCTGAGGACTTCCATGGCATCGAGCGCCGTCTTTGGCAGGCGCATATTGTACATGCACCCGACAAAAAATCCCATGGTTGCTTTGGGGGTTCCTGTACCATAGGGCTCCAGCACCTCTCCTACCTGCTCCAGGAATGTCGGCTCAATGCGGGTCACACTCCTTCCCGTTTCCTTGACGAGTGCTGCTACCTCCTGGTGGCGGGGGAGCGTAAGGCCTTTTTTGTTTGCGAAAGCACGAAGCTTCTCGATTGCCTTGCCCGGAATTTCAATGTCTTTTGGGCAAACCTTCCAGCAGGCCTGGCAGGAGGTACAGGTAAACAGACCGTCCCTGACACTCTCGGTGATGCGGTCCCCGCTATCACGTGGGTCAAGCGCGAGCCGCATCTCCTGCCGCATCGCGGTGGGGCCGAGGAATTTTGTCACGTCCATTGCAGGGCAGACCGAAACACAGCAGAGGCACTCAATGCAGCTTCGAAACGGCTTGATTGTATCGATATCCGTTTTTTTCGGCAATACCAGTATATCTGCCGGTTTAAGCGAGGCAACAGAATTGAGGGCCGGTAAAAGATCGACCACCAGATCTTTTTTAACCGGGAGGTTCAGGGGTTCGATTGTCATATTGTCCTGTGCCTCTTCCATGCAGGCAAGCACCGGTTCACCATTCATTCGGACCGCACAGCTCCCGCACTGCCCGGAACCGCAGCAGTACCGATAGGAAAGTGTCGGGTCAATATGATCGTGGATCGCGTGGAGCACGTGCAGGATGCGGGCGCCTTCATTCACTTCAACGGTATACGGCTCGAGCCGCCCACTGCTGTCCGTCGCAGGGTCATACCGGTACACGTTTACGCGGAGGGGGATCATACCGTCACCACCCGCTCAATGCCTTCGCGCTCTTGTGAGATGTACGTATGAGAGAACGGCGAATGCTGGGCATCGTGCGACTGGCGGATATCGGTACGCACGTGTGCCCCCCGCGATTCAGGCCGAAGCAGGGCACTTTTACAGATAAGTGTCGCAGTCAGGCACATGTTCTGGATGGTGCAGCATTCCGGATAGTTGCGTGCTGATACAGCTTTGATATCGGCGCTCGGAAGGTGCTTGATCTTTGCAAGCGTTGCCCGCAGTCCGGTTGCATTCCGGAAGATGCCCGCACCGTGCCACATTGCCAGCTGGAGATCCTTTGCTACTATTGCAGGGCTGACCGACCCCTCAAGGAACCGTGATAGGCGGTCGTCCAGCGCTTGGATTTGGTGGTTATCGATCCTCTTGATGCGTTTTTCGGTCCGTCCCGCCGCCTCTCCGGCCCGTTTGCCAAACACCTGTGTGTCAGCCAGCGCATTGCCTCCAAGCCGGTTGGCCCCGTGAACCCCGCCGGCCACTTCTCCGCAGGCAAACAGGCCCGGCAGTGTTGTTTTGCACCATGGCGTAATCCTGAGTCCTCCCATGACATGGTGTGCTGTTGGCGCTACCTCCATGGGCTCGGTCCGGATGTCCACGCCGAATTTTAGGAACTGCTCAAGCATTACCGGCAGACGGCTCTCGATCTGTTCGCGGGGCAGGTGTGTGACATCGAGGTATACGCCGCCGTTTTTCGTCCCCCGCCCGTTGTTGATTTCGGTAGCGATTGCCCGTGCCACAACGTCACGGGTGGAGAGCTCCATCCGTTCGGTGTCGTACTCTTTCATGAACCGTTCGCCGAGTGCATTCTTCAGAATGCCTCCCTCGCCCCGCACAGCCTCGGTGACGAGTCTCCCGCGTGCATCGTACGGGAAAACCGCGCCCGTCGGGTGGAACTGCACCATCTCCAGATCGATCAGCTCGGCGCCGGCATGGTATCCTATCGCAAAACCGTCACCGGTGCCACTTGCCGAGTTTGTGGAGATATCATATACCCGGGCCCCGCCTCCGGTGGCGAGGATCGTACTGTCCGCTTTTATCACCACAGGCCCGCCCGTATCATCAAGTGCCAGCCCCCCGATGACCCGGCCACCATCTTTGAGCAGGTCAATGACGGTTGTTTCCGTAAATATTTCGACCGGAAGCCCGTCGAGCCGTTCAAGGAGCGTGATCATCATCTCGTGACCGGTCCTGTCCCCTGCATAGCATGTCCTCGGGAACCGTTGCCCTCCAAACGGACGCTGGGCAACTTCATCCGTCTCTGTAAAATCAAAGACCGCCCCCCAGCGAATCAGGTCGTCCATACGCTGTGGTGCTTCGGAAACGAGGATCCGGACAAGCTCGGGGTCGTTAAGGTACGCCCCCCCTTTCATGGTATCTTCAAAGTGAATAGTGCAGGAGTCCTGCTCACGGAGCACCGCATTGTAGCCCCCCTCCGCCATCGTAGTACACCCGCCCTTGCCTGTGATTGTCTTGGAGACAAGCACCACATCTCCATATGCCGACGCCTCTATCGCAGCACGCACCCCTGCGCCTCCGCTGCCGATCACCAGCACATGGCAGTCCACGCCATCATTATCTGCACGCATCTTATTACTCTGTGGGGTGTATAGTATCATAAATAAATGGCACAGCACGAGTGAGAAAGCCATGAGACTTTTAATGAAATTTGGCGGGACGTCCGTCGCCGATGCCCCATGTATTGCCCGCGTTGTCGATATCCTGGAACAGCACCATAACAAGGGTGACGAACTCGCGGTCGTTGTTTCCGCGCAAAGGGGAGTCACTGATCAGCTCATTGAGATTGCCAAGGCTCTTGTGACAAGCAAGGATGCTTCAGCGATCGAACCCTTCATCAATGCGCTCCGCACCCGCCACATGACAACACTTGCCGGTGCTGCCCCGGGTTTTGTCAATGAGGTCGGACCGATCATCGAAGAACGACTGCAGGATCTTAACAACATCCTTCACGCGGTTCATAATCTCAGGGAACTCACTCCGAGGTCGAAGGACTATATCATCTCCTATGGTGAACGGCTTCTTGCGCCCATCTTTGGTGCCGCCATCGAGCAGCGTGGGATCCCTTCAGTGGTTATGGACGGTTGCGAAGCGGGTATTGTTACGACATCACAGCACGGCGAGTCAACCGCACTGCCCGACTGTGATGAACAGGTCAGGCGTCGGATAGGCGGAGTATTGAAAACATCGGTACCGGTCATCATGGGGTTCATGGGCTGCACGAGCGATGGAAATGTCACAACGCTGGGCAGGAGCGGTTCTGACTACTCTGCGTCCATTATCGGCGCCGGCATTGATGCAAATGAGATCTGGATCTGGACTGATGTCGATGGTATCATGACATCGGATCCGCGGGTGATAAATAATGCACGGGTAATTCCTGAGCTCTCGTATCTTGAGGTTATGGAGCTCTCGTATTTCGGGGCAAAGGTTATGCACCCCCGATCAATCGAACCGGCGATGCGCAAGAACATCCTCGTCCGGGTCAAAAATACCTTCAACCCATCGCACCCCGGGACCAGCATTGTTCGCCACCAGAAACGGGACCACCGCGTGGTCAAAGCGCTTACCTATATCGAAAAAGTTGCTGCGATCAACATCAACGGCGCCCAGATGATCGGCCGTCCTGGCGTCGCAAAGGAGATCTTCTCCGCCCTCGCTGACCAGGAAGTGAACGTGATGATGATCTCACAGGGCTCGTCAGAAGCGAATATCTCGTTGATCGTTGACGAAGCACATCTCGATATCGCAGCGCACGCTCTCGCCCCGCTTCTCTCGCAGGGCATCGTGAGGGAGGTTATCCAGAACCGGAATGTCGCTGCAGTCGCGGTTGTCGGAGCGGGCATGGTTGGGGCACCCGGGACCGGTGGTAAAATTTTCACTGCCCTGGGCAAAGCCGGTGTCAATGTAATGATGATCTCGCAGGGTTCGTGCGAAGCGAACATCTCGTTTGTGGTACGGCAGGAGGACGGACCCCGCGCCGTCCGCGTCCTGCATGACGAGTTTCATCTCTCGGAGGCATCAGATGAGTAGGCACTCCTACCGCGACGCGGGAGTGGACATCGACCTTGAAGCAACTGCGATAACATCACTGATAAAAAACCTGACCTTCCGGCGTACGGGAACGCCCAGAATGATGGGGGAGGTCGGGCACTTTGCGGGGCTGATAGAATTTGGCAGTCACGTACTTGCTCTTACAACTGATGGGGTAGGAACAAAAATGCTCATTGCTGACCGGATGAAGGACTGGACAACGGTCGGTATTGACTGCATTGCGATGAATGCAAACGACCTCTACGTGATGAACCTCGAACCGGTCGCGTTTGTGGACTATATAGCAACCGACCGGCTCTCTGTCGAAAAAATGGCACAGATCGGTGTGGGGCTCAACGAGGGCGCCCGGCAGGCAAACATCGACATCGTGGGTGGTGAAACGGCGACGCTTAAAGGACTGGTGAACGGGCTGGATCTTGCCGGCACCTGCCTTGGTATTGCAAAAAAGGGGCAGGTCATTACGGGTGAGAAGATCAAAGCGGGTGATACAATCATCGGTGTCGCCTCAAGCGGCATTCACTCAAACGGGCTTACGCTCGCCCGCCGTATCGTGGAGAAATATGCAGATTACAGGACCCGGCTTTCAAATGGCAGGATGCTGGGTGAAGAGTTACTGACGCCCACCCGGATCTATCACGAGAGCCTGAGGGTGGTGCAGCAGTGCATGGTGCACGGCATGTGCCATGTCACGGGCGGGGGTCTGCTTAACTTCAAACGCCTGAGCACGTACGGATTCCACTTCACCGATCCCATCAAACCCCCGGAAATATTTGCGTGGATACAGGCAACAGGAAAGATCGACACGGTTGAGATGTACCGCACGTTCAACATGGGTATGGGGTATGCGTATATTGTCCCGAAAGCAAGTGTCAGGGGCGTAATGGAAGAAGTAACCGGCGCCCAGGTGGTTGGCGAGATCATTCAGAAGCCGGGCGCATGGCTTGGCGACCTTGAAATAACCTAAAGGTTTTCTATCCGTGTATCAAGCAGTTTTTTTTCCGCTTTCTCAGAAATGATTGCGCTGTTACCTGAAGGATCATCGAGTATCAGCGTGAAGGGGAACGTGCCGGATCTCGCCTGTGCAATCCGATCCAGCAGCACCCGGGCGTTCTCCCGCTCTTCATTCTCTGTCCACAGGAGAGCGGCCTGCACAACGTGCTCGATCCGGTCCAGCACTCCTTCGATGTTGGTAACAAAACCCTGGCAGGCAGGGCCCGGATCGATCTGCACCCCCAGCTCAGGGATCTTCACTGTCCCACTCATGCTGCGCACAACACGGGTGGCAAGATCCTCTGCGGCAATTATGGAAAATTCGTACCGTGATGGTTCGGCAGATGTCAGGACCTGGGTATCCACGTAGCGGTAACCACACGCCGGGCAGTTTGCGCTGATAATGAGGATTTCTGAAAAATAGGGGATGTTATCTGTCTGGTAAAGGTATTCTATTTCATTCGAACAGGATGGACACGGGCCCGGAACGATGGTGCGCACTCTTCTATGCTCCACCGATCTTGTCGCGTGAGATCTTCACGGACATTGGTGTTAAAACGACATAGCGCTGGTCACCGAGTCCGATGATGTCCCCGTTCACGTCTTTTGCGACCTCTTTTAAGTCCTTCAACACCCGCTCGTAGGAGATCTTGTCCATCTTGAGCCGGGATATATCAACGATCACGATGTTGCCTGAATAGACTTCATCTTTGACCCGGGGGGTGTCCTTGAGGTCACTGATTGTAGCGATCTTAACGAGGAGTGCGGGGGATCCTCCGGCGTGCTCTTCGTAGGACGTGAGGTCCAGATCCATGTAATCTTCGTCCGAGCTTCCGGAACTCTTGCCAAGGAGCGTATCTATGATTTTAACCATAACAAAACTGTATAAAGAATTTTATTTAATAGTATCTATCCTTTGTTGACGAAAAATCAATCCCCGGGCCGGGTGAAGTCTGCATGCCAGCCGTGGATGCAGCAACCGCAGAGGTTAAAACTCAACACTCCAGATCTCGTCACCGACGAAGTGCACATTCTTGCACATCTTTCCAGCGGTGCTTTGCTCGATCTGCGGGGCGTCCAGCAGGGCCAGACAGATCGCAAGGGGCTTTCCATGCCGCTCATCGACAATCTGTACGGGTGCCTGTGCACGCACGTCGGGCGAGACACGGGTAATGCCGGGACGCATCACGTCAGCGCCATTGATCACGTACGGGATTGCACCGGCATCGACGGCAATCCGGCGCTGCGGGAACGGTCGTTCGATTGCACCTTTTACCGTGGGAAAAATCCAGCCGCGATACTCCATGAGCAGCGGTTTCTTTCCGATCAGATAGAATTTCAAGTCCTCAGAACTTGTCTCCAGGATCTCGATGGAGTCAGAAATGAAGAGTGCCACTCCCTCGCCGATCTGGTCTCTCAACAGTCTGAACACTTCAGCAACCTGCCCTTTCCGGATCGAATGGCGTTTTTTGACCGCGAACTTTTTCATGGTACGGAGAGTAGGTGTCTGTTCCTGCGAGAAATAGTTTATTGCGATCGCGGGTCTGCACCATTCTGATACGGCCTGTTTTCCCTCGAAAAACACCAGATATATCCAATTCTACGGTATGTTTAAGTATCCAGTTCGCTCAAATATATTACTCCAGAGCGATGGTATCAGGGTAATTGTATGACCAAACGACCGTTGGATATTTTGGATCAGGTACTCAACCGCCAGCCCGTCCTCGTTTCATTAAAGGGAGGGAGGGAAATCCGTGGCGTGCTCCAGGGCTATGATGTCCATATGAACCTCGTCTTAGACAAGGCAGAGGAGATGGAGAACGACCAGGTTCAGAAGGTCGGGACACTGATCGTCCGTGGGGATAACGTCATTTACATCTCACCATCCATTGAATAATCTTGAGGTGAAAAGCAATGTCAAAGGGAACGCCCTCAATGGGCAAAATGAACAAGAAGACCCACGTTGCCTGCCGGCGGTGTGGTCGCATATCGTATCACGCCCAGAAGAAAGTCTGTTCTGCCTGCGGGTTTGGCAGGAGCACCAAACAACGCGGCTACAAGTGGATCAACAAGCGACCCAAAATCCCAACGCATTAACAGGGCTGTACCATGTGTGGAATCGTTGGCATCGTGGATGCTGGCGGTGTGTCCATCCAGCTCTATTATGCAATGTATGCACTCCAGCACCGGGGGCAGGAGAGCGCCGGTATATCCACGTTTGATGGCACGACCCTGTATAAGTTCAAGGGTCAGGGTCTTGTCGCCGATGTTTTTTCCCCGTCTGTTCTATCAGATTTGAAAGGTAACGCCGGCATCGGGCATGTACGATACCCGACAACCGGTTCCAACCTCCCTGAAAATATCCAGCCGCTCAACTTCCAGTTCAAGGAGCACGCCTTCTCTCTTGCCCACAATGGCAACCTTGTCAACACAAAAGAGCTCCGGGGTGAATACGAGCAGTCGGGGCAGATCTTCACCACCACCACGGACACCGAGGTTATTGCCCGCATCCTGATCGACGAGATCAGCGGATCGGGAAACGTCGAGGATGCGGTCCACATGTGCATGCGCCGGCTGCAGGGCTCATACTCGGTCGTTATGATGATCGACGGTGTGCTGTACGCATTCCGCGACCCGCTCGGCATCAAACCTTTCTGCATCGGGAAGACCGAGCAGGGGTACATGGTCGCGTCCGAGAGCGTAGCGGTTGATGCACTGGACGGAACGTTTTTACGCGATATAAAACCCGGCGAGCTCGTACGGATCGATACCACGGGTATCCGCTGCACCCAGATTGCGGTGGCAGGCACCCATGCCCACTGCATCTTTGAATACATCTATTTCTCACGCGCGGACTCGATCATCGATGGTGTACTGGTATATGATGTGCGGAGGACAATCGGGGGCAAACTCTACGAAGAAGGCCCGGTCTCCGCGGATGCAGTCTCTCCAGTGCCCGATTCAGGTGTTGCATATGCGATCGGGTACGCAAGACAGTCCGGCATTCCCTATTCAGAGAGCCTGATGAAGAACCGGTACATGGGGCGCACATTCATCATGCCCTCACAGAAGCAGCGCGAGAGGGCGGTAAGGATCAAACTCAACCCGATTCCGGCGCACCTTGCAGACAAGTCCGTGGTGCTTGTTGATGACAGCATCGTGCGGGGGACGACATCAAAGCGGATCATCGACATGATGCGGGAGGCTGGCGCCCGGGAGGTGCATGTGCGGATCGGATCGCCCCAGATCAAGGCACCCTGCTATCTCGGTGTTGACATGCCCACCCGGCAGGAGCTTATCGCAAGCGACAAAGTGGAGGAGGAAGTCCGCCGCAGTATCACAGCCACATCGCTGCACCATGTATCTCTCGGGGCCCTCATCAACGCAATCGGCTGTGGGCGGGAGCACCTCTGCATTGGCTGCCTCACCGGCTGCTACCCGCTGCCCATTGACGGCGAACAGGGAAAGATACCGCAGATCGATTTTGTTGCCGGGACGTACCAGGCGAACCTGGGATCGTTTGAGACGGAGTCGTAAAACATTTGAGAAAAAAATTTAAAACCATTTTCAATGTCTGTAAACTTTTATTATCACACTCTTGTTTGAAACCCAGGATAAAATTTTTAATCCCCCATATTCTGTTCAGTCTTAAACCCAAGTTTTGGAACATAATTCTCAACAAAAGAAGTAGCGAGGGATGGATTTGAACCATCGGTCTACGGGTTATGAGCCCGTCGGGATATCCTGACTACCCTACCTCGCTTTCGTAATCAGGGTTATAGTATTGAAAGGTTACGCACATATAGTTTACCCACGTCGCATTTAACCCCAAATGCTGGACAGCTCCTTAATTACCCGGTTTTTGTAAACAAGGGATCATGGATGATGATGAACTTGCAAAGATACGGGAGAAGAAGATGCAGGAGCTGCGGGACCGGTTCGACCCGGCAAAGAAACCCGGACCTGCTGCCGGGCAGGTTCCCGTGATTCCGGTTGACGAACGGCGGTTTGCGCAGGTCGTGCAGCAGCACCCTGCCCTCGTCATCGACTTCTGGGCGGAGTGGTGTGGTCCATGCCGGCGCGTCGGCCCCATCGTTGAGGAGCTTGCACAGGAGTTCGCCGGCAAGGTGACATTCGCGAAGTGCGACACCGATCAGAACCAGAGGCTTGCGATGCAGTTTGGCATCTCCGCCATCCCCTGTCTGCTCTTCTTCTCCCGCGGGCAGATGATCGACAGGGTGATCGGAGCGCTGCCAAAGGAGACAATCAGGGCAAAGGTTATGAGGAATTTCGGGGCGTAATATCAGGTAAAACGAGGTTGTAAAAAAATTCAAGGCTCTGGATACAACCTCATTTCATCCGGTCTTTTTGGCACCTTTTCTCCCGGCTACCACAACATAGACGATGCATATGTGGGGGGGCGCAGGCATACCTGCCGCACAAGAACCAAAAACCCATAACTTTGTCCCTGCAATCATTACTCAAACACATGACATCGGCATTTGCAGTGCTTCACGAATCGCTCCAGACCGTGCTCTCCCAGCGGCTGGGATGGAACGAGCTCCGTGAGGTGCAGGAGCTCTCGTATCATGCAGTCTCAAAGGGCAGCGACGTTCTCATCATTGCTCCCACTGCCGGCGGGAAATCAGAAGCCGCGCTGATTCCCGTCATTGATGACATGCTGAAGAACGGGCGGGGGGGTATTGCGTGCCTGTATCTCTCACCGTTAAAAGCGCTGATTAACGATCAGGAGGAACGGTTTGCCAGATTCTGCATCCCTACAGGATTATCGGTGATGAAGTGGCATGGAGACGTCCCGAAGGGTGACCGTGCGTGGAAAGAGGGGGAGAAGCCCCACATCCTCATGATCACCCCCGAGTCCCTGGAAGTGCTCCTCCACGAACCAAAGCTTGCAGCCGATTTAAAAAATCTCCGGTCGGTTATCATCGATGAGCTCCACGCATTTGTAGAAGTGGAACGTGGTGTTCATCTCAAAACACTGTTGTACCGGATTGACCGGATCGCAAAACGACCGGTCCAGCGCATCGGGCTTTCCGCAACAGTGGGTAACCCGGGCGAGATCCTTGGCTGGCTGTCTGACCACAGGCAGGGAGAGGTGGTGGTCGCCATTCAGGCAGCCGCCAGGGAGAAACACTTCTCTTTTGTAATCGAAACGGCGGAGAACGACCGGATGGATGCAGTCGTGCGCGCCGTATCGGGAAAGAAGGCGCTCGTCTTTGTGAACAGCCGCCGGGATGCGGAAAACGTGATGAACGCGATCTCGCCCCGTCTGGAAAACGTATACATCCACCACTCATCATTATCAGTGGCGGTGCGCAAGGAAGCAGAAGATGCATTCTCCCGGCAAGGCGGTGCATGCATCATCTGCACCAGCACGCTTGAACTGGGAATCGACATCGGCGACCTTGATGTGGTTGTCCAGGTGGGACCCCCGAACTCGGTCTCGTCATTTTTACAGCGCATGGGAAGGAGTGGCCGTCGGGGGAAGTCGGCGTATGTCGCATGGGTTCTGCGGGATGCCTGCGAACTGTTATGCAGTGCCGCTATTATCGAGAGTGCGATGCATCGGGCGGTTGAACCGCTGTACCCGCAGAAACGCCCCTATGGTGTGCTTGTCCAGCAGATGTTCCTCTTCGTACATCGCACCCGGCGCACAACGCGGCGGCAGCTTGAACACAGCCTGCGCGCTCTCCCGCCGTTTGCCGGCATCTCTGCTGCCACTATCGGCCGGATTATCACCTACGCGATCGAACGGGGATACCTGACGCCCGATGGTGACATGCTGATGCTGGGTGAACGCGCAGAACAGACATTCGGCAATGCGAACTGGAAGGACCTGTACTCGGTGATCACCGGCGGCGGGGAGTTCCGTGCGGTCACTCCCGATGGTGAGATGGTCGGCAAGCTGGACGCACGGTTTGTCACGAGCCGGGCGGCAGGTGAGTTTTCGCTGGGGGGCAGGGTCTGGTCGATGGTAAAGTGCGACGAGAGTCACAATCTTGTGGTTGTCGTACCCGGCACTGAGCAGACGTCCCGGGCTTTCTGGACCGGGGGAGGGCAGGCGGGTTTTTCCCCTCTCGTCTGCGGGGCGCTGCAGGAGATCCTTGCACGGGGCTCATCTGCACTACCGCTCCTCCCCCCCGAGCAGGAAGTCGTCGCAGAGCGAATCCGTCGCATGCCGGCGGGTATTACGAAGAGCGGTTTCTGTATCTGGGAGCGCAAATCCAAAAATAGGCCGGAGGTTGTCATCTTCTCTCTCTACGGCGGCACGTTCAACCGGCTGCTGACTATCCTGCTCAAAAAGCTGCTGGGCGGGAAGGCAGGAGTGCGGTTCAGTGATTTTGTTGTGCTTGTCCAGAATGCGGGTACAGGTAGCGTTGCGGAACGTGTAAAAGAGGCGTTACAAACAATCAAGGAGATGGACCGTGATGTGATCGGCGCCGCTCTTCCGGTCCCCCCTCCCGAAACATGGAAATTCGCCGGGGTATTGCCCGAAGATGTGCAAAAGGACATGGCACTATCAGACCATTACCATGTTGAGGAATTCCTGACCACCATCCGGTCAGCGCCGGTCTCGACCCTCTTTAAGAGTACCCTTCAGACATCTGATACAGGGGAGAGTGAACCAGCATCATGACAACAACGGAGCATACAGATCCGATGCTCGATACGCTCCTCGTCCTCCAGCGGGGCGAGATAACCGAGCATATGATCTACTCAAGGATTGCAGCGACAACGAGGGATTCCCATAACAGGGATGTGCTTGAACAGATTGCAGCACAGGAATACGAACATTCCCTGATCTGGAAGAAATATACCGGCCGCGATGTCGCCCCAGACATGGTGCGGGTCTGGTGGTATTACCTGCTCGCACGCCTGCTCGGGATTACGTTTGCCATCAAACTTATGGAAGGACTGGAGAAACGGGCCCAGGTGGTCTACCATCAGGTCGGCACGGCTATTCCTGAGGTGAAGGAGATCGTAATCCGCGAGGAAACCCACGAACGCGACCTGATTGGAATCCTTGACGAGGAGCGGTTGAGATATGTCGGTTCGGTTGTGCTGGGCTTAAATGATGCGCTTGTTGAGTTCACGGGAACGCTTGCCGGGCTCACATTCGCGATCCAGAATTCGCAGGTGATCGCAGTCGCGGGCCTGATTACCGGAATCGCCGCTTCGCTCTCGATGGGGGCATCCGAATACCTCTCCCGGAAGTCTGACGGGGGGCCGGGCAGCCCGGCAAAAGCTTCTCTCTATACGGGCAGCGCGTACATCATCACCGTCTTTTTACTGGTTCTCCCGTACCTTGTCTTATCAAACCCGTACATCGCGCTGCCTATCACTCTTGCTGCTGCCCTCTGCGTGATCTTCCTCTTCACATGCTACATCTCTGTCGCAAAAGACCTCCCGTTCTGGCGGCGTTTCCTTGAGATGGTGGTCATCAGCATGGGGATTGCGGCGATCTCTTTTATCATCGGTCTCCTGATCCGGCTTGTTCTGCACGTTGATGTGTGACCAAGTCCCCATCTTTTCTTATAAAAAATAAGAATAATCCCTCCTCTTGTCAGCGGAGCCGGGCGGGAATTTACCGGCGATGCAGATCAGGAACATGTTGTCATCGCAGGTGAATCGTTCAAGTACAACTTCGGTTATTGCATTGGTAATTGTACGGGAGAAGGTGAAGGCGGGCATCGGAAATGTCATTATCGGGTTAGTTTTTTAAAACCGCATACATTCCGTGCAGATATAAAATCAAAAGGGGGGAGAAGAATCCGCGTCAGGATCTTATGTGTTCAATCCAGCTTCTTGACGAGTTCGGCGACATTTTCGGCAAAGATCCGGATCGTTGCAATCCCCTCGTCATCCTTCCATACATCGCCCGGATCCCTGCCAAAGACCATGTTCCAGTATGTGGACCCGACCACGATCATGTCGTTTACCAGGTAGAACATCAGCATCTCCTGCAATGCTGTGGTGTGTCCGCCGCGGCGTGCGATCGCGATAGGTCCCCCGACTTTTCCCGAAAGGAAGTTGTCGGTTGCCATCGAGACCATGCCGATTCGCTGGAGCGCAGCCATCACATCACCGCGTGCGGTTCCAAAATAGACCGGCGATGCGATGATGAACCCCCGTGATTCCCGCAGTTTTTTGATGATTCCGTTCAGTCCGTCTTCTATTGAACACTCGCCAAGGTCCCTGCACTGGTAACAGGCAGTGCAGGACTCGATCTTCCTTCCTGCAAATGATACAACCTCCACTGATATACCGTAGCTCTCGATCACTCTTGCGCATTCTTTTGCAACCTGCGCCGTGTTACCCTCTGCACGCGGACTCCCGCAGACAATAAGGATCTTTTTCATCAATACCCACTCCGTAGTCTTCCAAAAAGGTTGATTGGCGGTTCTATTAAATCCCTGTTTCCCCACAGTTGAATAACCATGGCATGATTTGACGGCAATGCGTTTTAAAACACCATACAAAATGCAGTAAAAACCAACCCCCTCCGCCCTACTAGTTTAATTTGAAGAATGCGATATCTTATGCTATGAAAACTGTCCTTGTGTGTGCAATGCTGATTGTGCTTGCCCTTATCTGCTGCGGCTGCACGACAGCACCATCCTCCCCGGCAGCTTCAACAGGGGGATCATCGGGAACCGTATCGGTGGCACCTCCCGGTACCATCTCTAACGCCGGTGGAACAGGTGTGACATTTCAGATCCGGATCCGGGAAAACTCGTTTGATCCGGACTTTGTAACGGTCAAGGCAGGGACAACCGTGGTCTGGACCAATGAGGATCCGATAGCCCATACTGTCACCTACACCGGCACCGGTGCAAAAAAATTCGATTCGGGAAATATTCCAAAGGGACAATCATTTAAAAATACCTTCACGGAGCCGGGAAGGTACAAGTACTCCGATACCCAGCGTTCATTCATGGAAGGAATAATCGTTGTGGAATAAAGATCGGGGTCTGCACGGGCTATTCCCAGTGAACCCCCCCTTTACCTGTTGCCTGCTCCACAATGTATATGAATTGCCATCAATGATGGTTCTAGTATGAGAATTATCTCGTTTGTTTCCCTCATTATTCTTATCGCAGTGGCCCTTGTTGCCGGCTGCACCCAGTCACAGCAGCCGCAACCGGCGGCAACACCTGCAACACCAGTGCAGCCAACAATCCTCCCCCCCGCGACACCGGTCAATACACCACTCAGCCAGTCTTCCGTATCAGACAACACCATTATGATCAAAAATTTTTTATTCAACCCCCCGAACATGACTGTGGCGGCTGGCTCTATCGTGCGCTGGGAGAATCGGGACGCGGTTCCGCACCGCATTATGTTTACTGACAAGACAGAGTCCGGCTCCGATGCCCTCTCACCATCGCAGTCATACAGCAAGAAGTTCGACCGGGCGGGCAGGTTTTCATACTACTGCACCATCCATCCTGATATGACGGGAACCATCATTGTGGAGTAGCCATGCTGCAGGAGATCTCATATTACCTCATCTTTGGCAGGCCGTTCATCCTCTATCTCGGGATCATCACGCTCGGTTCATTCCTGGTCACCGCATCGATACCCCTGCTCCGACAGTATGGTCTTGCGAAGATCCCGTTTCCCTGGCACATGAGAATAGCGGGGATCTCCATTGCACTGGGACTCCTGCACGGAGCGCTGGGAATAGCATTGTACATATAACAAAAGAGCTGGATTTTATAAGCCGGTAATCCTCAGCACTAAGCCGACAAGAATACCGAACATCGAGCTGGATGCTGAGAGCATGGCAAGCAGGATATAACCGGCAACCACCCCGATTTTGATCGGGACGTATGTGCGGTTGAGGTTCAGGCGCCGGACCGCACGAAACGATCGTGCTTCACTCGACACTGCGGGTTTGTTCTTCCTGATCCTCATCAATAATGCCACCTCTTTAAAATCCCAGAGTGGGGGGTCCTCCATGACCCTTTTGGCAAGTTAAGGGGATCCGGAGGATTGATATGACCACTGAAAATACTACGTCGACCCACTATATAATTATTTTCAATGACTGAAAACAAATAATCTCACGATGTTTCACAATCCCCCGTATAATTATTGTCAAATATACAAAATCCCTGCACCTTGGCGGTCTGTCAATGATAACATCCCTTCAGGAACGTGAATTAAAGCGTACTTCAGTAATTGGATAGCGTCACGCCGAGGGGGAGAGTTGAACTCCCGAGGTGCAGGGCACCAATGGTTTTCGAGACCATCGCCTTACCGGGCTAGACTACCTCGGCACCGGTTCAGATC
>Ga0209253_10001280_pt1 | contig 22071 bp, 18 predicted proteins | sample FrelakmetBRP12BR_FD_187145 | JGI IMG/M metagenome (GOLD analysis project Ga0209253, IMG submission 187145) | Freshwater lake sediment microbial communities from the University of Notre Dame, USA, for methane emissions studies - BRP12 BR (SPAdes)... | ecosystem: Environmental > Aquatic >...
AGCATCCCGATCGAAATCAGACCTGGACATCGGCGTTAAACCGCAAAGGCCGCTGACGGTCAAAGAGAAAGTGGAAATCGCCCTATTTTTTGAGGACCTGTTCGACGTGCCCAAGGTCGATGTCGTCGTCATTCCCGAGGCGCCGGCCCTGCTGGCTTACGAAATTGTCACGGGAGAACTGCTTTATGCGAAAAATGATAATTTCGAGGCCGAATATCAGTTATATATCATGAGGAGGGCGGGCGACCTCTGGCCCTATGAATCGCTCAAAAAAGAAATGATCTTGGGAAAATAGAATGACGAGCGGAAAAATGGACGCGCAAAGACCTGAACGCCAAAAAATAAATTCGGCATTCCTGATATTCATAAGAAAATGAAATGCACCTGGAGAGACTCAAGCTCCAGGCCTTTGGACCGGGACGATCAGGTCACTCGAATTTGAATTTGTTCCCGGCAAAGAGCTTCAGGCAGGCATCGGCGACCTCGGGATCATAGAGGACGCCTTTGTTCCGGAATATTTCCTCAAGAGCCACCGGAATGCCCAAGGCGGGACGGTACGGCCGGTGCGACGACATCGCCTCGACGACATCGGCGACACCCAGAATTTTCGCTTCGAGGAGAATGTCTTTTCCCGTGAGCCGCTGCGGATAGCCCGAGCCGTTGACTCGTTCATGGTGCTGGTGGACGATATCGGCGATCGGCCAGGGAAATTCGATCTTGCTCAAGATCTTGTAACCGACCTGGGAATGCGTTTTGACGATCATGAATTCGAACTCATTCAATTTTCCTGGCTTGCTGAGGATTTCCGCGGGAACATAGATCTTGCCGATATCGTGGATGATCCCGGCGATCTGGATGCACTCGATCTGGTCCTCGGATAGACCCATCTCCCGGGCGATGGCGCTGGCCAATTTCGTGACTCGCTCCTGGTGGCCGGTCGTGTAGGGATCCCTCATTTCGATGGCCGAGGCGAGGGCGTTAATAGAGGCCTTCAAGGTGGTCCGCAGTTGGATCATGCTTTGACGAAGGCTCTCCTCGGCCTTCTTGCGCTCGGTGATGTCGTGCGCGTTCGTCACGATGGCCAACTCGCCGTTCGCATCCACGATGCTTCTGGCAACGACTTCTAAGCTCAGCCACGATCCGTCCTTGTGCCGGTCGCGCAACTCGACGGTTGGGGAAACAGAGCCTGGAGCGCCGAGGACGGCTAAAAAGTCTTGGCGCGCGGACATCCGCTTCAAATCGTCGGGATGGACGAGGGCGAAACCGCTCGTCCCGATCAGCTCCTCGGGCTTGTATCCGAGGATGCGTTCGACAGACGGGCTGATATAGTGGACGATCGAGTCTTTGTCCATGACCGAGATGACGTCGGAGCCTTTCTCTATCAAGGATCGGAAATATTCCTCGCTCTGGCGCAGGCTCTCCTCCGCCCGCTTGCGCTCGGTGATGTCGATCAGGATTCCCAGAAGACCGATCGGCCGTCCGTCTTTCACCATGGCGCGCGCAGTGACCAGCGCCGGGAAGGTACGACCGTCCTTTCGCATGGCCGTGTACTCTCCAGAAGACGCTTCCCCGGCGGAGAGGACCCTACGGAAGCTCTCGCCGGCCCGTTGTCGATCTGCTTCCGCCAGCATCTGCATCACGGTCTTGCCTTCCTGGAGGTCCGCCTCGGAATACCCGAACGCGTCGAAGGCCGTCTGGTTGGTAAATGTCAGGCGTCCATTCAAATCCGCTTCGAAAATACATGTGGGCAGGGAATTTGCTAATTCCCGGTACTTCTGCTCGCTTTGGAGAAGCGCCTGGCCGGCCTGCTTGCGCTCAGTAATGTCCGTAACGATGCCCAGGATGGCCTTTTCTTCTCCGTAATCTATGAGTTTTGTAGCTAAGATGGCCTCGATTCTTTTCCCGTCTTTAGCAAGAAGTGTGATTTCGATAGGAAGAGCCTCTTCGCCCTTGAGATGACGACGAAAACTGGCTTTTATGGCGTCTCTTGATTCTAAGGCATGCAATTGAAGGAAATCGAATTTGCGGGAGTAAAACTCTTCTCTTTTATACCCAAGAAGCTCTTCACTTTTCTCATTGGCATAAACGACTCTGCCCCTCTTATTAATAAAGATCATGTTGGGCGACTGCTCGGCAAGGTTCCTAAACTTCTCTTCACTTTCTCGCAGGGCTTCCTCCGCTTGTTTTCGCTCGGTGATGTCGCGATCAGCCCCTTGATAGCCAACTAATTGGCCATCCTGGTCGAGGATGGGAACCGCCGTGCTCTCTAAAAAGCGAATGCTCCCATCCTTGTGACGCCAGCGCAGAACCAGTCCGGACCAACCCGCTTTCTTGGCGTTTTTCCCCTTCAGCATCGCTTGGACTTTGGACCGGTCCTCGTCATGCAAATAGGCCAGGCTGTCCTTGCCCACGAATTCTTCCGGCGAATAGCCGAGGATGGTTTCGAGCGCCGGATTGCAGAACGTGTGTTTCCCTTCCTGATCGATGGACCAGATCCATTCATTCGTCGTTTCGACAAAAGCCCGGAACTTCTTATCCTGCTGCCGCTGCTCTTCCTCGGCCTTCTTGCGCTCTGTGATGTCGCGGGCAATTCCCAGCACTAGAGTTTGGGCATTCATCTTGATCGGATATGTTCGAATTTCCGCGATCACCTGACTGCCGTCTTTCCGATGCAAGACAAATTCATCCGGCCCCGTGGATCTCCCCATGGCATTTCTTGCCAGCAGGGCCGCGGCTTTTGGCAATTGGCCGGGGGACAGTATTTTTAAGGAAAGAAAGCTTTTCCCTATCAACTCCTCTTTCTTATATCCCAGTGTTCTTTCGGCCTCCTTATTGCCGTCAATAAAATGGCCTTTCAGGTCACTCAAATAATACGCGTCAGGAGCATATTCGAATAACAGTCTGAGCCGCTCTTCCGAACTCTTCATGTCCTCTTCCGCTCGTTTGCGCTCGATGAAATAGGACAGACTATTCTTCATTGCTCTAATCCAAGAGAAGCCGCATAAACAAAGGAAGACCTGGTAATCTGGTAATCATCTCCCCTAAGCTTAGTTAAAGCTTCAAAGGAAGGGAATCGCCGTTTAGAAGGATTTAGGGGATGATTTTTTGAATGTCTTTATGACCTTAAGGGGGGAGAGGAAAAGGAAGCGCGCCTGGAGAGATTCGAACTCCCGACCCTCTGCTTAGAAGGCAGATGCTCTATCCACCTGAGCTACAGGCGCGCGTTGTTTTTTTGCCTTGGACGCAATCGGGGAGGTCGGATTTGAACCGACGACCTCCTGCTCCCAAGGCAGGCGCGCTAACCAGGCTGCGCCACTCCCCGCGCATTGAATGAAGAGGTCAAGCCCTGGTTCGAAAGCGTGATCATGTTATCAGATCCCCGTGAATCTTGTCAATTTGGAGGCTCTGCTAAGCTCCGTTTGTGTGATTTTCTATCGGTGTAGGAATCGCACCCCGGCCCCTTGGGGAACCCCCCTCCGCTATGGGGCCGCAGGTGTGATTCCTACACCTCTTTAAAATCACATATCTAGAGAGGCTTCCAATCGGGCTCGCTTATTAGCGAATTCAATTTATCTTTTCAAGCCCTTTTCAATCTGGGCTCTTGAGATCTTGATGATGATCGGGCGGCCGTGAGGACACAAGGATGGGTTGGAGGACTGGAACAGCTCCTGGAGAAGGTACTCCATCTTTTCTCTCGGCAACGGCTGACCGGCCTTGATCGCTGTCTTGCAGGCCATGATCGCCAACATTTTTTCTCTTTTATCCTGAGCTCTGCTCTCTTTCATCTCTTCGAGGAGCGCCAGGAAAGCCGTCAGGGCTTCTTCGGGCTTAAAGATATCCGGATATTCTTTCAGGGCATAGCTTCGGCCGCTCATGGCATCCACTTTAAACCCCGCGGCCTCGAGCTCCAGCCTATTCTCTTCCCAGCTTACGGACTGGGAAGCCGACAGTTCGAAGAGAAGCGGGATGAGACTCATCTTCAAAGGCCATGTCTTCCGGAGGTCGATCTCCATGTATTTTTCAAACAAGATCCGTTCGTGGGCGTTGTGCTGGTCGATGACAAGAAGCTCTTCTTCATCTTCGGCCACGATATAGGAATCGAGATACTGGCCTAAAACGCGGCGGGACGGCTTCTCCGGGCCGGCCGGCCACACCCCCATCGCGGTTTGATCAAAGAGCTTCCGGTCTTCGGCGATCTTAAAAAAGGGGAAGGAGCTCATCTCGTCAAATTGCCCCTCAGTTTGGCCCTCCTCAGAAACGCGCCCGACTTCCTTGATTCCCACCACCTTAAGCCGGGCGTGCTCAACCCCCCTCCGGACAAGCTGGAAGACCGCCTGGGAGTCGCGAAATCGGACTTCGGACTTGGCCGGATGGACGTTGACATCGACATCCTCGTAGGGCAGCGTCAAGAAAAGGAAAGCCTCGGGCGACAGGTCCTTCTCCAGAAAACCCTTGAAAGCCTGGTTGAGCGCAGACTGGAGGATCCGGTCGCGGACGGGCCTCAGGTTGACGAAAAAGAACTGATGCGATTTGTCCGGCCTTCCGTGGGGCGGAAGGGAGGCAAAGCCACTGACGCGGCCAGCGCTTCCGGCAAAATCGATCTCCAAGAGCTTTTCCAACGAAGCCTTGCCATAGAGCTGAAAGATTCTCTCCTTCAAGCTTCCCACGGGCGGGCAATTCAGCAGGTCGCGCCTGCCGTGGACCAGGGACAGCCGGATCTGCGGATAGGCCAATCCGACGTTCGTCGCGTATTTGACGATCATTCCCAGCTCGGACGAGTCGCTCCGCAGGAATTTTAGGCGCGCCGGCAGGTTAAAAAAAATGTCCCTGACCTCGACGGTCGTTCCCCGCGGAAAAGCGACTTCCTCGACGGCGATAAGCTTATCGCCTTCGCGCTCGATTTGAACGCCCGGCCCGCCGGAGCCCTCCGAAGTTCTCAAGGTCAGCCGCGACACGGCGGAGACGCTCGGCAGCGCTTCCCCCCTGAAGCCGAGCGTCGCGATTCGAGAAAGGTCTTCTTCCCGGGAAATCTTGCTCGTTGAGTGCCGGACGAAACAGACCTCGGCATCCTCGCGGCTCATGCCGTGTCCGTTGTCTTGGACCTTGATCAGTTTTTTTCCGCCGGCAATAAGCTCGATCGAAATCTCGCTCGCTCCGGCATCCAGAGAGTTTTCAACAAGCTCCTTGACCACCGAGACCGGCCTTTCGATGACCTCTCCGGCGGCGATCTTCTGGGAGATATCAGGGAGGAGGACGGCGATTCGCTTCATCAGCCGATGATCGTGCCGGAGGTTTCCCGCTCGGTCACGCGGTCGGGCTTGACCCGGACCCGCTGTCCCTCTTCGGCCGTGCAGGCCGGCACGCGAATTTGAATGTAGTTCGACGTCAGGACATCGGCGGCTCCGTCCTCTTTTTCGATGACGATGGCCTCGAGCTCCTGCCCGAGGAACAGGCTGCGGAAGGCCAGATTCTTCTGGCGGCTGATTTTCCTGAGGAGGGCGGAGCGCTCCTTTTTCTTCTTGTCATCGACCTGCGGCCAATCGGCGGCTTCCGTCCCTGGCCGCGGCGAATAAGAAAACACATGAAAATAGGTCAGAGGCGTCCCCGTCAAAAATTCGACCATCTGCTCAAAATCTTCCTCTGTCTCGCCCGGGAATCCGGCGATGATATCGGCGCCGATGCCGGCCGGGGGCGAAAGCTCCCGCAGGGACGAGATCGCGTCCCGATATTCGGCCACGGTGCTTTGGCGGCCCATCCTTCTCAAGACCGCTTCTGAGCCGTGCTGGAGGGAAAGATGAAAATGCGGGCAGATTTTTTTGGACGCCGTTAAATGCTCCAAAAGCGGAGCGGGGAGAAGACGCGGGTCCAGCGAGCTCAGCCTGACTTTTACCGTTCCGTCGAGAGCCTCGATTTCCTGGAGCAGGTCCAGGAGAGAGGACGGGGGCTTCAAATCCCGGCCGTAGGAACATAAATGAATGCCGGTCAGGACGATCTCCGAAAAGCCGTCCTCAGCCAGCCGTCTGATCCGGCCGAGGATGACGTCTTTGGGGACGCTCGCGCTTCGTCCGCGGACCCGGGGAATAATGCAGAAGCTGCAGGACATATTGCAGCCGTCCTGGACCTTGATCAGGGCCCGGGAACGATAGGCCTGAGCGCCGGCTTCTGGAGCGGCCTCGACATTGGAAAGGATCTGCCCGGCGAGCCCCGCTTTTTCACGGTTCGGAATGACTCGCCAGACGCCGGGGATCCGTTCGAGCTCCGCCGGGGCCCGCTCGGCGAGACAGCCGGTGACGACGACCTTGGCTTTAGGATTGTGACGGGCGATCCTGCGGATGAACTTCCGGGCATCCCGGTCGGCCCGGCCGGTCAGGGTGCAGGTGTTGACGACGACGACATGGCTCCGATCAAAATCCCTCTCCAGCCTGAGCCCGCGCTCCTGGAGCTCCGAGGCCCATTCAAAAGCCTCGGCCTGGTTGACACGGCAGCCGAAATTCTGGATGGAAAACGAGGTCATAAATTCTTCTGGACCTTCTCGGAATCGGCCTCGACTTGGCCGGCCATTTGTTTCCGGTATTCCTCGAGCTTTTTCCGGTAGGCGCCTTTTTTAAGGCCGAGGATTTCGACGGCCAGCAACGCCGCGTTGGAGGCGCCGGTCTTGCCCGTCCCCATCGTCGCCACGGGAATCCCTTTGGGCATCTGGACGGTAGACAGCAGGGCATCCAAGCCGCCCAACCCGCCGCTTTCGATAGGGACGCCGATGACGGGCCGGACGGTATGGGAGGCGACAACGCCGGCCAGGTGGGCCGCCTTGCCGGCGACGGCGATAAAGACTTCGGCCCCCTGGTCTTCAAACGCCCGGATGAGCTTCAGGGTCCGTTCCGGCGAGCGGTGGGCCGAGGTCACTTCCAGCGCGAAGGAGGCCTCGAACTTTTTTAGGAGCTCGAGGGCATCCTTGATGATCTCGAGATCCGATTCGCTGCCGATAAAAATGCCGACGTCCATTATTCCTCCTCCTCGCGCTTGGTCCCGATATCGCGGCGGTACTGCATGCCTTCAAAAAAAATGCCGGAGACGGCGTGGTAGATATTCTCCATGGCCTCCGCCAGCTTCCGTTCCGAGCTGCAGACACCAAGGACGCGGCCGCCGTTGGTCAGGAACTGGCCGTTTTCAAACCTGGTCCCGGCATGGAAGACCGTGATGTCGGGGTTCTCCAGCGCCTGCTCCAGCCCCTTGATGACTTTTCCCTTCTCGTAGGACCCGGGATATCCGCCCGAAGCCAGGATGACGCAGGCCGAGGCCTTGGAGCTCCACTGGACTTCGTGGACCAGGACATCTTCCTCGATCGCGGAGAGCAGGATCTCGACGAGATCGCTCTCCAGCCTCAACATCTGCGGCTGGGTCTCGGGATCGCCGAAGCGGCCGTTGTACTCGAGCACCTTGGGCCCGTCCTCGGTCAGCATCAATCCGACATACAGGGCCCCCATGTATTTTCTCCCTTCCTCCCGCATCCGGGTGATCGTCGGCAGGACGATGGTGTTGACGACTTCCGCAAACATTTTCTTGGTCAGGAACGGCGAGGGCGAAATGGCGCCCATTCCGCCCGTGTTCGGGCCCCTGTCCCCGTTGTAGATGGCCTTGTAGTCCATCGTCGTCACCAGGGGCAGCACTCTCGCCCCGTCCGAGATGACGATGAACGAGACCTCCTTCCCACTCAAGCACTCCTCGATGAGGACGCGGTTTCCGGCATCCCCGAACTGTTTGGCGACCATGATCGACTGGATGGTCTTCTCGGCTTCCTCGAGGCTGGGGCAGATGATCACGCCCTTTCCGGCCGCCAGCCCGTCGGCCTTGATTACGACAGGGAACGAAAATTCGCCGGACTTCAAGATGCTCTGGGCTTTTTCCGGAGACTCGGCGATCTTGAAGCGGGCCGTGGGAATCTTGTGACGTTCCATGAACTGCTTGGCGAAGATCTTGCTGCCCTCGAGCTCCGCCGCTTTTTTGGTCGGCCCGAAAATGCGCAGCCCCTTCTTCTCGAACTCATCGACGATGCCCAGCGTTAAGGGGAGTTCGGGACCGACCACGGTCAGGTCGATCGGTTCCCGCGCGGCGAAGTCGGCCAGGCTTTGGATATCGGAATCGCTGATGGCGATATTCTCGGCGATGCTCATCGTGCCCGCATTTCCCGGCGCGCAGAATAGCTTCTTGACGCGCGGGCTCTTGGCGATTTTCCAGGCGAGAGCATGCTCCCGTCCTCCCGAACCAACCACTAAGACTTTCATGTTTGTTGTCCTTTATCCGGAATGACCCTTTGGCTCAGGGCTGCCGGGTCGTCCTCCTGGCCATGACGATTTATTGCAGTTTCTGCAGGTTTTCGATGAACCGTCCGGCAAATTCCGGATGGGGAAAAGCGCTGTGGATAATCCTGGCCGCCAGCGGCACGGCGTCCTTGGCCGGAAGGCAGTAGCCCATCTCGAGAAAATCCTGCCGGTATTTCCTGACGTCTTCCTTGACCGTCTTGTTCCGGATGACCACGTCGGCCAGGAACTCCGCCAGCCGGGCAAAGTCCTTTTCCTTCATCCCGAACCGCGTCATTTCCTGGACGCCCATCCGGATGCCGCTCGATTCCAGGAACGTCTCGTCGTCGGGCAATGCCTGGTAATTGGTGACGATGTTGTTTTCCTCCAGGCGGCGGGCGATCGCCTGGCCCGGCCCGAAGGATTTCACCCGGATGAGGACCTGGTGGGTCTCCGTGAACCCGTCTTTTTCATCCCCTTCCACCTGAATGCCCCTGGCTTTCAGGTCCTTGGCGAAAGCCTTGGCGTTCTGCCGAACCTGCTTCTGGAATTCCTGCTTGAACTCGTTCATCTCGTAGGCGGCCATGAGCAGCCCGAGGAGAGTCCCCAAGTGATGGTTGCTTGTCGAGCCCGGAAAGGCGCGGCCTTTGATGTCGAGCCACAAGTTCCGGAGCGGGCTGTCCTTGGGAAAGCTGCCGGCGACAAGGCCCCGCTGGGGCCCGAAGAACGTCTTGTGCGTGCTCCCCGTCACGACATCGGCCCCTTCTTTGAGAGGCTCCTGGAAAGCGCCGTACAACCCCAAAACATGGGCCATGTCGAACATGATGACGGGCCGCTCTCTCCAGCTTTTGACGATATCCGCGACGAATTTCACCGGCTCCCGGTGGATGAACATGCTCTTGCCGAAGACGATAAGCTCGGGTTTGTTCTTGTCGAGAAGCGAGGCGAGCGCCTCGAGGTCCGGCTTGTAGGGATTGTCCTTGGCCACGGGAAAATTGACGACATGTTCTTTGCCCGTCGCGGGGTCTTCTTCAATATAGTTGAACAGCGCGCCCATGGGCTGGGCGCTGAGATGGCCGCCCTTGGTCAGGTCGTTGTTCATGACCAGGCGCAGCCTCCGGCTCGGCTGCCCTTCGGCCCGGCTCCGGTTGATGAACTTGACCATGGCCTTGAAGACGACCTCGTTGGCCATCTGCCCGCTGACCGGCCGGAGCTCGATCTCGGAGCAGTCGAAGAAGCGTCCCAGCTCGCGCTGGGCCTCGATTTCCACATCGCGGATAAAATCGATGCCCTGATAAAAATAGACTTCCTCGCCCTTCATCGTCCGGTGCTCGGCGTAGCGTCCCGAAGGGTCGGAGATCTCGCACATCTTGACGAGAAGCGAAGGCGTGCATTCCGAGGGGATCAGGTTGAACGACTCCTTCTGCCTCCAGACATTGTTCTGCTCGACCTTCCGGCAGAGGGCCTGGATTTTCTCGAATAATGAGGCCATGATTCCCGTTCTCCTAATAGACGAAATTGCGCTCCTCGATGGCTTTGAGCTTATCGATTCTTCTCTGGTGCCGCCCGCCGTCAAACTCGGTCTTGAGCCAGACCTGGAGGATCTTCAGCGCCTCCGGCAGAGCGATGACGCGGCCGCCCAGGGTGAGACAGTTGGAATCGTTGTGTCTCCGGCTCATCTCGGCCGTATATTCGCTCCAGCAGGCCGTCGCCCGGATGCCCCTAAATTTGTTGGCCACCATGCACATGCCCATGCCTGTCCCGCAGACGAGAATGGCCCTTTCGAACTGGCCGTTCAAAACCGCCTCGGCGGCTCTGGCGCCATAGTCGACGTAATCCACGCTCTCGCCCGGCCCGCAGCCGAAATCCTTGTGCTCGATATCGTTCTCGGCAAGATAGGCCACGATGCCCTGTTTCATTATGAATCCGGCATGATCAGACGCAACGGCGATTTTCATGAGTGCCCCCTTTCATGGATAAAGAAAAAGATTCTCTAAACACGCGGTCATCGATCCACGAACTTGGCGGCTTCGGACATGGCCTGGATGGCCTTGATGATCACGGGATCGCTCTTCTCAAAGGCCTTCCATCCTTCCTCGGTCCCCCAGAGAGCCGCGGCCATCTCTCTCTCCAGCTCGCGCTTGATCTCGAGCTCGGCCTCCTTGAATTTTTTGGCATCCACCGCGATCTTGCTGGAGACAAGGTATTCTTTGAAGTCCTCGATGACGGCGGCGTCGACTATGAAATCGCGGCCGACCTGGATCTTGCCTTGCCCGGCCGTCGCCGCCGCCTGCATTTCCTGGGGAAAAATGAATTTCTTGGAGAGCGGCGTCTGGTGGCTGACGAATTTCCTGACGAAGGCGAAGAAAACGCCCTTTAAACGCAGCTCGGCCGTATAAGGCAGGAGAAGGAATTTGACTTCATAATCCGGGGTGATCCCTCCCTGGCCCAGGACCTTGCGGCCTTTGCCGGTGTATTTCACTTCCCTGTCCTTTTCGGGCACGGCCTTGTCCATTAGGTAATCATCGAGGCGGGTATAGTCGCGCTGGATGGACCTACCGCTCGGCGTATAATACTTGGCGATGGTCAGGGCGACCGCCATGTTCGGGGCCAGCGGAAAGATCTGCTGGACCAGACCTTTTCCCCAGGAATCCTCTCCGACGACCAAGCCCCGGTCGTGGTCCATGACGGCGCCAGCGACGATCTCCGAGGCGCTGGCACTGCCCTGGTTGATGAGCACGACCAGCGGGATTTTCTCATACTGATTGTTTCGGACGGCCACGAATTGCTGATCGTATCTGCGGTTCCGGCCTTTGATGGAGACCACCAAGGCGTCTTTGGGAAGGAACTCGTCCGAGAGGTCGATAGACTGGAAGAGCGGGCCTCCGGGATTCCATCTCAGATCCAGGATCAGGCTTTTCACGCCCTTTTCGGCCAGCCCCTCCATTTTGGTCTCAAATTCTTCGGTCGTGCTTTCAGCGAAATACCGAATGTTGATGTATCCTATGCCGTCCTGAAGCATGAAGGCATAGGGCACGCTGTAGAGGGGGATCTCCTCCCGGACGATGGTCAGCTCGATCGGCTTCTCCACTCCCTCCCGGGCGATCGTGATGTTCACCTTGGTCCCTTTCGGGCCCCTCAACTTCGCCACGGCGTCCCGGTCCGAAATGGGCTTGGTGCTCTCGCCGTTGATATGGGTGATGAGGTCGCCGGCTTGCATCCCCAGCCGCCAAGCCGGGGTTCCTTCCATCGGAGAAATGACGACCAGCCTGTCTTCCTGCTTCTGGATCTGGATGCCGAGGCCGTAATACTTGCCTTTCTGCTCCTCAGACATCCGGGAAAAGTTTTCCGCGTCCAGGAAATAGGAATGAGGGTCGAGGGTCCCGAGGAGCCCCCTGACGGAGCCCTGGGCCAGCTTCTCCGGCTCCACGGCCGTGTAATAATTCTGGCCGATCAGCTCCACCATCGAGGCGATTTTTTCGACCGACTGGTTCCAGACTTCCTCATCCCTGGCCCCAAGCTGGGCCAGGAGGATGATAAAAACCGCGAAAAAGATAAGTTTTTTCTTCATCTCTATCGACTGAATTATGATTTTACCAGAGGCGGAAAGCAAAGTAAAGCGGCCTTGACTTATCCCGGGTGAAGGGCTATATTCCTTGAGTATCGAGAGAGGACCAAGCGCATGTTTGGAAGCATCGGCCTGCCGGAGCTCCTGCTCATTCTGGCCATCGCTCTGCTTGTCTTCGGCCCCAAAAAGCTGCCGGAAGTCGGCCGGTCCCTGGGCAAGGCCATGCGCGAATTCAAGAAATCGACGGATGAAATCAAAGATAAATTCGAGGAGCAGATCCGGATCGACGAGTTCAAGAATATCCAGGACGACATCAAAAAGGACTTGAGTGAGGATGAGGAAGGGAAGAAAATCTCCTGACGAGATGACCTTCCTTGAACATCTCGAAGACCTCAGAAAGCGGCTGTTCTATTCCTTCATCGCCATCTTCGCGACGATCATCCCGGCCTATATCTTCAGCAAGGATGTCTTCAACATCCTGGCCCGGCCGCTGACTAGGTACCTTCCCGAGGGGGAGAAACTCGCCTACACCACCCTGACCGAGCCCTTTATGCTGTACATCAAGACCGCCTTCCTCACCTCGCTGTTTGTCGTCTCGCCGTTCATCTTCCTCCAGATCTGGCTGTTTGTCGCGCCCGGCCTCTACCAGAAAGAGAAAAAATACGTGATCCCCTTTGTCCTGGCCACGTCCGTCTTCTTTATCGGAGGGGCCCTGTTCGGCTATTTCCTCGTCTATCCCTGGGCTTGCCGCTTCTTCCTCGACCTGGGCTCGGACTTCAAGGCTGTCATTACCGTCAACCAATTTTTCGGCCTGACCCTCAAGGTCCTTTTGGGAATCGGCGCCGTCTTCGAGATGCCGACGCTCATATTTTTTCTGGCCCGGATGGGCATCGTCACCTCGCGATGGATGGTCAAGAATTTCAAGTACGCCGTGCTGGCCATTTTCATCATCGCCGCCGTCATCACCCCGACCCCGGATATGATCACCCAGAGCATCATCGCCGGGCCCATGGTGGCGCTCTATATCTTCAGCATCCTGGTCGCCTTTCTCTTCGGCAAGGAGAGAAAAAAGAGAAAGGCAAAAAAGGAAGAAAAGAATAAATCCAAAGCCGGCCTGGCCGGATGAAATAAATTGGGAACATGTCCCAAATTTCAAAATTTGGCGCGTGTTCCCGAATTGCTTGCCCCCGAATGATGAGTCAGGGCCATAAATATCGATTGATCGGGCTCACCGGCCCAAACGGCGCCGGCAAAGGCGAGGCCGCCGAAATCCTGAAGGCCCAGGGATACGCCAGCTTCTCCCTGTCCGACGTGATCCGCGACAAGCTCCAGGAGGAAGGAAAAGCGGCCAGCCGGGACAACATGATCGAAAAAGGAAATGCGCTGCGGAGACAGTTCGGCCCGGACATCCTGGCCCGGCTGATCATGGACAGGGTCCGGGGGAAGGCCGTCATCGACAGCATCCGCAACGCGAGCGAGGTCGAGTATCTCCGGGCCCGGGGCGGTTTCGTCCTCATCGCCGTGGACGCGCCTGTGGAGACAAGGTTCGAGCGGGTCAGGGCGCGGGGCCGGGACGAATCGGCGCAGACGCTCGAGCAGTTTGTCCGGAAAGAAGCCGAGGAGAAAGGGGGAGATGCCGGAGCCCAGCAACTTGATAAGGTCATGGCCATGGCCGACATCACTCTCATCAACGACGGCAGTCTTGACGACCTGCGCAGAAAACTGGAGGAGCTCTTATGAAAAAGAATCCGAAAAAGAGGTCGAACCGAGTCTCCAAGGAAGAATATTATCTCGGCATCGCCAAGGAAGTCGCCAGGCGGAGCACCTGTTTCCGCCGTTCGATCGGGGCCATCATCGTCCGCGACGACCAGATCATCTCCACCGGCTATGTCGGCGCGCCGCGCAAAACGAAGGACAGCGTGGAGCACGGATTCTGCTTGAGGGACAGGCTTCGGATCCCTCACGGTCAGCGCTACGAACTCTGCCGCAGCGTCCATGCCGAGCAGAACGCCATCATCAACGCGGCCCGGGCGGGCGTCAGCCTGCTCGGCGGCGACATGTTCATCTACGGAAGCTCGGCCGACACGGGCGAAGCGATCAACGCCCTCCCCTGCTTCATCTGCAAGAAGATGATCATCAATGCCGGCCTGAATCGCATCGTCTGCTCGACGGCGGACAAGGCTTATGCGATTTTCACGGTCGAAGAATGGACTAAAGACTGGCGCGAAGGAGACATCCTGGATGACAAGCATCAGTACGGATAAGGCCGCCGCGTCGAAAACGGCGCGCCGCGGAAGAAACCGTCTTGTCTCGATCCTCTTGGCCATTTTCGGCGTCCTGGTTTGCTTGAACGCCTTCCCGGCGCCCCAGGGACTGCCGTTCCAGGCCGAGACCGATGCCGGCCTGCTCCGGCTGCTCGGAATTAACGCCTCCCCGGAATCCATCGACTATGTCGTGAACAGGACCCAGTTTCAGCTCCACACGCTCCTGACCGAGCAGCGCCACCCGAAAACCTGGAACCTCAGCGAGAAGACCCAGAACGACACCGAAGCGGGGCTGCGCCTGCTTTTTTCCGTGGACGACGATATCGTCATCCGTCTGGAAGCCTTGGCCGCTGAAAAGCAAATGCTGGACGGGCTGACGGCCGAAATCGAAGCGGCCCTTCTCGGCAGAAAAAAGATCTACATCTATGGGTGCGGCGCCACCGGCCGGCTGGCCAAGCAGATGGAGTCGAGCTTTTGGCGGCCGTTCTGGAAAAAAGTCAAGGAGGCGAAAGAGGTCTGGCCCAAGCTCCAAGCCGGGCTCGGCCCAGCCATCGAAGAGGATCTCATCGGAGAGATGACCGGCGCCGACCGGGCCTTGATCAGCTCGCTCGAGGGGTTCGAGGACCTGCCGCTCATCGGCCGGCTCCAACTCCAGGACCGGGGCATTAAAAAGGGCGACCTCGTCATCTGCGTCACGGAAGGGGGCGAAACGTCCTCCGTCATCGGCACCATCCTCGCCGCCCTGGACCAGTGGAAAGCCGAAAAAGGATACAATCCCCGGGAAAGTCGGAAGAAGCTTTACTTTGTCTACAATAATCCGGACGACCGGCTGCTGCCCTTCGAACGCAGCCGCAAGGTGATCGAAGAGGAAGGGATCACGAAAATCAACCTCACCACCGGACCCCAAGCCATCACCGGGTCGACGCGGATGCAGGCCACGACCATCGAAACCTTCGTCATCGCCAGCGCCTTGGAGACAGGGGTCGAACGGGCGATGGGCAAGTTTTTATCGAAAAAAGAGATGGCCAGGCTGGGCTTCAGGGAGGAGGCGGGCATCGAAGACAGGCTGAAGCAGTTCGCCCCCCTCCTCCAGGAGATCAAAAAGAATGTCCCCGCCATGGCCAAGCTCACCGACATCGAAGCCAAAACGTACGGATCGGGGCTTTTCTCCACCTATTTCGCCAAGACCGGCATGATCACGGTGTTCATCGACAGCACAGAGCGCAGCCCGACCTTTCGGCTCTATCCCCTGGATACCGTCAAGGAGGCCAAACGAAAATGCTGGATCCAGGTCTGGACCGAGGCGTTTGATTCGAAAAGCGCTTGGCAGGCTTTTCTCGGCAGGCCATTCCGCGGGCTGTCCCCGGAGCTCTATCAAAAGCCCTTCGAAGAGGAGATTGACGACCCCTATCTTCAAACGAAAGCCCTGGAGAGCCTCCAGAAGGCGGGCCATGACCAGGCGCTTCTCTACGACTTTTCTTTCGCCGATTTTAACCTGAAAAAGCGCGGACCCAGGAAGGGCGATCTCGGCGTGGCCGCCGTCCTGGGGCTCGAGACCGAAGAATTGAATAGGGCCGATTCCTCTTTTCGTAAGTTCGCGGGTCTCTTCTCAAGCAGCGGCGCCGGCACGACGCTTATCGTGGTCGCAGACGCGCCGGCCAAAGTGAACGTCGACGCCGCCAAGGATTGGGCTTTCCTGCAGACCAAGGATAAGAATCCGCCTGTCGTCATCCGCCTGACCGTTTCTTCCATCGACGATCCCTTCGGCGTCCGGCAGCAGATCGCCCTGAAAATGCTGCTCAACGCCCATTCCACGGCGGTCATGGCCAAGCTGGGCAAGGTCATCGGCAACACGATGACCAACGTCAGCCCGAGCAATCTCAAGCTCATCGGCCGGGCGACATATCTCATCCAATCCCATGTCAACGACGTCTTGAGCCGCCCGCAGTGGCTCCGGCAGAACGGGGTTCGCAAGCCCATTTCCTACGGAGAGGCGAACGCCGTCCTGTTCGATTCCATCGCCTTCATGAAGGACAGGTCCGAGGATGTGGGACAGGCGGCCGAGGTGCCGCTATCGATCATCCGGATCCTGGAATCCCTCCGGCAGAAAAGAGGGGTGATGCCGGAGGAGGCCCTGGAGATCGTTCAGAAGACGGGTCTGGCCGCCTACCTGGCCGGCCTTAAATAAAAACGCGGTCGTTAGTACAGCACGGGACCTGTCGTCGAGCAGCCCCGCTCGACGCCACCCGTGCTGTGGTGCTGTGACCTTTGTTCTTATAGAACCGGCGGGGCGTTGGTCAGGCCGTAGCAGGGCGTGATGAACGGCTGCTTTTCCTTCTTGTCCTTTTTCTTTCCCCTGACCTGCGGATAGACAAAAGTCTCTCCCGCGTAGTTGCGCAGGACGACCTGTTCGTCACTGATCGACTGCAGGTAGGCCGGGATCAAGGGGATCTTTCCGCCGCCGCCGGGGGCGTCGATGACGTAGTGGGGCACGGCCAATCCCGACGTCCAGCCGCGCAATGCGTCCATGACCTCCAGGCCTTTTTCAACGGTCGTCCGAAGATGCTCGGTGCCATGGACATAATCGGCCTGGTAAATGTAATACGGCCGGACCCGGACATAGAGGAGCTTCTGGAGGAGACGCTTCATGACCATCGGGTCGTCGTTGACTCCCTTGAGGAGGACGGTCTGGTTTCCCAGGGGGATCCCCACGTCCGCCAGGAGGTTGAGAGCCCGGGCGGCCTCGGGCGTGATTTCGTCCGGATGGTTGAAGTGGACATTGACATACAGTGGATGGTATTTCTTGAGCATGGCCGCAAGCTTCACCGTCACCCGCTGCGGCAGGAAACAAGGCACGCGCGTCCCGATCCGAAGGATCTCGATATGAGGGATGGAGCGGAGGGCGCTGAGGACATACTCCAGCCGGGCGTCGCTGAGCATCAGCGGGTCGCCGCCCGAAATAATGACATCCCGGACCTCCGGATGACTCCGGATGTATTCCAAACCATCCTCGATGTAACGCGGATGGATCTTGCTCGGGTCGCCCACCTTGCGCTTTCGAGTGCAGAACCGGCAATACGAAGCGCAGCTGTGGGAAACCAGGAACAGCAGCCGGTCCGGATAGCGGTGGACGATGCTCGGAACCGGTGAATCCTGGTCTTCACTGAGCGGGTCCGAAACCCCGCCGTCCTTTCTCAGCTCGGCCGGGTCGGGCACGACCTGGCGGTAGATGGGATCTCCTTTTTGCTTGATCAGGCTCGCATAATAGGGAGTGATCTGTGTCTTAAAGACGCGGGCAACCTTGCGAATCTCGTCTGCGTTCAAGTCGAACCGCTTGGCGATTTCGTCGGGGTTTCGCAGGCTGCCCCTTAATATTTGCGGCCACTCATCCATCTCCTATACTCCTTTAAGCGAAACGCTTAACATAAATCACCCGGTCATCTCCCGGTCCGTAAAAATCCGGGATGCGGGCGATCTCTCGATAGTCCAAATTCAAATAAAACCGGCGGGTGGGCTCGTACTTGGGCTGGGAAGAGGTTTCGATGACCATCATCCGGCCTTTGTCGGCCCGGATTTTCTCCTCCAGCCATCGGACCAGGTCTTTCCCATAGCCTTTTCCCTGGTGCTCCGGAGCGACCGCCATCCAGTAGAGGTCATGGGTGCCTTCGGTAAGGGGCGTCGGGCCGTAGGTCAGATAGCCCACGACTTCCGGCCTATCGTCTTCGACGACCACGATCTGGTAATCTCTTTGGCCCGGCTGGTCGAGATAGATATCGATCAACTCCTCGGCCACCCGGATCTCGTCGGGACGGAAGAATCCCGTCCTCTTTATGATTTCGAGGACCTTGGCTCTGTCGGTTTTGGCCATCGGCCGGATCATTCCTTTCCCTTTCTTTTCAGGGCGTTCTCGATCATCAGCTCCCAGAAGTGCTTGTACTCCATGCCCGAGGCGGCCAGCGCCCGGGCATATCCCGCATTCAGGCTGATGTCGGGGTTGGGATTGACCTCGAGAATGGAAAGTTTCCCTTTCTGGTCCATCCGGAAATCGATGCGGGCATAATCCCGGCATCCCAAGTTTTCGAAAGCCGCCACGGCCGTGTCCTGGATCTTTTTCTGGAGGCCCTCATCGATCTTGGCCGGGCAGACGGGGGGCGTCTTCTGGCAAAGAATATCGTCCTCGAACCATTTCGCTTCGTAGCTGCAAATCTTGGGGGAGCCTTCGGGCATGGTGGTGAAATCGATCTCGGAGACGGGGAGCGGCTGGGGTTTGCTGTTCTCAAAGACCGCGACGTTGAATTCCCGGCCTTCGATGAATTGCTCGACCAGGGCCGGCTCCTCGTAGAGCTCAAAAATCCTTCGGACCTGGCGCTCCAGGCCTTCTTTGTCATGGACCACAGACTCAGGATGGATGCCGAGGCTGGCGTCTTCGGTGTTCGGCTTGACGATCAGCGGGAAGGGGAGGTCGACCTTCTGGTCCGGCGAAACGACCAGGCGGCTGGGCGCCGTCGGCAGTCCGCAGGATTTCAGGACCGCCTTCGTTTTGAATTTATTGAGGCAGAGGGCGAGGGTCCTGGAATCGTTGCCGGTGAAGGCGAAGCCGAGGAGCTCCAGGGCGGCGGCGACATTGGCCTCAAGCTGGGCACGCCCCAGAAAGCCTTCGCACAGGTTGATAAGGACGTCCGGCTTGAGCTCCTTGAGTCGATGGAGAAAGCTCATGAAGCTTCTCTGGAGAGGGATGATGAATGCAGAATAGCCCAGCTCGGTCACGGCCGCCAGGACTTCCTTGGCCGTCTGCTCGACGCATTCCTCGGAGACCCGCTCGCCGTTGCGGCCGGTCACGGGGTCGTAGGCGTTGTAGGCAATGCCTACCAAAATATTCTTATCTTTCATCTTGCCGGACCGCATAAAGCGGGATCGCCTCCGTTTTTTGTCCGAGGTTTTTTGGCGCCGGGGTTTCCGGCATCGCCCGTCCTTCCATAGCGGGCGCAGGCTTCATCCACGACCCTCAGGATGAGCTCCGTGTAGGAATAGCCGGCCGTGCGGGCCGCCTTGGGCAGACAGGAATTGTCCTCCGGCTTGGGCAAAATGCCGGGCAGCGGGTTGACTTCCAGGATGTTCGGCTCTCCCCGCTCGTCCAGGCGCAAGTCGATGCGGCACCAATCCCTGATCCGAAGAACACGGCAGGTCTTGGCCACAATGTCCTCGATGCGCGATTTCAACTTCGAGGAAATGCGGGCCGGGCACTTGAAGATTTCCAGCGGCCGCTCGGGCGTATCCCAGATCCATTTGGCCTCGTAGGAATAGATCGGCCGGGCGCCTTCCGGAAGCAGGCCGTGATCGATCTCCACGATCGGCAGGATCTCTAGACGCGGGTCGTTTCCCAAAACGCCGACGGTGAATTCCCGCCCGGGTAAAAAGCGCTCGACAATGACGGACTCCTTATAAAGGGAAATGACCTCCTGGACACGGGCACACAGATCGCCGCGCGTCTCCACGACCGAGTTGTCCTTGATGCCCTTGCTCGAGCCTTCGTAGAGCGGCTTGACGATCGCCGGCAGCTCAATGTCTCCGGGGACCGCCGCGCCGGGCTCGACAATCCAGAACTTGGCGTTGGGGATCTTGTGGTAGGAAAGAATTTCTTTGGCCCGTGATTTGTCCAGGCACAGGCTCAAGGTGAGCGGGTCGGAGCCCGTGTAGGGAATCTCAAGGATCTCGCAGAGCGTGGGAATATGCGATTCGCGGTTGGGTCCGAACAGCCGCTCGGCGATGTTGAAAACGAGGTCCGGCCTGGATTCCTTTAAGCGCTCAAAAGCGTTCTCATCCGATTCGATGAGGAGGACTTCGTGGCGGGTGCGGAGTGCGTCCCGGACGGCGGATATGGTTTCATCAGAATCGCACTCAGCCAGAAAATCGAGTGGAGGCTCTTCCTCGTCCTCCCACTTGTCGTCGCAGTAACGATGATCGAGTGAAGCGGCCATTCCTGCTTTCGAGCTGAAGAGCAAGGCAATCTTCATCGCTGCGCTGCTTAGCTTCGACTCAGGTTGACAAAGGTTCCCAGCATCGTGATCATTTTATCTCGAACCATTCACATTGAATTTCTTTATCATTTTAATTTATATATATACCCTTTTTGTAAAATGTCAATACTTTTTTCAAAAAAAGATACAACCTGTTCGATCAAAGGGCTTTTTGACCCCCAATCCATTGAGCTGTAAAATACCTTGACAGCTAGAGCAGGAACGTCGCATCGATGTAAGCGGACCTATAATCCGGCCGGCGTTTTTTTGAAGCTGTCTCAAAAGACCGCAAAGGCGATCGATAATCGGTCGGAGGAATTTGAAAGAGGACGAACGCGCCCGACGCAAAAATATTTTCGAGCCAAACGAGCGTTATGGAATGCTCAAGATGAAAAACAAGGTTTGATCCCCTCCCGCGCGCGGCGGCGACGCAATCGACCAGAGCCGTGACATCCTGCTCGCTGCGAAGGCTTTCGTCAGAGATATGGATCCAGACGCCTTGCCGGGCCAGTCCTTCCAAGTCGGCCGCAAGAGGTCCGTGATGATAAAGGACGAGCCGGGCCCCGCCTTTTTCACACGCGCAGGCCAGCTCTTCGAGCTTCCTCCACTCGCGCTGTTGTTGTTTGTTGGAGAGATGGAGATCGATACCGCTGCGTCCCATTTCCAAAAGACCGGAAAATGGAATCGTCTTTTCTTTTTCATCCGGGTCGAGAGGGCCATGATGGAAATAGGCCGCGACGGCGTTTCCTTTTTTTGCGGCGCGGCCGATCTGGACAATCTCGCCCGCATTCGGCCTGGCCAAGTCCGATGTATAAATATCGGCGCCGGCTTCTCCCAGCCACTCCAACGTGGGCGGATCGAACGCGCCCGAATCGACGAGCTTCAGCCGGCCGTGATTCTTCCGCCGCTCCTTGGCCACATCCAGGAGCGCCGCGAAATCCAGCTGGTCGTCGCGAATGACAATCTCTTGACGATCGCCTCCGCGTCCCGCTTTAAAATCTTGGTGCGTTTCCATGGTCAAAATAATTTTAGCTCATCTCGTTCGGAAAATCATATGTTCTTTTAAAAATAAAGCGCAAGGTTAGCACCGGATGATGTCTCTGTCAAGAGACATCCGGTTTTATTTGGCCGTTGACTCTATTCCTAGTAGGGCGATATACTTTTCCCTTGATCGAGAGGAAGATTGCTGGCCTGGCAAAAGGAGAGATCGCGAGACGGGAAAATGAAGTCCTATTTCCAAATCCCTACAGTTCTCAATTTATGAAAATAGCGAGATCAGGAGATTGATTCTTGAACCATAGCGAAATCGTAAGCTTCTTCTGGGGTGTCGCCGACTTGATCCGCGATACGTTCAAGCGCGGCAAATATCAGGACATAATCCTGCCGTTGACGGTCCTCCGCCGCCTCGACTGTGTCCTGGCCCCGACAAAAGAGCGCGTTCTCGCAACGCAGGCCAAGCTCAAAGAGCGCAAGCTCGAAAATCCAGACCGCCAGCTCGAAAAGGTTGCCGGATTCGCCTTTTACAATACCTCCCGCTATGATTTTGACAAGCTCCTCGCCGACGCCCCCCATCTAGCCGCGAACCTACGGAACTACATCGCAGGCTTCAGCCCGAACATGCGCGAAGTTCTCGAGAAGTTCGATTTCGACAACACCATCTCTAAGCTCGACGAGGCGGGGCTCCTCTTCCAGGTGCTGGAGCGCTTCAAGAACGTCGATCTGCATCCCGACAAAGTCGATAACCCGACCATGGGAACGATTTTCGAAGAGCTGATCCGGAAGTTCAACGAAGCGCTTAACGAAAATCCCGGCGAGCATTTCACTCCTCGCGACGTCGTTCACCTCATGGCCGATCTGCTTCTCTCCGGCGATGAGGACCGCATCGGTCGAAGGGGTATCGTCGCTACCATCTATGATCCGTGCTG
>Ga0209253_10001281_pt1 | contig 22071 bp, 24 predicted proteins | sample FrelakmetBRP12BR_FD_187145 | JGI IMG/M metagenome (GOLD analysis project Ga0209253, IMG submission 187145) | Freshwater lake sediment microbial communities from the University of Notre Dame, USA, for methane emissions studies - BRP12 BR (SPAdes)... | ecosystem: Environmental > Aquatic >...
GGGGTTGCGCGGGTCGTCCTCGGGGATGCCGGCTTCGACCTTGCCCACGAGGTCGGCACCCACGTCGGCGCCCTTCGTGAAGATGCCGCCGCCGAGTCGCGCGAAGATCGAGATCAGCGAGCCGCCGAAGGCGAGGCCGACCAGCGAATGCAGCGCCTTGTCGGCGTCGCCGGTCATGCTCAACATCAGGCCGTAGTAGGCCGCAACGCCGAGGAGCCCGAGGCCCACAACCAGCATGCCGGTGATGGCGCCGCCGCGGAACGCGACCTGCAGCGCCGGGTCGAGGCCCACGCTGGCGGCGTGTGCGGTGCGTACGTTGGCGCGGACCGAGACGTTCATGCCGATGTAGCCGGCCGCGCCAGAGAGGATCGCGCCGACCGCGAAGCCGCCGGCCGTGGCCCAATCGAGTGCGAAGCCGAGGATCACCATCAGCACGACGCCGACCATCGCGATGGTCGTGTACTGGCGGTTCAGGTAGGCGTTGGCACCCTGCTGGATGGCCGCAGCAATTTCCTGCATCCGGGCGTTGCCGGCCGGCTGGGCGATGATCCAGCGTGCGGCGAGCACGCCGTAGACGATCGCGATCAAGCCGGCACCGATCGCCAGCCACAGCGCGAGATTAGTGGTCATTACGAACCTCCCAACGACGATTCCCTGGAAATTCACGGCCGGACGGGGCTCTGTGTCCCTTGTCCGGCTGTGCAAAAAGGCGCGGGACTATATCACAAAGGCGGTCTTGAGCTTCTTCCGGACCGGCTTGTTCTTCAGCACGACGTACTGCGGCAGCCCGTCCTTGTAGGGCGGGTAATCCTCGCCCTTGATCAGCGGGGCGAGGTAGCGGCGGCCCTTGGCCGTGATGTGGAAGCCGTCCGGCGTGATGTGGTCCCGGGGCAGCATCTTCTCGACGTTCGCCACCTGGTCGAGCGGGGCAACGCCGATCTTCCATCGGTAGGGCTTGTTCGAGGTGCGGACGATCGCGGGCATGACCGCATGGTGGCCCTTCAGCGCCAGCTCGACCGCAGCCTTGCCCACGGCGTAGGCCTGCTCGACGTCGACCTTCGAGGCGATGTGCCGCGCGGCGCGCTGCAGGTAGTCGGCGACCGCCCAGTGATACTTGTAGCCGAGCTTGTCCTTGACGAGCTGCGCCACGACCGGGCCGACGCCGCCCAGCTGCGCGTGGCCAAAGGCGTCCCGTGTGCCGGCATCGGCGAGGAATTTCCCCTCCGCGTTGCGTACCCCTTCGGACACGACGATCGCGCAGTAGCCGTACTTGTCCACGCACTCCTTGACGCGGGCGAGGAATTTCTCCTCGTCGAACGCGATCTCGGGGAACAGGATGATGTGCGGGGCGTCGCCGGCCTTCTGGGCCGCGAGTCCGCCGGCCGCGGCGATCCAGCCCGCGTGCCGGCCCATGACCTCCATGACGAACACCTTGGTCGAGGTGCGCGCCATCGAAGCCACGTCGAACCCGGCTTCACGAATCGAGACCGCCACGTACTTGGCGACCGAGCCGAAACCCGGACAGCAGTCGGTGATGGGCAGGTCATTGTCCACGGTCTTGGGCACGTGGATGGCGGTCAGCGGGTAGCCGAGCTTCTCGGCGAGCATCGATACCTTCAGGCAGGTGTCCGCGGAGTCGCCGCCGCCGTTGTAGAAGAAGTAGCCGATGTCGTGGGCCTTGAAGACCTCGATCAGGCGCTCGTATTGCGCCGGGTTGTCCTCGTATTTCTTCAGCTTGTAGCGTGCTGAGCCGAACGCGCCCGCCGGCGTGTGGCGCAGCGCGCGAATGTCTGCGGCGCTCTCGAGGCCGGTGTCGATCATGTCCTCGGTCAGCGCGCCGATGATTCCGTGACGCCCCGCGTACAGCTTGCCGATGCGGTGCTTGTGCTTGCGGGCGGTCTCGATGACGCCACAGGCCGAGGCGTTGATGACGGCGGTGACCCCGCCGGATTGTGCGTAGAAGGCATTGCGCGCCGGGGGCTTCTTTTTCATACGGGCTCCGGGAAAAAGTGTCCTGATATCGTGGACTTACATACCCTTAATAGCCGCATAGCATAGCGCATACCGTGCTGGCTTACCGCCGTGGAAAATAGGGGACATTCACCGAATTTCCGGGGTTCACGCCCGCGAATCCCGGAAATTCGGTGAATGTCCCCTATTTTCCACGGTTGGCGCGGCAGGTGGATTTCGGTAGGGTGCCCGCCTGCCGATTCGTCCCCGAGATCACCCGCCATGAGACTCGTACTGCTCGGAGCCCCCGGTTCAGGCAAGGGTACGCAGGCCCAGCGACTGCGCGACGAAAAGGGCATCCCCCAGATTTCGTCCGGCGACTTGCTGCGTGATGCGGTGGCCCGCGGCACCGAACTCGGCAAGCGCGCCAAGGCTGCGATGGACGCTGGCGAACTCGTTTCCGACGAGATCGTGCTCGGCCTGATCCGCGAGCGGGTCGGCCGGCCCGATGCTGCGCAGGGATTCATCCTCGACGGGTACCCGCGCAACGTGGCCCAGGCCGGTGCGCTCGACGAGCTGCTCGCCGAGCTCGGCCAGCCGATCGACGCCGTCGTGCTGATGGACGTCGATTCGAAGGCGCTGTTCCAGCGGCTGACGGGGCGGCGCTCGTGCCCGAAGTGCGGCAAGGTGTTCAATGTCTATAGCTCCAAGTCGAAGCTCGGCGACCGCTGCGACAACCACCCGGACGGCGCGGCGCCGCAATTGATCCAGCGTGCCGACGATCGCGAGGACGTGATCGAGAATCGGCTCAAGGTCTACGAGAGCCAGACCCGACCGCTGGTCGAGCACTACCAGGCACGCGGGCTGCTCAAGTTCGTCAATGCGGACCAGGCGGTCGCGCGGGTTTACGAGGAGTTTCTTCGCGCCGCTGGCGGCTGAAACGTCAAAGTCGCTGGCTCCGCCGCTCCACTCCGCTTTCGGGGCGCTCCGGCGGACGGCGTGAATCCGTCGATGGAGCCTCCGGGCCCGGCGTCCATGCCGGCACGTGGGCTACGCGAGCAACTGCAGTAATTGCTCGCCGATCACGCTGCGCCGCCAGCCCTTCAGAAGAGGAGACGACTCGCGCGAGCCGAGCGCGAGTGCCTCGATGTCGCGGCGCGTGGCCAGCACTTCGGGGCTGATGCCGAGCTCGGTTGCGACGTCGCGTACCTGTTGTTGCAGGCGACCGATCAAGCGGGTCTGCTCGGGCGTCAGGCGCTGGGGCGTCGGCACTGCGTTCGAGTGGTCGCTCGAGACGCGAGTCGACGCGATCAAGGCCAGAAGTTCTTCGCCACGGTTGCGGATCACGCCCGGTGGCAGGGCAGGGATCTTCTCGAGATCGGCCGTGGATGAGGGCGCGAGCGTGGCGAGCGCATACAGCGCATCGTCGGTCAGGATCCAGCCGCGCGGCTTGTCGGATGCGATCGCCCGCTGCTCGCGCCAGGCAGCGAGCGCCCGCGCGACGGCTTGCTCCTCCGGCCGCAGCCGACCGAGCCCCTTCAGCCGGCGCCAGGCATCGGCGGGCTCCGTCCGGTAGAGCGCGGGATCCTCGAGCGCGGCGCAGTCCTCGCGCAGCCACTCGATGCGACCCTGCGCGGTCAGCGCGGCGGTGAACTCCGTGTGCAGCTGCAGCAGGTGATGGACGTCGTCTGCGGCATAGGCGAGCTGCGCGGGCGTCAACGGACGGCGCGACCAGTCCGTGCGGGTCTGCGCCTTGTCGATCGAGTGCCCGAGTTGCCGCGCGACCAGTTCCGCGTAACCGGCCTGTGGCGGGAAGCCGAGCAACCCGGCTGCGACCTGCGTGTCGAAGTCGGGCGCCGGCACGCCGCCTCCGGTGAGTAGCAGCACCTCGAGGTCCTGCCGCGCCGCGTGCAGGATCTTGAGCCTGGAACGGTCCGCCAGCACCTGGTGCATCGGGCCGAGATCGAGGCCCGCGAGCGGGTCCACCAGGTAGCAGTCGCTCTCGGTCGCAATCTGCACCAGGCAAAGCTGCGGGTAATAAGTCCGCTCGCGCATGAACTCGGTGTCGATGGCGAGGCGTGACGCGCCCTGCAGGCGGAAGACCGCCGCGTCGAGCTGCTCAGGGGTCGTTACCAGCGTGGCGTCGCGCATGAGTCGGGGGCACCTGCGTGTAGAATCGCGGCACCGCAGGGCGCCACGTGGCCAAAGTGCAGAAGTTTCTCAGGATTTTCGTCGACATCGTACTCTGGCGCCGCGGCCCGCAGGACCTTCCCGCGTCGGTCCTGCTGCTGGCGGTCACGGTGTTGGCCTATGTCGCGGTCTCGATCGTGCAGCTCGCGTTGCTCGACGAGCCGGCGTCGAGCTGGCTGTTCTTCCTGCTCGTCGACCCGTTGCTGCTCGGCGCCTGGGTCTGGCTGCTGCTAAAGCTGTATGGCAAGAGCGAGCGTTTCCTGCAGGCCGCATCGGCCGTGTTCGGCACGGGTGCGCTGCTCGGGCTGGCGCTCTACCTGCCGTTGCAACTGATCGTCACGGCGCTCGGCGAGGCGCCGACCTCCGGGGTCGCCCAGGTGTTCGCGTTGCTGGTGCTGGTCACGTTCGCGCTCGTCGCCGGCCGCATCTTCAAGCTCGCCACGGACTCGAACCTGTTCACGGGTATTGCCGTGGCGCTCACTTACTTCATGGTCGTCAACCTGCTGGTGGGCCTGATGCGCGGATCGGGGTCCTGAACATGCACCTGCACATCCTTGGCGTCTGCGGCACGTTCATGGGCGGCATCGCGGCACTGGCCCGCGCTGCGGGCCATCGCGTCACGGGTTCCGACCGCAACGTCTATCCGCCGATGAGCACGCAGCTCGTCGCGCTCGGCATCGACGTGATCGAGGGCTACGAGCCGGACCAGCTCGAGCTGCGGCCCGACGTGTTTGTGATCGGTAACGTGATGAGCCGTGGCAATGCGCTCGTCGAGGCGATCCTGGACAGCGGCCGGCCATACGAGTCCGGGCCGGAGTGGCTGGCGCGCAACGTGCTCGCCGGGCGCTGGGTGCTCGGCGTCGCCGGCACGCACGGCAAGACGACCACGACCAGCCTGCTCACCTGGATCCTCGAGCACGCGGGTCTCGAGCCCGGATTCCTCGTGGGCGGCGTGCCGCTCGACTTCAACGTCAGCGCGCGACTCGGCTCGGGCCGCCACTTCGTGGTCGAGGCCGACGAGTACGACACGGCGTTCTTCGACAAGCGCGCCAAGTTCGTCCACTACCGTCCCCGCACGGCGATCCTGAACAACCTCGAGCACGACCACGCCGACATCTACCCGGACGTCGCGTCGATCCAGCGTCAGTTCCACCTGCTGCTGCGCACGGTGCCCGGCAACGGCCGGCTGGTCGTCAACGCCGCGGATCGTCACCTCGCCGAAGTTCTCGCGATGGGCTGCTGGACGCCCGTCGAGCGGTTCACGGCCGACGCGGCGGCACCCACGGACTGGCGCGTGGTGGCCGATCCGGCGTCCGGGTATGCGCGATTCGCGATCCTGCACGGCGAGCGGCACGTCGGCGACGTCGAATGGAACACGCTCGGCCGGCACAACGCAGAGAACGCGCTCGCAGCGTTCGTGGCGGCCTTGCACGCGGGCGTCGACGAGCAGGCGGCGCTCGAAGCGCTGCGCCGGTTCGGCGGCGTGCGGCGCCGGCTGGAGGTCCGCGGCACCGTGAACGGTATCGTTGTCTACGATGATTTTGCGCACCATCCGACGGCCATCACGACGACCCTCGAGGGCGTGCGCCGCAAGGCAGGCAAGGGCCGGGTCATCGCCGTGCTCGAGCCGCGCTCGAACACGATGAAGCTCGGCACCCACAAGGCCGCGCTGGCGGAGTCGCTGCGCGGCGCGGATCGCGTCTTCGTCTACCAGTCGCCCGAGGTTCGCTGGAACGTGGCCGACGCGATGCAGCCGCTCGGCGAGCTGGCCGTGGTGCACGACGACCTGGCACAGCTCACCGCGGCGCTCGTTGCCGCCGCTCGCCCGGGCGACCAGGTCGTGCTGATGAGCAACGGCTCGTTCGGCGGGCTGCACGATCGGCTGCTGGCCGCCCTCAAGGCGCGCGCGACGTCCTGAGTCGGCACAATCGGACGCATGTCTACGCGCATCGAGATTCCGCTGTTTCCGCTCGGTACCGTGTTGTTCCCGGGCGGACCACTGCCGCTGCGGATCTTCGAGACCCGCTACATCGACCTGGTGCGTCGCTGCATGCGTGACGGCACGGGCTTCGGCGTGGTGCTGATTCGCGAAGGCTCCGAGGCGGGCAGTGCGGCGACGACGTACGACGTCGGCACGTATGCGCGCATCGTGGATTTCTCGCAGCAGCCCGACGGGCTGCTCGGCATCAGCGCCCAAGGCGAGCGGCGCTTTCGGATCCTCGAGCGGCGGCGCGCGCTGGACGGTCTCAATCTCGCCGACGTCGAATGGCTGCCGGCCGAGCAGTCGCAGCCGTTGCCCGAGGACTTTGCGGAGCTCGGGCCCGCGATCGACGCCATCCTGGCCCAGGTCGGCGAGCCGTACGCTTCGCTCGAGCGTCACCTCGAGGACGCCGCCTGGGTTTCTGCGCGCCTGACCGAAGTGTTGCCGGTGCCCGCGCAGCACAAGCAGCACTGCCTCGAGCTCGACAATCCCGTCGAGCGGCTGCGCTACCTGCGTCCGATGTTCGAGATCGGCTATCAGTAACCGCGGGCGGAACCCGCGGCCCGCAAATCGCTGCGAACCCGTGACGAATGGAGGTCGCCTCGCAGACGCCCGCGCACTGCAATGGGCCTTCGGGGCCGGCCATCGCCGGTCCATTCAACTGGAGCCAGCAGTCATGGAAGACACCAAGGCGGCCGAGATTCTCAAGTCCCTCGCGTCGGGCATGAGTCCCGCCGGTGACGGGCCGTTGCCCGAGGTACAGGCCATGCAGTCCCCCGACGTGGTGCGGGCGCTGTTCATGGCCGCGGACTCGCTCGAGGCCCGGGCCCGGCTCGCACGACGCAGCGCCGGCCTGCCTCGCAATGCCGGCAAGACCTGGTCCCCAGAGGAAGACGAGAAGCTGCTCGCCGGGTTCGACGGGGGCGCCACGGTCGCGGCACTCGCCGCGACACACGAGCGCACCCCTGCCGGTATCGAGGCGCGCCTGGTCAAGCACGGGCGGCTCGATGCCGCGCAGGCCGGTGCCGCCCGCATTCGCTGAGCGACGGTTCGCCTCCCCGCGATAGAATCGCGGCATGCGGCCACGAGAGCAGGATGCACCCGGGGGCGAGGCTGGATCGACGGCTGACGCGCCCGGGCCGGAAGGTCGGCTGAGGGTCCTGCAGGTGATCCTCTCGCGAGGTTTCGCGGGATCGGAGCGCGCCGCGGCTGAGGCCTGCAATGCGCTGGCGCAGCGCCATGACGTCGCGCTGGTCATCCGCAGCGATCACCGCGGCCGTGGCGATGCGAGCGTGCGCGACGCGCTCGACGCGGGCATCGAGGTGTTCGAGATTCCGGGTTGGTGGCATACGCGCCGCCGGCTGGAGGAGATCATCCGTACGTGGCAGCCGGACGTCATACACACGCACCTCCGCCGCGGCACGCGGTACGTCGCCCAGCTCAAGCCCACAGCGGTTCATGTGTGCACCGTGCACCTGTCGATCAATGGCCCGCACTACCTGCTCACCGACGGGATGTTCTGCATCTCCGAGTGGCAGCTGGCTACGGTGCCCGGCAGTTACCGCGGCAAGGCGTTCCTGTTGCCGAACTCGTTCGTGCCGCATCCGCGGCTCGACGCCGGCCGCGTGCGCGAGGTGCGGGCAAGCCTTGGCGTGGGGGACGATGATTTTCTCGTCGGCGCCGTCGGTCGGCTGGCGTCCCGCAAGGGATTCGACCTGTTGATCCGTGCGTTCGAGCTGGCGGGTCTGCCGAACGGGCGTCTCGTCATCGCCGGTGACGGCAGCGAGCGGCGAGCACTCGAGAAGGTGGCGGGCGACCGGGTCAAGCTGGTCGGGTTCAGGCACGACGTCAAGGACCTCTACCAGGCCTTCGACGTCTTCGTCTGCCCGTCGAGCTACGAGCCCTTTGGCCGGGTCATCGTCGAGGCCCTCGACGGCGGCGTACCGGTCATCGCGTCCGATTCGGAGGGGCCGCGCGACCTCGCCGGCCGATATCCGATCGAACTCGTGCCGCGCGACGACGTCGAGCAGCTGTCCGAGGCGCTGCGCCGCGTCCATGCCGCAGGTCGCACGCGCTTGCACGTCGATCTGTCGGAGTTCGACCTGCGGTTGACGGCGGAGCGGATGGTCGCGGCCTACCGCCAGTTGCTCGCCGGGAAAGCCGCGCCTGCAGGCACCGCGGTGACGGCCGCGTCCGCGTCTGGAGGCCTCGAGGCCGCCGGGCGCCCGCTCGCGCCGCGGTTCCTGTTCTCGCCAGTGTCCGGGCCGGGTGGCTCCGGCGAGCTGATGCGGTGCCTGATCATCGCCCGCGAGCTCGCGCGTGCAGAGCCCGCGGCGGACATCCGCTTTCTCGTGAACAGAACGGCGGTTTTCCGCGAGGCCGTCGAGTTTCCGATCATCGACTGCGACGCGTCACCGACCAACAGCACGCCGCAAGTGCTCGCGGCCATCGACAGTTTCCGGCCGCACGTGATGGTGTTCGACAACTCGGGACGCACCTCGCAGCTGCGCGCCGCAAAGCGCGCGGGAGCCCGTCTCGTGTTTTCGAGCCGCGCACCCAAGCTGCGCTGGAAGGCCTTCCGCACCAAGTGGATGCGGTTGCTCGACGAGCACTGGATCGTGTTCCCGACGTTCGTGACGGGCGGCCGGACCTGGTTCGAGCAGCTGAAGCTCCGGCTGTTCCCGGACTACACGGTCCGGCAGTTCGACACGCTGTTCACGCCGTCCGAGCCGCGGCCGCGTGCCGAGTGGCTGGCCAGGCACGACCTGTGCCCGGACGAATACGTCGTCTTCGCGCCCGGCGGGCGGGGCGAGGGACACATGGTGGCCGACCCGGCCGAACTCTTCATCGCAGCGGCGCGCGTGTTCGTCGCCGCAACGGGCTGCCGTTCGGTGGTATTGACGGGCCGGAACAATGCGCCCGCGAGCGAAACGTCGAACTTGCGCCTGCTGCCGCGAATCGGACCTGACGAGGTGCAGCATCTGTTGGCGGGTGCGTCGATGGTCGTGTGCAACGGTGGCACGACCTTGATCCACACGCTCGCGCACGGAAAGCCGCTCGTGGCCGTGCCGCTCGCGGGCGACCAGCACCGGCGGATCCGTCGCGCGGTGAAACTGGAGATTGCCGTGAGCGCGGAGCGTAAGCCGGCCGCCATCGCGGCGGCGGCCACCGCATTGCACGGCGATCGCGATCGCCGGGAGGCAATGGTGCGATGCATTGCCCGGCTCGGCACGGTGAATGGTGTAGAGGAGGCGGTCAGCGCCCTGCGTGGACTGGCGCGTCGACCAGCGCCTTCCCGCCGTCGAGCCCCGCCGAGCGCTTGAATGACCCACTGGTGGTCTATCGCCAGCGGGTTTACCGGTCCGGGTCCCGACCCTGAGCGTTCCGCAGCTGCTCCATGCAGGCCATGACCCGCTGCAGCAGCGCGCTGGTGAGGCACGGGTCGATGCTGGTCATGCTTTCGCCGGAGGCGCGCAGCCCGGCGTTCAGGTCCTCTGCCCAATCCTCCAGCCGTTCCAGCTTCTGCTCCACGGGCAGCGACTGTTCGGTAGCCAGGGCTTCCGGCGTGACGTAACGCTCGTAGTCGGTCTTGGCATTCATGTCTCACCCTCCCAGGCTCGATCGTCGTCGTCGCGCATGACGCTGCATATGGGACGACTGCGGGACCCGACGTAGGACAACCACAATGGTCGTACGGCGAGTTCCTACGCTGCACAGCGCCGCACGCCGACGGCGCGGCACGCCCCCGTTCGACACAATCCTCGTCGTCCGCTCGGATCGTGACGGTCCCGGAATCCTGAAGTTACTGAGGAGGTTGCATGAAAGATCAGTTACGAGTGCACTGGCCATCGCGTGTGTCGCGATGTCGATGCCGGGTATGGCCGACGACAAGTACCCGGCGATCGAGAAGGAAAAGCCGAGCATCTCGAAGTCCGGCGACGTGTCGCCACCGGTTGCACAGGCCATGGTCGATGAGGTCAATCTCGGGACTGCGGTGGCCACGGACGGCCAGATTCCCGCCAAGAGTCGCACGGACGACTTCGTCCCCGGCGAGGACATCTACCTGACGATGGACGTCAGCGATGCGGCGCCCGGGACCGTGGTGAAGGTCGTGTGGTTCGGTCCCGACGAACAGCGCATCGGCGAACAGCGCGAGACGGTGTCGTCCGGAGTTTTGACCCTGAAATTCATGAAGGACGGCACCAAGGCCTGGCAGCCCGGTGACTACCGCGCGGAGGTCTGGGTGGGTGACGAGAAGGTGAACGACGAACGCTTCAATATCGTCTCTGCAAGAAGCGCGAGCAAGTAGCCTCGACGTCTCGCCCTCCAGATGCGGCGGATGGCCTCCCATGGTCATCCGCCGCACTCGCGTCCGGAAGGACGATGATCATCCACCGCCTCGCTGTGGGTGTTCACCTACAACTCGATCAGTCATGCGCCGATGCGACATTCATTGTCGCCCGCGCAAGATCAGCAGACGGAAGAGTTACGCGCTGCATCAAAGGAGGTCGTAATGAGAAGCGTCAAGAAGGATCACAGCGTTGGTGAAGGTTCTGGAGCTCTCGCGGGAGCCGTGGCCGGCGGGGCTGTCGGCGGGATCCTTCGAGCGTCTGCACGGGGGCGCTTTGAAGATGTCGAAAGCGAACTGGAGGCTGGTTGGAGCGAGGCGAAGCGCAACAGCCAGCTCGCCCAAGCGGATGCCGAGCGCAAGGTTGCGCTGGAGCAATGCGAGGCGCTCTCCGGCAGCGCGCAGGAAGCTTGCAAGGAATCGGCCGACGCGCAGTACGAGTTGAGCAAGGCCGACGCGGAGCGTCAGCGCGGACGCATGTAAGGATCAGTCTCCGCTGTCGGGACTCCGCAGCTCCCCGGCCGATGCCGGCGCGCTGAGTTGCGCAGTGCGGAAACCAAGGAGGTCTCATGAACAAGGTGAGCCTGCTCGGAGAACGATCATTGACGCTGGTCGCCGCGACCTTTCCTAACCGTGCGTCTGCCGTCGATGCCGCGACCGCGCTGCAAGCCGAACTGCCGCAGACTGAAGTCGACCTGATTCATCCGCACGATGTGCACCTCGCGCGCAAGTTGGAGCCGGAATCGCAAGGGATCTGGCGTACGGCGAGCCGGTCGCACCTGATGCTGGGCCTGGCTGGGTTGGTGTTGGGCGCCGGGGTGGCCGCAACGCTCATCGGTATCGGTTGGCCCGCGGCAGTGAAGTCGCCGATGCTGGCAACGCTGTTCCTTTCCAACCTTGGCCTGTTTGTCGGCCTGATGGTGGCGGGACTGCTGACGCTGCGTCCCGACCGGAGCCGCGTTGTCACATCGATCCGGAAGCGCAGCTTGTCGGGCGATTGGGCCGTCGTGGCCCATCCGACCGGTCCGTCACAGTCGGAACTTGCCGTCGTGAGTCTGCAATAGGCGGGCGGCATGGTCGTTCGGTCGCTGTAGGGCTGCAGTCAGGGACCGGCCAGCGCGCCGCCCAGATCCGCGACGAAGACCTGACGGCGTCCCTCCGGGCAGGCATTGAACGCAATGCGCGTGTAACTTCGATCCCAGGCCGGGTGCGGATCGACGCGCAACGCGCCCCGGGCACGCTCGGCCAGCGGCTCGGTGCGGATCCTCACGAGTGTCGTATCGGTGCCCGTGACCAGGTCAATCAGGCGGATGCCGTGCCATCGCCGAAGGCGACGGGCTCGGTCGTATAGGCGTCGGACAAGATGTGCCGCCCGTTCGGGTGCATCGTCGGGTGTCCGGAACCCTGCACCATATGTGTCAGCACCTCGAGACCGGTGCCGTCGTAGAGAAGCTTCGCGAATCGCAGTCCGTCCCCGGCCAGGTTCAGGTTCATCAGGATGTGGTCGCCATCCGGGCACCAGTTCGGATGGTGCCCGCCCTGACTCCACAGGTCGGCGGGAACCGCGACACGGATGTTGCCGCCGTCGGCATCCATCGTGACCACCTGCTTCAGGCCGTAGCTTTTCTTCCGCTTCCACGGCAACCCGCTGCGCGGCAGCCAGCGCAGCACGAACATCAGGCGAGTGCCCTGCGGGTTCCACTTGACGTGGAAGCCGAGGAAGTCGCCCTTGCCGAAGCGCGCGGGCGACAGGGCCGGCACGGCTTCGCGAACGATCCGGTCCATCGAGACGAGCAGGCGGGACGCGCCGGTCACCGTGCTGGTGAGGTATATCCCGTCCGAAGTCGAAGCCCCGCGATTGACCGGGATCCCCTCGAGTCGCTCGAGAAGACGCGCGAGTGGCTCGCGCAGACGCTGGGATTGCCGCGCGAGGGCGAGCTGCCGCACCTGAAGAAGACGAGCGGCGACCGCGACCTCGAGCACTACACGCCGGCGACGCGGGCGCTGGTTGCCGAGATCTTCCGCAGGGACTTCGAGCTGTTCGGCTATCCGCTCGAGTCTTAGGCCCGTCCGGCCTGTGGCTCAGAGTCGCGCGAACACCCGGGCGGCTGCGGCAATCGTCGCGTCGATGTCGGCATCCGTATGCGCCGCCGAGATGAACCCGGCCTCGAAAGCCGACGGCGCGAGGTAGACGCCCTCGGCCAGCATGCCGTGGAAGAAGCGCTTGAAGCGCTCGACGTCGCAGGCGGTCGCCTCGGCATACGAATTCACGCGACCGGCGCTGGTGAAGAAGAAGCCGAACATGCCGCAGACGTGATTGGTCGCCAGCGGAATGCCAGCACGGGCCGCAGCCTCGGCCAGGCCGGCGACGAGTCGATCGGTCGCACGGCCGAGCTTTGCGTGGAAGCCCGGCGTCTCGAGCCCGCTCAGCGTCGCGAGGCCGGCGGCCATCGCGACGGGATTGCCTGACAGTGTGCCCGCCTGGTAGACGGGACCGAGCGGCGCAATGTGCTCCATGATTTCGCGGCGTCCGCCGAAGGCGCCGACCGGCATGCCGCCGCCGACGATCTTGCCGAGCGTCGTCAGGTCGGGCCGGACGCCATAGAGCTCCTGCGCGCCGCCCTTCGCGACGCGGAAGCCGGTCATCACTTCGTCGAAGATCAGCACGGCGCCGTGCTGCGTGCATTGCTCGCGCAGAGCTTCGAGGAAGCCCGGCACGGGCGGGATGCAGTTCATGTTGCCCGCCACCGGCTCGACGATCACGCAGGCGACGTCCGAGCCGATCTCGGCGAAGGCGGCACGCACTTGCGCGGCATCGTTGTAGGAGAGCGTCACCGTGTGCGCGGCGAGTTCGGGCGGCACACCGGGCGACGTCGGCACGCCGAGCGTCAGCATGCCCGAGCCGGCCTTGACCAGCAGCGAGTCCGAGTGGCCGTGGTAGCAGCCTTCGAACTTGATGATCTTGTTGCGCTTCGTGTAGCCGCGCGCGAGCCGGATCGCGCTCATCGTCGCCTCGGTGCCCGAGCTGCACATGCGGATCAACTCGATGGATGGAACCAGCTCGATGATCTTGCGCGCGACGACGGTCTCGATCTCGGTGGGCGCGCCGAACGAGAGCCCGTTCACGGCGGTTTCCTGCACGACCTTGATCACGGCCGGGTCGGCGTGGCCCAGGATCATCGGTCCCCAGGAGCCCACGTAGTCGATGAATTCCCGGCCGTCGGCTGCCCAGGCGCGCGAGCCCTTGGCCCTGGCGAAGAAGATCGGCTCGCCACCCACGCCGCGAAAGGCGCGAACGGGCGAATTGACGCCGCCGGGAATGTACTTGCAGGCTTCGGTGAACAGGCTCACGGGTGGGGCTCCAACGCGACAGGCGGCTGCGTAGTCTAGCAAGGGTGACCGTTGCGCCCGTACCATCGGGGGCGTGAAAGCGTGGATGTGCGTCAATTGCGGGTTCGTTTACGAGGAGGCCGCCGGCCATGCGGCGACCGGCGTGCCGCCCGGCACCGCCTGGGCCGACGTGCCCGAGGACTGGACCTGCCCCGACTGCGGTGCGCCCAAGTCCTCGTTCGAGATGATCGAGGTCTAGGCTTTACTGCTGCGTGACGGTGTGGCCGCGCTGCCGCAGCAGGTCGACGACGCTGTTGCGGCCGACCAGGTGCAGCGCCCCCACGACGACGAGGTAGTCGTCGCGATCGTCGAGCAGGTCGTCGAGTTGCTCGACCCAGGCGCGGTTGCGGTCCTCGGTGAGCGGCCGGTACAGCTCCGGGAAATCGTCGAATTCATCAGAGAGCATGCGTGCCAGCGCGTCCGTGTCGCCCGCCTTCCAGGCGCCGACCAGTTCGTCGACCTGGGCATCGAGCTGCGTCGATTCATCGAGCGTCATCAGCAGGAAGCGCTTCTGCTCTTTGAGCGGCAACCCGCCTAGCACGGCAAACTGCTGCTCGGCTGTCTCCAGCCCCTGGATCGGCTTGCCGTCGTCGACCGCCCGGCTGGCCAATTGGGCCTCGATGCCGAGTTCCGGCGCAAAGCCGCGCTTGGCGAGTTCCATCTGCAGCAGCAGCGTGGCGACGAACCACGGTGCGAAGCGGTCGAGCATTGCGAGATCCAGACCCGACTGGCCGGTGCGCTCCCGGATCGAGTCGTAGTCGGCGCCGAGCACGCCGCGCAGCGACTTGCCGTCCGGCAGCAGGGCGGCCTGCTGCATCGTCGCGACCATTGCCGACGGGTCGGCCGCCGCATCGTCGAGGTCGATCTCCATGACCAGTTGCTCGGCGTCGTCGTAGGCGCGCTCCGCTGCCAGCGGCAAGCCGCCATCCCCTGGCCGCAGCACGTGGATGGAGCCGAGCAGGTAGATCGTGTTGCGCTGCCCCTCGACCGTCCACAGCACGTGCTGGTCCCGCGCCTGGCTGCCGGGTGCCGCCAGCGTCGTCAGCAGCCCGATCAACAACGCGGACACTCGGATCTTCATTGCTGGTAGCCCTCGAGCCAGACCACTTCGGTCGCAATGCCACCATCGTCGTGCAGATCGAGCACGCGATAGCCGGGCGGACGGCCGTCCACGACGAACCCGGGGTCCCTCGGCTTGAACTGCATGCAGGTCGAAGGCGTGCACATGTAGCGGATTCCGCCACGGAACACGTCCAGCGCCTGGTGCGCGTGCCCCCACGCAACGCCGCGGACCTGCGGATGACGATCGATGATCGCCATGAACGGGTCGGCGTCCAGCAAACCGAGCGCGTCGAGGCCCGGCGCGTCCATCAACATCGGCGGGTGGTGCAGGCAGACCAGCGCATGCCGCTCCCGGTGCTCGGCCAGCGCGGCCTCGAGTGCCTGCAGTTCGGTCGGGCCAAGTTGGCCCTCGCCATCCTCGGACCCTGCGTACCAGGTGTCGAGCAGCACGATCGCCCAGTGGCCGACGATCCAGGTGCCGCCCACCTGGAATGGCGGGTGGGTCAGGCGCCTGCGCAATTCGTCGGGAACGTCGTGGTTACCCGGAATGAGGAGCACGGGCGCTTGCAGCGAGTCGAACAGCAGGTCCAGGGCTCCATAGGCCTGGGGTTCGTCCTGCACCAGGTCGCCGGTGACCGCGACGGCATCCGCCGGCAAGTGCCTGCGGCGCGCCATCGTGAGGCAGGCCTCGAGGCTCGCCAGCGTCCGCACACCCCGGACGGCGCCCGCCGGGTCAGCGAGGAGGTGGGTGTCGGTGAACTGCAGCAGCCGGATCATAAATAGGGGACATTCTCCTATTTCACATTCTCCTTGTTTCGTCGTGGCGAAAAAGGGGAGGATGCGAAAAAGGAGAATGTCCCCTAATCCCATGTCCAATCGTTCGATTTCGCTCACGGATTCGCTGTACGACTACCTGCTGTCGGTCTCGTTGCGGGAGCCCGACCTGTTGCTGAGGCTGCGCGAGGAAACCGCGGCGGATCCGTCGGCCCGCATGCAGATCTCGCCGGAGCAGGGACAGTTCATGGGATTGCTCGCGCGACTGATGGGTGCCAGGCGGTGCCTCGAGATCGGCGTGTTCACGGGCTACTCGTCGCTCGCCATCGCGTTGGCCCTGCCCGACGACGGCCGCATCGTGGCCTGCGATGTCAGCGAGAAATGGACTTCGGTCGCCCGGCGCTACTGGGCGGCGGCCGGGGTGGCGCACAAGATCGACCTGCGGCTCGCTACGGCCATGGAGACGCTGGATCGCTTGCTCGCCGACGGGAAAGCTGGAACGTTCGACTTTGCGTTCATCGATGCCGACAAGGAAAACTACGTCGGGTACTACGAGCGGGCACTGCAACTGCTGCGATCCGGCGGCCTCGTGGTCGCCGACAACACGCTGTGGTCGGGGCGCGTCGCCGATCCCGAGAACGCCGAGGCCGACACGGTCGCGCTGCGGCACTTCAACGAGCTGCTGCACGGCGACTCGCGCGTGGACCTGAGCCTCGTGCCGATCGGCGACGGGCTCAGCCTGGCTCGCAAGCGATAGCGGCCGACGCACTGCCGCGCAACGTCAGTCCGGCTTCGTTGCCTTCCGCTCGAGCGTCCTCGCCAGGTCGCGCAGCAGAGCGGCACCATCGCCACGCCATGCGCTGCCGTGCATGCAGGCCAGCACCTCCGGCCGCTCGGCGGCCAGCCGCTCGAGCATCGCTCCGGTGTCCGGGGAGTGCGCGTAGTAGTCCATCGGACTTCGGAAGGCCTCGCTGGGCCCAAGAATGTCGGACTCGGTGAGCGGTGTTTCCCCCTTGCCACCCTGCGTGAACAGATCACCGCAGAGCAGAGTGCGGGTCGTCATATCCATCATCAAACCGCATTCCCAGGCGTGCGGCAGGTGGGGCGTGTCGAACCACCGGAGTTGGTGCCGGCCGAGCTTCAGCATTTCACCATCCGCCAGCGGCCGCGCCGGCCGGTCGGCCACATCGTCCACCGACACCATCGCCGCAACCCGGCTGCACACCGGCACCGCGTTCGGGGCGACCGCGAGAAACTCGTTCAGCGAGCCGCACTCGTCCGCCTCGAAGTGCGAGAAGGCGAAGTAGCGGAGATTCTCCACGGGTACGATCTTGCCGACCGCCTCGCTGACCAGCGGAAACATCCGGCGCGGCCCCGTGTGGAACAGCAGCGGTTCGTCGTCCGCGATCAGGTACTGGTTGAAGTTGAACGCCCCCGCTCCGCCCGGGAAAGCGACCGGCGTATTGATCCGATAGATACCCGTGGCGACTTCGTGCACGTTGGTGCCGGAACTCGAATTGGTGATCATTCGGGCCTCCTTGGGTCGTGCCCAGGATGTGTCGGGATCGGCAGCCGCAGGTTACTGTCCACCGACCGCTGTGGCCAGCACCGGCAATTGACCAAGGAGGGGCGGAAACTCTCCTACTATTGGGCCGCGAAGAACGACTGAACGGCAGCCAGGCAGAACGGGGGCACCAGCCCGGCGTGATAGGCATCGGTCACCGCGCTCGCCCCGCCATCGGTGGCCCCTTGTGCCACGGCCGTTGCCGCAGCGACCTGCTTCGCCAGCGCAAACTGGCTTTTCAGATCGGCGTAGGGGTCACCGGCCAGCGCAGTCGAATCGAGATCCAGCACGATCAGCGGACTGGATGAGGGCCCGCTCGCCGACCAGTAGCCCTGCATCAGCTGCGTGTTGAACCAGAAGACGGCCGGGTCCGCATTGCCTCCGCACAGCAAGGTCGGGGCCGCTGGAGTCCAGTTGCGCAGATCATTCTGTTTCAGCGCCTGCCGCAGGCGAACCGCGGGCATCGCGGCCGTGATGCCGGTCGTCGTCGTTGGCCAGCCGCCATCGGGGTTGGCCTGCGCGTCCAGCAGGTAACTCAGGCGGAAACTGTTCTGGATCAATGGGTCCACGCCAAAGCCGCGAGCGAAGACTGGTGCCAGATTGGCCGGCGTGGTCGCCGGTGTGATGTCGGTATACGCAGGATCTGGAGGCGTCGTGCTGAACATCGCATCCTTGGGCAGCTTCCCCTGTGTATACAGCACGCTTCGTACCGTCGTGGTCGGCAGCAACGACTCGATGTCGCTCGCGTACTGCGCACCGAAGACTTCAGCTGCGCCGGAGTAAATGTTGCCGTATGACTTCTGGTATCCGGTGATCAGCAAGGTGGCCGACACCGTCGCGCCGGAATTGACCCGGCCTGAAAACACCGCGTCGACGAAGGCTGCCATGGCATAGGGCCCGGACATCGGAGCCGATGCCGTCACCGTCATTCCGGCGGCCTGCATGGCGCGATGGGTCGCCATGGCCACAAACCCGCCCTGCGAGTACCCGGTGATGAACAGCCGGCCGCTGTCCGTAGTTCCCGGCGCGGCAGCGGTCGGCAGCGCGCTGCGTGCGGCGGTCAGCGCGTCGATCATGTCCTTCGACTGCTGGTCAGCGACCAGGTAGGGATGGTAGGGCAGCGCCGAGCTGTCGTAGCCGGCGTAGTTCGGGGCGACCACGATGTAGCCCTGTGATGCGAAAAGCGCCGCCATGATGAGCGCTTCTCCATTCGGGTCACCCTGCAGATTCGTCATGTTGAACGCGCGGTCGGTCGTGGTGCCATGCGCGTACAGGAGAATCGGGCGGGTGCCGCGGCAATCTGGATCGCTGCCGAGCGGCACCATCATTGCTCCCGATGCAGTGGTGGCCTCGTTTGCGCCGCCGACCGTCGCGTAGCGAATGTTGTGCACGGCGATGTCGCACAAAGGCGTTCCGCTGATCGCGAGCAGCTGCTGGTTGGCCAATGCATTCAGTGCGAGCAGCAGGGCGGGGGCGGTGACCGTGGTTACCAGCTCGGGCGGGTTCTGCAGCAACTGGCCGCGCACCGGATTCGCAACGATGGTGTCAGAGCCGGAATTGCTCCCGCCGCAGGCGGCCAGCAGAAGTGCCGCGAGAAGGGGGAGCGCACGGAAATGGATTCGACGCATGGATTGGGACCGCTGACAGGCTGAGAAAGCGCAGCAGTGAAAGTGTGCGCTACCGATCATGGCCAGTCGGTACGGTGGCGCACAGGACGTACCCCATTCCAGTCCTCCCAATGTACGTTGACGCACCGAAAATTGTCTCACTTGCGCCTACGCTGCCCAAGTGCCGAATGCCCCGCTTCCACCCGAGGAGTACCCATGAACCGTTCAATATTGATGCTTGCGCTGGTCGCAGCGCTGGGCCTGAGTGCCTGTGAGCGACAGCCCACCGTCGTCACCGTTCCCGCGCCGGCTGCTGAGCCCGGCCCCGCCGGTCCGCAAGGCGAACCCGGCGTCCAGGGCGATACCGGCAATACCGGCTATACCGGCCAAACCGGTGCGCAGGGCGATACCGGCCAGACGGGCGAGACGGGCGAGACCGGCCCGAGCACGACCGTCATCGTCGAGCCTTCGCCGCCGCCGACGAACTGAGCAGACTGCAGGCCTGAGACGCCTCTCGCACGACTTGTGACCAAAGGAGTTCGAAAATGCATCAACTCAAGGACCTGATGACTCGGGACGTCAAGGTCATCAGCCCGGACATGACCATCAACGAAGCGGCCCGGACCATGCGTGACGGCGACTTCGGGATGCTGCCCGTCGGGGAAAACGACCGAATGATCGGCGCGATCTCGGATCGGGACATTGCGATCCGAGCCGTGGCCGAAGGCAAGGGGCCCGGCACGAAAGTGCGCGAAATCATGTCCGAGGGTATTTGCTGGGCCTACGACAACGACACCGTGGAAAGTGCGGCGAAGCTCATGAGTGAGAAACAGGTCCGGCGCTTGGCGGTCGTGAATCACGACAAGCGGCTGGTGGGTATCGTTGCGCTTGGCGATTTCGCGGTCGACAGCTCTGAGATCAAGCCAGCCGCAGAAGCGCTTGCGAAGATTTCGGAACCGTCTTGAGGATTTCGAAAGCAGCTCCCAGGCGTGCGAGGTCCGCGACCTCCCGTCGCAAGGCGGGAGGCGACGAGAACCGTGTGTTGCCTCGCACACTGAAGACGCGCAGCCGTCCCACCGACACCACGCTGCAGCGGCACGTTGCCTTCTTCGATGACAACGGCGATCGCGGTGTCGACGTTGCGGAGTGCGCACGCGGCCTCAGGGCCCTCGGTCTGCCGATCGGCGTGGCCGAGGCGGCCGCGCTCGCCATCGTCGCGCCATTGAGCCTGCAGACGCGCGGCTCGCTGCTGGCGATGAACGTCGACATCGATCAGATCCAGAAGGGCAAGCACGATGGTGACACCGGGATCCTGGACAAGCGGGGCCGGTTCGTCGCCAGGCGCTTCGAAAAGGCATTCGGAGTGCGTTCCACCGTCGACCGCAATGGTGACAAGGCGTTTACGGCGACCGAACTCACCAGGATGATCAACGTGAACCGGAAATCGTTCGCCGGTTATGCGGCGGCGATGGCCGAGTGGCTGCTCTTGCTTGCGCTGGCGGCCGACACCCATGTCGTCGAGGGCGGCGAGATGGTGCCCGCCTTGAGCGCCGCCAGGATGAAGTCGTTCTACGACGGCACGCTCTTCTACAGGCTCGCGAAAGAACACGCCTAGTCGCGGGGCATCGCTTCCGGCACGCGGGTCGAGTGCCACATGTGCAAGGCGGTTGCCACATTCCCTTATTTGCTGGCGGTGCGGCAAGGCTTATGCTGCATAGCAGCAAGTGCTGTTTTGCAGCATGCAATGCGAGGAGCAGCCGATGATTAGCCACATCAATGAGTCTGGAAGCGCGCGGAGGCGGGCCTTGGCCGAGCAGATTCTCAGGTTCCGCGATGAACCAATTGAGACCATGCGCGAAGTCGCGATGAGTTCAGCCGACGGGATCAAGTCGCTCAAGACACCCGTCCGCGCACTCGCGCATTCGGGGGTGAAGCTCGCGACCGTTTCGCAGAACGCCGTGCAGAACCTGATCGAGCTGGAATCGGAGGTCATTACGTCGGCACTGACCGCCGCGGCTATACGCCTTGAGCGCGCCGCGCGGGCTGAGAACGTCGTTGACCTGGTCTTCGATCAGGCGGAGATGCTCGGCGCGACTCGTACTCGCGTCGTGGATCACGCGGCCCGTGCGGTCGAGATCTTCAAGGTTTCCGGCCGTGACCTGCGCGACGTCGCGATGCACGCCTACGAGGTCGTCATCAAGGCGACTGAGGAAAAGGTGCCCGAGGTGAAGAAGGCCAGGCGCAAGGTCAAGCGCGCCGTCCGCAAGACGACCGCCCGCGCCCGCAAGGCCGCCGCGTGAACGAAGCCCGACGCACCAATCCTTTGCAACTGGTCTCCCCCTGATAGCGCCCTCTTCGGAGGGCGCCCTTTTTCCTGGCTGCGGTGTCGCTCGGTTGAGGAGGATGATGTCTGCATGAGACGGCTGGCAGCGATCTCCTCCCCGCTGCGAATGACCGGCTTCGCTTTGGTCTTGTCGGCATGGGCGTGCGCGGCGTTGGCCGCGGGCGCGGAACCTGATGCAGATCCGGCAGCGGCTCTGCAGGCCCGGTATGCGGACTTGAGCGAGCAACTCGAACACAGCCCGTTCCCGCAGCATCTCCACGTCGAATCCATGGAAGGCCCAGGCGCCTCGCAGGGCGATGTCTATGCCGTCGTCGACTACCCGATCGCCACGGTCAGCGACGCATTTTCGAGCCCGGCAAACTGGTGCGACGCCTTGATACTGCACCTCAACGTGAAATACTGTCGTCCCGTCTCACGGGACGGACGCACCGTGCTCTCGACCGCAATCGGCAGGAATTTCGACCAGCCCCTGAGCAGCACGTATCGAGTCAAGTTCACTTACAGCATTGCGGCCTCGCGGCCGGACTTCGTGGACGTCGAACTGAATGCACGGCACGGACCGCTTGGCACGGGGAAGTATCGAATCTCCCTCGAGGCTGTGGGCCTGGAGAACGGGCGGGCGTTCGTGCACCTGCGGTATTCCTACACCTATGGGTTCGTGGGTCGCCTGGCGATGAAGACGTACCTCGCGACATCTGGCAGCGAGAAGGTCGGCTTCACGTTGGTCGGGGATTCAAACGATCCGAAACCCAAGTTCATCGGCGGCGTCCGCGGTGCGATCGAGCGCAACACCATGCGCTACTATCTGGCCATCGACGCCTATCTCGGCGCGCTCGCGACGCCCGCCCCGGCGCGCTTCGA
>Ga0209253_10001282_pt1 | contig 22068 bp, 25 predicted proteins | sample FrelakmetBRP12BR_FD_187145 | JGI IMG/M metagenome (GOLD analysis project Ga0209253, IMG submission 187145) | Freshwater lake sediment microbial communities from the University of Notre Dame, USA, for methane emissions studies - BRP12 BR (SPAdes)... | ecosystem: Environmental > Aquatic >...
AGATGACACGGCAGGTTGGAAACCCGGAGGCATTAATCGGGTGGGAATCCGGGAAGGGGGATGGGCTTATGACAGGACAGTCCACTGCGACATGGTGAACCTGGTTTCCCGCAAGGTGCCTTCGGCCTCGATCTCTTTCCCTTCGAGTTCAGCGAGTGTCTCATCCCAGAAGGGGTTGCCGCGTTTACGCTGCAGCTTGAACTCTCCTGCAGCGGTGACTAGAACGAGCCCCTCGTGCTCGCTCTTCGTCCCGGCGTAAAGCAGTTTCTTTTCGACTTTTCCTTTAAGTTTCATGGGAGAAAGGCCCCAAAATCGGTGATCAGTCATCAGTAAACAGTGATCAAGTGGCTGTCGAATAAAATTGGGCAGCCTTGCCCATCATGGAATTCAGCATCCGGCCGATTTCCGAAAGTTCATCATTTACCTCAATTGCCTGGGACGAAGTCAGATACCCACAGTCTTCCGCTGTCTCAATCCAGTGTTGGGTTTCCATCTGCTCCCCATCCGCATCGCTGAGCTTGCTTACAAAATGCTTTTCATAGCGTCTCTTTGCCCACGCCTCAGCGATCTGTGCTCCAATGGACCGCGATGACCGACGCACCTGGTCGGTCAAAGAATAAATCTCTTCCTTCGGGAATACCCTGGACATTGTGAATATTCTTTTCGCGACCGCTCGGGCTTTCTTGTAAACCTCCAAATCTCGGAAACTCTTCGCATGAGCCAATTCACTCATAATGATTCCTTCCTGTCCACTGATTGCTGACCACTGGCTCTACTATCCTTATGTTTTCCACTGTTCACTGATGACTGTTTACTGATCACTGACTTTTAGCGACTGTGCAATCTCCTCATATGAATCAGCTGCCCGTTCTGCACTGTTCCGATGATGACCACCACCCTTCCCGGAGCCTCCTTTGGCAGCGGCCGACTGCCGCTGACCATATAGAGCGCCCTTCCCTTCCGGGCAGGAGCAAAGCGCTTCATGGTCTCCACCATGGCTTCACCGGGAAACTTCACTCTGAAGGATTGCGCCCTAAAGCTCTTGATCGCTGACTCCCGAGCAACTGATTCAAGCACCACCGCCACCTCGCTGGGCAAGGCTTCATCAGACCTGTTCGGCGTACCCAGGCTGTTCCGCAAATTCGTGCCGGTTCTCGCTGCCCGCTCCCTCCTCAGCTTCCTTGTCCCTTTTGCATTTTGGCGTTCCCTGAATGCTTGCTTGAAGCTTTTCGAACGGGCGAGAGCATGAGGAACCGCTCCCACGGCGTGTATCGAGGGATCTCCAAAAAGATGAAACTGGATCATGGTCTTGAGATCCGTAGGATCAACGTGCGTGTAGGTTTGGGCAAACCGATGCCGGGCTTTCAAAGTCGCTTCTCCCAGCGAAGCGCCATCGAGAACCTCATTGATAAAATACTGGCATATGAGGTCTGCCTGACCATTTCCTTCGCTGGGGCCGTAAGCGATCGTCGAACTGCCGAAGAACCCATACGCACCGTCCCGGAGATAGGTGCTGCAAATGCCGGGTTGCATGTCTGCATCTGCGGGGTCATAAAGCTGGGCCCCGTAACAGCACTCCACGGCGATCACGGTTCCATTCATGATTTTCTTCACGAGTTTTTTCGCGGTGTGCGCGATGGGGTAACTTCTGCCGCGCTGCCCGTAGAAGTTGGGATCCTCCGGACTCCCATGGCAGTTCATGAAATGGACTCGTCTGCCGAGCTCCGTATTCGTCCAGCTTGGCCCTTTCGGGGGAGAGGTGGCCATGGAAGTGCTTGAGCCAAAAACCTTGGTCAGGCTTAGGGCCGTCGAAGCCTTCCAGACTTCAGCGCTCACGCTGAAATATTTCTGGTATTCAGATCTGGGGCGCGCCTTGTGCCTAGCTGCTGTTCCGAGAAGGGAAACAAGGTAGCCCGGATCACTCGATCGGACCAGATCCGGAAGTCTCCCCAGAACACGCGTTGGGCCTACAAAGTCACCCGGCTTTTTGCTGTAAGGTGCTTCACAAGCATAGGGGATGTCGCTTGGTACGACCTTGTCGTCATCCCCACCTGGATCGTATGCAGGGTTCTTCAGGTCCTGGTGCGGGACAATGTCCTGCGCTCCCAGGATCATGATGTAGTCCGGCTCATAGGCATCAAATACGGCATCAACGGCTCTCTTGACCGCTCTCTGATCCTCTTTTTCTTTAACCACTTCCCCATGCACAGCACTCATGTCGCTCGCCGAATCAATGGCCACAAGCTTTGTGTCGAGCCCCCGCTTCTTATCTGCCGTAATCAGACGTTGGATCGCTTGCTCGACCTGGCCAAACCCCTCGCCATATTTCTCTTTCAACGCCCCCATGTTGGTGATAATAACTTTGTCTGGCTTCATGACTTCACCCTCCTTCAACGGCACGCCCCGGGCATGCCCAGTCTGTTCGCCCATCCCTGCTCAAGAGAGACGGCCTCCTGCGTTCCAAGCCTGTTTATTTCGCTCACAAAATGGTTCCAGACGGGCTTTGCCTGATCACACCATTCCTGTTTCTCCGCTGCTTCATTGAAAGAAGCGGGCCTTGGGATACCTCGATCCCCTTTGAGATCCACCCAGTTCTTGAGCACGGAGAATTTTGCCATCAGAAGATAGAGACGCAGGTTCTCCCCTGTCCCCCGGATCCCCAGTCCCCTGTCCATGTCGCCCAGAGAATCTTTTAACAACGTTTTGATCTCTTCATAGGGATAGTCCCGGCCGACCATGTGCGCATAGGCCTGGTCATTCTTGATCAGACCGCGAAGGGCTTCTACCATTGCCATGTCCCGCGGAAGCAACGTGCTGGCGGGATATTCTTTTACCCTACGGATCGTCGTTAGTGCGGCTTCGTATTCACCCAGTCGCCATTCGGTAAGCGCTTTCAGCGTATACGCGATGCCGATGAGATTGTCCTTTTCAAGATCTGTTCTTTTCTCGACGATGAGATCGGAGAGTATCTTCAAGCTCAGCCGGTAAGAGGCATTGATGTTGCCCAGCGTGGCCACGTCCCCTTGCTTTGGATCCATTTTGAGTGCATTTTCAAGAGACGCTGCTCGGTTGAATTCATCCTGGGCGTCTCTCAACGTCTGGATATGAGAGACGCATCCTGAAATAACAAAGATAAGCAGCAGGAGAAAGAATTTCTCAAGGCATCGCACTGGCTGCTGGAAACCTTTCATCTCCTTCCCTCCTCTCATGGTTCCCTCGCCTCCTAATTCGCGACAGAAAGTGTTCTCAGTTCCCCAACAAACAGATCCAGTTGCCAGGCTTTTCCCGTCCGGATGTCTTCTGCCGCCTGTTCCAGTACTTTTCCAAGCTTGAGAATGTTGGCCTGGGAAACCCCGATTTCCGAAAGCCGCTTCAATGCGGCGGATGCCACAAGGCCGAAGACGTCGCCCCGACTTAAAATCCATCGTGCTCTTGGGTCGACTCCCTCGGAGAGCATGCCATCCACCATCAGGTCCAAAATAATCCCAAGCGCTTCTCTCTCTTCATTCTTGATTTTCACTCGGTCTAGAAACTCTCGCCGAAGGGCGACGGCCTTAATCACTGCCTTCAAAACCTGAACACCTGTTTCAGTACTGATGCGGCCGGGAGGTATCTTCCTCAATGAAGCAAGGGCTGTCTTCACCGCATCGCCAAGAATCGTGTTCTCCACCGCTGCTCTTTTCACGAGCCAATCGGGATTCTGAACGACTTCATCCAGCACGGTTTCAGCGATACCGATGAGCTGGGTTTTCGAAAAAGCCGGTGTCCACTGCTCCCCGGGTCCCGCCGGCATTGACAAACCTTCCAAAAGCTCTCTCGAAGCGGCTATAAGGAGATGTCTTGCCGGATCTTTTCTGAACGCCTCCGGCCAGAGCACGTCCATGTTGAGCGCTGACTTTTCAAGGACAAGGCGCATCATTTCAGGGAGGATATCCGGACAAAGGATTCTAGCTGACCCGGCAAGATCTCCGGCTACCTGTCCCAGGATTCTTTGAAGCCCTTTGTGATCCACTCCCGCGAGCCCGGGATACTCTGAGAGGGTGACGAGCGCCGATTTGACCAATCTGTCCAGTGTTTCTCTGCTGCAGAGTCGGGTCAGATCAATGGTCTCCTCATCCAGGATGGCGTCCAGAACGCAAGTCCCCACGGAGCTGACAAGGGTTTGCCGGTCCGCCCCTGCCACAGACAGGTAACTCCCGGGATTTGAGAGGATCGTCGTCCCAGCATTGCTGAGAACGCTTCGGAGAACCAGCTGGCCCCACATCTCGAATTTTTCCTGTTTGGAGAGGTCTGTTGCGGCCACCTTCTCCATCCTCTCTCGGAGATCCTTGACCAGTCCTCTTGATACGGCCTCTATAAGCTTTTCTGCCTTGTCATCTCCTCCCAAGAGAGACGGCGTACCCCCGATCGTCTCGAGGGCAGCCGAAAACAGGTTCCTGGCAATCCCTTCGACGGATGATAGCGCGAAATCCAGGTCGTCGATGCACTTCAGAAAACCTTTCAAGGCTCTTCCAGTCGATGACCTCTCATCGAGAGCACCCGGTGCGTTTGCAAAATAATCAATTCCAATTTCTATCAAAGAGCCCAGCACCCTTTGAAAAGCGTGCGGGTAGGGGCTGCTGTTCCTGGCAAACTGCCTTACGGTCACCAGGGTGACTAGAGCTTCCCGGGAAAGAGCCGATTCCGACCCTTTGATGACCCCGGTTTTGACATCATCGAGGATCTTGAATTCCTGATAGGCGGCAAGGAACTCTTTCTCTTCTTCCTCGGAAGGGGCTCCGTGCGCCGCCTTTTCATACAGGTTCTTCAGCCAGAAGTTCTCTTCGAGGTGCTTGCTCCCGAGGAAGTAGTTCGTCGCCACACCCACTGTCACGTCCGGATTGAAATTAGGCAGCGGGAGCACGAGCTCCCGCTCGATCGTTGCCTCTGAATAGGCCCGGCGGCCTTGCTCTGCAAGCCGGATACCGGAAACAATGCCCAGCATGATGATATCCGCTGTGCTAACCATTCCTCACCTCGCTCCACCCCATGCTTGATCAACCCTTTTCCTTGAGGGTGCCTGTCCAGGTTTCATACTCCTGCTTCTTGCTTTCCCCCTCGGAGTAAACAATCGTGTAAGTGAGATTCTTCAGTGTGATGAATCCGCCTCCAAGACCCTTGATGTGCTTGGCCCGCCAAGTCCCTGAGTTCATGTAAACCTGCTCAAGACCTTTGCTCGTGATGCGGATGGGGACTTGCAGGGGATTGTGCGTGTGGCCCATGACCACATACCTGTACTCGGATTGGTGGGTCAGGAACTCTTTCGCTCCCTCAACAAGTTTCCCGTCCGCATTGTCGAGGGGAAGGGTGTCGGGGGAGCCGAAGATCCGGGAGTATATCTTCATCAAACCCTCTGCGGTCTCCATGCCCAGAAGCTTGAACATTCTCATCACGGCTTGAAGTTTGTCCGCTTCATCGAGCGTGAAGAAGCTCCACTTGTCATGCCTTTTGTACCAGCGCTTTGGGTACTGCAGGCTGTTGAAATTGTCTATGATCTCCTGAAGAGCTTCTTCAATTTCGTCTTTAATGGGCTTGTTCTCGGTCGTCTGGTAGAACAGCCAGTCAAAAATGGCGGAATAGGGCCTCACGTTTTCAACTTCTTCAAGATTTGTTTTCAGTCGATCCAGCTCCGCAGGCGGCAACGTGTCACCGATATGTCTAAGAATGGTATATGGAATGTTCGCGGAAATCTCAGTGGTGATAAGATCTCCTATGGGAACTTGGGCATAATCCCCATCCGTCATATTCACAGATCCCTCATAGTTCCAGACGTCGTATTCGTGACCGTGCCTTGCCAGGACTCTATATTTGCCCATGTCATCGAGCAGGTGAAGAAAAGATTTCTTTTCCCCGTGCATTCCCAAGCTTTCTCTCACTTTTTTCCGAAGGCTCGGAAAGACGTTGCAGAGCCTGTCATGATTTCCGGGGATGTAAATCCTTTCCGGTTCTACGCTGAACTTGAATTTATTCTTTAAGGAGCCTCTAAAGAGTTCAAAAGTTTTTTCATTCTTGCTGATGATGGCGTCGAAAATGTGATTGGCATGGGTTTCTATTTCCTTGATCTTGTTCTCCGTATCGCCCCAGGGCCTTTCGGATTCAGGTTTATCGAGCCAGTACGTGGACCGATTGATGTCGAAGACGTCGCCGAGGAACACCAGAATGATTTCTTTTGGTTTTCCACCATACCGCTTGAGGTCTTTTAGCATGCCCTCAAAGGCTCGGGTTGGGATGTTGTGCTTTCCCGCCGTCTCATCCACGAAGTGCAAATCACTGATAAACACGATCATGGCAGACCTCCTTTCACCGAGCATTGACCTTCATCCAGTCCCCCTCCTGCTGACCCAGCGGCCTGATCCAGTCTCCCCAGATCAAATGCTGCACTGCGTTTCGCTTGCTTCTGTCTCCCGGCACCCTGTAAACCACAGCCGATGGGTATGCTGCGAAAGACATCTCCAACCCTCCCTTTATTTTCCAAAGTTCCTGGCAATGTCCGATGATTTCCTCCCAAAGCTACCAGGATTACTGGTTCCATGAAAAGGAATTTGTTTTCAAATTTCATGCCCGAAGCGGGGTCACGTGTTTTCTCTATTGCTTTGGAGCTTTCACTTCCGGCCGTAACCCTTAAACTTCTCGATCACCTTCTTCATCTCTTCATCAGAAAGGATGGCCGGCTCACCGAGGTTCTTGGCCAGATAATAGACACGGGCCACATACTCGATGATTTCCGCCGCCTCAAAAGCTTTGGCCAGAGTCGCGCCCACCGTGACCACCCCATGACTCTCCATGAGAACGGCATTGTTGTCTCCTATGGCCTCTGCGACGTTCCGAGCGAGCTGCTCACTCCCGAAGGTCGCGTAGGACGCAAGGGGGACTTTCTTGCCCGAGTAGGCCACCAGGTAATGAAAAGGAGGAATTTCCCAGCCAAGGCTCGCCAAAGTTGTGGCATAAACGGAGTGGGTGTGAACCACGGCCTGAATGTCCTGGCGTCTGCGATAGAGAGCCAGATGAAAGAGCAGTTCCGAGGAGGGTTTGTACTTGGATGTCTCGATAAGGCCGCCCTCCATTCCCACAAGCACAACGTCTTCAGGACTCATTTCCAGGTAGTCAACGCCACTGGGTGTAACCGCAATCAGGTTCTTCCTGCGGTTTGCAACACTCAGGTTTCCACCCGTCCCTGCCGTTAACCCGGAAGTCAACAGTTTCTTCCCAAAGGCGACGATCGCATTTCTTTCTTTTTGGAGAATCATGGTCAACACCTCTTTTTTGCCTTTATCATAGATTAACTGAATGCAAACGCTTTTGAAAGAACGATGAGCATGCTGATGAAGGCAGCAGCCAGGACAAAAGCTGTGATGATGATGTTCTGCACTCTGAAGTCAGGATTAAAGTCAGCTCTTGACCCGGGCCTCTTTTCAGACTATTAAATCCGGTAACTCCCCCTGGTCTTTCAAAATCTCTTCAAGGAAAGGCGGCAAAGCATGCACCGCGAAATCATCAAGGCGAATATTGTCGTTTTCATCGCGAGCTTCTGCACCCTGGTCATTGAACTCGTCGCCGGCAGGATCATGGCCCCCTACATCGGGGTTTCCCTTTACACATGGACGAGCATCATCGGAGTCGTGCTTGCCGGCATCAGCGTGGGCGCCTACCTGGGCGGATTGTTGGCAGACAGATACCCGACCCAGACAACCCTTGGATGGCTTCTTATCCTTTCCGGCTTGGGTGCGTTTGCCATATCGCCCCTCACAGACTACGTGGGCGGTTCGCAGTGGAACATGTCCCTAATGGTTCGCATTCTGCTCATCACCACCATCATTTTTTTCGCGCCGTCCGCCGTGCTGGGAATGATTTCTCCTGTGGTCGTCAAACTCACCCTCAACAACCTCAACAAAACCGGCAATATTGTGGGAAAGATCTATGCCTTTTCCACCCTGGGCTCCATCATCGGAACCTTTGCCACGGGGTTCTTTCTCATCTCCTGGATGGGAACACGGCACATCCTTTTCTCCATGGGAGCGATCCTTATGGTTTCGGGCGTTGTGTTCGGTGGATTCTTCGTGAGGAAAAAGATATTCGTGGCCGTGGTCGTTGCGCTCTTCATCCCTCTCCTGTGGGGGTTCTACGGCCATGCCTTTAAGCCGCCTCTAGACAGCAACACTTATTTTTTCAAAGAGAGTGACTACTACACCCTCAAGCTGAAGAAAAAAGACGAATCCACCAAAGGATTGACTCTGGAAGCTCTGGTGCTGGACCATCTCATTCACTCTTACACGGCTCTGGATGATCCCTTTCACCTTGAGTACGAGTACATACGCCTCTACGAGGAACTGGTGAGGTGGCAGACCATGGAAAAGAAATCCTTCAGGGTTCTCTTCATCGGCGGGGGAGGATACACCTTTCCTCGTTTCCTTGAAGCAAAATACCCGGAAGCGGAAATCGATGTCGTGGAGATCGACCCAGAGGTGAGCCGTGTCGCCAGGAAGTATCTCGGAATTCCCGAGAACACCCGGATTCGCACCTTCAACGAGGATGCTCGCTGGTTCGTGATGACCTGCAAAGAAAGCGGGACGTACGATTTCATTTTCGGGGATGCCTTCAATGACCTTTCCATCCCTTACCATTTGACGACCAAAGAATTCGCCGTCGAGTTGAAGCGTCTGCTCAAGCCCGATGGACTCTATTTTGCCAACGTGATCGACAGTTTCAAGAAGGGCCTTTTTATCCCCGCCTACATCCGCACGCTGGAAGAAGTCTTCGGACAAAAACAGGTGAATCTGGTGACGGCAAACACGGATCTGAATGATATGGGAATCAGCACCTACGTCGTCGTGGCGAGCGCAAAGAAACTGGAGCAGGATGATTTCATTGAAAGCATGAGAAGCCTCGGAGACACGGATGTGATCGGCCTGTTCTTCCCTCAGGCTCTTCTTCAGACATACCTCAAAGACCAGAAACCCGTCATCCTCACCGACGACTATGTCCCGGTGGACAACCTCATCGCCCCCATCTTCGAAGAACGCTACGGATACCGGAAATAATGAAAGGATTGAACTGAGGGTGAGTGTTCTCGACAGGGCCCGGACAAATCACTTGAACGTGCACGCACCGGTGGAGCAATCCACTGTCCGAGAGCTAACCCACGGCCAGTAGGATACTTTGAGTCCGCTGGGGGATGGGGGAGGTTCTTGGGGAGGGCTGATCTGTTTCGCTTCCCCGGAATCCTGGTTCACCATAAGGGAAGACACATCCACGGCCTCAAAATCAGATCCCTTCACCAGCTTCAGCTCGCTTACCAGCGCATCGTTGTTCCAGCGGGGATCCGGCACTCCCGAGATGTACCAGGCGCTCCCATTGTCGGCCAGGATCATCCCATACTTCTTGAAAGCTCGGAGAATCACCTGGACTTGTGCCGAAAACCGGCTGACGTCAAAATCTGCCTTCAAGCGGAATCGCTGACCCATGGGCGGATAATTGAGCGCCGTGAGACTCGAAGCGTAGTGACGGGCAGGCCAGACATAAGCTTTCCTCGTTCTTGGCACTGTAAACCGGATGGCATGACGGATTTCGCCGGTGGCCATCTCATCATAGCGCACCAGCCCGGGAAGCACAGGAAGTCCTGCAGCATCCGAAGAAGTCCATCCGCTTGGTCGCAGCGCGTTCGAGCGAAGATCGAAAACAGCCCCTGATCCTGCCTCCCAGCTTCCGCCAGGCTGAGGATAAGTGGACCACGTTTCATAAAGGATGCACCGGTCCTTGTCCAGGACCAGAATGTGACGATCCCCTGTCGAGTTGTTCCCTCCCTCGATTTGAGGATCCGGGGGAATAGGATAAGGGCCCGGGTCGCTCTCATCCGAGTAATCAAAGGTGATGCCAACCTTTGGTTGGCTGCCTGGCACTATGTTGTAAGGAATCCCAATGGGACCACCGTCCCAGGTACCGGAACCGAAGTCAGGGTGAAGGCCTGTGCTCGCACCGATGGTGCTTACGTAGGAGGAAGAATTCGGATCGACGGGCAACTGATCGATCGGCGTGTTCCAGATGTTGTTTGCTGGAAGAACGGAACACCCCTCAAGAGACGGCGACAACTGAGCCGAGGCAATGTCCGTTAACGAACACAAGAAAAGTACTGAAAGCAGAGCACAGAAACAGGTGACGGGTTTCACAATTACCTCCTGAGGTTTGCCCCTCCCTTGAGAGCTACATTCAGCAAACCCAGTGGTTCCGCCATGAGGTCAATGCAAGGACCCTGCCAGGGATCAAAGGTTCATGTCTTAGGTAACTACTTCAAATTGGTGAGACTTTCTGGACTTCCAAGATGGCGTTCTTTTCCCCGCCTAAAAAGGATGGATGGTTTTGTGCAAGACGTAACTATTTGTGCTCTTTTTCTTCTTCGAGCTCACGCAGATAGATGCACAGACGCAGGGGCTGAAAAGGCGGGTTTTCAGGATCGAAAGTCTTTACATGCGCCGGCATCTCAGGCTTCTCTTTCTCTTCTTCCTTCTTTTCCACTATTACGGCCATGTGAAGCAACCCGACAAGGCGACTCATGCGGTTAGCGTTTATCCGACTTTAAGAGGTCCGCCAGCTTTGCAAAGGGTTTGTGAGTGGCAGGCGTTCCCTTCTCCTCGCTCTCCCCGGCACCTGCGCCCGCTTCATAGTCCAGATACCGCCTGTGCTCGTTGTCGTGGCAATAGATGCAGAGGTTCTCCCAGTTGCTGCCGTCAGAGGGGTTGTTTTCATGGTTGTGGTCTTTGTGATGGACCGTCAGAAGATGGAGATTCTTAACGGTGAATTCCCTGCCGCAGCGGGCGCAGACCGACGGATGGATTCTCAAGGACTGCTCCCTGTAACCCTTCAGGCGCTCATCTTCTGCCTGGCGGGCCCGGGCCACAATCCGGTCCAGACCCTCCTGGCTCCTCTTCTCACCACCTGGCTTCTTCTGCCCTGAATTCTTCATCCCCATTTTCCGCTTCTCCTCCGATACGATACATGACGACACAAATCATGCACCCTGTGCAGGCCTTTGGCCGGAACCAACGAGGCTTTTCTCCACCCCTTCGGCTACCCGCCCGTCATGGCCTAACGCTGGAACCACTTCTGCTTTTGGAAGTCATCCGGTGATGCAGGAAGTTCGCCCTTGACCATGGATCTGAGCTTCATCACAAGATCGTGCTTTTCCCCGAGAGAAAGAACAAGGGATTGCGAAGCCCGGCCAAGGGTTTGGTCCACAGAGGGCTGCAGCGGATCAAGCGCGTCTTGCGTGAGTAGCGCATAAGCGGCTTTCAGGTTGGACACCCAGATTTCGAGCGCTCTCATGTCTGGGTCTTTTCTGTCATACACATAGCCTTCGAGCGCACCTGCCGAAGCAGCGAATTCATAGAGTTGCCTGTAAAGATGCATCCCTTCTCCTTTGCCTCCCGTCGGGGAATCTTCCCAAATGAAGATTTGTTTATACCACCTGCTGAACAGAGTCAAAAGGGAAAAGGGGCAGATCGACGCGCGCGGCGATTTGACAGAACGCATTTACTCTTCTAAGATGCCTCCAGTCTAAGCAACTTACCGGGCTGCTATTACAGGCTCACAGGAGCAAGAAACGACATGGCCAAGAACCAGAATCTCCTCATGGTGGTTGTATCAGGAAAAGATCGACCGGGCATCACGGCCAGGTTCACCCGCATCCTGATGAACCACAACATTGAAGTCGTGGACATCGAGCAGGCCTCGCTCCAGAATCTCCTGGGTCTTTACTTAGTCCTTGACCTGAGCAAGGCAAGCCAATCCCAGGACAGCGTCATCAAGGACCTGCTGTTCGAAGCCAGCCAGTTGAACCTGACTCTCAATTTCCGTCTCTATTCTCCCGAAGACATGGAGGCCCTTAACCAGCGCAACCTCTATGTGCTCACCCACTTTGGCGGAACCCCTGCCCTTGCGGAGTTTTCCGCTATTCTGGCTGAAGAGAACGTCAACATCGAGACCATCTCCTCGACCACCCATCACGGTTCCCATTCGGTGGAGATGGCCATCAATGTCCATGGCATCTCCAGCATCGATCGCTTGAAGCAGCGACTCATGGTCAAAAGCCGCGAACTGAGTATCGGTCTTGGTCTTCAGAAGATGGAAGCGTACCGGAAGAACAAGCGTCTGATCTTTTTTGACATGGACAGCACCCTGGTGGACATGGAGGTGATCGACGAAATGGCCCGCTGCGCGGGCGTGCACCGCGAGGTTGCCCGCATCACCGAAAAAGCCATGCGAGGCGAGTTTGATTTTGAGGCGTCCCTGATCCAGCGGGTCGCATTGCTCAAGGGGCTGGGCGAAAAAGATCTCATCCAGATCAGGGAGAGTATTCCCCTTTCGCCCGGAGTCCAGGACCTGGTGACCACGCTCAAATACCTGGGTTACAGGCTAGGTATTGTGACAGGCGGCTTTGATTTTTTTGCCGGCCACATGAAGGACAAGCTGGGATTTGACTTCGCCTACGCGAACCGGCTTGAACTCAAGGACGGGAAGCTCACAGGAAAGGTTCTTGGAGATGTGGTGGATGCGGCGAGAAAAGCACGGTTCGTGAACCAGACCGCCTGTGATCAAGGCATCCTTCTCGACCAGACCGTGTGTGTGGGGGACGGAGCAAACGATGCGCTCATGCTCGCCCAGGCCGGTCTTGCCATCGCTTACAACGCCAAGAAAGGCCTGGACCGCTTTGCCAACGTGGCCCTGGCCAAATCAAGCATGACGGACATTCTCCATCTTCTGGGGATCACCGAAGAGGACATCCAGGACGCTCTCGCGTGCAGGAGTCCTATTTGAATACTTGGAACCCTCGCAAATAATGGCCAGTGAGCCCATTTCCGTTCACGGTTCGATACCTCACCGCGAACGGAAACCTGCTTAACGGCAGCCCGTTCGCCCTGAGGTATCGAAGGGTGAACGGGGCTTTTTGCGAAGGTACCCTATTTGAAAGCGCTGATGTCAATCCCCCGCAGTTTCGCCCGCTGCTCATACCACTCCATTTCATCCGCAGGAGGCGGCACGCGTTCTTTCTTTCGGACCAGTTGAATCGCGTCTGAAGGACAGGCGCTGATGCAGAGGCCGCAGCCGATGCACTTGTCCTGGATGACTCGGTAAGCCTCTTCCTCCTGCTCTATGGCGTGAACCTGGCAGCGCTCATCCGCACAGATGCCGCACGCTTCGCACCGGTCAGGATCAATCTCCGCGTAATAATAGGAGTCCACGACTTTTGATGCCGGGATTCCAAGCTCATTGATCCCTCTCAGCACCCCGCAGCAGCACCCGCAGCAGTTGCAGATGAAAAAGTGCCCGTTTTCCACGTTCCAGGTCAGGTGAACCAGCGCAGCCTCTTCTGCTCGATCGAGAACACCGTAAGCTTCTTCTTTGGAGATGGCGCGGCCCACCTTCGTATTATCAAAGTAGCCCGGCACCGGCGCAATCCCCATACAGATGTCCATGGGTTTTTCACAGCGCCGGTCCAGGAGGCCGCGTTCTTTCTTGCAGATGCAGTCCATCAACTGGAAGGATTGACCGTTCTCGACGATGGAAGAAACCTTCTCGTAGTTCAGGGCCTCGTGTCTGGCCGGGATCTCCTTTTCAATGGGGATCACCCGCATCAACTGGGGCTTTTTGTCGAAGAACTGACGACCATACACCTCCATGAACTCCTCGCACATCTCAGCCAGTTCCCGGTCCATAAAGGGGAGCTGCAACTCGTAGATCCCGAAAGCCCAGGGCACCATCCTGAAGAGTTTCACGTCACCCAGTTGCACTCCAAAGACTTGCCCCTTTTCCCACATGCTCGTCAGTTTCTCCTCCAAACCTTCCAGAGGGCGGCCGGTGCGGCGGGCGATCTTCTTGGCGGTCTCCAGTTTGAGTTTCAGATCGCAGAAGAGCTCCGCCTCATCAGGCTGGAAAATTCTCTTGAGGAGTTTGATCTCCACCCCGCTTTCCGTAGCAGGAAAACCATTGGGAAGAGAGTCGAGCACTTTGGCAAGCTTGTCATAGGCTTCATCACTCATCGTTTTTACCTCTCAGATTAGAAAATTTATTGAACAGTCGGGTCGCTCCTAGTCTTTCTTGTAGTTCGCCAGATAGATGCCGGCGCTTACAAAAAGCAGACCGAAGATGAGACCCGCTGTGAGCTGCTCTCCGAGGATCACGACCCCCGAGGCCACACCGAAAAACGGGGACAGGAAAGTGAACACGGCAAGCTGGGACACAGGATAGGTGTGGATGAGCTTGAACCATGTCAGATAAGAAGCAAAGGCCACAATAATCGACGCATAGAGAAGGGCCAGCACAGCCGCAGTGTCCACATTGAGGATCCATTTCTCTTCAAGAACAATTGAGCAGAGTAAAATGATCGGTATGGAGAAGACAAGCTGATACAGGAAAGTGTGGATGGGGTGCACTCTCCCGGCAAGGTACTTCTTGATGTAAACAGTCGTGGCGCCCCAAAACACGGCCGCTCCCAACTCCAATAGATCCCCGAAGAGCATGGAGGAACTCCATGTTCTCGGTTTCCCCTGAAAGACGAGATAGACGCCTACAAAAGCCAGGGCCAGGCCGATGATCTTGAGAATGCCTAACCGCTCCCGGAGAAACAGATAAGCTCCCAGGGCCACGATAAAGGGCGATGTGTTGACGAGAATAACAGCTCTTCCCGCATCCGTGTAAAACATACCGAGATAAATGCACACGAATTCAAGGCCGAAGAGCATGCCCACCACAAACCCGTGGAACAGCCGTCTGTCCCTGTGAAAAAGCGGTTCTTTGATGGTTAGGCAGTAGAGGATGCCCAGCACGGAGGCAATGGACGAGCGGAGCAGCGCGTTGAAGATAGGTGAGAATCCGAGGTTCGATATCTTTACCGCCGGATAATTGCACCCCCAGAGCAGGGTGAGGAAAAGAAGAATGAGAAAACCCTTCAGATCCAGATGATCTTTTGCCGCACTGTGTTCCAAGAGACCTCCCGCACCGATCTTTTTCCAGACCTCCCCAATTCCTCCTGCGAACTACCCGCAGCGCTCTAAATTATTTCCGCAGCGCCTCTAGGACATACTTGGTGAGGGCTTGCCTTTCCTGCTGGTTCCCGGCAAAGGGCGGCATTTGCCTCCTCTCATCCCCCATCTCTTCAAGAATCGCCTCGAATTGGGCTGCCGTCATGCCGTCCGTGCGCTCCAGCATGTCGTTGCGGAACCCTCCCACAGAGTGGCAGGAAATGCACAGCAGCTTGAACAACTCTTTGCCGGCTTCCGCCTGGTTCGCTGGGGTGACGGTCTTGTTTCTGGTCCACCTGGCGCTTTTCAACACCCCTTGCTTCTGGAACTCAGGCAATGAGGACTTAAGGATGCTGTTGGAATACATGTACCCGTGAATGATGTAGGGTCGTCGCGCCGACTCCCTCACCATTTCAAAAGACCCCAGGTAGAGGAAGGCCAGGACCATGAGGACGAAAGAAAAACCCTGCTGCAGGGACTTGGGCATCCGAAGGGCCATGAACAGTCCGGCCAGTAAAAGGATGGGCGTGAGCACCAGAAAGGCCTTGCCCACAGAATAGACCGTAAGAGTTGGATCGCTGATCACGGCCTTGGCCTCAGGCGGAATGACCTGCAAATACCACCAGGCCGACGGCAGGAGCAGGACAAAGGGCGCCACAAGCCACAGGACACAGTAGCGGACCATTCGTTGCCTTAACGTATCGTCCTGGATCCTGGTCGAGGTGATGAGGCCGTAGATCCCTGCGAGGCTCAGGGCGATGAAGGTCCTGAAAAAGAGCGAAGGGCCAAAAGAAGGATTGAAAAAGCCATCCCAGAAACTCTTCGTTTCAAGCCATCGACCCGGTGTGAGCATGAAGGAAACAATGCCGTCAATGACAAACAGGGAGAGCCAGGCAAAGATGAAATAAATCCATCCCACGATCACGTGGTTACGGGAATCCATCCTGTTGAAGGTGTAGTAGTAGATCAGCAAAGATGCGATCTCCACAACGAAGAAAACCCATTCCGTGGCCCAGCCGAAGACAAAGGTGTGGATCAGGATGGACGTGGCAGCCGGACTCAGGATGGAGATGACGAGCCATATGCCGAAGCCGGTGAGGGCGCCGAAGACCATGGTGATGAGGAGGAAGAATTTCGTGTGACCGTGCACATAGTCCAAAATCCGCTTGTCCTTCTCGCGATAGGCTTTCATTTCCGTGAGGACCAGGAAAAGACCGCCTCCCACCGCAAAGTGGGCCACAAAGACGTGGAGTGTAGCGATCACCGCGACAAGGACGCCGCCGCCAAAGGTCGTTATTTCCCAAACCGGATAGTTCATAATTGGGGCTCCTTTCCAGGCCGGAGCGCCAGTTTCAGGAGGTAGACGACGACGGCCGTTCCTGCGATCAGTGCCGCAATGAACAGTCCCATGGGGCCGAGCTGCATGACCACCTCAGGTCTTGAAACCGACAGGTAGCTCTCAAGATAGGCGTTCTGGACCGCGTATCGAAAAAGCACCATGAAAAAAATCGTTGCTACGGCGCAGACCGCGGTGTGCCAGGGTTTGTCACTCATACTGTACAGGATAGAGCTGAGAGCGGTTGCAATGGAAATGACAAAAACCGCCATGGCCACCGTGTCCTCGAAAGCCACCCGTGCCAGAACCTGGTTGGGCAGAGTGCCGAGATAAAGGGCCCCCACAAGAAACTGGACCAGCGTGGCACCGGCATAGAGACGAAGTCCCCGGCTGAGCCTCTCTCCACCCTCGAGATCCCCATTCCGCCTTCGCCACCACCCGAGCAGCCCCATGGCCAGGCCGCCCACAGCCACAGAAGAGATCACAAAGTGAAGATAGCGGGGGATGAGGGTCGGTTCTCCGAAGTGAATGAGCGTGCCTCCAGGTCGATCAAAGTAGGAAGGCCACACCTTCGGGTCTGTCATGATGAGCAGGCTGTTGGTAAAAAAGAACCCCACTGCAAGCAACATGAGGACGGAGATTCCCATGACCCACACCCTTGAAGCTCCCAGCCGGTCATACTTCAGGTTGTAAAGGTAGGCGCCATAATAAGCCAGGATGATCAGCACGAAGATCGACAACCAGTAAACTGCCATCAGCACCGTGCTCACATAGATGAAGTTGCCGTAAAGGATTTGGAGGAAAAGCAGAGGGGGAATGCCCAGGTTGACGGTGAGAGCGATGGTCATGGGAAGTTTTGGTGCGATCTCCTTGTGCACATTCAGCCCATTGTCCTTTTCCCCTCTCCTCTTCAACCATTCACTCGCCAGGGCCACGATTCCGCCGCCCAGCATGACGTTGGCGAGAATCAGGTGAAGGGTAAAGGTGATGACCAGCAAGATGTAAAACAGCCCCCACGGGGCAGGGAGAATGTCCGGGTATGGGATGAGTCGTCCTGGATCCATGGCTTTCCTTGCCCTCCTCTCCTCATCTAAAGCCCAACGCGGCCCCAGCGCTAGGCCGCAACCAAATCAGAACCCTGAAAATCGAATGTCGAATGTCGAACAAGGAATTTCGAATGATGAAGTTGAATTCTATCTGTTTTTTCCTTCGGACTTCGTTATTCGTTATTCGATATTCTGCGGTTCGCTTTTGAACATCTAAGCATCGTGCATAGAAGCTTCAGTGCAAGATTCTAAACCTGCAGGCAAATTCTTTAGCACAAGCTTGCCATTCCTTCAACCGAAATGCCTGGCCCCTCACGTCGCCCACACCGGCGCGTGCTTGTCGAACCAGGGGCGCGCTTTCTCGAGTTGCGCTGCCAGTCGGAAGAGCGCGGCTTCCTCTCCAAAACGCGCCATGAAATGAACACCCACAGGCAAATCATCAGATGTCCAGTGAAGAGGCACAGACATGGCAGGCTGGCCCGTCAGGTTGGCCAACTGCGTGAAAGGCGTCTTGGATAAACTCGCCTCCGCCATTTGATCGATAAGCCCTGCCACTTTGAGGATGACACCAAGGCCTAGCGCATTGACCACTTTCATGGCAAGGCGCTCGTAGGGCTTCGGCTGGAGCTCTCCTATCCTCACCGGAGGGTATGCCAGGGTTGGCGTCAGGTACAGGTCATACTTCTGGTGAAAGCGTCCCATGGCTCTTCCAGCAACACCCCACTCTCTCGTGGCCTTTGCAAAGTCACCCGCAGATAGTGTTCGGCCTAACAACCCCATGGTCCAGGTCAAGGTCTCTACATCGGATGTCTTTGCCTTCCTTCCCAGCATGGCTTTCATTTCTTCGATGCCGGCGGCAACTTCACCAAAGCACATTGTGAGATAGCTCCTTCCGACCGCCTTCCCGTCCACATCAGGCTGCCCTTCTTCGACCTTGTGCCCGAGGCTTTCCAGGAGCTTCGCCGCTTCTTCCACTGCCTTCACGCATTCCGGGTGAACCGGGGTCCCAATAGGTGAAGCGCTCGTGAAAGCTATTTTCATGGATCCGGGATCTCTGTCGATCTCCTGCAGGTAAGAGCGTTCGGGGGGTGGAATGACATAAGGAGCGCCGGCATCCGCCCCCTGGGTCTGATCCAGCATGGCGGCACTGTCTCGCACGGACCGTGTGATCACGTGGGAGACCACAGCCCCTTGCCAAAGCTCCCCTACATTGGGGCCGAGCGGGTTGCGCCCCCGCGTTGGTTTGAGACCAAAGAGCCCGCAACACGACGCAGGGATACGGATCGATCCTCCGCCGTCGTTTCCCGAAGCCAGGGGGACCATGCCGCTTGCCACGGCTGCAGCGGAACCCCCGCTCGATCCTCCGGGAGTGTGTCCGGTATTCCAGGGATTGCGGGTCGGGCCGTGCAGCTCCGGTTCCGTGACAGCCAGGAGTCCCAACTCTGGGACGTTTGTCTTTCCTAGAATCACCAGGCCGCTCTTCTTGAAGCGCTGCACCATTTCACTGTCCTGGGAAGGAACATAGTTTCTGAAGGCCCGGCTGCCCATGGTCAAAGGAACGCCGGCGTATTCTTCGATAATATCCTTGAGAAGGAACGGCACCCCGGTAAACCGGCCTTCAGGAAGCCCTTCCTGAACAGCCTTCCGCGCAATGTCGTACATTGGAAGAATGACGGCATTCAGTTTGGGGTTGACCTGCTCAATACGGCGGATGGCTTCCTCGCAGAGTTCTGAAGGAGTGACCTCTTTTTTCCGCACAAGATCCGCCAGCCCGAGACCATCAGATCGTTCAAATTCTTTGAATCCGCTCATCGAAAGCCTCCTTAAATAACTTGAGGGACAAAGGGACAGAGGCACAAAGCAGAAAAACCGACGGCTGACCGCTGCTAGGAAGCGTTAGGATTCATAAGCCAGCACGCGGATCAGGCCGATGGTCGCCCCCGTGTTGTCCGTTGTCGTCGCGTCGCTGACTGAGATCACCTTCTTGACGCCATTCTCGACGATGAACCGGTTGAGCTGCTCATCCAGAGCCCTCAGCTCTTTCATGGTCTGAAAGATCTTAACCTCTGACACAAAGGTCTTCACCTTAAACCCCTTCTCTTTCTTCTCTCCCTTTTCCTTCTTCTCACCCATGTTGCGACCTCCTTCTTTTCTGTGATCTCCCCTGCCGCCTTGGATCAGACAGCCACCTCTATGGAAATCCTGTCATAATCGAAGTGAGGAACTTTCTTAACACCTGCATCAGTGATGGCTACAATGCCCAGTTCTCGAAGATAGGAAAGGTCCTGGAGCACATTCTTTAGATCCCTGTCCAGCATTTTTGCCAGCTCATAAACAGATGAAGGCTTCCGGTCTCTGATCGTCTTGAGAATCTCAAGTCGCTTTTCAGTCAACACTCTCCTCATTTCCTTAAGGTTGGTGAAATAGACGGCACGCTTCTGCTTCACGGCTATCCCCTTGGACAGATTTTCGAATACCTCCCCAGCTTCTTTTAGGGTGTCATCAAGAGGTTTCACCCCGACAAAAATCTTTTTAATTTTCATCCCACCTTCCCCCTCTGAGTGTTTCTATATCATTCCTGAAATCATCAATAAGTTTCCAGATGCTGACGAATGGATACGGTTCCTCTTCGTCCAGAAAATGCCTGTGGTATCCCTTCTGCTCCGCATTGTCGTAGCCGGCCAATCTTCTTCCGCCCTTCACATAGACCATTGAGAACTTGATTCCGTGAGGTCTATCGACCGACTTCGGCATTTGCCAGATTTTGACCTCCACGATTTCATCCCCCTTAACCGTCTTTGTGTGAAAGACAAGCTTGGCCTTCATAGTTGGTATAATATACCCACCAGTGACCTCTTGTCAATGGGTGGAAGGTTTGCTGAGTAGCTTCATGGTCAACCCAGGGAACTCAACTCGCCCGCCTTTCTCCGGCTCATTGACCATCAACAACCACTGCATCTAAGGAACCTACCCATTGGGCGAGCGACTCAGGACCAACGGGGATAGCGCCCTTTTCAACAATCGCTCCGTTGTGAGTGCTTTCAAATGTGTAGAGAGACTTACCTGCGTTCAGAATCTCCTTACAAAATCCTTCGGTCTTTCCTCCTGGCTCGGCGTAGGCCACGAAGACTGCCGCAGAGAGGGCACCAACAAACTGGTTTCTGCGTTCGGATGTCTGTGCGGTCGGTCTCTTGACCTTTCCTTCGAAAGGCGAGAGGACGTGCACTCTTCCCTTTTCAATATCCGCCTTAAGGTTTTTGCCCAAGCGCATATTCTGGATGCTGCGGGCAGGACAAATCACGACCGGCTGGCTTCCCCGTAGCAGCAAGTCGAGGCAATCCTTTTCTATGGGTGAATGAAAGCCGCTGATGACCGGAACGCCAGCGTCGCGCAGTGCCCGGGCTAGGTCGTAGGTCCGCAATATGAGGTCACCTGGGCACTTCACAGAACAGAACAACCCGAGCATCTGCCGGCCAAGGATATCAAGACTGCCGATGCTCCATATTCGAGGGAACAGTTTCCCTTCTTTTGCCCCCGTGAGCGACGAAGGATAATTAGCGTTCTTCAGAGTCAATATGGTGGGAGTGGAAAGCATGCTTTCATCCTCTATTCAGGATTCCCCTAGCACCTTTGGGACCGCCGATTTGTCTTATCCGGAAACTTATCCAGGATCATTCCTGATAAAATTCTGGATATCCACATCGCCCAGACCCCTGCCAATCCTCAAAGGGAAATACAATCAAATAGCCGTCATTTAGCGTCTTCCGCAATTTCAGCGAGATATTGACGGCCTTCTGCAGTGAGTCGATACTCCTGTTTGCTGCTCCGCGGCTTATCCGGGATGGTCATCTCGACCAGTCCGGCGTCGAGTGCGGGAGTCAGGTAAAGCATTCTGAAGTTCTCTTCTGACTTCAGTGCCAACGCGTTCTGCAACTCCCTGCGGGTCATGGAGCCACGACAGACAGCGTGTGAAACTCGATCTTCTGAGAGGACTGGATCAATTTGAAGAAATCTTTTTCAAGTCCTGGCGGAAAATTCTTTTGGACCTCCCTCGCAATGATCTCCGGAACCAGAAGACGAAAATCCTCCGACTCATCGATGAGGATGCGAACGAGATCAAGCAGCCGGGAGGATGGGCTCGGGCCTGCTGCCGTATCGAGCCCAAAGACGTATTCATTGCTGTCCAAAACGATCCGCATAGTCGTCTTTCCAAAGGGTTTTTCTGGTTGTCCTGAGCTTCCTGATCACGTGATTCTTGCCCTTGCCCGCGATGAGGCTCCCTTTCTCACGGATTTTGAAGCGCAGTGCTTCCAGACTTGCTGCATATGCGTCCCCTTCGGTCAACCTCGGGGGTTTTCTTCTCGTGAGAAAGTCCATGAAGTCAAGGACCTCTGATTTTCGATCCTCAGGGAGTTTCCTGAACTTCTGAAGGAGTTTATCCTCTGCAGGACGTGTCGCTTTCATGACTGCCCTCACCTCCTATGAAAAATGTTACTGAAAGGATTGTAACACATGAAAATGAATAGGGCACGTATGAACGCCGAGTAGAGAGGAGGCGCGTAGTTGTTTAGGCCAATGACTTCCATTGTATCCACCTTTTCAGGTATCGTGGCAAATAGCCATCAGGCCCTGCAGC
>Ga0209253_10001283_pt1 | contig 22066 bp, 22 predicted proteins | sample FrelakmetBRP12BR_FD_187145 | JGI IMG/M metagenome (GOLD analysis project Ga0209253, IMG submission 187145) | Freshwater lake sediment microbial communities from the University of Notre Dame, USA, for methane emissions studies - BRP12 BR (SPAdes)... | ecosystem: Environmental > Aquatic >...
GGTGCCTATAAAGAGCGGAATGAACGTTGTCAGCAGCGTGCCCACCATGATCGCCAGAACAGCGAGAAGCATGAATGTCACGGGTTTTTTGTCGATATTCATCGTCGTCTCCTACTCATGATCCGGCCTTGTTACGCCCGCTGCGCGGCCGGTGCGTTGCGAATGGTTTGCACGATGTTGTACACGAACACCAGGAAGCCGGCAAAGAAAATGATGCCGCCCAGTGTTCTCAAGTTCCAGAACGGGTAATGAGGCGTCAGGGTCTGGATGAAGTTCGCATAGACCAGGCCTCCATCGGTGTCAACGGCCTGCCACATGGCGCCCTGCCGGATGCCCGTGATCCACATGGTCACGGAGTAGATCAGTTGACCGACCAGGACAAGCCAGAAGTGCACGTTCGCAAGCTTTACGCTGTAGATCTCGGTGTTATAGATCCGGGGAAGCATATAGTAGAACCCTGCGGACAGGGTCATGGTCACCCATCCCATGGTGCCCATATGCACGTGACCGGGCACCCAATCGGTATAATGGATGAGGGCGCTGAACGCGCGGATCGCCTGGCTGGGCCCCTGAATGGTCTGGAGGCCGTAGAACGTGATCCCCAGAACAATGAACTTTACAATATAGTTACTCCGCATCTGCTCCCACTGGCCATTCATGGTCCCATATCCGTTGATGACCGAAGCCCATGATGGAGCAATAAGAAATATGCTGAAGGCGATCGCTACGGTCTGGATCCAGTCGGGCAGCGGGGTATACACGAGGTGATGCGCGCCGGTCCAGAGGTAAGCGAATACCAGTGACCAGAAGCCGACGATGGAGAGTCGGTGGCTGTAGAGCGGCGCTCCCGATGATTTCGGAAGAATATAATAGAAAATTGCGAGGGGTATCGTGGTGAACACGAACGCTACGGCATTGTGGCCGAACCACCACTGCACATTGGCATCATTGGCGCCGGCATATGCTGAATAGGACTTGAACAGGGAGACCGGGACCGCAATATTGTTGCCGATATAGACGATCGCCACTCCGACCACGGTAGCGAGGATATACCAGAGCGACACATACATCTGCTCCTCCTTCCGCTTCATGACCGTAGCAATGATATTGATCGAGAACAGGACCCACAGGATCACGACGCCGATGTCCAGCGGCCATTCAAGCTCCGAATATTCCTTGCTCTGGCTCATGCCGGCGAATAGGGACAAGGCCGCCAGGACGATGGCGATGTTGAAGAAGTAGAGCGTGAATCTTGCCAGTCCGGGATAGGCCAGAGGGACCCGCCCCAGGCGCTGTACGAGAAAGAAAAATAGGCTGAACGCCGCGGGAACCGTGAATCCGTAAATCAACGCGTTGGTATGGATCGGACGCAGTCTACCGTAAGTAAGCCATGAGGTGAGGTTGAACTGTGGATAGACCAGCTGGATCGATATGAGGACCCCGACGAGCAGTCCTACGATCGCCCAGAAGAGCGATGAAACAGCAAAGCCTTTTACGGCATCGTACTCATACCTGGTCTCGTTAGCCATGTGCTGGTCCTCGTTACGGTGATATGGTGAGTGCGTTCGAATAGTTTTAATTCTTCTGACGGGAAAGTTCCTCGAAGTTCGATTTTTTAAGAACTTCGACGACCTTTGACTGCACGTTGGCCCAAACCGAATGGATCGGGCAATTACGGGAGAAATCGCACTTCTTTTTATCTGACAGGCACAGGTTCATGGCCATCTTGCCTTCAATGGCCTCAAGGACATCAAGCACGGAGATATCCTTCGCCAGGCGAGCAAGGGAAAATCCCCCTTTCACGCCCCGATAGGACCGGACGATCTTCGCCTTTACCAGCTTTTGGAGTATCTTGGCGAGAAAACTGCGAGGGATTTTGTATTGCTCCGAAATCTCGGTGACAAAGCTGATCTTTTTGTAGGGCTGCCGCGCAAGATAGAGGACGCTGCGGATGCCGTAATCGCCTTCCCGGGTGAGTTGCATGGGTAAACTATAGCAAACTACGCGATATTGTCAAGCGAATATACGGGACGACATTTATCCGATAAGCGTTCAGGAGGAAGATGACCGCGGTGACTGTTTTGTGCTATACTGGTGCTCATTCTGAACGGGGAGGTATCCATGCGTCCTTTCATCAACGCCGGTTGTATGATTTTTCTCTTTGTCACCCTGACTGCCTGTCCCGCTAAAAAAGAAGGCATAATCGAAGGCGTGGTAATCCCGCCATCGGCAGGCATCCGCATTACCGTTGAGCAGCAAGGTAAGACCCTTTCAACGGTGGAGATCAATGCGCAGGACGGAAAATTCAGGATATCACTGCCTGCGGGGACCTATGATATCAAGGTGACCGCTCCTTCCTCCCCCTATCCCCTGGCACTTCCCGGCATCGTCGTGAAGCCCGCGGAAACAACTGTACTACCGTCCATCGCTCTATCCCCTGCAAAAGGGTCGGCGGTGATAACGGGCAAGGTTCAGGCAGCTGACGTGGGAACACGCGTTGCGCTTCTTTCAGAAGGAGTGGAGCGGGCTTCGGTCAATGCCTCCAGCGAGGGAATGTATGAGTTCGAGGGACTTCCGGCGGGACGCTATATCCTGCAAATCAGTGCTCCGGGCTACGCCAATGATTCCGTCGCCCTAGGCGTCTCCGATAATCAGAAAACGTATCAGGATATCCGTCTTCTGTATATCACGGCGATCGAAGGCGTCGACTGGAGCGCAGGAAAGATCCGTTCGCGCGGCATCGGCCTTCCACCCAAACAGGCACCCACGCCGACGGTGAAGCGGGAAATGGCAAAGCGGGCCGCTGTCGCCGATGCAGAACGCAACCTGCTCAGGATCATCGAACTGATCAATGTTGGTCCGGATCAGAAGTTCAGCGCCGCGCTCGGGGAAAAGATCTATACACAGAAGCTCCAGGGATATCTGCAGGGGTACCGGGTCGCTACCGAACGGGACATGGATGGGGGGAAGATCGAGGTCGAACTGGAACTACCGCTCACCGGCCCGGGCGGTCTGTCATCCTATCTTCAACCGTAAAAGAACGATATGGGTAACCTTCTCGCACCGAAGCCTGTCAAGCTATTCCTCGGTATGATCTCCCGGGAACCGGGATTATTCACGGAGTGTACAAGACTGTTCGCTCAGGAATTCGGAGCTGTTGACCTCGTGAGCAGTGTACTGCCCTGGGACCACTCGGAATATTATCGGGATGAAATGGGGACGGGACTCCTCAGGATGTTCATCTTCTTCGAGCCACCGGCCGATCCTGAACTGCTTGCCTCTGTAAAGCACCGTGCCATCATGATCGAAACGTCTTTTTCTGAACCGACAGCTCCCGCCGTACGGCGGAGGATCAACCTTGACCCGGGCTATCTGACCGAGGCGAAGGTTGTCCTTGCCACGACAAAGGACTTTCCCCACAGGATATACATCGGCAGGAGCATCTACGCTGAATCAACCCTCCACTATCACAAGGACAGCAGAAGTTTCCAACCTGTCGAGCACACGTATCCTGATTTCCGAACAGAAGACTGCCTGAAATTATTCAATAAGGCGAGGGATACATTGCGGTCCAGGTTAGGTCGATGATCGAGGGAATTGGGCGAGATCAGGCTGTTCCGTCTACCGCTTGCGCTTTACCTGAGAGACCAACGACATTCGCCAGACCTGCAACAAAGACCAGGGCGGAATTTACGACATCGGCAGGAAGGAACTCATAGACCGGCAGGTTGATCGAATCAAAAGGCTTAACAGAATTATTGATAAAATTGAAGTCGAGCGGGTTCCAGCCGTTGAAATCCTTGATCGCCCTTCTGATCTGCTCGTGAACCATCGTTTCGATTATCTGAAAGGTTACCTTGTCGGTCTTGAGGAGGAGTGCGCCTACCGGTGTGTGGGGACCGATCATCTGTTGTTTCAGCACATCCAGCAATTCAGAATCGGTCAAAACTTCCTGCTCTACCAGTAGATCTCCCAGGGCACGCGTATAAGGCGAAAAAGCGAGGACGATCTTGCCCTCATGAAAAAGCAGTGAGCCTATATTGTTCCCTGATTCAACGACCAGTTCTCCGGTTCGCCCTTCCATTCCTATCAAAAGAAGAGCATCGTGCAGTTTAAAACCTGATGAATTTACATTCATAGCGCGTTATTTGATCACAAAAGAACTATTCTGTCAAACCTTAACTTGCTCCGTGTCAACGTGCCCGTGTGAAATGTTCCAAGGACCAATTCGGTTTCCTCCGGGAAGGGACTTCACGTTTCCTTGCGGCTCGCCGATATATCGCCAGGTGGATCGCTCCGCTCAGACGAGTCGATCGCTGCCTGTACGATCCTGCCCAGTTCTTTCGCCTTGATCGGCTTGTTAATATAGTCAAATACACCGAGGCTAAGCGACTTCAAGTATGATTCGACGGCGCCATAGGCCGTCAAAACGATCACCGGCACTGAGGCGTCCATCTGTCTCAGCGCTTGCAGGAATTCGAGCCCATCCATGCCCGGCATTCGGTAATCCGTGATAACAAGATCGATCTTTGCACCATCCCGAACAACGGAAAGAGCGGTTCGGGCTTCTGTTCTGGCAATAACACTATATCCAAACCTGTTCAGAATCTCACTCAGGCTTTTAACTATCTCAATTTCGTCGTCTACGAGAAGGATCGTTTTCATCGTGCTGTTTCTTCAACCGGAATAAGCAGGTTATCCATGAGGTAAGAACCCTATCAGAAAAAATGATCTGCCCTGGCGTTGATTACTTGTCAAGTATACCCGCATAGCTCTCATTGTCAAGATTCGTCGCTAGTTTTGTTACAATTTAATTGATCGTTGTTCAACCTGAGCGTGCGGTAGCGAATTGCGGCACTCGGCGGTTCCCAAGGTTCGCAAGCGCTCCAAAAGGAAAACTCTTATATTTTTTTTACGAATATTTCCTTTGTGATGTCCTTGTCAACGGCGATCAGGGTCTCGCCTAATTGAATGACATACGATGGTTTCTTCTGATGCAACTTTACCACGCTGCCAGGCACCACGCCCATGGCGGAAAGCCGGTCGAGGCGCGAGTGGGACTCCGGAGTGATGAATACGATCTTAGCTTGTTCTCCCGGTGTCAGATCGGCAAGCGGTGCCACGAGAGGCTTCATCTCCTGACGGAACATGGCGCAGCACTCACCGCGAGGGATGGGTTTGCCGTCGGGCGAGTTCGGCGGATGGCCCAGCAGGGTGCATACACTGTCGGTTACCTCGGGAGACAATATGTGCTCGAATTTGCACGCCTCCGCTTCAGCACCATCCAGGGCGAACAGATCATAGAACATACGGAGCGATAGCCGGTGCCGCCGCACGAGTTCCCTCGCCCTTTTCTCACCTTTGGGGAGCAGTTCAACAGTCTGTCCATTTAAGTCGATCCACCCGTTCGTTGCTAGATCCTTAAGGATCTTTTCGCACTCTGTCAGGGTGCAGTTCTGGACGATATGCTCCAGGGTCGGTTTTCCTTCTTCCCGCAAGGTCCAGATGATCTCAAATAGTTCGTCTTCCTTCTCGACCTCCGGCAGCACACATAGTGCTGGATGGCCTGCCTGTCCCTCAACCCCGAATATCCTTTTATGTTCAGCCATGAGTGAACCTCCCTTTTCCCGGTCTCTGGTCATGAGTTCCCCTCTAGAGCTCAATCTGAAGCGCTCTTAGGACCCAGTTCAAAGCCCCTCCTACGCAAAATGCGAAAGGGAATATGAATGCCGCCATATACAATGCGGTCTTCATTCCCCGTTCCTTCACCATCATAAAGAAATTTGCGATGCACGGCACGAACAGGGTCATCACGGTAAGGCTGACCACGATCTGGGTCGGGTCGAGCAGCCCTTCTTTGGATAGCATAAATAGTCCCGCTGCTCCGTAATCTCTGCGCAAAAATCCGATAACAAATGCTTCCGCGGCCCGGCTCGGCAGTCCAAGAAAATTTACCACGATCGGGTCGGTGATCGTTTGGATATACGCTAGAGCCCCTACTTTATGACCGACAAACAGGATGAATGTACCAAGAATGAACAGCGGTACAGCTTCTTTTAAATACCACTGTACGCGGGCGATGGTCTTGACCAGAATATTGCTTAACTGCGGGACACGGATGGGGGGAAGCTCGAGAACAAAGTCAGACGGCTCACCAGGGATGATCTTTGCCGCAAGATAGCCTACGAGAAGCATCATGGCGACCAGCGTGCCGAGCCAGATGAACGTTGCCAGACCCGAGAGCCCTGCGACCAAGCCGAGAATCACGCCCAGTTGAGCAGAACAGGGTACACCGAGGGCAAGAAGAAGCGTAACGAGAATCCGCTCTTTCTTGGTTTCAAGAATTCGCGTGGTAAGCGTTGCCATGGTGTCGCATCCCAATCCGAGGATCATGGGCAACACAGCCTTTCCGTTCAGCCCCATGATCTTGAAAACCTTGTTCACCATGACCGCAAGACGGGGCAGGTAACCCGAATCTTCTAAAAGACTGAAAGCGATGAAGAAGAATCCCACGATCGGCAGGACAATTGCGATGGCATAGGTGACCGCCATCGTAAAAAGACCGTAATCCCCTATCAGGAGTTCCTGAAACAAGGGAACCGGGACGATGAAATGAACGATCTTCGTCATCCAGGGATTCAGATATTCTCCAAAAACCGTTTTTTCCAGAAAGTTTACGGCAGTTCCCGCACCAAAGACACCGACGAACTGGTATACGACGTACAGCACCGTAAACAGGATTGGTAGACCATAGACCGGGTGCATGGACCATCGTCCGATATGGAACGCAATTGCAGACCCCTGTCCGGCTTCATGCAGGCTAAGCACCTTCGCCAGGATCTCGTCGGCTTTTTTTATCCTGCGCTGGTTGATAAGAAAACCCAGAGAATTGTTGTACTTTGACTGGACTTCCTGTCTGATCTTTTCGATATCCACAACAATATGGTCCTGGATATTCGCGTGGAGCCATCCTTTGAGGCTCTCATCGCCGGAGAGGACCATGAGTGCGATCGCCCGCCGCGCAATGTTCGCCTCCGGCAGCAGTGCCGAGATATCGCGTATTCCGCCCTCGATAGCATCGTCGTACCGCACCTCCACCGGTGACGGACGTGGATGTTGAATGCCTTTCAGGAGTTTGTCGATCCCGCTCCGCCGTATGGCCACGGTCTTTGCCACCTCAACTCCGAGGAGCTGCGAGAGCATCTCCTGGTTAATAATGATACCGCGGCTTCTGGCTTCATCATCCATGTTGAGATCGAGGATAAAAGGAACAGCCATTTCCGCGAGTTGGAGCGTGATCAACAGACCTCTTCTCAGATTTTTTGTATCGGCAACCTGGACGACCACATCGGCGCGATCCGAGAGCAGCATATCCCGGGTCACCTTCTCATCCTCGGACATGGGCACCAGGCTGTTCACACCCGGGGTATCGATGACCAACGTTCGCGTTTTGTTCAGCACCGCGTTTCCGTAAGTCACTTCCACCGTGGTACCCGGGTAATTTGACACGGTGACATAGGTCCCCGTGAGCAATCCGAAAAGAGCGCTTTTGCCTACATTCGGGTTCCCGATCAAGAGGATCTTGTACAGATTTGAGTCGCGATAACTCAGCCCCTCTTTAGAACCATGGTCATGCATGCTTGTAAACTTCCTCTCTGGAACTTTCTGCGGCCTTGACCGATTCCGCTATTTGCCGCTTTGTCTATCTTTTATCCGGCAATCTGCACAAAATCCGTAAAGCTCGAGCCTATGACTATGGACCTGGAACCGATTCTTCTTCGCTACGCCCCGCTGCAGTTCCTCTATCTTTTCGTTTTCGAACTCGATGATCCTGCCGCATCGGGTGCAGATGAGATGGTCGTGGTGTCCTTCGGCGGCATTGTATTCGAAACGGGTAATGCCATCCTCAAAGCGCCTCTCATGGGCCAACCCGGCCTCAGCAAGCAGTTTCATCGTACGGTAGACCGTGGCATATCCGATTCCCGCATCGGTCTTTTTGACGAGTAGCGTGAGTTCTTCGGCACTGAGGTGCCGCCCTGCCGACACAAATACGGAGAGAATCCTGTTCCTCTGCCGGGTAGACTTCAGACCCTGCCCTGCCAGGAATTCAGACAGCTGTTCGGTCGCCTTAATTTTCATGGTTGTTTGATTATGATATCCATTTTCATTTGCTGTGTTTTATACCATGTGGATCGAAAGGTTGTCAAGACCATTCTCAACAAAAATGCCGTTCCGGTTAATACCGAAACGGCATTGGAAAGGATCAATCCGACACGTAGCGTTATAGGCTCAGTCGTTTATCTCGCTCCAGGTTCCACTTCACCCAATCGTCCATGTCCTGCTGGGGAGTAAAGTCCTGTGGCTTGGACGCTACCCCCTGCGGAGAGACAGTGATCTGCTGCATGGCCTTGACGATCACCGTCCACTCCTCCATCGAAACCTCATGGTACGGCGGAGGGACCGCAGTCGGACCAGCGACAGGCACCGGAGCAGTGAACTGTTCTGAGGACTTTGCCGCTTCTTTCGGAACGCCCGCAACAGTGACCGAACCATCATAGACCTTCACCATTGCGCTATTGTCTTCATCGACGTTCACACGGTAGACGGTACCCCTGACCCCTGCCACGGCATTCACCATCTTCACTTCGACCTTGGAATCAGAGGTGACCAACTTTTTCACGTTTGCCCAGAGTTTTCCTCCACCAAGGTCAACCTTCACTTTTTTACTCTGAGTCTTACTATCGTAGGTAATGTCATCTATCTTGATGGTGGACCGCTCTGCGAATCGCATGACCGTCCCATCAGGATATTTCAACTCTATCCGCGATTTGTCTCCCACCTTCACTTCCTGCCCTTTCATGATCTTGTCATTCTTCTTGAGCGATGTCCCGGCCTTCCCTCCTTTGGGGAAAACGGAGGCGTTCCCTTCAAGCCTGGTCACGGTGGCAGCGGAATCGTCAGCATAAACGGACACTGCTGAATACCCGGTGAGTAACATTACCGCTACGGCGATGCGGGATATTTTTTTCATGTTCGATCTCATAACATACCTCCTGTACGGCCTTGAGAAATAATTTCATGAATGACGGCGCAGACTGTCCTCACTCTAGAGGAGCGGTTAATAAACGATAATGACCCTGCAATACTGCAGAAAATCCCCCTTCTTGCCCAGATCGCGCAGAATCTGGGAATCAGACTGGCTGAGCATTATATCGGTTCGCGCAGCACCTGACGCGCGGACTCCCCTGATGACCGCCGGATTATCGGTGACCCTGAAGTTATTGGCGGCGGCATTCACGTCTTTGGCATATCCTGCGACGCCCTGTTCGACCGCATTGGTCCTCGCCACCACCTGTCCCACGTATATTTCCTGTCCCTGGGGATCAACGATCTTCGGCAGAAGCGCGGGTTTCAGGCCGAGGCCCCTCCCATCGATCACCACGCCTGTGGCCTTGCCACCTTTGAACTGAGCCGATGTCTGGTCGGGCACCGCGCCCGGGGGCTGCTGTGACGGTTCCGGCTTCTTCTCCGGCTGTGGCAGCTGGGGCTGCACCACCTTCGGCGGCTCCGGCTTTTTCTCCGGTTGCTGTGGAGCCGGTCTGGCCGGTTCCACCCGCGGAGGTTCGAGCCGTTTCTCCGGTGCAGAAGGGGCGGGCGCCGGCCGCAGGGGCGCCGGGACTTGAACTGATGGTGCGGCGCGCAACGGCGGAGGCGGGAGCGCCGAACTTCCGAACGTTTCAGGGACCACCGCATTCAGGAAGTCTCCCCTCATGCGCATGACCACCGTTATTTCCACGGAACCATCGGATAGGTACTGTTTCTTGACCGGCATCGCTCCTTTGATGACGCCGTCGACCTTCGTCCTGATAATGTCGCTCTTGGTCATGAAGTTCTCCACCACCGTCTCGGAGTCCACACGAACGCCTTTCACGATCTCCAAGAGGTTCCGGTATGCCACGACCTGCGCTGCCCGTTCCGCCATGGCCCGGGCCTGCGCCGCGTTCACCGCGTTCGCCGGAGGAGCACCAATGCCCGTCGCGTACACCTCACCGGAGGTCCAATTGATCATACCCTGACCAACGGTCTCCACGGCATCGGATGGGTTGGCGGTCTGAGCGTGGACCATTGAGGTGGACATCAGCAGAAACAGCATCGTGAACGAAATCGACAGGCGGCTAAGCATATTTCACTCCATTACTTTCAAGTATCGAGAAAATTTAATCACGGACAGCAATAAGGCCGCTTATTTAACAACAAAATCTTGGACGATCTCCTGACCTGCCTCTACCTGAACCTGATGGGATACATTCTTTTCCCCGACCATGACCGAAACCTTGTATTGGCCAGGCGTCAGGCCTTCGATCCGGTAGGTTCCATCCCGTTCGACGGGCACGCCAAAGCTTGTATTTCCATCACGGTAGAACACATCTCCATCCGCGATTGCTTTTCCTGCGCCATCGACGACAGTACCTTTGATCACTCCACCGGAAGCAAGGGTAAAGTCCTTACGATAGACCTTGCCCTGTTCGATCTGGACCTCGTACGATGCCTTGGCAAACCCGGAACCCTTCACCTCGATGCGATATTTTCCGGCAATGTTCACCGCTATCGTATACCTTCCATTATTGAACGGGAATTGCGCTCCCCGACCGTCTTTCCAGAGTACTGCGGTTCCCTTCTGAACCGGCTTTCCTGCTTTATCATGCACCGTGCCGGAGACCAGCGCTGAAGACTGCCGCTCGTTCATCCTGCGGCCAAGCCGTTTTTGCTGGGGAAGCGGTAGTTCGTCCACCATGACCGTCCGGTCCTCTTCCTGGAAGATCGTGAAAAAGGTTGCCTTGTCCACGTCAAGGTACCCTCCCTTGTAAACACCGGGCATCTCCATCCCGTCGAGACGGAGAATGATGTGGAAGGGATCTACAAAATGGTGGGAATGTTCTGCGTCGGTGAATACCCAACCCGTATCAGGATAATAGATCTCCAGGTATGCGTGAAAACCGCCGTCATTCACTTTGACGCCCCAGTAATCCTTGGAGAAACCCCATTCGTATCCCGGAGGCAGATAACCATGCGCCACCCGTGCAGGGATGCCCGCTGCCCTGAGCATAGCCACGGCAAGGTTGGAATATCCGACGCAGTATGCTTTTCGGTTTTTGAGAGCGGAGGAAGCGTCGGAGGGGACAGTAATGCTGGAGTCAAAGGTCAGGTTATCGGCGATCCAGGTGAGAATAGCGTTCGACGCTTCATGGGCATATCTGCTGCCTTGAACCAATTCCCGTGACAGTTTGACAATGGACGGATCACCGGATTGCCGGTCTCGTTCAGGCATAAGATACTGCTGGAGCGTCCCGGTGACCATGCCGGACGGAACGGGAAACGGGACCCGTGTCTTCATGGGGGCCAGTTTGGAAGTTACCTGGACCCGCTTGCTGTACTCGTCCTGGCTGACAACCTTCTGGACAAAGGATTCGTTTGCGTAATCCGGAATGAAGGCTACCCCGCGGGGATTCACAATATCATAGGTTACCGAGTGCTCGCCCTCAAGCACCGTAAGACCTGCCTGGGAGCTTGCCGCGGCGATAAGAATGAAAAAAATGACCAATAGGGAATAATATTTAGTAGGCATAGGAAGAAAAAAGCCCGCCCCGTTTCGTAGGGCGGGCCTTGTCGCATAGGATCAGAATTTCAGTTGGTTCTTGAACTCCCGGATGGAGAGAAGCGCATCGGCGCCTGATACCGAATCGCCCGGCTTGAACTCACCCGTCGCTTTGTCCGCCTCAAGGAAGTTCCGCGTCGTCACGGTCATGGCCGCGCTGAAAAAATACTGGTCGTTCCGGATATCAGGGAACGGCGAGGTCGCACCGAGGAACTTGGTTGCAAGCTTCTCGTCGCCCGATACCTTGATCAGGATATCCTCGAGCATGACTGCAAATTCGCCCTTGGTGATATCCTTGTCGGGATCAAATTTATGGTTCGGACCTGCCTCAAGTCCGCGCACCTGAAGTTTAAGGATCGTTTCGATGCTCGGCCTGAGCCAGTGGTCCTTGATGTCCGTAGCAGCATCCATCTTCACCGTCGTCTCCGGCGAGAAGCGGGTCGACGACTCCGTGGGCGCCTTGAAACTCGTATCATAGTTCTTGACGCCGCGCTTGGTGAAGAGCTTTTCCAGGTTCATCTCCTGGTCGAAGAGCGCGCAAACATCAGCCCGGTCGATCTTGTCGATCAGGGCGATCTTCTTGCCGATCTCGGTGCCCGGTGCCGCGCGCTGGATCTTCTGGATCAGCGCCCATTCGGCGTTGGCCTCGCCCGTAAAGTCCTTGTTCAGGTCCAGGACCACGCGGAACATGCTCGCGGCCTTGTCGAAATCCAGTGCCGATTTATACGCCATGCCCATGAAATAGTGAAGCCGGGCGCTGTTCGGCTCTTTTTCATTGGCCGCCTTGAACTCGCTCTCGCATTCTTTCACAAAGTTCTTGCCGCGCTGCAAGCTGTGGAGTCGGATCATCCCGATGCGGGCCTCGATCCCTTTTGTTTCCAGGCCCTTGCCCTTCTCCATGTTCTCGAACGCCGACTTGAAGTCGCCCTTCTTGCCGAACGCAAGCCCCTTGCCGATGTAGCCAAGAGGTGACTTGGGATCAAGGTCAACTGCCCGCTGGAACTCCCGCATGGCATCATCCATCTGGTTCTTATCGAGGAACTTGAGCCCCTGGTTGTAATGGTACTCCGGTGTATCCAACACCGATGTCGAAGGCGCAGCCTTGGGTCCGCACCCCATAGCGACCAGCGCAACGATCACGAGCATCAGCACCGTGAGACGTTTCATAGTGGTAACCATTCCTATCCTCCGATCCATTCATGATATATACAGGCAACAGTGTTGCCGGTATTCCCACCTGCAGACGGGAAACGATCCGATCTTGATAAAAAACTAATCCACCAGAATGATGACCTTGCACTTTTCAAGGAAACTCAGGTTCTGCGTGGCGCCATGGATCATTGAAGCATCAGCGTTGGAGATCACGACGTCCACCCGTGCATCACCCGATGCCTTGATGGCCTTCACCAGGAGCGGTTTGTCGGTCACCCGGGGGTTCTGCTGTGCCTGCAACGGGTCCTTCAGATAGCCCGCCATGCCTTCGCGAACCGCCCAATCCCTGTTGATCCAGGCCGAACCGTAGACTTCCTTGCCATCTTCGTTCAGGACCTTGGGAGCCATTGCCGGTTTGATGCCAAGTCCTCGGGCGTCAACAATAAGCCCCGTGAATGTCTGTCCAGCGGCACCCGGCGTCGTAACAAGGCCCGTGGGCTGTGCCGGCGGACTCTTGGGGAGGAGCGAATCGGCAAGTGCACCGGTGAGTTTCATGCCAACGGTGACCTCTACCGATCCGTCAGACATGTATTTTTTGTCCATGATCATAGCGCCCTGCACGAATCCGCTGACCTGCGTACGGATGACATCGCTCGATACCATAAAGTTCTCTACAGTCGTCGTCGAATCAAGACGCACTCCCTTGACCGCTTCGAGCAGGTTCCGGTAGGCTACTACCTGCGCTGCACGCTCTGCCATGGCCCTGGCCTGCGCTGCGTTTGCCGGTTGTGCCGGCGGAGCGCCGATGCCGACCGCGGTGATCACACCCGTGGTCCAGTCAACCTTGCCCGAAGATCCGACGGATGTTTCCACGTCCTTTATCGTGCCCACAAGCTGGGCGAATGCACTGCTGCCCATACATGCCAGGAGGGCGACTACAGACAAAATAAACAGAACTCTTCTTCCACTACGCATGTTATACCTCCTTTTAAGAATAACGGATATTAGATATCAGTGCCATTGAGATTATACGATCTTAATAGTTAGAGGTTTCACCTCCCTCATCAGCGAGTGAACACATTCACCTTACTGTTTTCAGAATTCCATAGGATGCTGGATAAGTCAAGGTACTTTTCACTTTATCTTGTCGCAACGACCGGTCCAGATCTCAGCAACGATCAAAGGATGAGGATAACGATGAGAATATTGATTGCTGACTATACTCGAGACAAAAGATATTGTCAAGGTAATCAACAAGATACCATTTCCAGGAGACCATGAACTTCCCGAGAGAACCACTTATGATCAATGCGATCAAAAATCAATACCTTTCTGGGCAGGAATACCACTCTCATCATAGGGGTGTTTAACCAGCCGCATCTCGGTGACCAGATCGGCCAGCGCGATGAGTTCATCATGTGCATCGCGACCGGTCAGGACCATATGCAGATCCTTCGGTTTTTTTCTGAGCAGATCAAGCACCTTTGTTATATCAAGAAGCCCAAGCTTTACTGCAACATTGATCTCGTCTAGGATGACCACATCCCAGTATCCTGAGAGGACACGCTGCTGCGCCACGATAAAAGCGTTCTCCGCCGCCTGTTTATGTTCCGGAAGCGTGGCCGTGTGCCCCGGGATGTTCACAAATCCCTTCCCCGTCGTTATGAGCTCGAATTGAGGTTTCAGACGGTCCGCAGCGAGCTCCTCTCCGCTATCCGTGGGACTTTTTATGAACTGCACCATGGACACATACAGAGAATGTCCAATGGCACGCAGGGCGATTCCCAGGGCTGCGCTCGTTTTCCCTTTCCCGTCCCCCGTAAAGACTATGATCAGGCCTTTCTGCATCAGGCAAGACGGGATGCTACGGCCTGCCAGTTGATATTTGCGAAGAACGCCTCGATATAATCCGCACGTTTCAATTGATAATCGGTGAAATAGGCATGCTCGAAAACATCCATGACGAGAATCGGCGAACAACCTGCAAGGTGTGAGACGTCATGTTCATTGATCCATGAGTTGAAAAGTCGGTCCCCAATAGCGTCGTAATACAGCACCACCCATCCAATACCTCTCATGGTGCCGCAGGCTTTAAAGTCCTTTTCCCAGGAATCCACCCCGCCAAAAGCCTTTTCCATCTTTCCCGCCAGCGTCCCCGCTTTATCTATACCACCGGAGCCCTTGAGGTTATCAAAATATAATTCATGGAGTCTCATCCCGTTGAACTCCCAGCCAAAGCGCCGCTTCAATTCAGAGAACTCGGCGTTGCCGGTTTTTCCGTCCTTCAGCATTTGCGCCAGCGTATCCGCCACCTTGTTGGTGTTCGTTACGTACCCCTGATACAAAGTGAAATGGTTCTTGAGGAGCGTTTCGCTGAATCCTTTCAGACCGATCAATGAACTGTAGTCCTTGGCATTGTATGGCATATGAACCTCCTGTTTTTTGCTATATGAGTTTCTCTTAAGTCAATAATAGCATCTACTCAGGCAAATCTCAAGGGATCTCTTGTCCGACCCTGCATCCGGAGTGCTGCCACCGGTTGTCGCCATTTTGCTTTTCCTGCATCAACCTTGTATAATGATTTTCATGACAGGCAGGACTATCACAGCATATCTGGCACTCCTCCTCGCAACGGTCCTGATCGGCAGCTCCGTAGGGTTCATTCTTTACTCGGCCTGGGACCTTCCCGAGGTACAGTCACTCGAAAGCTTTAAACCGAGCATCACAACGCGCGTTTACTCTGACTCAAATCAGCTTCTGGCGGAATTTTTTCTTGAGAACCGTACGCCCGTGGTTCTTTCCGATGTCCCCGAAGCGCTTATCAAGGCGCTTGTCGCCACCGAGGACACCCGGTTCTACACCCATCGCGGCCTGGACTACCGCGGTATTGCGCGCGCCTTGTACCGGAATATCCGCTCGGGCAGAATTCTGGAGGGCGGCAGCACCTTGACCCAGCAGCTCGCGAAAATCCTCTTCCTCACTCCCGAACGTAGTTATCTGCGTAAGATCAAGGAAATGGCACTTGCACTCAAGATCGAGCAGCGCTACACAAAACAGGAGATCCTCACCCTCTACCTGAACCAGATCTATTTTGGCAGCGGGGCATACGGCATTGAGGCCGCGGCGCAAACCTATTTCGGCAAGCAGGCAAAGGACCTTGCCCTGGCCGAATGTGCGCTCCTCGCGGGCATACCACGCTCACCCAAGTATTACTCGCCTTTCAAGTCACGCGAAAACGCTTTCCGCAGGCGGACGCATGTTCTCAATCGTTTGGTCGCAACGGGAAGCATTACCGAAGCGCAGGCCCGGGATGCTTCATACGTGCCGCTTCCCACCCAGCCAACCGTCCAGCACACAGGGCCTGCGCCGGCGCCATACTTCGTCGAATATATACGACAGAAGGTCGAGGAACGGTTCGGTTCCAGCATCCTCTATTCAGGAGGACTAAACATCTACACCAGCATCAACACTACCCTCCAGGGTCACGCTGAGCGGGCTTTGATCGCCGGTTTGGAAAAGCTGGAACCAAAGCTGGACAGGAAACACAAGCATCTTCAACCCCTTCAAGCGGCTATTCTAGCCTTGGACCCAGCAACGAGCCATATCCGCGCCATGGTGGGAGGACGTGATTTCAGCAAGAGCCAATTCAATCGCGCCTGGCAGGCCCTGCGCCAGCCAGGTTCCGCCTTTAAGCCCATTGTGTATGCAACGGCGGTCGAGCATGGATTCAGTGCAACCGACATGCTGAGCGACACACCCATGAGCGTCAAGGTTGATGCGAAGAAGACCTGGACCCCGGAAAATTTCACCCGAACATACCAGGGTGACGTGACACTTCGCAAGGCGCTGGCGCAGTCCCTCAATGTCCCCACGGTGCGGCTTATGTCAAAGATCGGTATCGAAGAGACCATCCGCTATGCCCGCATACTGGGAATAAAAAGCCCCCTTAAGGCCGTCCTCCCACTCTCCCTGGGAAGCTCTGACGTTACGCTCCTGGAACTTACCTCGGCGTATTCGGTGTTCGCGAACGGCGGCATCAGGATCGAGCCTGTCGCGATCCTCTCGATCACCGACAGCAGCGGGCGGGTGCTCTTTAGCAGCGATGTGCTTCCCGTACAGGCGATGAAGCCGGAAACAGCCTATATCATCACCAATCTGCTCAAAGGCGTGATTGAGCGTGGTACCGGTTGGAAGGCACGGGAACTCGGCAGGCCGGTTGCCGGCAAAACCGGAACAACGAACGACTACCGGGATGCCTGGTTCATCGGATATACACCGTCCCTGGTAGCGGGTGTATGGGTAGGCTTTGATGACCAGCGAAGTCTGGGCCCTAAGGCAACAGGTTCACGGGCCGCTTTGCCTGTCTGGCTCGATTTTATGAAGCAAGCCCATCAGAACCAGGACCCCATGGACTTCAGCGTACCAAGCGGCATCCTCTTTCGGAACGTCGACCCCCGCACTGGCCTCTTGAGCACCGAATTCTGCAAACTATCGCTCCGCGAGGCATACCTCCCGGGAACCGAACCACGCAAATTCTGTGAAGAAAAAGCACCCGTTGAGGAAGAAGTCGCGATTCACGATGAAGCCCCTGAATAATAAGAATTATTTGACAACAACTTGAATATTTGTTAATCTTTGGGTGTGAACTTTCGAATCTCGCAGCTTACCGATTTCATCCCGTCATCACTCCTCGAAAAACTGATCCCGAAGGAGCTTTTTGCCAGACTGGATATTGCGAGCAAAATGCTGCTCGGCTATATGATCCTGGTGGTTCTGACGATGGTGGTGATCATCTACGCGCTGGTGAGCCTCCAGCGCCTTAACAGCCTCAACAGTAGAATTGTTACGGTCGATGTCCCTGTCCAGGCGGCGGCTGAAAAGATGCGCGAAGCGCTCATAGGCCAGGATACCTACGAAAAACGGTACATCATCCTGAACAGTCCTGATATGCGCACGCTCTTCCTCAAGCGCGGCAAAGAGTTCCAGGATTGGATGGATGTCTTGCATAAACTGCCGGATAACCGCCACCTGCCGCTTGCGCAGATCGTCGGGCTGTATAAGGAATATACCGATCTCTTTGCAAAGGAAGTTAAATTGCTCAAGTCCGGTAATCGCGAGGGAGCGTCTCGCATCTCAAACGGACAGATCAAAAAAAAATCCGAGAAGATCATGGAAATTCTACTCCAGATGTCAACTTCGGCAAATAACGCACGTGATGATAAAATGCAACGGATCAGTTTCATTGGAAAATCAGCATTTTTAATGACCGCCTTGTTGTCCATCCTGAGCGTGATACTTGGCGTCATCGGCAGCCTGGTGGTGACCTACCATATTTCGTCATCCATAAAAAAACTGAGCATCGCCACAGGACAGATAGCCGTGGGGAACTTCGACTACGATCCTCAGATCAAGAGCAAGGACGAGATCGGAGCGCTGGCAACGGCATTCGTTGAGATGGGAAAGCGTCTCAAGAAACTTGAGGAAATGTACCTCGACGCGAGTCCCCTCACCCGCCTGCCAGGGGGTATCGCTATCGAAAATGTCATGAAAAAACGCCTGGAATCAAGGCAACCGATCGCTTTTTGCATGCTCGATCTGGACAATTTCAAGTCCTACAATGACCGGTATGGATACGCACAGGGAAGCGAGCTGCTTAAGGAGACCGCGCAGATCATGGAGAGCGCTCAGAAGGCAAAGGGTAACTCCGATGACTTTATTGGCCATATCGGCGGTGATGACTTTGTGGTGATCACGGTACCTGATCGGATGAGGATCCTCGGTGAGGAAATAATCGCACAGTTCGATCGCCGTATCCCTGCTTTCTATGATGAAGCGGACCGAAAAAAAGGATATATCATTGGAAAATCGCGGCAGGGGGTAGAGATGAAGTTCCCGCTGATCACGATATCCATCGCGATCGTGACGAATGAACGGCGCGTCATATCCAGCCCGCTCGAGGCCTCGGAAATCGCTGTAGAGCTCAAGGACTACGCCAAGACAATTCCCAAAAGCGTCTTTGTTATCGACAAGCGGAGAGACGCATGAAGCATTGCATCTATGTTGTAACGCTACTGGCCTTTTTTGCCGGCGGATGTGCTGGTGTGTTGACCGGTGGCCGCGAAGAGTTGACGGTCCAGGCGATAAAGACCGCCGACGCAAAAAAACTGCTGCAGGAATACAAATATCCAGAATCCGTAGCGGCGTTTCAGATGATCATTGCGGAATATCCGAATTCTGACTGGGCGGCGATCTCGATCTATAGCATTGCCACTGCCTTCGTTTCCGTGGAAAACCCTCACCGGGACTATGCTCAGGCGCTCATACACTTCGAAGAGTTCCTGTACCAGTACCCGCAGCACGAGCGTGCTGCTGATGCCAGGAACTGGCGCCAGGCTATCAAGGTTATCCTCGATGCGAAAAAGGAGAACCTTGATGCGAAGAAGGAGAACGAACATCTCCTTAAAAACATTGAAAAATTAAAGCAACTGGATATGAGGCAGGAACAGAAACGGCTGGGAAAATAGAGGTCACTATTTCCGATGAGGTATCAACTCGCGTTCGGTAGTACTTCTCACGGATCCTGTCGGATCGAGATAGAATTTTCCTCCGTAAGGGTCCTGCGGTACACTCTGAATAATTCCCTTTGCAACTAAGAGTTCAAAGTTCTGCGGTTTCTGGTGATAGCGCTTTTGATATTGCGCTACCGCCTGTTCTAATAGAAGAATACCGCGAAGCGCCTCGATCCTCTTAATGAACCGCTGCTTTATCGATTCATCTTCCGTTCTTAACAGCATTTCCTCAAGGAACTGTATCGACGTCTCGGTCTTTTTTTCCTTGAAAGCGAGCTTTGAGGCTATGCTGACCAGCAGAGGATCGGCACCGGGTCTTCGTGATGCCTCCATAAGATACTCAGCCGCTTTTTCGTTCTCTTGTAAAAAGTAGAAATAGTTGAAACCCGCAAAGAACGGCATCATCCAGTCCCAGGCGCGGTGCTTGCTTCCTTTTACCAGGAGACCGTTCGCCTCCCTGATCATACCCGCTTCCCAGGTAAAGATAGCATTCCCGAACAGATAGGGGTCGAGAAAGTACGGGTCGAGATCAGTAGAGGCGGACAGCATTTTATCGAGCCATTGCCACTCCCACTCTTTTAGCCTCGGCCGTTCCGCCCGATTAAGGGTTCCGCCGTAGAAAGCAATTGATTCAAGGAACAAAATATCGGAAACAAGGCCGTCAAACTCGAGGGCGGTTATCTTCAGAAGAGCTGACGGGAGCACAATTGCGCTTCCATCACCCCGGGGAAGTTGTTTCCGTTCCACGGTCGACTTGCCAAGGGCGACAACATGAAGAGACGCGAGGATAAGGAGGAATACTGCGATAGCGATGGCACTTCGTATCACGGAAACTCCTTCTTCCGGAAGATCAGCGCAGCCAGGGTGATCGACAACGCTATGTAGACCAGGCCATACACAACGGTCCAGAAAACAAAGGATGAAGATACGGTAAGGGCGTGGGCTGCTTGCAGTTTAATATCGAACAGGGAAAGATTGGGGAAGAGGTAATAGGCCACAGTGAACATTTTTACGGTCACCGGCGACACGCTGAACCCGATCTCGTGGGAAGGTGACTCCAGAAGTGCCTTGACGCCGCTCAGCGATTGCCCGATGATGTACGTAATGATGGTCAGGACCAGCGTAATGAACGACGAGGAAGTAAAAGAGGCAAAAAGAAAACTGACCGCCGAAAGCACGATGAGCATGAGCACGGTCAAACCGTCGGCAAGAATGATGACCTGCCATGAAAAGCGCGTGAAAAAGTCTGCATGCATCATTTTTAACATGACGATCGCGGTGATTGCCAGCACACTTAATATGCCCATCGTCACCGTGATGAGCAGGATCATCCCGAGAAATTTTCCGACGATATACTGCGACCGTGATATGGGTCTCGAAAGTACGGTGTAGATCGTCCGTTTGTCCAGGTCCTTTGCCATAAGGTTGATCCCCACGAAAAGGACGATAAGCAGGCCGGCAAACGAGATCGTGGACAATGCCATATCAACGGCAACTTTACCCACCTCACGGGGGATCATCGTAGCAACCAGTGCCGTTGCACCGAACAGCAATAGAGCAACGAGCGTGATCCCGTAAATGGCCCTGTTCCTGATGCCTTCTTTAAACGTAATAAGTGCGATCGGCCAGAGTGTTGTCATGCCGCAGTCCCTCCTTCCGCCAACGCAACTTCCCGCATGAAAACATCCTCGAGATTATTCCCTCCCGAAAGAAGGTTCTGCAGCGTATCAACACGCTTGAGTTTGCCTCCAATAATGATCCCTGCTCGGTCGCTGAACCGCTCGATGTCGTTCAAAATATGTGTTGAGAAAAAGACCGTCTTCCCCTGCCCTTTCAGTTCGACAAGCAGGTCGCCAACCATCTTGCGGCCGATCGGGTCAAGCCCGCTCATGGGTTCGTCGAGGATGACGACGTCCGGGTCATGGATAAGTGCCATGGCCAATCCGGCCCTCTGAACCATTCCTTTTGAATAGGTCCGAAGCGGTCGTTTTCTGGCGTTCTGAAGATCTACTTTATGTACGAGAAAATCCGAACGCTCGCGGATACTTTTTATGTCCATGCCTGCGGTCTTTCCTCCGAACCATAGCAGTTCGTCGGCCGTCAGATAATCATAGAAATAGGGATTTTCAGGAAGGTAGCCGACAACTCTTCGTGCCTCAGGGTCCCGAACATCTTTGCCGGCTATTTCCGCTTTCCCCGTATCGGGGAAAATAAGGTTCATGAGGATCTTTATGGTAGTTGACTTCCCGGCGCCGTTTGGCCCGAGAAAACCAAACACTTCACCTTGTTTGATCTCAAGATCAAGGCCCTCAAGAGCCTTGACGCACTTGCCGGTGATTCCTTCTTTGAATTCCTTGGATATGCCGTTGATGGTAATCATAAGTTAATAGTAGATTCGAATGAGGAATGGACGGATTTATTAAGGATCTACAGACTACGGACTTATAAAGCGAGTTGATTATATATGTTTCAAAATAGTGTGTCAAGAAAAAGGCCGGGGGTCACCCGGCCTTCAGAATAACTATACAGGACATTTTTTGGATATTACAAAGCAGCCCAGATCACGGTCGCCGGTGCGGTGCCAAGACAGGGAAGTACACCACCAACGCCTGCGACATCGGGTACGGTCGAGCTCGCGACAGCGGCAGGTACACCAGCGGTAAGCATCGGACTGCCAACGGGACCATTG